>Ga0209380_10000016_pt1 | contig 101032 bp, 81 predicted proteins | sample HubBroMetageWFT6_FD_188347 | JGI IMG/M metagenome (GOLD analysis project Ga0209380, IMG submission 188347) | Warmed and freeze-thawed soil microbial communities from the Hubbard Brook experimental Forest, New Hampshire - Hubbard Brook CCASE Soil... | ecosystem: Environmental > Terrestrial >...
TCTTGACGCGACCAGGAGCGCCGCGGCGCGGACCGGGGCTTTTGCCCGGTTATGCGAGCGGCGGGACCCTTGCCTGCCACGGGGGTGTGCCTGTCTGGTGTCGCTATAGCGACAGCAGACAGGCACACCCCCCGCGAAGCGAGCGGCGGGCTGCGATGTTCCGTCCAGTTTGTCCGCTGGAGGCCTGGAAAGTAGCCGCTCGGCCCGGCCAGTATTGGTCCATGACTTCACTGCGAGAAGACGCGCACGCACGGGCAGCCGAGATCGCCGAGCTGCGGCATTCCATCCACCGCGAGCCCGAGCAGGGCCTCCAGCTGCCGAGAACCCAGGACAAGGTGCTGGCGGCCCTGGACGGCCTGCCCCTCGAGGTGAGCACCGGCCAGACCCTGACCTCGGTGACCGCGGTACTCCGCGGCGCCCGGCGGGGGCCGACGGTCCTGCTACGCGGGGACATGGACGCGCTGCCGGTCACCGAGCGCAGCGGCGTCCCGTACACCTCGCAGGTAGACGGCACCATGCACGCGTGCGGCCACGACCTGCACACCGCGATGCTCGCGGGCGCGGCGCGGCTGCTGTGCGACCGGCGCGACGAGCTGGCCGGGAACGTCATCTTCATGTTCCAGCCGGGCGAGGAGGGATACGGCGGCGCCCGGTTCATGATCTCCGAAGGCGTGCTGGACGCGGCGGGCGAGCGCCCCATCGCGGCGTATGCGCTGCACGTGCTCTCGGCCGAGGTCGCAGGCGGAGCGTTCACCAGCCGCGGCGGCCCGATGCTGGCCGCATCCGACGCCCTGGACATCACCGTGCACGGCCGCGGCGGGCACGGCTCGCAGCCTTACCGGTCCGCCGACCCGATCCCGGCCGCCTGCGAGATCGTGAACGCGCTCCAGACGATGGTGACCAGGCGGTTCGACGTATTCGACCCCGTGGTGATCACCGTGGGCAGCATCCACGCGGGCACGGCGCGGAACGTGATCCCCGACGACGCGGTCATTGCCGCGACGGTGCGGACGTTCTCGCCGCAGAACCGGGCGGCGGTGCGGGACGCCGCCGTGACGCTCGCGCGTGACATCGCGGCGGCTCACGGCCTGACGGCCGACGCCGAGTTCAACGGGGGCTACCCGGTGACCGTGAACGATGGCGCGGAGGTGGCCCGCGCCGAGCAGGTCATCGCCGCCACGCTGGGCGAGGGCCGGTACGTGCCGGCGGTAAACCCCGAGCCCGGCTCGGAGGACTTCTCCTACGTTCTCGAGCAGGTGCCCGGCGCGTTCGTGTTCCTCGGCGCGTGCCCGGAGGGTGTCGATCCGGAAACCGCGCCGTCCAACCACAGCGCCGAGGCGGTCTTCGACGACGCCGTCCTCGCCGACGGGACCGCGCTGTACGCGGCACTGGCGCTGGCCCGGCTGGGCTGAGCGGGGGGGCGACCGGCTAGCGGTCGCCACCCGCGGATGTGCTGATATGAAGACAGGCAGAACCGGAGGAGCCGACCATGAGGGTGCCGCTGACCATCGGGGACTACCTGCGCCGGGGCGCAGCCGTGTACGGACCGCGGACGGCGGTCTTCGACGAGCCGGGCACGGCGGGGTCGCTTGGCGCCCTGACGTACGGCGAGCTGGAGTCCAGAGCCCGCGGGATGGCGATCGCCCTGGACGACATGGGCGTCGGCCACGGCGAGCGGGTCGCGATCGTCAGCCCGAACGCCGCCCGGTTCCTCATCTCCTTCTTCGGTGTCAGCGGCTACGGCCGGACGCTCGTCCCGGTCAACTTCCGGCTGAACGCCGACGAGATCAGCTACATCGTCGGACACTCCGGCGCCTCGGTCCTGCTCGCCGACCCGGAGTCGGAGGACAGCCTGCGCGACATCACGGTCAAGCACAAGATCATCCTGGACGGCGCCGCGGATGCGGCGCTGTTCGCGCCGGCGGCTGACGGCGCGCAGCCGGCCGCGTGGGCCGCCGACGAGGACGCGACCGCGAGCATCAACTACACCAGCGGCACGACGGCCCGGCCCAAGGGCGTCCAGCTGACGCACCGTAACTGCTGGCTCAACGCGGCGACGTTCGGCTGGCACACGGCCGTCACCGACCGGGACGTGTTCCTGCACACGCTGCCGATGTTCCACTGCAACGGCTGGGGCATGCCGTACGCGGTCACCGGCATGGGCGTGCCCCAGGTGGTGGTACGCAAGATCGACGGCGAGGAGATCCTGCGCCGGATCGAGGCGCACGGCGTCACGCTCATGTGCGGGGCGCCCGCGGTGGTCGCGGCGATCCTCACCGCGGCGGCGGACCGGCGGGCGGCGGGCCGCGAGATCCCCGGCGCGGGCACGACCCGCATCGTGGTGGCGGGTGCACCGCCGCCGTCCAAGACCATCGAGCGCGTCGAGGCCGAGCTCGGGTGGGAGTTCATCCAGATCTACGGCCTGACCGAGACGGCGCCGCTGCTGACGATCAACCGCGCCCCGGCGGAGTGGGACAGCCTGCCGCCCGCCGAGCGCGCCCGGCTCCAGTCCCGCGCGGGCGTGCCCGCGATCGGGGTCGAGATCGAGACCGATGAGGACGGCGAGGTGCTCGCCCGGTCCAACCACGTCTTCGACGGGTACTGGGAGCAGCCGGAGGAGTCGGCCAGGGCACTGGCCGGCGGCTGGTTCCACACCGGGGATAAGGGGCACATCGAGGCCGGCGACTACCTGGTGATCTCGGACCGCAAGAAGGACGTCATCATCTCCGGCGGCGAGAACGTCAGCTCGCTCGAGGTCGAGGACTGCCTGTACCAGTACGCGGGCGTGGCCGAGGCGGCGGTCATCGGCGTGCCCGACGCGAGGTGGGGCGAGACGGTCAAGGCCCTGGTCGTGCTGCGCGCAGGCAGCGACGCGACCGAGGCCGACCTGATCGCGCACTGCCGCGCCCGGCTGGCCCACTTCAAGTGCCCGACCTCGGTCGAGGTCCGCGAGGTGCTGCCCCGGACGGCGACCGGGAAACTGCAGAAGTTCAAGCTTCGCGAGCCGTACTGGACGGGGTTTGAGCGGAAGATCAACTAATAACGGGAACGACGCTGCCGCGATGGCCCGTCTCGTCCCGTTGCTGCGCGGCCGTCCAAGCTTTCCCAGCAGCTAGGGACCGTAGTAATCTCCGCTCTGCGTGATATTGGGATCTTCGGCACGCAAACAGAGAGGCCAGTCAGTGGCAAGTTCGGGTGCGTCAGGAGTTATGGACGGTGGCCACGCGCCGTCAGTGACCGCGGTCGAGCATCGCGGCATCGAGCACATTCCGCAGGCAGACCGGTGGGGCAAGCCGAGTGGCCTGTTCTGGATGTGGGCAGGTGCGGTCTGGAACGTTGAGTTCGTCTACTACGGGGCCATCGCCGTTGTCTTCCTCGGCCTGTCATTCGCGCAGGCAGTCCTGATCATCCTGCTGGGAAACCTGTCCTACGTACTGACCGGCCTGGCCAGCGTGCAGGGGCCGCAGGCTGGCACGACGACGTTCGCGATCAGCCGCGCGCCGTTCGGGCCGCGCGGCAACAAGCTGCCGTCGTTCTTCAACTGGGTCACGCAGGTCGGCTTCGAGATCGAGGGCATCGCGTTCATCGTGTTCGCGGCGATCGTCCTGATGGCGAAGGCCGGCTTCACCGCCGGGGTCGCGGCCAAGATTATTTTCATCATCCTGGCGGTGGCCATCCAGGCGATCCTGCCGACGCTCGGCCACGCGGCGGTGCTGAAGGTACTGCGCTGGCTGGCCATTCCGTTCGTGATCCTGTTCGCCGTGCTAGCCGGGCTGACCGCCACCAAGGCGAACCTGCACGCGGTTACTCACGGCGCCGGCTGGGGCGAGCTGTTTGTCTTCCTCGCCCTGGTGATTTCCGCCGGCGGGCTCGGCTGGACGGAGAACGGCAACGACTACTCCCGCTACCTGCCCGCCGACTCGGACAACCGGGCGATCGTCGTGGCGGTCGCACTCGGAGCGGCGATCCCGTCCGCGCTGCTCGAGATCCTCGGCGCCGCCGTTGGTACGGCCGTGCCGTCCGCGGCCGACTCGCCGACGGGCCTCATCTCGGGATTCTCCACCTGGTTCGTGGTGCCGTTCCTGATCTTCGCGATCGTGCAGCTCTTCGCGATCAACACCCTCGACCTGTACTCCTCGGGGGTCACGCTCCAGAGCATTATCCCGAAGCTCCACCGCCTTCACTGCGTGGCGATCGACACGCTGGTGTGCGCCGCGCTCGCCGCCTACGCGGTCTTCTCCAGCGACTTCTTCGGTTTGCTCACCGGATTCTTGCTCTATATCATCCTGTGGCTCGGCCCGTGGTGCGCGATCTACCTCGTGGACAGCTACCTGCGGCGCAATCGCTACGACCAGGATGCGCTGCTCAACGAGACCAGCAGCAGCCGGTACTTCCGTAGCGGCGGCGTGTACTGGCCTGCGGTCATCGCCCAGGTCGTCGGCGGCGTCTGTGCCTATCTGTGGCTGAACGCGTCCAGCGGGGGCACGCTGGCCTCGACCGGCCCGCTGTCGAGCCGCACGAGTGGCTCGGACTTCAGCGTGTTCATCGGCCTGTTCGTCGGCGGGGTCATCTACTACGTGCTCGCCAGCCGCACTGTCCGCGCCGAGGGAGACGCAACCCCGGTGGTCGCGGCGTCGTAGCCAATCCGGGGAGCGCCGGGCTGGCAGTAACGTCAGCCCGGCGCGACGCCGGTCAGCGCGAACTTGTCCACGTCCACGAGGCCGCGGTCGGTGATCCGCAGTTCCGGGATCACCGACAGGCCGAGGAAGCTCAGGTGCATGAACGGCGTGCCGATCGACACGCCGAGTTCCGCTGCCGCGATGTGCTCCAGGTGCTCGACGTCGGCCGCCACGGTGGCGGCCGCCTTGTCGCTCATCAGCCCGCCGATCGGCAGCGGCACCTCCGCGATGACCTTGCCGCCGAGCACCGCGACCTGACCGCCGCCAATCTCGGCGAGCCGGGCCACGGCCACCGCCATCTCCGCGGGCCCGGCCGGCCCGAGCTCGCCGACGACCATGCAGTTGTGGGCGTCGTGCGCGACGGTCGAGGCGATCGCACCGCGGTACAGGCCGAAGCCGCGCACGTAGCCGAGCCCGATCCGGCCGGTGCGCAGGTGCCGCTCGGCCACTGCGATCCGGGCGACCGCGTTGGACGGGTCGGTGACATCGAGCACAAGGTGCCGGGTGGTCAGCGTGTCCGGGTCGATGCCAATTACCCTGGCCCGGCCTCCGGGCGGCGGGTCAAGCTCGAACGCTGCGGCCGCCGGTACCTCGGCCAGGTGCACGGAGTCGCGCATCCACTCCGGCGCGGGCGAGTCCGGCACAGCGCCGGGGACGACCTGACCGTCGGCCGCCACCAGCCGGCCCGCCTGGTAGACGCTGGCCGGCTCCATGCGGTCGAGCGAGTCGAAGCAGAGCACGTCGGCCTGGTAGCCGGGCGCCAGCCAGCCCAGGTGATCGAAGTTGTGGTACTGGGCCGGGTTGGAGGTCGCCAGTACGAGCGCATCCTCGACCCGCACGCCGCAGGCGATGGCCAGCCGGACGCAGTCGTTCACGTGCCCGTCGGCCAGGATCGTGTCCGGCTCGCGGTCGTCACTGCACAGCGCGATCCGCTCGGTACCGTGCCGGAGCACCGTCGGGATCAGGTCGACGACGTTCTTGCTCGCCGAGCCCTGCCTGACGAAGATCCACATGCCCTTCCGGCGCTTCTCCTCGGCCTCGGCGAGCGTCGTGCACTCGTGGTCGGACTCGATGCCGGCCGCCAGGTAGGCGTCCAGCGCCGGCCCGGACAGCCCGGGCGCGTGGCCATCGACCCGCCGGTCACCCGCCGCGGCGATCTTGGCGAGCAGTTCCGCATCGCCGGCGACGACGCCGGGGAAGTTCATCACCTCGGCGACGCCGATCGCGCCGTGCTCGGTCAGCAGCTCGCGGACCTCGGCCGCGTGGACCTCGGCGCCCGGGCTCTCGAAGGGCGAGGCCGGCACGCAGCTCGATGCGCAGACCCCGAACGTGAACGGCAGGCCAGCCGCGGCCTGGACCAGCGCGCCGACGCCGCGGACGCCGAAGACGTTGGCCAGCTCGTGCGGGTCGGCGGCCACCGCGGTGGTGCCGCGCGGCAGCACGGCCCGCACGAACTCGTCAACCCAGAGCTTGGTGGACTCCAGGTGCATGTGAGCGTCGATGAAGCCGGGAGTCAGGGCGGCGCCCGATACATCGACGACCTCGCGCGCCTCGCGGGGGCCCCAGCCGGCGATGACCCCGTCGGCGATGGCCAGATCCTCGCGCAGCCACTCGCGCGTGCCGGGCGAGAAGATCATGCCTCCGGCCAGCACAAGGTCGGCAGGCTCGTCGCCGCGGGCGACGGCCAGGATGTGCGGTGTTCCCCTACGTGGCGCCATGTGACCTCCGAGATCTACCAGAGTTTACGGCGGCTGTGCCTGATGGTCATGAGCGCGTTGCTTGCCGCTCGGCTAATGGCACGAGAGTCTGACGGCATGAGCGCCGACGAGCTGGCACGGTTCAACGGGTTGCCAGCCGCGGCCGCACAGGACGAACTGCTGGCCTGCTGTCACTCCCCAACCTGGGCCGATCGGATGCTGTCCGGGCGCCCATACTCCTCCGCCAGGGACGCCGTGCGCCAGTCCAGCGCGATTGTGGCCCGGATGTCCGTGGCGGACCTGGAGACCGCCCTCGCCGGCCATCCGCGCATCGGCCAGCGGCCGGCGGTGGCGGCCGGAGAGGGCAAATCGGCCCAGTGGTCCCGGCAGGAGCAGGCGGGCGTGTCCGCTGCCGACGGCGAGACCGCCGCGGCGCTGGCCGAGTCGAACGAGGAGTACGAGCGCCGGTTCGGTCATATCTATCTGGTGTCCGCCGCCGGCCGGACCGGGCCGCAACTGCTGGCCCTGCTTCGGGCGAGGCTTCGCAACAGCCCGGAATCGGAGTGGCAAGTTGTGCGCACCGAGCTGCAGAAGATCAACGAGATCAGGCTGCGGGAGATGCTGGCTGGCACCCTATGAGCGCGATTACGACGCATGTCCTGGACGTCGCCCTGGGCAGGCCGGCAGCGGGCGTGCCGGTGGTGCTGGAGCGGGTTGCCGGAACCGAGGTAACCGAGATCGGCCGGGCCCGCACGGACGAGGACGGCCGGGCCCGCTCCCTGGGGCCGGCGAACCTGCCGCAGGGGACTTATCGCCTGGTCTTTGATACGGCCGCGTACGCGGGCCCGGCTGAGCAGCCATTCTTTCCCCAGGTGATGATCACGTTTACGGTGCATGATCAGGCACGGGACTACCACGTTCCCTTGTTGTTAAGTCCGTTCGGATACAGCACGTACCGCGGGAGCTGATCAATGGGGATCTCGCTCGGCCCGAACCAGTACGGCAAGGCGGAAACCAGGGTCGTCCGGATCGACCGCGACGGGCCGGAGCACCAGATCCACGACCTGAATGTGTCGACCGCGCTGCGCGGTGACTTCGCCGCGGCGTACCTGCAGGGTGACCAGTCGCTGGTGCTGCCGACCGATACCCAGAAGAACACCGTCTACGCCTACGCCAGGGAGCGCGGCGTGGGCCAGGCCGAGGACTTCGCGCTGGGGCTGGCCCGGCACTTCGCCGACGACGTGGAGCCGGTGCGGGCGGCGCGGGTGGACGTCGACGAATACGGCTGGGAACGGATCGCCGTCGGCGGCGAGGGGCACGCTCACTCGTTCGTGCGGACCGGGCAGGAAGTGCGGATAGCGACGGCCATCGTCGAGGGCACGGGCGCCGCGCAGGCGACCTGGGTGCTGTCAGGCCTGCGCGACCTCGTCGTGCTGAAGTCGACCGGGTCGGAGTTTGCCGGGTTCCTTCGGGACCAGTACACGACGCTGGCGGAGACGCACGACCGGGTCCTCGCGACCTCGCTGACCGTGAGATGGCGGCACGTGAGGCCCGAGGCCGACTGGGCCGGGAGTTACGCGAGCGTCCGGCAGATCATGCTCGAGCGCTTCGCCAGCCTCCACAGCCTGGCGCTGCAGCAGAGCCTGTGGGAGATGGGGCGGGCGGTGCTCGAGGCCCATGACGGCATCGCGGAGATCCGGCTGTCGGCGCCGAACAAGCACCACTTCGTCGTCGATCTCTCGCCGTTCGGGCTCGACAATCCGGGCGAGGTGTTCCACGCTGACGACCGGCCTTACGGGCTCATCCAGTGCGCCGTGACCCGCGACGATGCGCCGCCGGCCGGGGCGTCGTGGGAGCCGCCGGCGTCATTCGCCTGAGCCTGCGACGAGAACGACCTTCCCGCCGGCATGGCCGCTCTCGAGCAGGCGATGCGCCTCCTCCGCGTCGCCGAGCGGCAGCACGTGCGGCACGTACGCGGCGAGATCGCCGCTGGCCAGCATGTCAATCAGGGTCCGGGTCCGCTCGGGCCGGTTGCCGATGAGGACTCCGTGGAAGCTGATATTGGCGTCCACTAGCGTGTCGAGGTCGAGCTCGGGCGACGCGATCGACGCGATCTGGCCGTAGTCGCGCAGCGCCGGCAGCCACCGGCTGGCGGCCGGGCCGCCGACCAGGTCGGCGATCGCGTCGACCCGTCCCACGTCCGTGCTGCCATCGGCAGAAGTGCCCTGGCCGCCGGTGTAGTCGACGCAGGCTGCGGCCCCGAGTCGCCGCAGCCGGTCGTGATGCTCGCGCCGGCCGACCGCCACGACGTCGATCCCGCTCCGCGCCGCGAGCTGGACCAGGAACGAGCCCACGCCGCCGCTCGCGCCCAGCACGAGCAGGCGCGCGCCGCGTGGCAGTGCCAGCCGCTCGACGACCTCCAAGGCCGTGCCGCCCGCGAGCGGCGTGGCTGCCGCCGCGACGAACGAGACCGAGTCCGCCAGTAGCGCCGCCTCGGCGGCATCGACGACGGCGAACTCGGCGTATCCGCCGCCCTGCCGCGGAAACTGCGTCATGGCTGCTACGCGGGAACCGGGCGTCAGGTCAGTGACTCCCGGCCCGACGGCGTCGATCACGCCCGCGACGTCGTAGCCGGGGACCCAGGGCAGGGTGGTGCCGGCCCAGGTGCCGTCGGCGCGGATACCGGCATCGACCGGATTGGTCCCCGCGGCGTGCACGGCGATCCGGACCTGGCCTTCGCCCGGCTCGGGATCGGCGATTTCGTCCCAGCACAGCACCGACGGGTCTCCGTGCTGGCGCACGACTATTGCTTTCACGATGTCGGATAAGTCGCTTGATCAGTCAGTAATTCCCCACCGCCGCGCCGGCTGCCATCCGCGGCTGCTCCGGGCCGTCCTCCTCCCGTCGGTCCTTCTCCCGGCGGCGGGCGGTCAGGATGGCGGCGGCGCCCGCGCCGCAGGCGATGGTGGCCGCGGCCGAGACCAGCAGCGTGTGCTGGGCGCCGATCCAGGCAGTGAGAGGCCCGCCGAGCGCCGTCCCAAGCGGGCTCGCGAGCACGGTCAGCGCCCCGCGGGCAGCCAGAACCTGGGAGAGCAACTCCGGCGGGCTCTCGCGCTGGAACAAGGTCGCCGACAAAGCCGGGTACGGCGCATAGAGCAGGCCGCCGGCGGCGAAGCAGGCCAGGGCGAGGGCAGGTAGCCGGAGCAGGCCCAGCGGGGCGATAGCGACACCCCAGCCGACCACCGCCACCACGAGTACGGGCCACAGGGGCAGGCGGCGGGCCAGTCCGGTCACGGCGCTGCCCGCGGTCGCGCCGATACCGAACACCGTCCAGAACAGCCCGAGCAGCGCCGCGCTGCCGCCCAGTGTTCCGGTCACGTACAGCGGCAGGGCCACCTCGACCGGGCCGTACAGGAAGTAGTAGACCACCGTCAGGGCGAGCAGCCCGGCCAGCGGCCTGCTGCGGGCGATCACGGCGAATCCGCGGGCCCGCCCGGACTCGCCGGCCTCCGAGGAGCCGGCCCTGGCTGTGCCACCACGCACCGTGACGGCGGCGACGGCGAGCACGGCGAACGATGCCGCGTCGGCGGCGACTGGCACCGCCGGCCCGACCGTGGCCACCGCGAGGCCCGCCAGCATCGGCCCGATGACGAATGCGGCCATCCCGAACCCGGACAGCAGCGCGTTCCCGGCGGTACGGGCCTGCGGCGGCAGGTGCTCGGCGACCAGGGTGTACTGGCCGGACAGGCCCCAGGCATGCAACAACGAGGAGGCAGCCAGCAGGGCCACGTAGGACGCGGGCCGCAAGGTCCCGAAGACATACAGCAGCGGTATCGCCCCCAGCGCCGCCGCGCGCAGCGCGGAGTCGGCGGCGACGAGGTGCCGTCCGGCCAGCCGCCGCAGCGGCCTGGCCAGCAGGACTGCGCCAGCCGCGCCCGGCAGCGTATAGGCCGCGACCGCCAGGCCCACCACCAGTCCGCGGTGGCCGGGCGGCGCGATCCGGATCGCCAGCCACGCCACGCCGACGGCGCTCATCCCGTCGCCAATCGCCGACACCGCGAACGCGGGCAGCAGCCGGCGCAGCACCGGGTCGCCGAAAACCGGGGCGAGCCTGGCGCGAAGCTCCGTGGCTGGCATGTCTTCCTTCGTGGCCGAGTGTTTCTCCTAGCCGGGCGCGGGCGAGCGCCTCATGGCCGCCGCCCGCGCCGGAATGACTGTCATGTCAGCTCCAGGCGCCCGCGACCTGGCGGGTGGTGGCGTTGAGCCGGTTGAACAAGTTGGACACAGCGATCATGAGCACGATCGCGGCCAGGCCCTTCTCGTCGTAGTGCGCGGCGGCCGCGTCCCAGATCTGGTCAGGCACCGGGTCGGGCCGGTCGGCCAGCCGGGTAGCCGCCTCGGCCAGCGCCAGCGCCGCGCGCTCGGGGTCGGTGAAGTACGGCGCCTCGCGCCAGGCCGCGACCGTGGCCAGCCGCTCATCCGTCTCGCCCGCCTGACGTGCGGACTTGGCCCCCGAGTCGACGCAGGCGCTGCACCCGTTGATCTGGCTGGCGCGCAGGTGAACCAGGTCCAGCGTGGACTGGGCCACGCCGCCGGCGTACACCGCCTTGAACAACTGCTGGAACGGCTCCATCGCCCCGAGAACCATTGCCGGGTTCTTCATCCGTGCTTCCATCACATAGTCCCTTCGAAAGTTGAACTGTATGCTCCTAACTTAGGAGCTAAGATGCTGGCTGTCAATTCGGTGATGCTAAACTAGGACCGTGAATCGGAGTTATGGCGATCAGTGCGGGGTCGCCCGGAGCCTGGACGTCGTCGGGGAGCGGTGGGCGCTGCTAATAGTCCGCGAGCTGCTGCTCGGCCCCAAGCGCTTCAACGACCTGCTGGCCGGCCTGCCCGGCGCCAGTCCGAACGTGATCAGCCAGCGGCTGCGGGAGCTGAGCGGCGGCGGCGTCATCCGCCAGCGCGACCTTGGCCCGCCCGCCCGCGTGCGGGTCTACGAGCTGACCGACTGGGGACGCGAGCTTGAGCCCGTCATCCTGCATCTCGGTCAGTGGGGGACGCACGCCCCGCTGCCCGAGGGCGCCGGCTGGGGACTGGACTCGCTCCTGCTCGCGCTGCAGGCGACCGCCGACCCGGCTGTCGTGAACGGCCGGTACGAGATGCGGATCGGGCCGGACATAGTCACCGTGGACGGCACCTCCGGCTCGGTCAGGCTGCGCCGCGGCACCGCCGACCGGCCCCAGGCGACGCTCACGACCGACGTCGGCACGCTCCATGACGTGACCCTCGGCATGCGTTCGATCGCCGATGCGGTCAAGTCCGGCGACCTGCGCCTCGACGGCGATCCGGGGGCTGTCACCGGCCTCACCGGCCTTCTGCTGGCCCTCGCTACCGCAGCGTGATCACGTTCGCGGTGATCAGGCCCGCCGCGTCCGAGGCCAGGTAGGCGATGACCTCGGCCACCTCGGCCGGGCTCGCGATGTGAATCAGCTCGCGGCGGGTCGCGACCTCGGCGCGGACGGCATCGGTGACCCAGCCGGTATCGGTGACGGGCGGGTACACCATGTTCGCGGTGATGCCGAACGGCGCCAGCTCCAGGGCCGCGGACATTGTGTAGTTCACCTGCGCAGCCTTGGCGGCGCCGTACGACACTTCCTCGGGGAAGCCGAGATCGCCGCCTGAGGTGAGCCCGATGATGCGGCCCCAGGCACTGCCTCGGGCGATGTGCCGCCGCGCGAACTCGCTGATCATCAGCGCGGCGCCCATCGCGTCCACCCGAAACTGCTGCTCCCACGAGGCAGCACTGACCGGCTCAAGCGAACGGCCGTGCCGGTCGGTCGCCGCCGGCGCGAACGTGTCGGCCAGCCATCCGGTCGCGTTGTTCACGAGGATGTCGACGGGCCCGAGGTCCGCCTCGGCGCGGTCAAACAGCATCGCGGGCGCGGCCGGGTCGGAGAGGTCGGCCTCGACGGCTGCGGCGCGCCCGCCGCCCGCCTGAATCTGAGCCACGACCTTGCCGGCGTCGCGGGCGCGGTTGTCGCGGTACGCCGGCGGGGTGCCGGGATCCACCGCGTCATCGAGCCGCAGGAACGTGCACAGCACCGCGCAGCCGCGGCGAGCCAGCGCGGACGCGGTCGCCCCGCCGATGCCGTGGTTCGCGCCCGTCACGATCGCGGTGTGACCAGTCAGCGGCAGTGCCTGCGATGGGTCCACTCATCCATCATCACGGCACCGGCAACGCATTTTTCCTGGTCCCGGCCCGGGCCGGGACCGGCCCGCGGAGCCAGCGGGGCGTCCACCAGTTGTACCTGCCGAGCAGGAACATCGTCGCGGGTACGACGACGAGCCGGATCACGGACGCGTCGATGAGCACGCTGAGGCCGAGGCCGAGCGCGAGCATCTTGACGATGACGTTCGTCGAGAGCAGGAACGCGATAAACACGCTGGTCATGATCAGTGCCGCGCAGGTGATCACCCTGGCGGTGGTTGCGAGTCCGTGCGCGACGCTCTGGTGATTGTCGCCGGTCCGCAGCCAGGCCTCCCGCACGCGCGACAGCAGAAAGACCTCGTAGTCCATCGACAGGCCGAACACGATCGCGAAGATCATCATCGGTACATAGGACTCGATCGGGACCTTCTCGCTGACGCCGAACAGCGAGCTGCCCCATCCCCACTGGAACACCGCGACCACTACGCCGTACGCCGCGCCGATCGAGAACAAGTTCAGGATGCCGGCCTTGAGCGCCAGGACCGGACTCCGGAACGCGAACAGCAGGACGACGAACGCGGCCGCGATGACCGTGGCGATGATAAGCGGCATGCGGCCGTCGATCTCGTCGCGGAACTGCAGCTGACCGGCGAGCGAGCCGGTGACGTAGCCGGTGGATCCGGTGAAGTACAGCGCGCTCGGCAGCGTGTCAGTCTGCAGCGCCCGCATCAGCTGGTCGGTGGCCGGGGACTGCGGGTCGGTGCGCGGGAGCACGGTGGCGTACAGCAGCGCGCCGTCGGGAGTGGCCTTCACCGGGGAGACCATCGCGACGTCCGGTGTCTTGACCAGGTCGGCATACAGAAGCTTCTGCAGGCTCGCCCGCTCAGTCCCCGGCACTCCGGGCCCGAGCTTCGCGACCACGGTGAACGGGCCGTTCGCGCCCGGGCCGAAGCCCGTGCTCAGCTCGTCGTAGGCAATCTTGGCCGTGGAGCCGGCGGGATCGGCGCCGGCATCGATGTGACCGAGCTGCAGCGAGAACGCGGGAATGGCCAGGATCCCGAGCAGCGCGACCCCAGCGAGCAGATAGGCCCACGGCCGCGCGCCGACCCGCTCGGCGTAGCGCTGCCAGCCCGCGTGCTCACCGGACGCCTCGGCGACCGGCCGGCGCACCTGCAGCCGGTCGATGCGCCGCCCCATGAGCGCAAGCAGGGCCGGGACCACGGTCAGGGCTCCGAGCGCGGCGACGGCCACCGTGATGCAGGCCGCCAGGCCGAGTTTCCCGATGAAAGACAGCCCCGACGCATAGAGGCCGAGCAGCGCGATGATCACGGTCAGCGCGGCGACAAGTACGGCCCGGCCGCTCGCGGCGAGGCTGCGCGCGGCCGCCTCTGCCGGTTCGACCCCGTCCATGACCAGCTGGCGATGCCGGGTGGTCAGGAACAGCGCGTAGTCGATGCCGACGCCGAGGCCCATCATGATTGCCAGCGTCGGCGAGACCGTGGGAAACGTCGACGCCGCCGCGAGCATGCCGAGCACCGACAGGCCAGCGAAGGCCCCGGCCAGCGCGCTGAGGATCGGCAGTCCCGCGGCGTAGACGCTGCCGAACCCGATCAGCAGCACGATGAACGCCGCGATGATGCCGATCTCCTCCGAGCGCGGATCCCTGTTCTTCAGCTTGGCGGCCTGCCCGAGCTGACCGCCGTAGTTCACCGACACGCCGGCCGCGCGCGCGGGAGCGACGGCCCGATTCACCGTCGCCAGGTACCGGGGCCCGAGGGTCTGCGGATTGACCGAGAAGTGAGCCGACGAGTAGGCGATCTGACCGCTCTTCGCGATCGCCGTCGGTGCCAGCGGGTCGGACGCGCCGAGCACGTCGGGCAGCTCGCGCACGGCGGTCATCGACTGCTCGATCGCGCTGCGCTGGCTGGTCAGTGATCCGGAGCTCACCGCGAACACGATCAGGCCGCCCTGCCCGCCCGCCGACGGCCGGTGTGCCTGCAGGAGGTCCGCGGCCTGCTGAGCCGAGGTACCGGGGAGAGCGAAGTTGTCGGCGTAGACGCCGCCCAGCGCGCGGTTGCCGATCACCGCGCCGACGACCAGGGAGACCCAGATGAGGATCACCGCGACCGCGTGCCTGGCGCTCCACCGGCCGAGTCGGTAGAGAAATCCCCGGCTCACATCGGAATCTGTCACACATGACAGGTTAACGAAAACTGTCATGTGTGACAACTTGTGAGAGGATGGCCGCATGACCGTGCCGACGGGCCGCCGGGAGGCGAGCAAGCAGGCCACCAGGAACGCGCTGCTCGCGGCGGCCAAGGCGGCATTCGCCGAGCGCGGCTTCGAAGCCACGACGGTCCGCGACATCGCCAGCGCCGCGAACGTCACCGAGCGCACCTTCTATCGCTACTTCGACGGCAAGGAAGGGCTCATCGCGGATGAGTTCCTGTCCTGGCTCGGGATACTCCGCGCGCAGATCGAGGGCCGTCCGGCGGCCGAGCCGCCCTTTGTCGCGGTGGAGCGGGCCATGATGGCCATCGGGCAGCAGGCGGCGGCCGGCGGTGGTCCCGCAGCCCTCTGGCTGTTCAGGGATGGGCCGCCGGCCGGAAGCCTCCGCCGGTCCGCGCCGCGCCCCCTGCTGCGGCTGGAGGCGTCTATCACCGAGGCCGTGCTGGCCCGGATCCGCGCCGGGCACGGCGCACGGGCTGAGAGCGCCGGTGATGACGAGTACCGGGCTCGGGTCATAGGCCGGGTGGCGGTGGCCGCGTTCCGCAGCGCAATGATCCGGCACCGCGAACTGCGCGAGGCCGGGTCCGCACCGCGTCCGACCTTCGCCGAGCTACTGGGTCAGGCGTTCGCGATCATCGGCGACCAGTTCCGGCCGGGCGCCCCCGCGGTTTGACCCCGGGCGCCAGGTCACGCGGCCACCCAGCGCCGCGATTTGCGGCTTATGCGACCGGCCCCGAATCGCGTAGGAGACAAAGCGTCCTGGGAGGACGGAAAGTCTCCTGTGAGATTAGGCGGGGCCGATTTGCCGGACTCGTCCGCGCGCAGCTGACGCCGACCGCCGGCGGCGCGACATGCCGGCCTGCGCCAGGGAAGATGATGGAGCTTGAAGGAGCTGCCGTGGACTTCCTCCAGCCCGTTAGCTGGGCCGATGCGCTGGCCATGAAGGCCGAGTACCCAGCCGCCGTGCCCGTAGCCGGCGGCACCGACATCATGGTCGAGCTGAACTTCGATGCCCGCAGGCCGCCTGCGCTCATGGACCTGACCAGGGTTCCTGAGCTCGCACAGTGGGACATTGCCGACGGGCACGTGCGGCTCGGCGCCGGCGTCACCTACTCGCGGCTGTGCACGGAGCTGGGCGCGAAGCTGCCGGGGCTCGCCATAGCCGCCAGAACCGTCGGGTCGCCCCAGATCCGCAATCGCGGGACGGTCGGCGGCAACCTCGGCACCTCCTCGCCGGCCGGGGACTGCCACCCGCCGCTGCTTGCCGCGGGCGCTGAGGTCGAGATCACTTCCGTGCGGGGAACGCGGCTGGTGCGGGTCGATGAGTTCTTCACCGGAGTGAAGCGCAACGTCCTGGAGCCCGACGAGCTGATCGCGGCGGTCCGGATCGAGCTGCCGTCCGGGCCGCAGCAGTTCAGCAAGATCGGCACGAGGAACGCCATGGTCATCGCCGTGGCGGCCTTCGGCCTCGCGTTGCATCCCGACCGCAAGGAGGTCGGCACCGGGATCGGATCGGCGGCGCCCACACCCAGGCGCGCTCGCCTGGCGGAGGAGTTCCTCGCCTCGGCGCTGGCTGACACGGGCCTGTGGGAGTCGCGCGCGGATGTGCCGGAGCCGGTATCGGCGGAGTTTGGCTCGCTTGTCCGCCAGGCGGCGGCGCCGATCGACGACGTCCGCGGCAGCGCCACCTACCGGCTGCACGCGCTGGAAGTCATGGCCCGCCGGACGCTGACCTGGGCCTGGCGGGAGTACCAGGCGGGCGCGGCGGAAAAGAACGGAGGCTGACCGGCGATGCGGGTTACCGCAACGATCAACGGCGAGACGATGCACGCCGATGACGTCTGGGAAGGCGAGAGCCTGCTCTACGTGCTGCGCGAGCGGCTCGGACTGCCCGGCTCCAAAAACGCCTGCGAGCAGGGCGAGTGCGGCTCCTGCACCGTCTATCTCGACGGCGTCCCGGTCTGCGCGTGCCTGGTCGCGGCGGGCCAGGCCCAGGGCCGCGAGATCATCACGGTGGAAGGGCTCGCAACCGAGACGGACCTCCACCCAATTCAGGAGGCGTTCGTGCGCGCGGGCGCGGTGCAGTGCGGGTTCTGCACGCCCGGCCTGATCGTCGCCGCTCACGACCTGCTGAGCCGGGTACCGGAGCCATCGGACCTGGAGATCCGCGAGGCCCTCGCGGGCAACCTGTGCCGGTGCACGGGCTACGAGAAGATACTCGACGCCATCAGGCGGGCCGCCCGCACGCTCGCGGGAGAAGCGGAGAGCTCAGCTTGAACATGCTCATCCTGGATGGCTGCGCGATCGCGACGATGGATGACGAGCGGGCCGAGCACGCCAGCGGGCACATCGTCATCACCGGGAACCGGATAACCGCGGTCGGGCCGGGCCCGGCGCCGGATGCGGACGGTGCTGGCGCGAAGGACAACGGCGACGTCAGGCGCGTGGACGCGAGCGGCTGCCTGGCTACACCGGGCCTGGTCAACACGCACCACCACCTGTACCAGTGGGCGACCAGGGGCATGGCGGCCGACGCCACGCTGTTCCAGTGGCTGACCGAGCTCTATCCGGTCTGGGCCCGGATGGACGCGGACATGGTCGCCGCCGCCGCGGCGGCGGGCCTGGCCTGGCTGGCCCGGTCCGGGTGCACGGCGACGATGGACCATCACTACGTGTTCCCGCGCTCGGGCGGTGACGTGCTCGGCGCGACCATCGGCGCGGCCAGGGACGTGGGCCTCAGGTTCCACCCCACCCGCGGCTCGATGGACCTCGGCGCGAGCGCGGGCGGGCTCCCACCCGACGATGTCGTCGAGCGCCGGGACGAGATCCTGGCCGCGACGCAATCGGCCATCGACGAGTTCCACGATTCGTCGGCGGGATCCATGCTGCGGATGGGCGTCGCGCCGTGCTCCCCGTTCTCGGTCACCGGCGAGCTGATGACCGAGGCCGCCGAACTCGCCCGCCGCAGCGGCGTCCGCCTGCACACGCACCTGGCCGAGACCGCGGACGAGGACGCCTACTGCACCGAGCGGTTCGGCTGCACGCCGGTGGAGTACGTCGACTCGCTCGGCTGGCTCGGCCCCGATGTCTGGCTCGCGCACGCCGTGCACCTCGACGACGCCGCGATCACCCGGCTCGCCGCCACCGCCACTGGCGTCGCGCACTGCCCGTCCTCGAACGCCAGGCTCGGCGCGGGCATCTGCCGCTCGCCCGAGCTGCTCGTCGCGGGGGTGCCCGTCGGCCTGGGCGTCGACGGCTCCGCCTCCAACGAGGCCAGCTCGCTCATTGGTGAGGTCAGGCAGGCGGCGCTCGTGGCCAGGGCGGCCGGCGGACCGCAGGCCATGTCGGTCCGGCAGGCCCTGGAGATGGCGACGCTCGGCGGAGCCAGGGTGCTCGGGCGGGAGACCGACTTCGGCTCGCTGGAACCGGGCAAGCTCGCCGACGTCGCGCTGTGGCGGCTGGACACCCTCGCGCATGCGGGCATCGCCGACCCGGTCGCGGCCCTGGTGCTCGGCGCCCCGCCGCCGCTCGAGCTCCTCCTGGTGAACGGCGCCCCCGTGGTCGAGCACGACCGGCTCGTCACCGTCGACGAGGAGCAGCTCGCCGCGGCCGCGAGCGCCACCAGCCGGAAGCTGACAGCCGCGACCGGCTAGCTCAGCTTCTTCTCGCTGACGACCATCGGGGCCCGGTGGGCGACGGCCACGACGCCGGCAACCATCAGCGTCAGCGACGCGACCTCCCCGACGATGGCCGCCGGAGTGCTGTTAAGCGACTCGTTGAGCCACAGGGAGGCGAGGGAGATGGAGATCAGCGGGTCGCACACGGTGATGATCGAGAGGACGGGCGCGATCAGCGTGCCCTTCTGGAAGGCGTTCTCGTTGAGCAGGAAGCCCATCGGGCCCACGATCGCCAGCGCGTAGATGGGCCAGTCGCGTAGCAGCGTGCCCAGGCCGCCGCTTGCGTCCGAGACGACGAGTTTGACCAGGAACGCGGACACGCCGTAGCAGATGCCGCACGCAAGCGCGAGAGCCAGCGGCCGCAGGTTCTGGTGTCGCTCGGCCACGACCAGGCATCCGATGACCCCGCCGGCTAGCCCCGCCCCGAGCGGCAGCACCACGTAGAAGCCGACTTCCGACGTGCCGCCGGATGGCTGCGCGATGGCGAGGAAGCCGCCGATGCCGGCGGCAGCGGCGAGGACTCCGCCGATCATTACGCGGTCCCAGAGCTTGCGGAGGAACGAGGCGATCAGGACCGCGAAGATCAGCCCGCACACCAGGATCGGCTGGACCAGGGCGAGCGGGCCGTAGTTCAGGGCGACGACCTGCAGGGCGAAGCCGGCGAGGGTCCCGGTGATGGAGGCAAGCCACAGCGGCTGGCGCATCAGGTCCAGGAATATCTTCGGCGAGAGCGAGCGGCGTTGCTTGACCCGCTTTGTACTACGTTGATCGGCTACAGACGCGACCCCGAAGACCAGGGCGGCCGCGACGGCGGCCACGACGGCAGTCAGCTCGGACAAGTTATCAGCCGGTACCTCTCTGCTCGGTGTCTGGCAGGACATACCCACACCGCCCCCAGGGCATCCGGCGGCGCGGGCCAGGCCGGAATCACGGGCCTCACCTGGTCCTGGCGCTTGAGCGTACGCTCGAACGATGACGACGCCTACGCGCGCGCCGGCCAGTGACCGCGGCGTGACCCGCCACGACACGGGGACGCGGGCTGGCGGCGTCGGCGACAGCGCGGCCCGGCCGGACGGCGCCCTGAAGGTAACGGGGCAATTCGCCTACGGCAGCGATCTGTGGGCAGATGACATGATCTGGGGGGCCACGCTGCGCAGCCCGCACCCGTACGCCCGGATTTCCTCGATCAAGATCGGCGAGGCGCTGGCGACGGCCGGCGTGTACGCCGTCCTCACCCACGAGGACGTGCCCGGCACCAACCAGTACGGACTCGAGCACGCTGACCAGCCGGTGCTCGCCGACCAGGTCGTCCGCTATCAGGGCGAGCCGGTCGCGCTGGTCGCCGCCGATCATCCGGAGATCGCCCGCCGGGCGGCTAAGAAGATCCAGGTCGAGTACGAGATCCTGCCGCCGGTGACCGACGCCGTGGCGGCCCTGGACTCCGGCGCGCCGGCCCTGCATCCGCAGGGCAATCTCGTGCGCCACCTCAAACTGCGCAAGGGCGACCCGGCGCCGGCGGCCGAGGTCGTCGTGGCCGGCACGTACCACGTCGGCATGCAGGACCAGGCGTTCCTCGGACCGGAGGCCGGGCTCGCGGTGCCGGACGACGACGGCGGCGTCGACCTGTATGTGGCCACCCAGTGGCTGCACGTCGATCAGCGGCAGGTCTGCGCGGCGCTCGGCCTGTCGCCGGAGAAGGTGCGGCTGACACTGGCGGGCGTGGGCGGCGCGTTCGGCGGCCGCGAGGACCTGTCCATGCAGGTGCACGCCTGCCTGCTGGCGCTGCACACCGGCAGGCCCGTGAAGATGGTCTACAACCGCGAGGAGTCGTTCTTCGGCCACGTGCACCGGCACCCGGCCACCATGCACTACGAGCACGGCGCCACCCGCGACGGAACGCTGACCTACGTCCGCGCCGAGATCTGGCTGGACGGCGGGGCGTACGCGTCGAGTACGCCGGCGGTCGTCGGCAACGCCGGCACGATGGGCATCGGCCCGTACGTCGTCGCGAACGTGCACGTTGATGCCTACGGCGTCTACACCAACAACCCGCCCTGCGGCGCGATGCGCGGATTCGGCTCGGTGCAGACGGCGTTCGCGTACGAGGCCCAGATGGACAAGCTCGCGGCGGCCCTCGGCCTGGACCCGGTCGAGCTGCGCCGCCGGAACGCCATGCAGCTCGGAAGCGAGGCGCCGACCGGGCAGATCATCGACAGCCCGGCGCCCGTGGCCGAGCTGCTTGACCGGGTCGCGGCCATGCCCCTGCCGGCCACCAACGGCCAGTCCCCGGCCGCTGTCAACCACGGCGGTCCTGACCTGCGCGAGCTACCCGGCGGCGTGGCCAACACCACGCACGGCGAGGGCGTCAGGCGCGGCATCGGCTACGCCGTCGCGTACAAGAACGTCGGGTTCTCCGAGGGCTACGACGACTATTCGACGGCGCGCGTCCGGCTGGAGATCGTCGGCGGCGAGCCGACCGCGATCGTGCAGACCGCGGCCGCCGAGGTCGGCCAGGGCCTCGTCACCATCGAGCAGCAGATCTGCCGGACCGAGCTCAGCGTGGACAACGTGGCCAGCTATCCGAAGGACACCTCGGTCGGCTCGGGTGGCTCCACCTCGGCCTCGCGGCAGACCTACGTCACGGGCGGCGCGGTCCAGGCCGCGTGCCAGCAGATCCGCGAGAAGATCTTCGCCCGTGTCCAGCAGCGCCTCGGCCGGACGGTGGCGGACCTGCGGCTGTCGGCCGGCAACGTCGTGTCCGCCAGCGAGGACTACCTGGCCTCGCTGGCCGACATCCTCGGGACCGAGGCACTCGAGGAGACGGTCGTCTGGCGGCACCGGCCCACCTCGCCCGTCGACCCGGAGACCGGGCAGGGCTTCGCGCACGTCCAGTACGCGTTCGCCGCGCACCGGGCCGTGGTCGACGTCGACACCGAGCTCGGGCTCATCAAGGTCGTGCAGCTCGACTGCGCGCAGGACGTCGGCAAGGCGATGAACCCCGACGCAGTGCTCGGACAGATCCAGGGCGGCAGCGCGCAGGGCCTGGGCCTGGCGGTCATGGAGGAGATCCAGATCCGCGACGGACTGATCAGGAACCCGTCGTTCACCGACTACCTGATCCCGACGATCCTGGATATGCCGCCGATGCAGATCGACGTCCTGGAGTACCCCGACCCGAGCGCGCCGTACGGTCTGCGCGGGGTCGGCGAGGCGCCGACGATCTCGTCCGGCCCCGCGATCGCCGCGGCCATCCGCGCGGCGACCGGCCTGGACCTGACCCGGATTCCGATCAGGCCCGAGCACATCACGGGCACCTGATGCCCGCCCCGGACCTGATCATCGCATCGAGGCACGTTGTCACCCCGCAGGGCGTCGTTCCCGCCATCGTGGCCATCGCGAACGGGAAGATCTGCGATATCCGCCCGCCGGACGCGACGGCAGAAGGCGGGCGGGTGATCGAACTGGCGGCCGACGAGGTGCTGCTGCCGGGGCTGGTTGATACGCACGTGCACGTCAACGAGCCGGGCCGGACGGACTGGGAAGGCTTCGAAACCGCGACCGCGGCGGCGGCGGCCGGCGGCATCACGACCATCGTCGACATGCCGCTGAACTCGCTGCCGCCGACGACCGACGTGGCCGCGCTGGAGCTGAAGCGGGCGGCCGCGGCCGGGCAGGTTTTCGTCGACGTTGGCTTCTGGGGCGGCGCGGTGCCCGGCAACGAGGCGGCGCGCGCCGGCCTGCATGACGCGGGGGTACTCGGCTTCAAGTGCTTCACGGTCGACTCGGGGGTCCCGGAGTTCCCGCCGCTGGACGCTGCGGGCATCGAACGGGCCGCGGCGCAGCTGGCCGGCCTCGGCGCCCTGCTGCTCGTGCACGCCGAGGACGCGGCGTGCATCGCCTCGTCGAAGCCGGGCGGCGGCCGCGAGTACGCGAGATTCCTCCGGTCGCGGCCCGCTGAGGCGGAGACGCTCGCGGTCAGGTCCGTGCTCGAGGTCGCGCGGCGGACCGGCGCCCGCGTTCACATCCTGCACGTGTCCAGCGCCACGGTCCTGCCGCTCATCGAGGCCGCGCGCGCCGGCGGCGTGCGGGTGACGGCCGAGACCTGCCCGCACTACCTCGCGCTCGCCGCCGAGGACATCCCCGACGGCGCGACGCAGTACAAGTGCTGCCCGCCGATCCGGGACCGGGCCAACCGCGAGCGGCTGTGGGACGGACTGCGGTCCGGCATCATCGACTGCGTGGTGTCCGATCACTCGCCCTGCCCTCCCGCGCTGAAGCGGCTCGACGAGGGCGACTTCGCGACGGCGTGGGGCGGCATCTCGTCCGTTCAGCTTTCCCTGTCCGTGGTCTGGACGCAGGCAAGGGAACGGGGCGTTCGCGTGGCTGATGTCGCCCGCTGGATGGCGGCGGCTCCAGCGGAGCTGGCGGGCCTGGCGGACAAGGGCGCGATCGCCGTCGGCCGTGACGGCGACCTCGTGGCGTTCGCGCCCGATGCTGCCTTCACCGTCGAGCCGGACCGGCTGCTGCACCGAAACCAGGTGACGCCGTACGCGGGGCAGCGGCTGGCCGGCGTGGTGCGGCGGACCTGGCTGGGCGGGCGCGAGGTGTTCAGCGACGGCGCTCTGGCTGGCGGGCCGCCGGCCGGGGAGCTGCTGTCGCGGGCCGGCGGCGGGGGTGCCCGGTGACGAGCCTGGCCGAGTTCACGCAGCTGCCGGACCTGGCCTCGCGCCGCCTCGGCGGCAGCGTGGTCGCCGCCAACGACGAGCTGTTCGCCGAGAAGGAGAACCTCATCAAGCCCTCGCCGCCGGTCTTCGCTGCCGGCGACTACGGGCACAAGGGCAAGGTGTACGACGGCTGGGAGACCAGGCGGCGCCGCGAGCCCGGCCACGACTACGCGATCATCCGCCTCGGCGTGCCAGGGATCGTGCACGGGGTCGTCGTCGACACGTCGTTCTTCCTTGGCAACTATCCGCCGCAGGTCTCGGTGGAGGCGGTGAACGTCGCTGGCTACCCGGCGGCCTCGGATCTGGCGGAAATGAGCTGGCAGCCGCTGATCGCGCGCGCCGACGCCTTGGGCGACGCGGCGACTATGTATCCGGTCACTGACCTGCGGCGCTGCACCCACGTTCGGCTGTCGATCTACCCCGACGGAGGGGTCGCGCGCCTGCGGGTGCACGGCCGGCCGGTGCCTGACCCGGCCTTCCTGACCGGCACCGTGGACCTGGCCGCGCTCGAGAACGGCGGCGAGATCGCGGACTGCTCGGACGCGTTCTACGGGTCGGCAGTCAGCCTCATCATGCCGGGGCTCGCCCGCAGCATGGCCGACGGCTGGGAGAACGCGCGCCGCCGCGACGGAGGCTATGACTACGTGACGGTCGCGCTGGCGGCGGCGGGTGTCGTTCGCAGTGTCGAGATTGACTCGTCGTACTACGTCGGGAACGCGCCGGGCTGGGCGCGCCTGCTCGGCGCGGAGCCCGACCTGGTCTGGCGCGAGCTTCTGCCGCGAACCCGCCTGCAGCCCGACACCCGCCACCGCTTCCTGATCACTGACAGCGGGCCGGTGACGCACGTGCGGCTCGAGGTCTTTCCCGATGGCGGCCTGGCCCGGCTGCGGGTGCACGGAGAACTGACCGCGGACGCACTGGCCGGCCTGGACTCCCGGTACCGTTCGTCGCTCGCCTAGGGTCGTCAATCGTGAGTGAACTGACTGTTGCCGTGGCACCGTTCGGCAGCGAGAGCATCGAGTCGGCCATCGCCGCCGGCGGTGGCAAGCCCGTCGGCCGGGAGACTGCCGCGGACGCGCTGGTGTGGCTGGCGCCGTGGGATCCCGACGGGCTGCGGGCCGCAGTTGAGATCGCGTCGCCCCACTGGGTGCAGCTGTCGTCGGCCGGCGTGGAGGTGCTGGCCGAGGCCGGCGTGCTCGATCCCGGCCGGACCTGGACGTGCGCCAAGGGGGCGTACGCCGAGCCGGTGGCCGAGCACGCGCTGACGCTCGCGCTCGCCGGGCTGCGCGTACTGCCGGAGCGGATCTACGCCCGGTCGTGGGGGCGATCGGCGGGGGACAGCCTGTTCGACCAGCCGGTCACGATCCTCGGCGGCGGCGGGATCGCAACCAGCCTGCTCGAGCTGCTGACGCCGTTCCGGGTCGCGGCCACCGTGGTCCGGCGCAGTCCGCTGCCGGTGGCTGGCGCTGCCTCGAGCGTGCCTCTGGAGGGGCTGCGGGACGCGCTGGCGGGCGCGAAGGTCGTCTTCGTGGCACTGGCGCTGACGCCGGAGACAGATCGCATCATCGGCGCCGCCGAGCTGGCCGCAATGCGGACGGATGCGTGGCTGATCAACGTCGCGCGGGGACGCCATGTGGACACCGACGCGCTCGTAGCGGCGCTGGACGCCGGTGCTATCGCCGGCGCCGGGCTGGATGTCACCGATCCCGAGCCGCTGCCGGACGGGCACCCGCTCTGGGGTCACCCGCGGTGCATCATCACGCCGCACACCGCCGACACACCCGAAATGGTGGACCACATGCTGGCCGCGCGGGTCCGCGACAACGTCGCGCGGTTCGCGGCCGGCCAGCCGCTGGCCGGCCTGGTCGACCCGGCCGCGGGTTACTAGGCGCTGCTAACTGGCAAGTTCGTCGGGGGCTTTGTGATGATTTGAGTCGACGGAAACCCCGGTATGTCGGGCCACGGTCGGTGCGGGCGGCCACGGCTCCCGACATAGTGACAGTTTGGGTTGCTGTTATAGGGGCTTTGTCCTGGTTCTGTGCAACCCAAACTGTCACGATGTCGATCTGCGCCTCGGGGAGCGAGGCGACATTCGCTCCAGTTGGCGTGGTTCGTGCCCTTCGGGTGTCGGCGCGATCCTGCATGATGGGCTCTGGCCGACAGCTTCGGGGCGTGGAATGCAGACCTATACGAGGGCACAGGTGCTCGGCATGGCGCCGGACGCCGCTGCGGCCAAGGCTGCGCCCGGCCAGGCGGTCCGCGCCCGGTGGCGCGAGCTCGGCCGTGACGATGACGCGGTCTGGGGGGAATGCCAGGGCAGCGGCGCCAGCCCGTATCAATGTGCGGCGGCGTTCAGCGACGGCGCGACGCGCTGCTCGTGCCCGAGCCGGAAGTTCCCGTGCAAGCACGCACTCGGGCTGCTGCTCTTGCTCGCGGACGGTGACGTCCCGCCCGCGACCCGGCCCGACTGGGTGACCGAGTGGCTGACGGCGAGAGCTGCCCGCGCCGAGCGTCCGGCCCGGCCGGCGCCTGCCGAAGGAACAGGTGCGCCCGCCGACCCGCAGGCCCAGGCCCGGCGCGCCGCGAGCCGGGACCGCAAGGTCGACGCCGGGGTCGAAGAACTGAGCCGCTGGCTCGCCGATCTGGCGCGCGGCGGACTCGCCGCCGCGCAAGCGCAGCCGTGGTCATGGTGGGACCAGATGGCCCGCCGCATGATCGACGCGCAGGCGCGCGGGCTGGCCGGCTACGTGCGCCGCCTGGCGGAGATCGCCGCGACCAGCGGGCAGCGGCCTGACTGGCCCGAGCGGATGCTCGATCAGCTCGGGGCGCTCTATCTGCTCTGCGAGGCGTGGACGCGGCGGGACGCCATCCCGGCGCCGACTGCGGATGCGCTGCGCACCCGGATCGGCTACACCCAGAGTGCCGCGGACGTGTCCGCGTCCGGGCAGCGGATATCTGACGAGTGGGCCGTGCTCGGCCATCGCTACAGCGACGATGGCCAGCTCCGCAGCCTGCGGCAGTGGCTTTACGGCGAGAGCACCGGCACGATCGTGACCTACCTGGCCTTCGCCGCGGGGAGCATGCCGCTCGAGCCAGGGCTGCCCCCAGGGCTGCGAACGCAGGCGACCGTCGTGCTGTATCCCGGCTCGCTGCCGCATCGGGCACTCATCGCTGACCGCGCCGATGGTGGCCGGCCGCTCGGCCCGCTGCCGGGCGCACCGGACTGGGAGCAGGCCCTGTCCGGTGCGGCCGACCTGCTGGCGGTCGATCCGTGGGCCGATGTCGTGCCGCTCGCGGTCCGGGAGGTGACCGTGCTGCCGCCCGACGTTCCGGCCGGCGGGATTCCGGCGTCGCCCGACCCGTGGCAGCTGCGCGACCGCACCGGCCGCGCTGTCCCGATCGCCTCCGCCCCGGAGGTGAGCTGGCGGCTCCACGCGCTGGCGGCCGGCCGTCCGATCGACGTCGTGGGCGAGTGGGACGGCTTTGCCTGTTACCCGCAGGCCGCGGCGCCGGCGGGGGGCGAGGGGCAGCTGGTTGCATGACTAGCCAGTGGTCCGAGCTCGTCGACGCGGCGGTCGTTGGCGCCGGGCGGGCGGCAGCGCCGCAGCCAGCCGGCCCGCTCGCCAGCCTGCGCCTCAGCGACGCGCAAGACGGCGCCGGACTGCTGGCCGCCGCCGCGGCTGCCTCTCGTGCCCGGCGGGCGGGTTTCCGGCCACCGGACATGCAGGCAAGGACCGCGCCCGAGCCCGCAGACCCCGATGGCAGAAGGACGGTCGGCGTGGCGGCCAGGCGACGCCTCGCCGAGCTCCTCGCCGCCGGCAGCACCGAGCTACTCGTGGAGTGGGTCAGCGTCCTGGGCGAGGGCGGGATGCGGCCGCCCGACGCGCACCTGCCCGCTCTGCTGACGGCCGCCACCTACAGCGAGTCGCTGCGGGACGCGCTGCTTCCGGTCCTTGGCCCGCTCGCCGCCTGGCTGGCTGCGGCGAACCCGGCCTGGAGCTGGGCCGGCGCCGCGCCGGCGGCATCCGGAGGGGTGGCAGCGGCGGGGCCGCCGGACATGGACACGTGGACGACGCAGAGCCATCGGGCCCGCCGCGAGCTTCTCGAGCTGGCCCGGCAGACCGACCCCGCGGCTGCGCGTGAGCTGGTAGCGGCCACCTGGGCCAGTGACTCCCACCGGGATCGCGCGGCGTTCATCGCGGGGCTGGCCACGGGCCTCGGCCCGGACGACGAGGAACTCCTGGAGCGGGCGATGAAAGACACCCGCGGCGAGGTCCGCCGGGCAGCAGCGGATCTGCTCGCCCGGCTGCCCGCATCGAGATTCGCCGGGCGGGCGACAGAGCGGGCGGCGTCCGCCGTGCAGGTGCAGCGAGCGATCACCGGGCGGCACCTGGTCGTCACGCCGCCTGCCGACATCACCGACGAGATGGCCGGCGACTGCATCACCGGTAGTCCGCCAGCCGGTACCGGCAGGCAGGCCTGGGTCCTGCAGCAGATAGTGGCCGTGGCTCCCGCGTCCTGGTGGGTGCAGTACGCCGGGCTGTCACCGGCTCAGCTGCTGACCATGTCGACCCGCACGGAGTGGGGCACTGCGCTCCGCGCGGGGTGGAGCGATGCGGCTATCCGCGATGCCGACGCTCCGTGGCTGGCGGCGTTCCTCGACAGTCCGGGCGCAGCGCCGGGAGTCAGCGAGGCGAGCCTGCTGTCGGCATTGCCGGCTGCTGCGAGGGACGGCTGGCTCCGGCAGCATCCCGACAGCGTGCGGTTCGCCACGCTCGAGGAAATTCCCGCGCCGTGGTCGGCGGCGCTGTCCGAGGTCGTGCGCAGCAAGATCGCCGCAATCGTGTCGGCCGACCCGGGCCGTTCGGTGGAATCGCGCAGGCTGCTCCGGCTGGCCGCCCTGCGCCTGAATCCGCCGGCGATAGCTGTGCTGGCCCGGGGGGACGAACCCCCTGGACCCCCCGCGGTCGCACCAGGCGAAGCCCAGATACACCCGCGGCTGCTAGAAAGCTGGGCCAGCCTGCTCGCCACCCTGTCCGTGCGGGCGGCGATCCGCCGCGAACTAGCCGAGGAGCCAGCGTCATGACGATCCCAGCACAGCCCGCAGCCGGGGTGCTGCGCCCGCACGCCGAGCACGAGTATGCGGCCGAGCTCGCCGCGCTCGGCGCGGAGGACGACAGGGTCCGCCCGCCGTCGTGGCGGCTGTCGCCGTGGGCGGTCGTCACCTACCTGCTGGGCGGGACCCTGCGCGACGGCACCGTCATCACGCCCAAGTACATCGGGTCCAGGCGCCTGGTGGAGGTCGCGGTCGCGACCCTCGTCACCGACCGGGCGCTGCTCCTGCTCGGCCCGCCGGGGACCGCGAAGACGTGGCTGTCGGAGCACCTGACGGCGGCGATCAGCGGCGACTCGACCCTTCTCGTGCAGGGAACGGCGGGCACCGCTGAAGACGCGGTCAGATACGGCTGGAACTACGCGCGGCTCATCGCCGAGGGACCATCGGCGGCCGCGCTGGTTGCCTCGCCGGTCATGACGGCGATGCGCGACGGGAAGATCGTCCGCATCGAGGAGCTGACCCGAATGCCCGCGGAGGTGCAGGACGCTCTGATCACCGTGCTCTCGGAGAAGACGCTGCCGGTCCCGGAGCTGGGCACCGAGGTGCAGGCGGTGCCCGGCTTCACCCTGGTGGCGACCGCCAACGACCGGGACCGGGGCATCAACGAGATGTCGAGCGCGCTCAAGCGCCGCTTCAACACGGTCGTGCTCCCGCTGCCGGAGACGGCTGACGCGGAGATCGAGATCGTGACCCGCAGAGTGGCAGAGCTGGGGCGGGCGCTTCAGCTCCCGGCCGAGCCGCCCGCGCTCGCCGAGGTCAGACGGGTGGTGCAGGTCTTCAGGGAACTCAGGTCCGGCGTGACGGGCGACGGCCGGATCACGCTCAAGGTTCCCTCCGGCACACTGTCGACCGCGGAGGCGATCAGCGTTCTCACCAGCGGCATCGCGCTCGCCGTGCACTTCGGCGACGGGCAGCTGCACGCTTCGGACGTGGCCGCCGGGCTGGTCGGTGCGGTGGTCAAGGATCCGGTGCACGACTCCGTGGCGTGGAACGAGTACCTCGAAGCGGTGGTCAAGGAACGCGAGGACTGGCGCGACCTGTACCGGGCCTGCCGCGAGCTGACCGTAGCGGCCGGGTGACCACCACCCTCCTCGGCGTCCGCCATCACGGGCCCGGCTCGGCGCGGGCGGTGCGGGCTGCCCTGGCCGCGCTCGATCCGGACGTGATCCTGATCGAGGGACCGCCTGAGGCGGATCAGCTCGTCCGGCACGTGACCGCGCTGACGCCGCCGGTTGCGGTCCTCGCGTACGCGGCCGACCGGCAGGGGCGGGCCGCGTTCTGGCCGTATGCCGACTTCTCGCCCGAGTGGCAGGGCCTGCTCCACGGAGCGCAGACGGGCGTGCCGGTCCGCTTCATCGACCTGCCGGCCGCCGCGAGCCTGGCCGAAGCGGACGAGGAGGACGACGACTCAGAACCTCCAGGACGCCAGCCGGCTGTGGCCGCGGATCCGGTTGGCTGGCTCTCGCAGGCCGCCGGTCACGACGATCCCGAGCGGTGGTGGGAGGACGTCGTCGAGCACCGGCTGGCCGGGAACCCGCTGGAGTTGTTCGCGGCGATCGCCGAGGCGATGACCGAGCTCCGATCGGTCGCCGCCGAGGACGGCTGGGTCCTGACCCGGCGCGAAAGCCAGCGCGAGGCGGCGATGCGCAACGGCATCCGCGCCGCGGTCCGGGCGGGCAGCGAGCGCATCGCCGTCATCTGCGGCGCCTGGCACGTCCCCGCGCTCCAAAAACTGCCGACCGCGCGCGCGGACGCGGAGCTGCTGCGCGGCCTGACCACGGTCAAGACGGCGGCCACGTGGGTCCCGTGGACGTCGCAGCGCCTCACGCAGGCGAGCGGGTACGGCGCCGGCGTGGCCTCCCCTGGCTGGTACGGCCACCTGTGGCGGTCGCCCGATCGCATCGCCGAGCGGTGGGCCGTCAAGGTCGCCGGGCTGCTGCGCGAGGCCGACCTGCAGGCGTCGACCGCCGCGGTCCTCGAGGCGGTCCGGCTGGCCGAGGCGACCGCGGCCCTGCGGGACCGGGCGCTGCCGGGGCTCAGCGAGCTCACCGACGCGGTGCTCGCGGTGCTCTGTCACGGCGACGCCACGCCGCTGCGGCTCGTTCACACCCGGCTAGTCGTCGGCGAGGAGCTAGGCGAGGTGCCGGCCGGGGTACCCGTCGTTCCGTTGCAGGCCGATTTCGAAGCCCTCTGCAGGCGGTTGCGGTTCCGCCCGACGGCGGCGGACAGGGACGTGGAGCTCGACCTGCGCGGGGACACCGACCGCGGGCGTTCCAGCCTGCTGCACCGGCTCCGCCTGCTCGGCGTGCCGTGGGGGACGAGGGTCGCGGCCGGGGGTGAGGGCACGTTCAAGGAAGGGTGGCGGCTGCGCTGGCGTCCTGAGTTCCTGGTGGCGCTGATCGAGCGCGCCCGGTACGGCACGACCGTTCAGGCCGCCGCGGCTGCCGTCGTGATTGAGCGCGCGGGTGCCGAGCAGCCGCTCGCCGAGATCACCTCGCTGGTGGAGGCGGTAGTGCTCGCGGACCTGCCCGCGGCCCTGGCAGCCGTGACGACCGCGCTGGAGCAGCGCTCGGCCCGCACCGGAGACGTCCAGCAGCTGATGCTGGCGATACCCCCGCTCGCCAGGGTCCTCCGTTACGGGAACGTGCGGCAGACCGACGCCAGCGTCGTGCGCGGGGTGGCTGACTCGCTGCTCATCCGGATCTGCGCCGGGCTGCCCGCCGCGTGCGCGTCGCTGGATGATGACGCGGCCGCGGACATGCTCGCCGCGATCGAGGCGAACGACGAGTCGATCGGGCTCGTCGGCACCCCCGAGCAGCGGAGTTCCTGGCGCGGGGCGCAGCGCTCGGTGGCCGAGCTCGCTGGCGGCCACGGACTCGTCACCGGCAGGTGCGTCCGGATCCTGCTGGACGCGGGCGAGCTCAGCGCCGAGCAGGCCAGCCAGCGGCTCGCCCGGGCGCTGTCGGCGCGCGCGGAAACGGCGCAGGCAGTGCACTGGCTGGCGGGCTTCCTGCGCGGATCCGGCCTGATCCTGCTGCGGGACGAGGTGCTGTGGGGGCTCCTGGACGCCTGGCTGTGCGAGCTCACCGCGCCGGCCTTCGAGGAGGCCCTGCCCTTGCTCCGCCGGGCCTTCGCCCAGTTCCCGTGGCCGGAACGGCGCCAGATGGGCGAGCGCGTCAGGTCGGGCCGGCGCGGCCGCGCCGCCGGTGCCGCCGACGCCGACGACGGCTTCGACGAGGCCAGGATCAGGCGCATCCTGCCGGTCCTCGCCGCAGCGCTGGGCGCGGAGGTGACCGATGGCTGAGCGAGACAATTCGCAGGAACGGCTTCGCAGGTGGCGACTCGTGCTCGGCAGCGCAGCCGAGCCCGGCCAGAACGCCCAGTCCGGATCGGCCGCCAGCGGCACCGGACTGTCGGACCGGGACGCGGCCATCGACCAGGCCCTCGGGGCCGTCTATGAGACCCGCCCCGGCACCGGGCGGCGGACGGCGGGTCTCGGCGGGTCGGCACCGTCGGTGCATCGCTGGCTCGGCGACATCCGGACCTACTTCCCGACGCCGGTGGTCCAGGTGCTGCAGCGCGACGCGATGGAACGTCTCGGCTTGCGCCAGCTCCTGCTCGAGCCCGAGATGCTCGCCGCGATCCAGCCGGACGTCCATCTCGTCGGCACGCTGATCTCGCTCCGGAACGCGATGCCGGAGCAGACCAGGGAAACGGCCAGGATCGTGGTCCGCCAGGTGGTCGAGGAGATCGAGCGGCGGCTGACCGAGCAGCTGCACCGCGCAGTGCTCGGCGCGCTTGACCGGTCAGCCCGCAACCGGCGGCCGAGGCTCGCGGACGTGGACTGGCCCGCGACGATCCGCGCCAATCTGCAGCACTACCAGCCAGCGCTGCGCACGATCATCGCGGAACGCCTGATCGGCTATGCGCGGCGACGGCGGATCGCGGCCCTGCAGGACGTCATTCTGCTGGTCGACCAGAGCGGCTCGATGGCGTCATCGGTCGTTTATGCCAGCGTCATGGCCGCCTCACTCGCCTCGCTGCGCGCGGTGCGGACCCGGCTGGTGGTCTTCGACACCTCAGTCGTCGACCTGACCGACCAGCTCGCCGACCCGGTCGACGTGCTGTTCGCCACGCAGCTCGGCGGCGGTACCGACATCAATCGCGCGGTCGCCTACGGGCAGTCGCTGGTGACGCGGCCTGCCGACACGATCATGGTGCTGGTCTCCGACCTCATCGAGGGCGGCGACCAGACCGAGCTCATGCACCGGCTCGCCGCGGTCGTCGATAGCGGCGTGCGCCTGGTCGTACTGCTGGCGCTGTCCGATGACGGGGCGCCGTCCTACGATCACGAGCTGGCGGCGGCGTGCGCGGCGCTCGGCGCGCCCGCGTTCGCCTGCACGCCCGACCAGTTCCCGGATCTGCTTGCGAGCGCAATCCGGCGGGAGAACGTGGCCGAGTGGGTTACCCGGAACGGCCTCGCCAGGGCTGGCTGATCGACCGTGAAATCGGCTTGTCGCTTGCCGTCGCCCTCGCTTCACGCCCGCGCGCCGAGGCGTGCCTGGACCTGCTCGGCCTCCGGAGCACCCAGTTCGCGGTAGAGGTCGAGGGCTTGCCGCCAGTGGCGGCGGGCCTGCTCGTCCTCGCCGTCGCTGTGATAGCTCTCGGCGAGGTCGCGGTGCGCGCTCGCCTGCTGGTACTGGTTGCCGTTGCCGGCGGCCAGCCGGAGTGCCGCCAGGAGCTCGGTGCGCGCAGCGGCGGGCTGCCCGGCCCCGTGCAGGGCCTCAGCGAGGGTGCGGAGCGTCAGCGTCTCGCCGTGCTGGTAGCCGGTCTCCCGGTGCAGGGCGAGAGCTTGCCGCAGGTAGCCGATGGCCTGCTGATATTCGCCCTGGCGCAGGCCGACCTCGCCAAGGTTCTCCAGCTCGGTGGCCTCGCCGGATCGGTGACCGAGGCGACGGAAGATGGTCAGCGCGCGTTCGTAGCAGTCGGCGGCCTCCGGTAGCTGGCGGCGGCGGAGGCTCAGGTCGCCCAAGCGCGTCAGCGTCTGGCCCTCGCTGGGCTGGTCCTTCGCGTCGCGCAGCACCGCCAGGGCCCGCCGCAAGTGCTCTTCCGCTTCGTCGAAGGAGCCCAGCTCGGTCTCGGCGGCCGCGATATCGGTCAGCGCGAGAGCGGCGCCGTGGCCGTCGCCCGCGTCGTCGTAGGCCGCGATGGCGTCTCGGTAGCGACCCGCCGCTGACCGCAGGTTGTGCTGGTGATACTCGGTCTGGCCGAGGTTATGCAGGACCCGCGCCTGGCCCGCGCGGTCACCGCACTGGCGGTAGCGTTCCAGCGCGGCCTGGTAGTGGCCGGCTGCCTCGGGGAAGTGTCCCTTCATCATGCCGATGCCGCCCAGGCCGTTCAGTGCGCTGGCCGCTGCGGCCGGCTCGCCCGACTGCTCGGCGGCGTGCAGCGCGTGACTGTAGATGGTATGGGCCTCGGTCAGGTGGCTCCCGGTCATCAGGTAGCGGTGCAGCGTCGTGGCGAGGGCGGTGGCGTGTCCTGGCCAGCCGTGCCTGTCGCCGTACACGACGACGGCGACCAGGTTCGGCCGCTCGGTGTCCAGCCACGCCCGCGCGTCGGTCTCGCCGTCCATCGAGGGGACGGCTGAAGCCCCGGGCACGCGCGGCACCTGCCGACGGCTCTGCGGGAACAGCGTGTCCATCGCCGTGCTCGCCGCGTGCAGGTAGTAGTCGAACAGCCGGGTGAGGGCCGCGTGCTGGGCTGGCGGTGAGTCCCGCTCGTTGCTGAGGTCGCGGGCGTAGGCGCGCAGCAGATCGTGGCTGGTGTAGCGTCCGGGGCCGACGAGCTGAGTCAGGTGGGTGCGCTGCAGCTCGGCGAGGAGCCGGGTGGCGGTCTCCGGCCCGGTGTCGGTGAGCGCCGCAACCGCATAGGGGTCGAGCTGGGGGCCCGGGTGCAGGCCGGCCAGCCGGAACGTGCGGGCAGTGGCGCCGTCGAGCTGGCGGTAGGACCAGGAGAAGACGGTGCGCACGGCGGCGTACGAGTCGCCGCCCGCGTCGAGCAAATCGAGCCGCTGCTGCTGATCCTCGAGCTCGGCGGCGAGCGCAGCGATGCTGGCATCTGGGCGGGTAGTGGCGAGCTCGGCGGCGACGCGCAGGGCCAGCGGCAGCCGGCAGCACAGCCGGGCCAGGTCGGCGGTGGCCCGCAGGTCGGTGCTGGCCCGCTCGCCAATCAGCGCGCGGAGCAGGGCGACCGCGTCGGCCAGCGACAGCAGGTCCAGGTCGAGTCGGGCGGCTCCGTCGCGGGCAACGAGACCGGCCAGTGCGTCGCGGCTCGTGACCAGCACCGCGCAGCCGGGCGTGCCGGGCAGGAGCGGCCGGACCTGATCGGCCGATCCGGCGTTGTCCAGCAGGACAAGCATCCGCCGGCCGGCCAGCAGGCTGCGGTACCGGGCGGACCGCTCGCCTTCGTCGGCCGGGATGGCCCTGCCGGGCACGCCGAGCGCGCGCAAGAAGCCGGCCAGCGCATCCGCTGCGGGCAGCGGCTGACCGGGATCGTAGCCGCGCAGGTTGACGTAGAGCTGGCCGTCGAACTGTCCGGCCACCTGATGGCACCAGTGCACGGCCAGGGCGGTCTTGCCGACGCCGGCCGTCCCGCCGATCGCGGATATCACCACCGTTGAGCGCCGCCGGTCGAGCAGCTCGGTCAGCGCGGCCAGCTCGGCGGTCCGGCCGGTGAACTGCCCGACACCGGCGGGGAGTTCGTGTGGCGCGGGCGCCATGCTCCCGTCTGCGGCCGGGCCGGACGGCCTGAGCGTCAGCGCCGGGTCTGCCGCGAGGATCTGCTGGTGCAGCTGCCGGAGCCCGGAGCCGGGCTCCGCGCCGAGTTCCTCGACGAGTGTTCGCCGGGCGGCGGTGTAGACCGCCAGCGCCTCGCCCTGCCGGTCGTCGCGGTAGAGAGCGAGCATCAGCAGACCGTGCAGGTTCTCGCGGAGCGGGTGCGCGCTCGCGAGCCGGCGCAGCTCGCTGATGACCTGCTTGTGCCGGCCCAGGTGCAGGTCGGCGTCGATGCGTGCCTCCAGCGCCTGCAGCCTCAACTCAGCCAGTCGCGGCGCCTCCCGCGCTATCAGCAGCTCGGATCCGGCGTCTGCGAGCGGCTCGCCGCGCCACAGCGCGAGTGCCGCCGCGGCAGCACCTGCGGCTTCTGGCCACGAGTCGTTCCTGACCGCCGCCTGCGCATCGCGAAGCAGATCCTCGAAGCGGCTGACGTCTAACTTTCCATCCACGATCGAGATCAGGTAGCCGCGCGGCTGGGTGCGGATCAGCGATCGCGCTTCGCCGAGGGACTGGCGCAGCCGCATGACCGTGTTCTGCACCGTGACCGTGGCCGACGGAGGCGGGTGCGCACCCCAGAGGACCTCGGTGAGGTCATCGAGTGAGACCACGCGGCCCGCGTTGAGGAGCAGGGCGGCCAGCACCGCGCGCTGGCGGCCGCGTGGCACCGTTACCTCCGCTCCGCCGCAGCGCACGCGCAGCGGCCCGAGCAGGCCGAACTCGGCGCTCACGGTCATGATCGCTGCCTCAGAAGGCCAGAGCAAAAGTGATGATCAAATGCTAACAGCCTGTTGATCCGGTCCGGCAGATTGATCACACAAGAGTGCATCTGTCCGGTAGGCACAGTCGACTCGCTGCCTGCACGGCAGGCCCTGGCCGCACGGAGGCTGCCGCCATCTGGCATGGCTGCAGCACCGGGCATCATCGGGAGGAGTCGGGGTGCCACACCGGCAGGCTGCGCAGGCTCACGCCGCGACGAAGCAGGCGGCACGGCGATTGGCAGGTGTCGCCTTCACCTCGGCCGCCGCGCTGCTGATCGGCCTGATCGCCGCGGCCCCGCCGGCCGCGGCGGCGGGCAGAACGACAACTCCCCACCGCGTGCCGGGCCTCATCCATCCGCGCCGGGTTCCGCAGCGCGCCGCCGGGCCCCGCCATCTGCTTGGCTCGTCCAGGGCGGTGCCAGGCCATCCCGCGTCCCGCCCGGCATCCGGCCCGGCGACACCCGAGACCGCGGTCATGCGGGCCGATGCGGCTGCCGCCAGGCTGGCCAGGCGCACGGGCCGGCCCGAGATGGTGGCCTCGCAGACGACGCAGACGATGGAGGTGCTGGCCCACCCGGACGGTGAGTTCGAGTTCATCTCGAACGCGCTGCCGGTCCGCGTGCAGGTGCGCGGCCGGTGGACCCCGATCAGCACGACTCTGCGACGAGACGCCGGCGGGTCGTGGACGGCCCCGCTGACGACAGCCCCGGTGGTCTTCTCCGGCGGCGGCGACGGGTCGCTGGCGACCGTGACCGATCCGGCCACCGGCCGGTCGGTGTCGGTGGCCTGGCCGTATCGCCTGCCGCGGCCGGAGGTTTCCGGCAGCGTGGCGCTGTATCCGGCCGTGCTGCCTGGCGTCGACCTGCGCCTGCAGGCGACTTCGACTGGTTATCAGGAAGTGCTGATCGTCGAGAACGCGGCCGCCGCGGCCGACCCCCGGCTGCGGAGGCTGACGTTCACGCTGCAGGGAGGCCCGGGTGTGACGATCCGGCGCGGGCTGCGCGGTGCTACCACCGCCGTTGACTCGGCCACCGGGAAGGTGCTGTTTACCAGCGGGCAGTCGCTGATGTGGGATTCCAGCGGCGCTCGCAGCGGTGGCCGTGGCCGGCGCACTGGCCCTGGCCGGATCTTTACCGTGCCGGCCACCGCTGGCACCGTACCCGCGGGGTCAGCCAGCGGTCGCGCCTCGGCGCGAGCCGGCCGCTCGCAGTTGGCGGTAACGCTCACGCCGCCCGCCGCCGCGCTTTCGGGGCCGAAGATCACGTTCCCGGAATACATCGACCCGGAGATCAGCGACAGCAGCACGCAGTACTACTCGGAGGTTGCCAGTTTCGGTGGTTTCTGGGATACGACCACCGGAACGACGTCCGTCGGAGCCCCGTATCTCGAGTCGGGGTACTGCGGGTACTCGAACTGCGTCTATGACTGGGACGGAAACGTCTATAACGGCTACGTTGACCGCGACTACTTCCGGATGGACACCACCCCGCTGGAGGAACGCAACGGGTACTTCCCCGACGTCTACTCGGCTACCTTCTACGCCGACGAACTGACCAACAGCGACGGCTGCACGGCCCAGGATGTCGACCTGTTCTCGGCGGGCGCGATCTCCAGCTCCACCAGGTGGGGCGGGCCGGAAGGCTCCTACATCAGCGACGCCTCCTCCAACAAGGGCGGCGGTTCTGGCTGCGCGGCCGGTGACGTCGACCTGAACGCGACGTCCTACCTGCAGGGCGACGAGGGCGAGAACTGGCCGAACTTCACGTTCGAGCTGCGGGCTCCGTCGGAGACCAACGAGCTTCAGTACAAGACGTTCGACGACAACCCGTCGCTCGACGTCTACTACAACTTCGCGCCCCTCGCGCCGACCAACCTCGGCGTTTCCGATTCGGTCTCGTGCACCTCGACGACCTACACCTCCGCCAGCGAGCCGGGGATGACCGCGACTGGCAAGGACAACAATCCCTCGCCGCTGAACCTGGACTACGACTTCCAGCTCGACACGTCGGCCGGGGCCTCGGTGGCAAGCGCCAACCTGACGAACGGGGGCGGCGGCTATGCGTCCGGGAAGCCTGTCTCCTGGGATTCGGAGGGAAGCCTGACCTCGGGCGACGCGTACAAGTACGCCGTGGTGACAACCAACGTGATCCCGAGCGGCGACAAGTCGTCGGCGCGGAGCTCGCCGAACTCGGGTCAGTTCGACTTCACCGTGATGTCGACGCCACCGTCGTCGGCCCCGGCCATTTCCAGCTTTGACTACCCCGCCGGGCAGTGGGGACAGGCGACGGGCGCGCCAGGGGTGTTCACCGTCGGCACGAACGGAGACGCGAACATCGCCGGGTTCGCCTACTCCTTTGACGGCGGGTCCGGCAGCGAGCCGGTCCCGGACACGACCGACTGCACCTATCTCAGCGACGGCGGCCTGGGCACGTCAGCTAACGCGAACGGCGGCGGGAACTCCAGTGGTGAGCTAGCGCTGGAGCAGGGCACCAGCATGCAGATCCAGGTCCCCTCTAACCTCACCGCCGGCCAGCACACCCTGTACGTGCGGAGCTTCGACCTTGCACACAACGCCTCGCCCGAGGCGGCCTACACGTTCTACGTCGCCCCGAATTACCAGGAGACCAGCCAGCCGGTCACCTATACCGACGCCAGCTCGCTCGTGAGCACCGCCACCGGGCCGGACACCGGCAGCCTGACGGTCCAGAGCACCTGCTGCAATATCACCACCTGGCGGGGCGGCTCTCAGCTTCTGTTCAGTCCCGCTGCGGCCGGGGACTACTTCACCCTGCACATCAGCGTGCCGCAGGCCGGCACCTGGCAGCTGGGCGCTGATATGACCACCGCGGCGGCGTACGGCGACGTGACCGTTGACCTGGATGCGTCCACGTCCGACATCGCCCTGGGCGGCACGGCGACGACGCCCTTTGTCGGCTACAACCCGGTCGTCTCCAACACCTTTCTGGACCTCGGCACCCAGTACCTGACGGCCGGCGCGCACAGCCTGACGTTCACCGTCTCCAGCCAGGGCCAGGCCGCCGGTGATTACCAGATCGGTATCAACTACCTGACGCTGAGCCCGACCAACCGCTACGAAGCCGGCAGCCTGACCTGGTCAGGTACGAACAGCGCGGGAACGCTGGGCCCGCAGTGCTTTAGCGAGGCCGCCTGGTCAGACAACTGCCAGCTGTACCTGTCCAACACCGCGTCCGGTACGAGCTTCACGATGAGCTTCACCGCCCCGGTTGAGTCGGACTACGCGCTGGGGGTCCACCTGACCACAGCCGACGACTACGGCGAGCTCAGGTTTGACCTGGATCCGTCGACGAGCGACATCAACCTGGACGACACCGCCGCCGATCCGATCAACGCCGACAGCGCCTCGGTATCGGCGGAGTACGCGTTCCTGGGCGCAGTGCACCTGACCGCCGGGACGCACGTGCTCAAGGTGACAGTCGTGGGCACGACGTCCTCGACCGGCAACGAGTACAACGCCGGGATCAACTACCTGGAGGCCGTGCCGGTTACCGGCGCCACCGACGCGAGCTTTACCTCGGCGATGAACAGCCTCGGCATCATCAGCGACGGGGCGTCGACGACCGGGCGGTCCGAGGGCTTCGACCTGACCAACGACGGCTACAACCTGTCGCTGCAGGCCCTGGAGGACGCGGGTGTCACTCCGGGCAGCGCCACCGGAGCGGGCAACACGTTCAGCCTGAACGGCGCGACCTTCACCATGCCGGAGCTGAGCGCGACCGGCGGGACCGTCAATTACGACAACGTCATCCCCGATGGCCAGCAGATCCCGCTCCCCGCCGTCAAGGCGACGGGGGTGGCTTTGCTGGTCGCAGCGACGTGCGGAGCGACGCCGGCGGCGACGGCCACGCTGAGCTACGGCGGCGGGGCCGTCTCGCCGAGCAACGCCACGATCCCGTCCGTGCCCGACTGGCAGGTCGGCGCGACCAGCGGCGCCGTCATGCAACTCGGCTATTTCGACGCTGGATCGACGAAGGAGACCGCGATCCAGCCGAGGCTGTATGAGGTGATGCTGCCGGCGAACCCGACCGCCCCGCTGGCCTCGATCACGCTGCCGGTGATGCCGGAGAACCTGCTCACGAACACCAGCACGTGCGCTGAGTCCAACGCCCTGCACATCCTTGCGATCGGCACCAGGACGGTTGCGGCCGGGCCGTCCGGGACCGCGTGGACCGGCGCCTACGACGGCCCGATGGATACGACGGCCGCCAACGGGCCCAACCTTGCCGGGGAGACGCTGCGGGCGTCCGTGCCCGTGTCTTCGCACGGCAGCGGCTCCGTTCGCATCCATCTGTCGAACGCGCATACCAACGCGCCCGTGACCTTCGACGCCGCGACGATCGCAGCGCAGGCTACCGGCGGCGGCGCGACGACGGTGGCCGGCGTGGCCCCGGTCGCGGTCACGTTCGGCGGCTCGGCCAGCGTGACCATCCCGGCCGGCGGTGACGTCTACAGCGATCCCGTGGCGATCCCGTCGACCTCGGCCGGCAGCGGCGAACTGACTGTCAGCCTGTACACGTCCTCGGCCACTGCGATCACCTCGGCTTCCATCCATGAGTCGGTCGAGTCCAGCTTCGTGACCTACGACGCGGCTGGCAACCTGACCACCAGCACCAACTCCGACGGCACCGACTTCACCAGCACGGACTCCCTCCAGGGCGTGTACTACCTGTCCGGCGTGGACGTCAGCCAGACCCCGGCGGCCGACGGCACGCTCGCCGTGCTCGGCGATCAGACGAGCACGGCCGTGCCCGCCTATACCGCCGGCACCTGGGTGTCGGACCTGCCCTCGGCGCTTACCACCAGCGACGTCACGATGCCCGGATCGATCGTGGACGCCTCGACCAGTGACGCGCCGCCCGACGGCTGGTGGCGGCTGAACGGAACGGGCCTGGACACCAGCTCAACGGCCTACGACAGTGGCACCACCCCCACCAGCAACCTGACCCTGGAGGGCAGCCCGGCCTGGACGACCGGCAACCCCGGCACCGGGACCACGGCCGGATCGCTGTCGCTCAACGGCACCAGCCAGTACGCACAATCCGCCGGGTCGGTTATCACCACGACGAGCAGCTTTGCGGTGTCGGCGTGGGTCAAGCTCGCCTCCCTGCCAGCCAAAAACGCCACCGCGGTCGGCCAGGACGGCGCTACGGACAGCGGTTTCTACCTGGGATACGACTACGGTCACAGCGGTGACTGGGCGTTCTATCTCCCCGGCACGGACACGACCAGCCCCGCCATCACCGGCGCGTACGGGCCAGCCGCCGTCGCCGGCCAGTGGACGCTGCTGACGGGCGTCTACAACGCCGAGACCGGTGATATCCAGCTGTACGTCAACGGGGCACTCGCCGCCAGCACCACGTTCACGCCCGCGTGGCAGCCGACCGGCAGCTTCACCGTGGGCCGGGATCTGGACAACGGCGTCCAGGGTGACTTCTTCCCCGGCGAGATCACCGACGTGCGGGCCTACAACCGAGTGATGTGGGCCTACAACATCTCGGAGATCTACGACGACAACGGCCAGAGCAGCCTCACGACCGCCAATGCGGCAGCCGCGTTCGAGGACTACGCGGCGGTGGAGCCGAACCTCCGCGATGTGATTGTCAGCCTCGGCTCCAACGACGTGCTCGAGGGTCAGTCGGCCGCCGCAATCGAGAGCAACCTCCGCATCCTGGTCGCCGACTTCCAGGGTCGGATCATCAACAACGGCGGTGGCGCGGGTCTCCAGGTGCTCCTCACCACGATTCCGCCGCTGAATCTGGCCTCAGGCGACCCGAGAGAGGCCGTCCGGAAAGCCGTCAACACGTGGATCACCGGTAACGGCACCACAGCGACGCCGCTCGACATCGCCAGTGCGGTGGCCAGTTCGTCAAGCCCCAACGACATCGCCGCCCAGTATCTGACTGGCGGCGTGCCGAACGCCTCGTACTACGCGGAGATCGCCACGGCAGTGGCGACCGGCATCGCGGACACCGTGCCTTCCATATCCCTTTAGCGAAGAACGTCCTACGGGAGGTTGTGATGAGCATCGTGGCAGGCCGCGTAGGACGCACCGGGCTGGCGGCGGTGTCGGCCGTCGCGCTGGTGGCAGCGCTGATAGCCGCCGCATCGGCAACGGGATCCGCGAGCGCCACGGTGCACAAGTTCGTCCCGCCGAAGGTGCAACGGGTACGGGTCCTTCCGCGGACCGCGGAGCGGATCGCCGGCAGCGGGGCGGCGGCGCGGGCGCGGATGGCACGGGACGTCGCTGCCGAGCTTGCGGCCGGCCGGCAGCGACGTCCCGACTCGGCGTGGCCGGGAGCCGGATCGGCGGAGGCCATACTGCCGCGGCCTGCCGCCGGCCTCAGCCCGGCCGCGGCCGCGCGGGCGGCGGCGATGCCGGCGGCCGCCGGGCGGCTGCCGGTGACGGTGGCCCGGGCCGGCGGGCGGGAGGCGAGCGCCCTGACCAGCGTGCGGGTGTCGATGCTCAGTCACCAGGCCGCGATGGCGGCTGGCGTCCCCGGCGTGCTGATGGAGGTGACCGAGCCCGCAGGCACGTCTGGCCGGCTGGATGTGAGCGTGGACTACCGCTCGTTCGCGAACGCGGACGGCGCGGACTTTGGCACCCGGCTGCGGCTGGTCGAGTTGCCAGTGTGCGCGGTGACGACGCCGCGAGTGCGGGCGTGCCAGGTCCAGACGCCGCTGCGTTCGGTGAACGACGGGTCCGACATCGTATCCGCGGTGGCCGCACCGGCGGCGGTATCAGCATCGGTATTCCCGTCGCCGGCCCCGGCCGGACGGCTCACGCCGGCGCTGACTGCCGGGCTGATCGTGCTGGGGGCGGCGGCCGGGCCGTCCGGGAGCAGCGGCGACTTCACCGCGGCCAAGCTGGCACCGTCAGGCACATGGGCGGCCGGCGGATCGTCAGGCAACTTCACCTGGAGCTATCCGATCGCGGTGCCGCCACCGGCCGCGGGATCGGCGCCGCAGGTATCGCTGGACTATGACTCGGCCCTCGTGGACGGAGAAACGGCGCAGACCAACAACCAGTCCAGCATGGTGGGCGAGGGTTTTACGGTCGGCGACAACTACATCGCCCGGACCTACGCCGACTGCGCCGACGACCCGGAGGGCGCGATCTCCGGTGACTACGACAACTGCTGGGCCGGCAACGTCGTGACGATGAGCCTGGACGGGCAGTCGACGCCGCTGGTGCTGGACAGCTCCAGCGGGAAATGGCATGAGCAACAGGACTCCGGCGACCAGGTGCAGTACCTGACCGGGACCGCGGCCAACACCGACAACGGCACCTACGACAACGGCTACTGGGTCGTGACCACACCGGACGGCACGCAGTACTACTTCGGAAAGAACAGGGGCCCTGGCTGGGCCAGCGGCGACCCGGTTACCAATTCTGCGTGGACTGAGCCGGTGTACGGGGCCCACAGCGGCGACCCGTGCTACAACGCGACGTTCTCACAGGCATCCTGCAGCCAGGCGTGGCGGTGGAACCTGGACTTTGTCATCGACCCCGACGGCAACGCCACCGCCTATTACTACACGGCCGAGACCAACTATTACGGGGCCGATGACCAGGTCACGGCGGTGGAGTATGACCGCGGCGGCTACCTGACCCAGATCGACTACGGCCTGCGGTACGAGAACGGCACCCTCTACGCGGCGATCAACGCCAACCCGCCCGATGAGGTGCTGTTCCACGCCGATCAGCGCTGCATCCCGACGTCCACGTTCGCGTGCGAGGCGTCGGAATTCACCAGCGCCAACGCCGCGAACTGGCCGGACACGCCACAGGATCAGCAGTGCCTGTCCGGGTCGGCGTGCAGCAACCACGCCCCCACGTTCTGGTCTCAGATGCGGATCGACTGGATCACGACGCAGTACTACAACGGGTCCGGCTACACCGAGGTCGACAAGTACACGCTCGGGCAGAGCTTCCCCACGGCCGGAGATACCGAGCTGCAGCTTGACACGATCACCAGGGAGGGCTACTCGTCTTCGGGCGCGACAAAAACGCTCCCGTCGGTGAATTTCAACTACCAGCTCATGAACAACCGGGTGCCCGGCTACAACGGCCAGCCGTCGATGGCGTCCTGGCGGCTAACCAACATCGAGGCCGAGACCGGTGAGGTCATCTCGGTCCAGTACTCATCGACCTGCACGGCCGCCAATATCCCGTCCGCCCCGTCGGCGAACAGCACGCTGTGCTACCCGATCTACTGGGAGCCGGCCGGTGACACCAGCCCGATCCTGGACTATTTCAACAAGTACGTCGTCGAGGAGGTGACTATCCAGGACGGCACCGCAGGCGACCCGTCCCAGGTGATCGAGTACGACTACATCGGCAGCCCGGCCTGGCACTACGACGACAACCAGGTGGTGAAGGCCGCCTACCGCACCTACGGCCAGTTCCGCGGTTATGGCACGGTCGAGGTACTCACCGGCAACCCGCAGAACGACACCAACGGCGCGCCGGACGTGCAGACGATGACGGAGACGACGTACTACCGGGGGATGAACGGGGACACCATGCCCGGCGGGACGACCTCGACGGCGAGCGTCAAGGACTCGCTCGGCGAGACGCTCACCGATAGTTACGCGCTGGCCGGGCTGCCGCTGGAAGTGCAGACGTTCAATGGCTCGACCGGAGCGCAGCTCACCGACGAGATCACGGAGCAGTCGGTGGTGGACGTGACCGCGAACGAGCCCGTGTCCGGACTGCCGACGATGCAGGCGGCACTGACCGGGGTGACCAGCGAGCGTGACATCACTGACCTGGCGGGTGGCGGCCAGCAGGAAGTCACCACCGCTACGACATACGACAGCGACGCGCGGCCGGTCCTGGTCCAGCAGTCCGGTGCGGGCATCGCCGAGACGTGCACCCAGACCAGTTACGACGACAACATGACCGCATGGATACGCGACGCGGTGAGCGAGACGATCGTGTCCCAGCAGGCGTGCCCGTCCACGGTAGGTGACCTGACCGCTTCCGACGTTGTGTCCGACACGCGCATCTACTATGACGGCGCGGGCGGCATGAGCACGCCGCCGACCGCGGGGAACCCGACCATGCAGACCCAGGCGGTCACCAACAGCTCCGGCACCCTGACGTTCGCGACCCAGTGGACGAAGACCTACGACTCGCTGGGCCGGGTGCTGACCAGCAAGGACGGGCGCGGGAACGTCACCACGACGGCGTACACGCCCGCCGACGGCGGCCCCCTGACCGGGGTAACTACGACGAACGCGCTCGGCCAGACGTCGACGCAGACCTACGACCCTGGCCGCGGATCCCTGCTGACCTCGACCGACGCCGCCGCCTACGAGACCAGTTACGCCTACGACCCGCTGGGCCGCGTGACCGCTGAATGGGATCCGGGCCGGTCGCAGGCCGGCGACGCCAGCGCGAACATTACCTACGCCTATCAGGTAACGCAGACCGCGCCGCTGGCGGTGACGACGAACACCCTGGTCGACTACGGCACCGGGACGAACTACGTGACCTCGGTATCGATCTACGACTCGCTCGGGCAGCTGCGCCAGACCCAGACTGCGGCCGAGGGCGGGCATACCGCGGTTACCGACGACTTCTACGACTCGCACGGCTGGGTGTGGCAGACCTACAACAAGTACGTCGTCTCGGGCAGCCCGTCGGTGACGCTGGTCCCTGAAGCCGCATCGGCCGTGAACGACCGCACCATTACCAGCTACAACGGTGCCGGGCAGGTCATCGGCCAGCAGGACTACAACGGCGACACGCTCACGGACTCGACCCAGACGGTGCAGGGCGGGAACCAGGTCACTTCCATCGACCACGACCCAAGCGGCAACGTCATCGGCACGCCTTCCGCGACCGTCACCAATGGGCTCGGCCAGGCCGTCCAGACCATCCAGTACGCCGGCGACCCGACGGTCTCCGCGGCCTCGGTGGTCAGCGGCGGCAGCCCGCAGGTCACGAAGACGTCGTATGACGCGATGGGCGACGAGGCGACCGTCACCGACCCGGCAGGCGACAGCTGGTCCTACAGCTACAACCTGCTGGGCCAGCAGGTTCAGGCATCTGACCCCGACACCGGCACCACCGTCACCGGATACGACGCCGCGGGCAACGTCGCCTATGTCACCAACGCCGACGGCGTGTCCACCAACTACGTCTACGACGCGCTGAACCGGAAGACCGCCGAGTACACCGGATCGACGACCCAGGGTGATGGCACCAAGGTGGCGACCTGGGTCTGGGACACCCTGAAGAAGGGGCTGCTGTCCTACGAGACGTCGATCACGAGCTCGGGCACCTACGAGACCGGGAACCTGGGCTATGACCCCTACGGCAACGTGTCCGGGACCTGGGTCACCGTGCCGTCGGGCCAGTCGCTCGCCGGCACCTACGAGACCAAGTACTCCTACTCGTCGACCGGCCAGATGCTGACCGAAACCCCGGCCGCGGGCGGCGGCCTGCCGGACGACTCGCTGAGCTTCAGCTACGACCAGTACGGCAACCCGACAACCGAGACTGGCTACGACACCTACGTCTCCGGCGCGATCTACACCCCCTACAACGAGGTCTCCCAGATCGAGCTCGGCACCGGGCCGTCGGCGGCCGCGCTGACCTACAGCTACAACGCGCAGACCCGTAACGTCACGGCGGTGAACCTGTCCGACGGCCAGCCGAGCCCGCAGGTCGATAACACCGCCTACAACTACGACGCCGACCAGCAGGTCACCTCGATCACCGACACGCAGGGCGCGTCCGGCAGCGCGCCGGTCGAGACGCAGTGCTTCACCTACGACGGCCTCAGCCGTCTCACTCAGGCGTGGACCTCCACCGACAGCTGTGCCGACAATCCCGCCAGCGATGGCAACGCCACGGTCAACGGGCCGCAGCCGTACTGGCAGTCCTGGACCTACGACGAGCTCGGCGACATTCTCACCCAGACCAATGACGCCACCGACGGCTCCGCCGCCGGGAACGAGGCCACCAGCTATGACTACGGCGTCGCCGGGCATGCCCACGCGATCGCGTCGACCACCACCAAGAACTCCGTGACCGGCGACGCCAGCACCACCAGCTATGCCTACGATGCCGAGGGCAACACCACCGGCATCGGCAGCCAGTCCCTGACCTGGAATAATGGCGGCCAGCTCAAGACCGACAACGGCGCGAGTTACGTTTACAGCGCCGACGGCCAGCTACTGCTCGAGTCCGACCCCAGCGGCACCACCTTGTACCTGCCCGGCGAGCAGCTCACCCTGAGCGGCACTACCACTACCGGGGTCCGCTATTACACCTTCGGCGGCTACGTCATCGGCGAGACGACGGGCAGCACGCTGTACTGGACCGAGTCGAATCTGCAGGGCACCATTACCGCGTCCGTCGATGCCTTCAGCCAGTCCGCCGTCATCCGCCGCACGGTCACCCCGTACGGAAACGTGGTGACCGCTAGCGGCGACGGTGCCTGGCCTGACGACCGGACGTTCCTGGGTGATCCTGACAACGCCACCACCGGACTCATTGAGATCGGCGCCCGGGAGTACAACCCCGCTACCGACACCTTCATCAGCGTCGACCCGCTCCTGGATCCTGCCCATCCGCAGACGATGGCCGGCTACACCTATGCGGGCGACGACCCGGTCAACGCTGCCGATCCGTCCGGGCTGTTCATCGTCTGCCCCGGATACTGCGACGCGCCGCCGCCGCCGGCGAAGAAGAGCCCGGGCGCGACGGGCGGCGGCGGTGCCGGCGGCGGCGACTCCGGCGGCTGCCCGCCAGTCCCGCTGCTCTGCGGCTCGTGGACGTCGTCGGCTCCCGGCCCGGCTCCGGGCGGCTGGGTGCCGCGCAAGGAAATCGTCCCGCGGCCGGTGCCGCTGCCCGTCATCAGTCAGCACCCCAGCGGCAAGAACATCATGCAAGGCTGCGTCGACGGCGCTCACCTGACGGGCGCACCTGCCGCCTTCTGCGACGTGAGCGGCGGTCTGGAGGGTATTAAGAACAAAGCTAGCTTCGCGGCCGCTTTCCGCGCCTACGTCAAGGGGATATACGATCCGCAGTGGCTCGTTCAGCCGGGGCAAAAAACAACGAGCTTCGGAATGCCGCTCGCACTCGACGAGCTATACGGGTACTGCGGAAATGGGCGGCTGCCCGGCCCGTGCGGGATGCAGACCTTTATCGGCTTGTATAAGATCCGCGCGTACTACCTGGCGCTAACTTTCTTGCTCGGCAGCGACGCCCCCGACCTGGATCAATACCAAGAAATGGAAGGGCATGACCTGCCGGAACCTGATCCCACTGAACCACTCGCCATGCGGCAAGCAGGGGCGCTTGTGACCCTCGTTAATAACGTGCTGACGGGCGACTACAGTAAATGGAGATTCCCGGAGAAATAATCACGATCCGCGGCTTCTGGCTGCCGCTTGTCGTGCCCCCGCGCCGGTCAGGTAGGCCTGGCCGCGCGGGGACAGCCGGTAGCCGACGTCCAGGCTGATCGTCAGGCCGAGAGCCTTGAGCCGGCGCACGTGGATCTTGAAATCCGGGCGCTCCCAGCCGAGCGCGGCAGCGAGGTGCTCGGACGAGACGGCCGGGTGAGCCGCGATCTGGCCGAGGACGGCCGTGGTCCACGGGCCGCGCTTGCTGGCCTTGTCCATCCGGGCCAGCCGGGCGGTGAGCGCCGCCACTTCGGCGGCAGTCAGAGTCGCGGTAGCGGCCAGTTCGTCGCGGGGGTCAGGCGTGTCGAGCGGCCGGAACCGGATGCGGAACAACGGCAGCGCCTCATCGCCGCGCAGGTCGCGGAGCAGCGCCGGGACGTCCTGGTAACCGGCGGCCCTGGCGTCGGCCGCCGTGACCTGCGCGGGCGTCACGATGTCAACCGCCTCCGCCACGACCATGCCCGGCCGGGTGCGGTAATGGTGGCCGGCCACGACCTGGGCCCGCCGCCAGCGCCGGAACGCGAGCGTGATGCTGCCGTCGTGCAGCCCCTCCCTGAGCCTGGTCTCGAAGAGCACGTCGCGACTGTACCCGGCGGCCAGCGAGCGCGGCTGTCGGTCCCGCGAGGGACAATGGCGTTATGGCTGCAGGCACGGACACGCTCATCAGTGAGTACGTGCCGTACACGCCGGCCGCGCCGCTGCGGCCGTATGTCGCGCTGTTCTCCGGCTACCGCGAGGCCGGGGTCGCGCCCGCACTGCACCGCGGGCTGCCGTCACCGTATCTGACCGTGATCTTCACTCTCGACGATCCGCTGGTGATGGCCGCCCATCCCCGCCCGGACCAGGCCCCCGGCACCTTCCAGACGCTGATCGGCGGCCTGCACAGCTCGCCGGCACTGATCGCGCACGATGGCCGCCAGTCCGGAATCCAGCTGGCCGTGACTCCGCTTGGCGCCCGGGCGCTGCTGGACATGCCGGCCAGCGAGCTGGCGCACATCGACGTCCACGGCACCGAGGTGCTCGGCAGCCTGGCCGGGCACATCCAGGACGGCCTGCGGACGATACCGGACTGGCCCTCGAGGTTCGCGTTCCTGGAAGCAGTGCTGGCGCAGCGGCTGGGCGCGGCGGCCGCGCCCGCCGGCATCGGCGCTGAGATCGGCTACGCCTGGCAGCGCCTGCTGGACAGCGGCGGGACGGTGTCGGTGGCCGAGCTTGCCGCCGAGACCGGCTGGAGTGACCGGCATCTGCGCGGCCGGTTCCGCGCGGAGACCGGGCTCGGTCCCAAGGAAGCGGCCCGGGTCATCCGCTTCGACCAGACCCGGCGCCGGCTGGACCGGCGCGGGGCGGCCGGGCGGCCGCTGGACCTGGCCGGGCTCGCCAGCAGCGCCGGCTACTTCGACCAGGCGCATATGGACCGCGAGTTCCGCCAGCTCGCGGGGTGCCCGCCCACGACGTGGCTGGCCGAGGGCTAGCGGGCCGGCAGTTCCGAAACGTCCAAGCCGCGGTGCCGGCCAGCCTGGCAGCGTGGACTTCATGAACAACAAGACTCCCGCACCTCAGGTATGGCCCACGCTGCGGGCTCGTGACGCCCGCGCCCTGATCAGGTTCCTGGTGGACGCGCTCGGCTTCGAAGAGACCGTCGTGTACGGCGACGGCGACCGCGTCGACCACGCCCAGCTGGCCTGGCCAGAAGGCGGCGGCATCATGCTCGGCTCGGCCCGCTCGCCGGACGTCGGCGATCCGGCGCTGACGCCGGGCTGCGGCAGCGCCTACGTCGTTACCAGCCAGCCGGACGCGCTGTTCGCCCGCGCGACCGCGGCCGGCGCGGAGGTTCTGACGGAGCTCACCGACACCGATTACGGCTCGCGTGACTTCGCGGTGCGCGATCCCGAGGGCAACCACTGGTACTTCGGCACCTACCGCGGTGCCCCGGTCGGCTAGCCCGCCGCGCGATAATCGGCGGCGTGAAGACCGGGATCTATCTGCCGCCGTTCGGCGAGCTTGCAGACGCGCGCCGGGTGGCCGACCTGGCCGCGGCGGCCGAGCAGGCCGGCTGGGACGGCTTTTTCATCTGGGACCACATGCTCGCGACGCCGGACCTCCCGGTCGCGGAGGCGTGGACCACGCTGGCAGCCATCGCGACCGCGACGTCGGTCATCCGCCTCGGCGCGATGGTGACGCCGCTCGCGCGCCGCCGCCCGTGGGTTCTCGCGCGCCAGGTCGCCACGCTCGACCACCTCTCGGGCGGCAGGCTGACCGTCGGCATCGGCCTGGGCGACGACGGCTGGCGCGAGTTCAGCGCGTTCGGCGAGGAGACCGACCCCCGCGCCCGCGGACGGCTGCTGGATGAGTCCCTCGATGCGCTGCTTTCCCTTCTTTCCGGGAACGAGGTGTCCTACCGGGGCGCCCGCATCGTCATCGACTCACCGCCCATGGTGCCGAAGCCGGTTCAGGACCCGGTACCGGTCTGGGCGGCGTGCATCTGGCCGCACCGCAAGCCGCTGGCGCGGGCCGCGCGGCTGCAGGGCTGCTTCCCGATCTTCCCGGGCGGGGGGCCGGTGTCGTCTGGCCCGCTGAGGTTCGGGCCGGCCGAGGTCGAGACCATCCGGGCGGAGCTGACCGGCCTCGGCGCGCCGCGTTCCTACGACCTCGTGGTGTGCGGTGCGACCCGCAGGCTGGCGGCGGCGGAGCGCGCCGAGGCGGCCGGCTGGATCGGCGACGCGGGCGCGACCTGGCTGCTTGAGTCGTTCGCGCCGGGGGTCGCTGCGGCCGAGGTCGAGGCCGTCGTGCGATCGGGCCCGCACCTGGCAGGCAAGATAGGCGGATGACCACGCCCGATCCGCGAGACCCGCTTGGCCTGCGCGCCGACGCCCCCATGCTGGCCGCGTGGCTGGACTTCACCCGGCGGGCGGAGGCCGGCCAGCTGACCCCCATGAGCGTGCCCGGCCACAAGCAGCGGCAGGATCTGGTCGGCACGGTGATCGCAGGCGATGCGCCGTTCTACGGCGGGCTCGACACGATCAAGCACGCCGATCACCTCCGGGCCGACGCGGAGGCACGGGCCGCGGCGCTGTGGGGCGCCGACTGGTGCCGGTTCTCGGTGGCCGGGTCGACGCACGGCAATCAGGCGCTCGCACTCGCCGTCGGCGCGCCCGGCCAGAAGGTGATCATCAACCGCACCCTGCACCGCTCGCTCCTGCTCGGCCTGGTGCTGGCCGGCCTGCAGCCGGTCTGGGTCCGGCCCGAGATCGATCAGGCCTCGGGCCTGCCCGGCGGCGTCGCGGTCGACACCGTCCGGGAGGCGCTCGCCGTCAACCCGGACGCGTGCGCCGTCTTCCTTGGCGATCCCACCTACGTCGGCACCATCGCCGACCTGGCCGGTCACGCGGACGCGGCCCACGCGGCGGGCGTGCCGCTGATCGTCGACGCCGCCTGGGCCGCGCACCTGGGCTTTCATCCCGACCTGCCCGCGCACGCGATCGCCGCGGGCGCCGACGCGATGGTGACAAGCGCCCACAAGGCGCTGCCCGCCTACACCCAGGGCGCGCTCGTGCTGGCGCGGACCGAGCGGCTGGACGCCGCCCGGCTGGACCGGGCGTTCGAGGCGACGCACACGACCAGCCCGACCGGCTCGATCATGGCCAGCATCGATGCCGCCAGGGCCCTGCTGGCCAGAGACTCCGAACGGCTGTGCGGACGGCTGCTGCGCGGCGTGGCCGCCGCGCGCAAACGGCTGTCGGAGGTGCCCGGCCTGGCCGTGCTCGACGGGCCGGGCGTGGAGCCGACCAAGCTGACCGTGCTGCTGGCCGGCACCGGCGCGCACGGCAACCTGGTCGAGTCCGACATCATCTCGATCGGCATGCCAGTGGAGATGGCCGACCGGGACACGATCATCCCGATCCCGACCATCGCCGACGACGAGGACAGCATCGCGGTGTTCACCGAGGCGCTGATCGGCTCGATCGAGCGGCGCCGGGGCGTGCCCCGCCATCCCGAGCCGGCCGCCGCGTGGACAGTGCAGCCGCAGACCGTGCTGGCACCGCGCGAGGCGTTCTTCGCGCCGAACCGGACGGTGCCGGCCAGCGCCGCCATCGGCCAGGTGAGCGCCGAGCTGATCGCGCCGTACCCGCCGGGCGTGCCCGTCCTCGCGCCGGGCGAGCTGATCACCGCCGAGGCTGTAGCCGCGCTGCGGGAGGTCGCGGCTGACGGCGGCCGGATCGCGTACGCCGCCGACCCGAGCCTGGCCACCTTCCAGGTCATAGCGGAGTAGGCGTCAACCACAGTCGTAGCGCAGTCTGGCCGGAAGGCTGACGACCGCACCCGGCCGGCTGCGCCAGCATGGTCGTATGGCGGATGACCGAGCCGGCCAGGACGCGCGAACTGTGCTGTTCCTGTTCTCCGACACCGGCGCCGGGCACCGGCGCGCGGCCGAGGCGGTGATCGAGGCCCTGGCCGCGCGGTATCCGGGCGCGATCCGGGCCGTGCTGTGCGACCCGCTGACCGGCCCGGCGGCGGCGCGGCCGCTGCGCTGGCTGGCCGGCCTTTACGGGCCGTGCGTCCGCCTCGCGCCGTGGCTGTGGGGCGCGGCTTATCACGTCAGCGATTCCCGGCCGGCGATGGCCGTGCTATGGCGGACCGCATTCGCGTTCGTCCGCCGGCCGGTCGCCGCGGCCGCCGCGGCCGGGCGCCCCGCGGTGATCGTGTCCTGCCATCCGCTCACCGGCCGCGCCGCACTGCAGGCGGCGGGCACCGGCGTTCCCGTCCTCACGGTGGTAACCGACCTCGCCGCGGTGCACGCATCCTGGCGGTACCCACAGCCCGGCCTGATCGCCGTGCCGTCAGGCGACGCGCTGGCCCGGTGCGCGAGCACCGCGGGCATACTCGCGGGCCGGTGCCTGCACACCGGGCTGCCGGTCGATGGCCGCGCGCGGTCCGGACCGCTAACGCCGGCCGCCCGGGCCGCGCTGCGCCGGTCGCTGGGCCTGCCGCCGGAGGACTTCGTCGTCCTGGTCACCGGCGGCGGCGAGGGCTGCGGCGGCCTGGCCCGCCGGACCGCCGCGATCCTGCGGGCGTTCGGCGACATTCACGTCGTCGCGGCCTGCGGGCGGAACGAGCGGCTGCGCCGCCGGCTGTCCGGGCTCGCAGGCCGGGCGGGCGGCCGGCTGACGGTGCTCGGATTCACGCGTGGCTTCACCGACTGGCTGCACTGCGCCGATGTCGTCATGACGAAGGCCGGGCCCGGCATCATCGCCGAGGCCGCCTGCTGTGGCACGCCGCTGCTCCTGACTTCGCACCTGCCTGGCCAGGAGCGCGGCAATGCCCGGCTGGTGACCCGCGCCGGAGCCGGCCGGCGGGTGCGGAGCGGCCGCGGCCTGACCCGCGAGCTCGCCCGCCTGCGCCGCGACCCCGCGGCCATGGCGGCACTGCGGGACGGCTGCCGCCGCCTGGCCCGGCCGGACGCCGCGCCGCAGGTCGCCGAGCTGATCGGCGAGCTGGCCGGCCTGGCTTGGCCCGGCCTGGCGGTCTCCGAGCGCGGCGGCAGGCCGCCGACGGCGCGAGTGGCGGCCCGATGAGGATCGCCCAGTGAGGATCGCACAGCCGAGCCAGCCGCTCACGGGCATGTGGTCGCGGGTGCCCGTCGAGCCGCCGGGGTCGGTCATGCTCGGGGTCAGCTTCCGGCCGCTGCAGGCAGCAGCGCTCGGCCTGGACCCGGGCACGGTGCTGGCCGAGTTGCTGACGTACCCGTTCGCGGTGCTGCACCTCGCGGCCTACTGGAACGAGCTGGAACCCGCGGCCGGGCGCTTCGAGCCTGGCGGCCTCGACGATCAGATCGCCGCGGCCGCGGCGGCGGGCAAGAGGGTCATCGTCGGGGTCGGCGCGGTGAAGGCGTTCGGCTACCCGGAGTTCTTCGTGCCCGCGCATCACCTGCCGGCGCCGCTACCCGAGGGCACGCTGATCAGCCCGGACAGCCACCCGCGGCTCCTGGCGGCGGCGGCTGAGTACGTGACGAGAGTCGTCGGGCGCTACCGCGACCGGCCGGAGGTCATCGGCTGGCAGGTCGAGCACGAGCCGGCCGACCCGCTCGGCCTGGAGCACTCGTGGCGGCTGTCGGAATCGTTCGCGGCCCGGGAGGTGGCGGCCGTGCGGGCCGCCGACCCCGCTCGCCCGGTGATCGTCAGCGGCTTCGTGCCCACCTCGGCGCCGGTCCGGCTGCAGCAGCGCTGGCGCACCAGGGATCAGGGCGACTCGCTGGCGGTCGCCGGCCGGCTCGCGGACGTCGTCGGGCTGAACTTGTACCCGCGGCACGCCCTCGTGCGGCTCGGCCCGCGCACCGCCTACCTGGCCGGCGCCGACAGCCGCTGGCAGCGGCGCGCGAACGCCCGCCTGGTCGCCGGGCTCGTTACCCGCGGCCGGCGGCTGATGGTCACCGAGGGCCAGGCGGAGCCGTGGGAGACCATGACGACGCCGCCGAGCCCTGCGGGCGGGGGCATGTTCAGCTGCCTGCCCGAGCACGTCATCGGGAACTACAACGCCGCGATGCGCCTCGGGGCGGCGGCGCCGGACGGGCTCTGGGCCTACCTGTTCTGGGGCGCGGAGTACTGGCTGAAGCGCCGGGATCAGGGCGACGACAGCTACCTGTCGGCCTTCGGCCGGGTGCTGGCTGCCGCGAGGGCTACCTGACCCGCTCCCGGTAGCTGAACAGCGCGGCGCCGGCGGCGAGCAGCGCGGCGGTGAGTGCGGCGATCACGGCCAGATCGACGGCGGGACCGCCGATGACCACCTTCTGATAGCCGGATGTGCCCGCGTAGAAGGCGGCCCTCGTCAGGTCCACGCCGTAGCGCATCGGCATCAGCCAGGCCAGCGCGCCGAGCAGCCGCGGGGCGCCCGCGAGCGGCACCAGCACCCCGCCGAGCACGTACTGCGGGATGATCAGAAACTGGAAGATCTGCATTGCCGAGCGCTGGTTCGGCAGGGCCGCGATCGTCGCGAGCCCGAAGGCCGCGCCGAGCAGGCAGCAAGTCAGGCCGGTGCCCGCCAGCCCGAGCAGCTGCCATCCGGTCATCCGCACGCCGAAGGCCAGTGCGAACGCGACGATGCAGATGCCCTGCCCGACCGCGACGGCGCTCTCGCCGGTGATCTTTCCGGCGAGCAGTGTCAGCCGGGATACCGGGGCGATGAACAGCTCGCGGGAGAAGTCGTTCTCCCGGTCCTCGACGATCGAGATCATCCCGGCGGCCGAGGACTGGAACAGGCTGGCGGCGAGCACGCCAGTGAATGCCAGCGTGATCGTGCTGAGGCCGGTCACGCGGCCGACCGTGGACTGCAGCAGGCCGCCGAGCCCGGCGATGAGCAGCACGGGAAACGCGAGGTTCACCGCCAGCCGGGGCCGGTCCCTGATCAGCTTGATGACATCGCGCTGGGCGATGATCAGCAGTGCGCTGACCTCCGCGGCCAGGCGGCCGGGCCTGCGTGCGCTGACTGCGCCGGGGTGTGCCCGCCGCAGTACCAGCCGGCCGCTGGTCAGTTCTCGAGGCATCGCTCGTCCTCGCTTAGCAGCGTGAGATAGGCGTCCTCGAGCGACTGCGCGCCGTGGCGCTGCTTGAGCTCGGCGGGGCTGCCGCGGTCGATGATCCGGCCGCCGGCGATCACGCACGCCGAGTCGGCGGCCTCGGCCTCTTCCAGGTAGTGCGTGGTGAGGAGGATCGTGGTCCCGAGCCGGGCGCGGGCCGACGTCAGGTGCGCCCAGAGGCTGCGGCGGCTCTGCGGATCCAGGCCCGCGGTCGGCTCGTCGAGGAACAGGACCCGCGGCCGGTGCATGAGCGCGCGGACGATCTCAAGGCGTCGCCGCTGGCCGCCCGACAGCGTCCGCACGGGCTGCCCGAGCATGCGCTCCAGGCCCAGGACGCCGGCCGTCTCCTGCACCTGCGTCCGGTAGCTGGCAGGCATCCAGCGATACAGCGGCCGCCACCGGTACAGGCCGTACAGCACCGCGTGCAGCCGGAGGTTTTCCTCGGCGGTCAGGTTCTGATCGAGGGCGGGCTGCTGGAAGACCACGCCGATCTCCCGCCTGACCCCGGCCTGATCGGAGCCCACGTCGCGGCCCGCGATGCTGACCGTTCCGGCCGTCGGCTCCAGCGTCGTCGTCAGGATGGAGATCGTCGTCGTCTTGCCCGCTCCGTTCGGCCCGAGCAGGCAGCTGAACTCGCCGCTGCGCACGGTGAAGCTGATGTCGTCGACGGCGTTGCTGGCTGCGCCGCGATAGCGCTTCACCAGGTGCGCCACCTCGATCGCCGGCGTAGTCACCGGCGGCGCAGGCGCAGGTAGCGGGCGTCGCGGCCGCGCCGTCGAGCGCGCTGCGCGACCCAGTGCGTGACCAGCCGGACCAGGGCGGGCGGCAGGAAGGGAGCCCGGACCTCGTGCTCGAAATCGGCCATGAACAGTGCCAGTTCGACGAGCCGCGGGAGCGGCCGGCCGACGGCGTGCTGTTCGCGTGCCAGCGCGGCCGCTGTTTCGAGCAGGTCCTCCATGGCCAGGGCCGGTCGAGACTCGACCGCGACCCTGGCCGGGATCTGGCCGGCGTTAGCGAAGTGGTGCACGGTGCCGGGCGGGATCGCGATGGTCTCGCCGGCCGCGACGACCTGCCGCCGCAATCCGACCCGGAACCTCATCCGCCCCTCGAGCACCGTGAACGTCTCGGTCTGCTCCGGATGGGCGTGGCTGCTGGGCACCCGGCCGCCCGGCGCGAGCAGCAGCTCCCAGTCCAGCACCTCGCCGTTCGTCTGTTCGCCCGTCCGCCTGATCGTGATCTGCTCGCCGCTCAGCGGGTTGACGATGACGTTCGTCTGACTCATCGGAACTCCCCGGCTAGCCGATGTCGCTGCCGACAGTAGTCCGTGCCGCGACGGCGCTGACCGCGACCGCCACGACGCCGAGCAGTGCCGTCGCGGCCGCGAACGGCAGCGGGCTGGCTCCGGTGGCCGCGTCGTGGGCGGGCCCGAAAGCCGCGCCGCCCAGGGCGCTGCCGGACAGCGTGGTCGCCGCGGTGAAGGGCAGGTAGGGCTGCACCGAGTGGAACAGGCCGCCGACGATCGACTCGATGACGATGGCCCAGACGAATACCCCGATGACCGCGGCCAGCTGTGACCGGATCAGCGCGCCGAGGCCCGTTCCGATCGCGGCCAGCAAAGCGCCTGCCAGCAGATGCCCGGCCGCATACCGGGCGATGGTCGGGTCAGAAAGCGGCATCGCGAAGCCGTGCGCGGCCACGAAGCCGATCCCGATGGCAGTCGCGAGCAGCCAGCCGAGCAGTCCGAACGCGGCGCCCGCGAGGGCGGCGGCGATGCTCTTGGCCGCCAGCACCCGGCCGCGGCGCGGGACCGCGAGGTAGGTCGTCGTCGCGGTGTCATGGCGGAACTCACCGCTGGTGACCGTGACACCGAGGACGGCCGCGAACAGCAGCATCCAGATGCCGCCCGTGATGATGCCGGTCAGACCGGCCGCGGTCGACAACGGGGCAACGCCGCTGGCGCCCGCGCGGCTCGCCTCGAGTACGGAGAACAGGATCGTCAGGCCGGCGCCCGCCGCCAGCAGCCCGAAGGCCAGCCTGGTCGTGCGCAGCTTCAGCAGTTCGACGCGGACAAGCCTGATCATGGCCGGGCCTCCAGATCGCTCGTGAGCCCGAGGAATACCTCTTCCAGCGCGGCGCCCGCGGTGAGCTCGGCGATGGGCGCCTGGGTGACCACGCGGCCGCGGCTCACGATGATCACTGAGTCGGCCGTCTGCGCGACCTCGGCGAGTATGTGGCTGGACATCAGGATCGTCGCGCCCTCGGCGGCCATCCCGCGCAGCAGAAGGCGGAGCCAGCGGACGCCGTCAGGGTCGAGTCCGCTCGTCGGCTCATCCAGGATGAGGACGTCGGGATCGGCCAGCAGCGCGGTAGCGATCCCGAGCCGCTGGCGCATGCCCAGTGAGTAGCCGCCGACGCGCCGGCCGGCCACGTCGGCAAGGCCGACGAGTTCCAGCACGTCGTCGATCCGGGCGCCATCCACGCCGGCCGCCATTGCCTGGACGCGCAGGTGGTTGCGCGCGGTCCGGCCGGGGTGACCGCCGGCCGCCTCCAGGACCGCTCCGACCAGGCGGGACGGGGCGGCCAGCTCGGCATACGGGAGCCCGCCGATGGTCGCGCTGCCCGTGTCCGGCCGGACCAGGCCGAGCAGCATTCGCAGGGTGGTCGTCTTGCCGGCGCCGTTCGGGCCGAGGAAGCCGACTATCTCGCCGGCGGCCACGCTGAAGCTGATCTGATCGACGGCCAGCGCGCGGCCGTAGCGCTTGCTGAGGCCGGACGCCTCGATGATCGCCATGACTCCCGGAGTCCCTTCCGCCGCCCCGGTCGCGGGGCTGATGGCTTCGACAGACATGGTGCTTGCCGGCGGCCGCCGGCGTCGTCAGCTCGCCAGCCGGACTCGGCTGCGCCGCTCGGACGGCGCAGCGGGGAAATTAGTAGACCAGGGGAGTACGCGGCCGGCCCCGAAGTCAGCCTCAGGCCGGCGCGACGCGGCCGCCGGCTGGCATACGGTCGAGCTAGCGATGACCAAGCTCGTTGAAGCCGCAGCGCCACCGGGCGGCAGCCGCCGCCAGTGGGTGATCGACGCTGCGATCGCGCTCGGGATAACCGCCGCTCAGCTGGGCGCCCTGCACGCGAGCCGGTCCTGGGCCAGCACACCTCAGCCGGCGCCCGCCTGGGATGTCTACCTGCTGCTCGCGATCGCCGGCCTGGCCCTGATCGCACGGCGCCGGTTCCCGGTCGAGGTCCTCGCGGTCAGCCTCGGGACGACGCTGGCCGCCGGCAAACTCGGCCACGGGGGGATGACGTGGATCGCGCTGATCGCCGCGTTCCTCAGCGCCGAGCTGGCGGGCAAGCGGGCGGCGGCGGCGGCGTCGCTGATCATCGGCTATCTGTCCGTCGTCTGGCCGCCCTGGCAGATCGGGCAGTCCGGCCACATCAGCCCAGGGGCGGCGCTCGGCGTCGCGGCCTGGCTCCTGGTCTTGCTGGCGGCGGCCGAGCTGATCCGCAGCCGCGGCCAGCGCGCCGCCGCGCTGCGCCGCAGCCGGGAGGATGAGTACCGACGCCGGGCCAGCGAGGACCGCGTGCGGATCGCCAGAGACCTGCACGATGTGCTGGCGCACAACATCTCGGTGATCAACGTGCAGGCCAACACGGCCCTGCATCTCATGGACCGCCAGCCGGACCGGGCCAAGGAGGCACTCACGGCGATCCACGGCGTGAGCCGGCAGGCCCTGGCCGAGCTGCGGGCCGTGCTTGGTGTACTGCGCGACGGGGACCAGGCCGACGGGGGCGCCCCGCGGACGCCGAGCCCTGGCCTCGCGCGGCTGGCTGATCTGCTGTCGTCGGTTCGCTTCGCCGGGCTCGACGCGCAGCTGTCCGTCGAGGGCGAGGCCCGGCCACTGCCGGCGCCGGCCGACATCGCGGCGTACCGGATAGTTCAGGAGGCGCTGACGAACACCGCCAGGCACAGCGCCGCCACATCGGTGACGGTTTGCGTCCGGTACGAGCCGGCGGGGGTCGAATTGCTCGTGACCGATGCCGGGCCCGCGCTGGTCGCTGCCGCCATCGTCGCGGGCCCGCCCGCCGTGAGCCCTGGTCACGGCATCACCGGCATGGCCGAGCGGGTACGCGAGCTTGGCGGGACTTTCGAGGCCGGCCCGCAGCCGGCCGGCGGCTTCCGCGTGCTGGCCTGGCTGCCGGGCGGCGACGCGGCCGGCACCGGAGCAGACTCGTGATCCGCGTCGGCCTCGCCGACGACCAGGTCCTCGTGCGCAACGGCTTCGCCGCGCTGCTCGACGCCGAGGCCGATATGACCGTCGTCGGTCAGGCGGGCACCGGCGAGGATGCGGTCGAGCTCGCCCGGCGGGAGCGTCCGGACGTGATGCTGATGGACATCCGCATGCCGGTACTCGACGGAATCGAAGCCACCCGGCGCATCGCAGAGCGGCCCGAGCTGGCCGACGTGCACGTCATCATCGTGACGACGTTCGACCTCGACGAGTACATCTTCGACGCGCTCCGGGCCGGGGCGGCCGGCTTCCTGGTGAAGGACACCGACGCCGAGGAACTCATTCACGGGGTCCGGGTCGTGGCCTCCGGCGAAGCGCTGCTTTCCCCGGCGGTTACGCGCCGGCTGATCGCCGAGTTCGCGGCCCGCACCCGGACGCCGCGGCGGGTCCAGGGCATTGACGCGCTGACCACCCGCGAGCGCGAGGTGGTCACGCTCATCGCCGCCGGACTGTCGAACGATGAGATCGCCGGCAGGCTTTTCGTCAGCGGCTCGACCGTCAAGACGCACGTGGGCCGGGCGATGATGAAGCTGGCGGCCAGGGACCGGGCGCAGCTCGTCGTGTTCGCCTACGAGACCGGTCTCGCTCAGCCCGGCGCTTAGGGCCTCGGCCTGACGGCCGAGCTCAGCCCGCCATCCGATTCTGCCGGTCGGCCACCTGCTGCATGCGGCTCCTGGCTGCCCGGATCTTGAAGGCGTCAACGATCAGCAGCACGGGGAGCAGGAACGCATAGATAACAATGATGTAGTGCCCGCCGGAGAACACGAACGTGAGGTAGAAGCCGTACGCGAAGTACGCGATGCCGAAGATCACGCTGACGAACCCGCGCCGTGCACGCCTGATTGAACGGCCGGCCGGAAGCAGGCCGATCACGACCATAGCCAGGCCGCTGAGCATCAGAAAGATGCAATACCAGGAGAACGCGGCGTGGTGCGAAAAGTCGAGGTTCCCCATATTTCCCCCTAGGCAGCGACAGCCCCGCGGCAGCGCAGCGCCTGGAATGTTATCTCCCTGCATATCAAGTTACAAGAGCCTTTATCCGTTATTGCTCTCGCCGAAGCCCAGCCTGTGATCCGCGGTGCGGATGTGAACGCCGTGGGTACGGCTAGGAGCAGCACGGGGGGAGGTGCGCCAAGTGTCAGGATCAACTGCTGCCGTCATAGTGATCCCGATCGTCGTCGCGATCACGCTGGCATTCTGGATCTTCGCCGTCTTCTGGGCCGAGTACCACCCGCAGCACAAGCACCACAGCCGGCTGCCCGGCACGGAGGTCTCGGGGGGCGCTTTCGAGGCGCGCGTGGGAGGCCGTCAGCTCATGCCGCACTACGGCACCACAACGCCCGAAGAGGAGGCGTTCGCGCGGTCTGTGGGCATTCCCGCCCCCAGAGCCGAGGCAGCGCCGGCGGGTGCGTCAGGTGCGTCAGCCCAGCCGGCGAGCTCGGAGCCGGCCGGGGAACCGCATCTGGTCGCCGGCAGCAAGCTGCGCTAGCTGTCGCTGCGGTGGCGCCAGCGTGACTTCATAGCGGCGCGCGACGTCCGGAGCCGCCAAACCGTCACGTCGCGGCTCAGATCGGCAGTCGGCGGGATGCCGAGCGCCAATTCGTGCCCGCGGCGCCGGCAGCTACCTGTCCGGCGCCACGTTTGGGCAAATGCTGTTGCGCCAGCCACACCATGTGAACAAACGCTCGAGTTATGATCTTGCTCTGCTTGCACAGATCGGGTGAAAGGCGCAATCTGCTAGCCACGGGCGACAGTCAGGCGCCCCGGATCATGATGACGGCGGACGCTTGCGTGTCTGGTACGAACAGTTCGTACCAGACAGACAAACGTTGGGCGCAGCGCGCCCGGAGAAGCGCCCCGGCCAGGCGCCGCGGCTACAGCACCGCGCGTCTGCCCCTCCGGACGGCAAGCGCGGGCCGACCTAGATCAAATTGTGCATGGCGCTGTGGATAACCGGTGGAAAAGCCGGACGCGGTGGAGGATAACAATCGCTGACTTGTGGACGCCTAAAGAATCTTGGAAAGATTGACGAAAGCTCTTGCGCGCGACTCGGCTGGAGCAGTAGAAATTCATTCACCACCGCAGAGCGGATGACTCCCAGAGGGAAACCTAGGGGATCGCGGAAGCACCGGGGAACTGGAGTTTACGCGGCCACCGCAGCGGTTGGTGCGGTCGAGTGGAGCGCCCGGCAGCCGAGGAATCGGCAGGTCAGCGCGATGCGAGACCACCGTGAGGCCCCTGCATCTCATACATGCGGGGGCCTCATGCTTTTGCGCGCGCTTTACCAGCGCTGAACCATTTCTCATGGTGACCGCTAATCCAACTAGAACCTAACGCGTACTCGCCGATAATCGGCCGAAAACGGACCAGGGCTGGCGCTCCATAGACGTCCTAAAGAATCTTGAAAAACTTCCGGGAAACCCCTTGTGCGGGTCGGCCGGGACGCGATAGAAATTCACTCACGGCCACAACGGATTCTGATCCAGGAGCAATCCAGGGTCTGAGCAAGGAAGCGGCAACGCGGACGAGTTCGCCGGATCCGATGAGGCGGTGACGGTCGCCAAGCCTGACGGCCGCCGAGCAATCGGCGCGCAGACGGTTAGCGACCAGCGCGAGGCCCCTGCATCTCATACATGTGGGGGCCTCGTGACATTTCTGGCGAAATTCGATGAACTGGACTCGCGACCCCGGGCCGGGTGGGATCGCCTGGCCGCGGGCTGGCCTGCCATAGTTGCCGCCGTGGGAACTATGGAGGTCGATCAGACGCCGGTTGAACGCATTGCCCAGCTGCTGCGGCTGCAGGGAGCGGCGTGCAGGCAGGTGGGCAGCCCGCTGTACGGCGACCTGCTCGAGCGCGCGGCTGAGGATCTGCTCGCCGGCGGCGTGGTGGCCGACATGCTCGCCGGGCACATGGACGCGCGCCCGTCCAGCGTGCTGGCACTGCGGATGCTGGGCGGTGCCCACGCGCTCGCGCTGTCGGGTCAGGCACCAGAACTTGCTGCGTGGTATCCGTCGTGCGGCGGCAGCACCGATGTCGTCCCAGGCAGCCCCAACGCCTGGGGTGCGCTCCGCCAGACGCTCGCCGACCAGCGCGACGCGGTCCGGCCGTGGCTGGAATGGCCGCCGCAGACCAACGAGGTCGGCCGCGCCGCGGCGCTGCTCGGCGCGCTGCTGCACGTGACGTCCGCGGCGGACCTGCCGGTTCGCCTGGTGGAGGTCGGCGCGAGCGCGGGGCTGAACCTGCGGGCGGACTTGTTCCGGATTGCGGGCGACGCGGGCAGTTACGGCGACCCAGGTTCGCCGGTCGTGCTGAGCCACGCCTGGCAGGGCGCAACCCCGCCCGCCGGGCACATAGTGGTTGTCGACCGGACCGGCGGCGACCTGGCGCCCGTCGATCCGGCGTCCGGGCCGGGAAGGCTCAGGCTCACGGCGTACGTCTGGCCCGACCAGGCCGACCGGCTCGCCCGGCTGCGCGGCGCGCTCGCGATCGCCGAGGATGTGCCGGCGGATCTGCGCGCGGAGTCGGCGACAGAGACACTGGCCCGCACGCAGCTTGAGCCGGGGACCTGGACGGTCCTCTGGCACTCGATCTTCCGCCAGTACCTGAACGAGGCTCAGCGCATCGAGCTGGCCGACGGAGTGCGGCAGCTGGGGGCGGCGGCCACGGAGCGCGCCCGGTTCGCCTACGTCTACCTGGAGCAGTCGCGCGAAGGCGGCTGCCCGGTCGTGCTGACGACCTGGCCGGGCGGTCACCGCCAGGTGCTGGGAACGGCGTCCCCGCACGGGATTCCCGTTCAGTGGCGACCGGATAGCTGAGGGTCGCGGCCCGGCGGGCGTTGTCAGTGCCGGCCGTTAGATTTCCGATGTGATGTCCGTGTTCCTGGCTTGCGACGACCCGTACGACACTGCCGACTGGCTGACGGATGCTCTCGGCTGGCACCTGGAGTTCGCGACGCCGAGGCAGTCCGATGACAAGCTCGCCTGCGTGCGCCTCGGCGATGCCGAGATCATGCTCGGCACCGCCGCAGAGGAATTCCTGCCGGCCGCATCCCGCGAGCACCGCGGCGCGGGGGTCACCGTCTACGTCCGGCTGCCGCCCGAGGTCGACATCGGCGCCGTGCACGCCCGGCATGCTGCCGCCGGGATCGTGACGGCGCCGCTCGGAAGTCGGCCCTGGGGCGAGGTTGCCTTCGACGCGGTCATCGCCGGATACCGCTTCCTGATCGCGCAGGAGCCGGCCAGCTGATCAGCTTGCCTCGGCCTGGTTCAGCTGGCCCCGGAGGACGTCGGCCAGCAGCGCGATGGCCTCGTCAATCACCGAATCCCTGAGGTTCCCGTACCCGATCATGAGCCCTGGGGCGGACAAGTCGGGAGTGAATCGCAGCTCGTCCAGATTGCCGATGTTCACGTCGCGCCGCGCGGCGGCGGCCACGATGCCAGCCACGTCGGTGCCCGGCGGCAGCGCGAGCATGACCTCGAGGCCTGATCCAGCGCCATGAACCGGGTATTGGGGGAGCCATCGCCGGAGCGCGGCCACGAGCGCGTTGCGCCGGGCGCGATACATCAGCCGCGACGCGCGCATATGACGGTCGTAGGCTCCCGAACGCATCAGCTCCACCAGCGCCAGCTGATTGAGCGCGGGCGGCAGCGTCTGAAGCTCCTGCTCGGCCCGCACCGGCTGGACCCACCGGCGGGGAGTAACCACCCAGCCGATGCTGACCGCGGGGCCGATGGCCTGGCTCATCGAGCCGAGCAGCGCTACCCGGTGCGGGTCAGTGCCCTGGAGAACCGCAGGGGTCGGCCCGTCGTAGCTGAGCTCGGCGTCGTAGTCGTCCTCGACGATGAGCACGTCGGCGCGACGGGCCCAGTCCAGCAGTGCAGGGCGTCGTTCCGGCGCGAGAGGGCAGCCGAAGCCAACCTGCCGCGCGGCGCCGACGCTGATCGCGCGAAGCCCGGGATGGTCAGGTAGCGCGTCGACAACCAGCCCGTGTTCGTCGGCCGGCAGCGCCACCATGTCCAGGCCTGCCGTGCGCGCTGCCTGGAAGAACCGCGGTGACCCCGGCTGCTCGATGCCGATCGCGGTGTGCCCGGCGGCGAGCAGCGCGCGGCACAGCTGCGTGAACGCCTGCCCGGCACCGGAGAACACCGAGATCGAGCTCGCTTCCGCCGCGGCGCCCCGGCTGCGGTTCAGGTGCTCGGCGAGGACGGCGCGCAGCACCGGAAGGCCGCCCGGGGCGGCGCGGTCAAGCTGGTCGAACGGCGCCGTCTCCGCCGCGGCTCTGATCGCCTCGACCCATTTCCGCCGCGGGAACGCGCGCAGGTCGGGCCCGCAGGTCCACAGGTCATAGCGCGCCGGCCGGGCCAGCGTCGGCCTCGACAGTGCCCGTGGCTCGTAGGCATCGTCAGCAGGCCCGGGCGTCCAGCTCACGCGCGTTGCCGAGCCGGTCCTGCCGCTCAGATAGCCCTCGGTGGTGAGCTGACCATAGGCCTGAGTCACGGTCCAGCGGGAGATGCCCAGGCGAGCGGCGAGCACGCGGCTTGGCGGCAGCGCCGCGCCCAGCGGCAGGCGGCCGTCCCGCACCGCCGAGCGGATCGCGGCGGCGAGGCGCATGTGCAGCGGCCCTGGCCGGGTCCCGCTCAGGTCGAGCATGGTCTCCCAGGCAAGATTCCAGTTATCTGGTCCGCCTTCGTCGCCCGGCGGTCTGCTGCCCACTGAGGGATTGGTCTGTGTTTTCGGCATCAGGTGGGATCGTAGTCCGCCCCGGCAGCAGAGGCCGATTCCAGGCGCGGAATCGGCCTCTTATGGTCGGCCCCCGTCTAGCCAGCGCGGATGGCGGGATCAGTTGCGGGACCTGCGGAGCGGGCGGCGGCGTTGTCCAGATAGGCGATCGAGAAAAGCAGCACCGCGCCGGCCAGAGGGATCGCCGCCCATCCGTAGTGGCCGCGAGAGTCGAGCACGGCGCCGACGCCGGCTACGAAGATGCCAATCACGAGGCGCGCGACCGCGAGAGCGCGCAGGCGCGGGTATGCCCAGGGGGTGAACCGGCGTCGCCCCTGCGCCCAGATACTGACCAGATTGCGCGCGGGCGGCTTCGTCGGCTCGGTTCCCTGCTCGGATCCCGAAGCGGTGGTGTTGTCAGTCGGTGTATGCATCGGGATGCCTCCTGTTGCTCTGGTGCCTGGCTGCTCCAGGCATCTATCAAAGTGATATCACTTTGATAGATGGATCGTCAAGGGCGGGGCACTGTGAGGCCGAGGGGCGAAACGGACCCCATAATGGGCCTATAGGGAGCGGCCCGCCATTTCTGCGGCGCCGGGGGAGGGGACCGACGTGATGAGCCGGAGAACATTACTGCGCCGAGATGGAAGGCAAGCCGTTGGCGCGGCGGCTTTGCTGACCGCCGCCGTCATGCTGACGCTCGGCGCGAGCGCCGTCCCCGTCGCGCTCGCCGGTGCGCCTGCGGCCGCCGTGCCGCTGATCGCGGTTGTGGCTCCCGTTCGGTCTTGCGGCTGCTTCGGCGTGCTGGCGAAACAGGGCAGCCTGCACGCGCCGTGGATTACCGAATACAAGAGCGAGACGCTCTATGTAGCCGTCGCCACCGACCCGAAGCACGGCCCGCTCATCGGGATCATTACCGGACGCGATGTGGCAATGGTCAAGGAAGGCAGCCTGAGCGCGCCGTGGCACAAGCTGTACACCGGTGCTACGGCGATCGCGGTGGCAAGCGACCCGAAGCACGGCCCGCTGATCGCGATCGTGACGAAGAGCGGCGAGGCGCTGGTCAAGGAGGGCAGCCTGTCCGCGCCCTGGGTCAGGGAGCACAGCGGCGTGCAAACGGCCATGACCGCGATATCCGTTGCCAGCGACCCGGTGCACGGCCCGCTCATCGGGCTCGTCACCGCCGGCAGCGAGGTGCTGGTAAAGGAGGGCAGCCTGAGGGCCCGGTGGAACAGCGAGCACGGCAGCGTGTTCCAGGTCGCGGTGGCAAGCGACGCTAAGCACGGCCCGCTGATCGGCGTCATACTCCTGCGGACCGGCGTGGTCCTGGCCAAGGATGGCCGGCTGACCGCGTCCTGGGTCAAGGAGCACGGCGAATCGTCCGGGATCGCCGTGGCCAGCGATCCGACCAACGGACCGCTTATCGTGCTCCAGGTGCCCACCGCCAGCAGCTACGCGGCGCTGGCGAAAGAAGGCAGCCTGACGGCGCCATGGGACAGGGAATACAGCACCGGCGTCCTTGCCGTCGCCGCGGCGAGCGACGCGGTGCATGGCCCGATGATCGGCCTCGGCCGGGGCTACTCGGACTCACTGGTGAAGGAGGGCAGCCTGACGGCGGCCTGGGTCAAGGAGCGCAGCCAGGTGCCGGCGATCGGCGTCGCCGGCTGACCTCGGGCGCACCGGGTTAGGCGAAGCCACCATTGCTCATCAGAAGCTGGGCGTTGACCCACTGTCCTTCTGGTGAGCACAGGAAGTCGACCAGGTGCGCGGTGTCGGCCGGGGTCCCGAGGCGGCCGAGCGGGGTCCGGCGGATGAGGTCGTTGCGCTGCTGCTCCGTCATCCATCCGGTGTCGACCGGCCCGGGGTTGATGGCGTTCGCCGTGACTCCGAGGTGCGCGAGCTCGCGCGCCGCGATGAGCGTGATGCGGTCGAGCGCGGCCTTGCTGGCTCCGTACGGAACGTTGCCGAGGAGCGCGTCGCTCGTCAGGCTGACGATCCGGCCCGTTCCCGGCGCCGCGCGGAAGCGCAGGCCGTACTCGCGGATCAGCAGCCACGTCGCGCGCGCGTTGACCGCGAAGTGGCGGTCGAAACTCTCGACCGACGTGTCCAGCAGTCCCGAGTCAACCGACTCGCAGTGACACATCACCAGGGCCGTGACCGGGCCGAGCCCGGCCTCGGCTTCGTCGAAGATCCGCGCCGGAGACTCGGGGCTGGCCAGATCCGCCTCGATCGCTATGCTCGCGGCGCCGTGGGCGGCCAGCAGGGCCGAGATCTGCGCCGTCGCGTCGGCCTCCCGCCCCCACGGCATCCGCTCGTCGTAACCGTGCCAGTAGGTGAACGCGATGTCCCAGCCCGACCCGGCAAGCTGGCGGGCGATTCCGGCGCCGATGCCGATCGTCCGGCCCACACCCGTGATCAGCGCGACGGGCCTGGTCTGGTCGTTGACTGGCGTCATGTCGGGACAGTGAACCGCAGACCGCGCGCGGCGGCAACTGGCTTAGTGCCGTCCTGCGCGCCTACCGCCCTGGGTGAGGATCAGGAAGGGAACGACGCGGCCGCGGGGCCGGTCACGCCTGCCCGGCCGCCGTCGTCACCTGAGCACCAGCCTCGGCCGCTGTCGCCGCCGCCTGCGGGTCCGCGGCGACCACGGGCAGCATCAGCGCCGAGGGACGCTCGGCGTCGTGGTGCACCCGGTGCGTGACCACGGCCGTCGCGGTTCCGGTGATCGGGTCTGCGCCCGTCCCGAGGTTCCGGGCGAACCGCGGATGCGCTCCGCCGGTCACCTGCAGCCGGATGCGGTGCCCGGGCAGGAACACGTGCGACACGTTCGTCAGCGTGATCGTCAGCTCACGGGCCTGGCCGGCGGCGGCCTCACCGGGCGCCGACCGCATGATCTGGTCGGTCAGGTTGCCGGACTTGCCGTCCTCGTCGACGTCGCAGAGCCGGGCGAAGATGTCGTGGTGCTCACTGTCTGAGGTCAGGTGAAGCCGCACGACGGGAACGCCGACCACCCGGACAGCGCGCTCCAGCGGCTCGGTGCTGAAGGTCAGGACGTCCGCGCGCGCCTCGACGGCCGTGTTGTCCTGGCTGCCGGAGTTGCGCATGGACAGCGTGCGGCCGCCGGCCGCCGGCGCCGGGTCGGCCGGGTCATACCGGAACGTCGTCTCTCCGGCATCACCGGTGCTGGCGGTGCTGGCCCGGGGGGCGACCCCCGGAACCCCCGCGGTGGCGCTCTCGGCCGCCAGGCCGCCGCTGGCCCGCAGGTACCAGGTCTGCGGGAGGGCCTCTGCGGGCGGCCACTGCTCGAGGTCGTGCCACTGATTCGCGCCGGAGCACCAGGCACGGACGGACGGCACCGGCCCGGCGGCCGCCTCGTTCCCGTCAAAAATGGCGTCCAGCCAGGCCAGCGTCTCCCGGATAGCCACGCCCATGTCGAGCGTCATGTGGGTCCACGGGCCGATGACCAGGCGCGCGGGCACACCGCGCTGGCGCAGCGCCTGATACTGCTGCGTGGTCTGCTCGACGAACCAGTCATGGAATCCGCTGATGAGCAGCGTCGGCACGGTGCTGCGCTCGAGCGCGGGGGCAGCGCTGTAGCCGGCCCAGTAGGGGTCGCGGCTGTCCTGATGCTCGAGCCACTCGGCGTACCAGGGGGCTCCCTCCGCGATGACCTCGGCCGCCGTGGCCGCGATCGGCAGGCGGTTCATGATGCGCGCCAGCCGCTTGTCGGCCGTGATCGTGCGCCAGATCATCACGGGCGCTGAGTGCCGTTCCTGGTGGGCCATGAGGTCGCTCCAGGACAGCAGGTTGTACAGCTCGAACGCCCCCTGCCCGAAGCCGGCCGCGGCGAGGTCGTGCGGGCTGATGTAGACGGCCATCGCGGCCAGCTCGGGCGGCGGATCCAGGGCGAGCGCCCAGGCCGCGTAGGCCAGGTAGCTGGGCCCCGCCGCGGCCAGGCGCCCGTCGAACCAGCTCTGGGTGCGCAGCCACGCCACCGTGTCCTGCCCGTCGGCGGCCTCGTCCGCGCCGGGCGTGAACCGCCCGCCGGAGCCGAACGTGCCGCGGGCGCTCTGCAGCAGCACGTGATAACCGCGCTCGGCGAGCGGGCGGGCCAGCATCGCGAACTGCCAGCCCCTCCCGTACGGGCAGCGCATCAGGACCGTGGGCCGCACGCCGGTGCCGACCGGCGCGAAGTGATCGGCCAGCAGGATCGCGCCGTCGCGCATCGGCACCCGGACGCCGCGGTCAATCGTGATCTTGTTGCGCTTGGGCTCCAGCCGGAGCTGGCGGCTCATCATGGCCGTCAGCAGGTCGGCCGGGCGGCGCGGCGGACGGGGCCGGTTGCTCATGCGGCGCGGTCCTCCCGATACGAGCCTGGTCATCGTCCTGACCAGGACGGATTCTGCAATATTCCATGATCAGCGGCACCTGGGCAAGTACAGAAAGATAGCTGAACCCGCGCCGCGCCGGTGACCCCAGTGCGGACCGTGCGTATCGGCTCAGCCAGGATGATCTGGTGACGGATGATCTGCTGGCAGGCATAACCGCCGTGGTGTTTGACTTCTACGGGACGCTGACGCCGGTGAGCCCGGAGCGGTCGTGGTTCGACAACGGGGCGCGCATCGCCGCGGTCATGGGCGTCCCGGCCGAGGGTCTGCTCGAGGTGCTGGCGGAGACCTTTCCCGAGCGCATCAGCGGCAGCCTGGGCGGTGTGCGGCAGACCATGGCCGAGATGGCCTGTCGCCTGAACGTAGAGCTCTCGGAGGCACAGCTGGATGAGGTGGCTCGGCTGCGCCGCGAGACGCAGGAGCAGATGTTCGCGCTCCGGCCCGAGGCGGTGACGGTAATCAGCGAGCTGCGGGCCCGCGGCCTGAAGATCGGCCTGGTGTCCGACTGCACCTCGGAGCTGCCCGATGCCTGGGCCCGCCTCCCGCTCGCCCCGATCGTCGACGCGCCGGTTTTCTCCTGCGTCGAGCGGACGCGCAAGCCGGATCCGCGGCTGTTCGCCACGGTGGCGGCGCGCCTGCAGACCGACCCGGCGCAGATCCTCTACATCGGCGATGGCGGCGGGAACGAACTCGCCGGGGCCAGCGCGGCCGGCATGCGCGCGGTCCACCTGGCCGGCCCGGACTGGCACCGCGACGGCACGCACGAGCGGTGGCGCCCGGAGTTTTCCTGGACCGGCCCGGTGCTCAGCTCGCTGACCGAGCTCGTGCCCCTGGCCGCCTAGCAGGTCACGAATACCCGAGGTTGGGCCGAAGCCAGTACTCCGTGTCGGCGACCGTCGCGTTCTTGCGCGCCGCGTAGTCGTCGACCTGGTCCTTCCCGATCCGGCCGACGTTGAAGTAGCGCGACGACGGGTGAGCGAAGATCAGCCCGCTGACGCTCGCGGCCGGCGTCATGGCGTAGGACTCGGTGAGATCCACGCCCACCCGTTCGGCGTCCAGCAGGTCGACCAGCGCCCGCTTCTCCGAGTGATCGGGCGACGCCGGGTAGCCGAACGCGGGCCGGATCCCGCGGAACCGCTCGGCGTGCAGGTCCTCGAGCGCCGGGCCGGCGTCCGGCTCGAACCAGGCGCGCCGCGCCGCCAGGTGGATGTACTCGGCGAAGGCCTCGGCCAGCCGGTCGGCGAGCGCCTTGACGCTGATCGCGGTGTAGTCGTCCCGGTCGGCCTCGTACTTCGCCGCCAGCTCGGCCGCGCCGTGGATCGCGACGGCGAACGCGCCGAGGTGATCACCGGCCGGGGCCACAAAGTCGGCCAGGCAGCGGTTCGGCCGGCCCGCCTGGCGGCGTTCCTGCTGGCGCAGCATCGGGAACCGCAGTGTCCCGAGCCCAGACCCGGCCTCGACGACGATGTCGTCGCCCTCGGAATGGGCGGGCCAGAATCCGTACACGCCGTGTGCCCGCAGCAGCTGGCCGTCGATGATCTGGTCGAGGAGCCGCTGGCCGTCGTCGAACACCTCGCGCGCCGCCGGCTGCTCGAGGATCGCCGGGTACTTGCCCTTCAGCTCCCAGGCGGTGAAGAAGAACTGCCAGTCGATGAACTCGCGCAGCGTCGCCAGATCGGGCTCTTCGAGCCTGGTCCCGGTGAAGGCCGGCACCGGCAGCCCGTCGAAGCTCAGCTGGTCGCGGTTGGCCCTGGCGTCGGCGAGCGTCACCAGCGGACGGCTCTGCTTGGCGGCGTGCTGCTGGCGCAGCCGTTCCTGCTCGGTCCGGTTGGCCTTGTCCAGTTCGGCGGCCCGGCCCGGGTCGAGGAGGTCGGAGACCACGCCGACGACCCGCGAGGCGTCAAGCACGTGCACGGTCGGCCGGTCGTAGGCCGGGGCTATCCGCACCGCCGTGTGCTGCTTGGACGTGGTCGCGCCGCCGATCAGCAGGGGCAGGCTCAGGCCGCGGCGCTGCATCTCCTCGGCGACGCTCACCATCTGATCGAGCGACGGGGTGATGAGGCCGGACAGGCCGACCGCGGCCGCGCCCTCGCTGATCGCCGTGTCCAGGATGGTGGCCGCCGGGACCATCACGCCGAGATCGATCACCTCGTAGTTGTTGCAGCCCAGCACGACGCCGACGATGTTCTTGCCGATGTCGTGCACGTCGCCCTTGACCGTCGCCATGACGATCTTGCCCTGGGTCCGCTCGGCGTCCGCCCGGCCCGCCGCGATCGCTTCCTGCTTCTCGGCCTCCATGAAGGGCTCGAGGTAGGCGACCGAGCGCTTCATGGCCCGCGCGCTCTTGACCACCTGCGGCAGGAACATCTTGCCCGAGCCGAACAAGTCGCCGACGATCTTCATGCCCTCCATCAGCGGGCCCTCGATCACGTCGAGGGGCCGGTCGGCGACGAGCCTGGCCTCCTCGGTGTCGTCCTCGATGAAGTCGACGATGCCGTGCACGAGCGCGTGCGCCAGCCGCTTCTCGACTGGTGCGTCCCGCCAGGACAGATCGACCTCGCGCTTAGTGCCCGTTCCCTTGACTCGGTCGGCGAACGCGACGAGACGGTCGGTCGCATCGGGTCGCCGGTCGAAGATCACGTCCTCGACGAGCTCGAGCAGCTCAGGGCCGATGTCCTGGTAGACGACGAGCTGGCCGGCGTTGACGATGCCCATGTCGAGCCCGGCGCGGATCGCGTGGAACAGGAACGCCGAGTGCATGGCCTCGCGGACCGCGTCGTTGCCGCGGAAGGAGAACGACAGGTTGGAGATGCCGCCGCTGGTGCGGACGCCCGGGCAGCGCTGCTTGATCAGCGGCAGGGCCTCGATGAAGGCCTTGGCGTAGCCGTTGTGCTCCTCGATGCCGGTCGCGACCGCGAGCACGTTGGGGTCGAAGATGATGTCCTCGGCGTCGAAGCCGGCCTGCCCGGTCAGGAGGTCGTAGGCCCGGCCGCAGATCGCCACCTTGCGCTCGACGGTGTCGGCCTGGCCCTGCTCGTCGAAGGCCATCACCACCACGCCGGCCCCGTAGTCACGGACGCGCCGCGCCTGCTCGAGGAAGGCCTGCTCGCCTTCCTTCAGGCTGATCGAGTTGACCACGCCCTTGCCCTGCACGCACTTGAGGCCGGCCTCGAGCACGGTCCACCGCGAGCTGTCGATCATGACCGGGATCCTGGCGATCTCGGGCTCGGTCGCGATCAGGTTGAGGAACGAGGTCATCGCCTGCTCGCCGTCGAGCAAGTCAGCGTCCATGTTGACGTCGAGCAGGTTCGCCCCGCCGCGGACCTGCTCCAGCGCGACGTCGGCCGCGGCCTGGTAGTCGCCGGCCTCGATGAGCCGGCGGAAGCGAGCCGACCCGGCGACGTTGGTCCGCTCGCCGATCATCACGAAGCCGGTGTCGGGCCCGATCTCGAACGGCTCCAGGCCGCTGAACCGGGAGCTGCCTTCCGGCTGCGGGACGTCGCGGCGGCGCAGGCCGGCCACCGACCTCGCCACGTGCTCGATGTGCTCGGGCCCGGTCCCGCAGCAGCCGCCGACGATGTTGACCAGGCCGCCCGCCGCGAACTCGCGGAGCAGCGCCGCGGTCTCGTGCGGCTGCTCGTCGTAGCCGCCGAACGCGTTAGGCAGCCCGGCGTTCGGATGAGCGCTGGTGTACGTGTCGGCGAGCCGGGCCAGGTCCTCGACGTAGGGCCGCATCTCGGCCGCGCCGAGGGAGCAGTTGACGCCGGCGATGAGCGGCTGGGCGTGCTGGATCGCGGTCCAGAACGCCTCGATCGTCTGGCCCGAGAGCGTCCGCCCGCTGAGGTCGACGATCGTGACGGAGATCCAGAGCGGCAGGTCGGGGGCAACCTCGCGGGCGGCGGCGATGGCCGCCTTGGCGTTCAGCGTGTCGAAGATGGTCTCGATCAGGAGCAGGTCGACGCCGCCCTCGGCCAGCGCCTGGATCTGCTCGGCATAGGCGGTCCTGACCGCGTCGAACGTCACGGTGCGGAACGCCGGGTCGTCCACCTGCGGGGAGATCGACAGCGTCACGTTGAGCGGCCCGACCGAGCCGGCCACGAACCGCGGCCGCCCGTCGGCTGCGACCGCCTCGTCCACCGCCTGCCGGGCCAGCCTGGCGCCGGCCAGGTTCATGTCCCTGACCGCGGACTCGAGCCCGTAGTCGCCCTGGCCGATGCTGGTCGCGGTGAAGGTGTTCGTGGTGGTGATGTCGGCCCCGGCCGCCAGGTACCGGCGGTGGATGTCGAGGATGACGTCCGGGCGGGTGAGGTTCAGCAGGTCAGGGTCGCCGGTCAGGTCCTTCGGATGGTCACGGAACCGCTCGCCCCGGTAGTCGTCGGCGGTCAGGCCGAATCCCTGGAGCGTTGTCCCCCAGGCACCATCGAGCACGAGGATCCGCTGGTCGAGGGCCTGCCTGAGCGCTGCTACCGCCGGGCTCTCCCCCGCCGCACCTGCCGCCACTACGCTCCTCCGTCCCGCCTAGCTAGAGAGGGCGCGAACGTGGCGCGGACTCTTTAGGCGTTTTTGTCCTGGTCGCCAAGCTGTCGATCAAATCTCTCCAGGTGATGGCAGACTACTTCATTCCTGCGGAGTCGGGTACGGCGGGAGCGCCGGCGGCTGTGCTAGGCCCTGGAACGGCCGCCCGGAGCCCCCTGACTACAGGCGGCCCGGACTGGTCACCTGGCCTGCATCGGGCGCCGGTACAGCCTCCTCGCCCACAGGTAGGACAGCGCCGCGATGCCGACTCCCCAGGCGACCGCCATGATCGCGTTGCCGCCGATCGGCCCCCCGGTCAGCAGGCCGCGGACGGTCTGGATCACGGGAGTGAACGGCTGGTACTCGGCGAACCACCGCAGCCCGGCCGGCATCGTGCTGGTCGGGACGAAGCCGCTGCCAAGGAACGGCAGGAGCATCAGGAACATCGGCAGGTTGCTGGCCGTTTCCGGGCTGCCGCTGACCAGGCCCAGCGCTACCGAGAGCCACGTGATCGCGAACGTGATCAGTACCAGCAGGCCGATCGCGCCCAGCCAGGCGAGCAGGCCAGCGCTCGTCCGGTAGCCCACGGCGGCGGCCACGCCGATGACGAGGGCGATGCCGAGCAGGGACTGGATCATGCTGCCGAGGACGTGGCCGGTGAGCACGGCGACCCTGGCGATCGCCATGGTGCGGAACCGGGCGATGATCCCGCCGGTCATGTCCATCGCCACCGCGACCGCGGTGGAGGTGGCCGCGGTGGCCAGGGTCAGCAGGATGATCCCGGGGAGCACGTAGCGCAGGTACGCGGCGCGGCCGTCGCCCAGGTGCCCGAGGCCGGCGCCCATCGTGCCACCGAAGACGTACACGAAGAGCAGCAGGAGGATCACCGGCACCGAGATGATCATGGCGGTCATCGCCGGGTAGCGCAGCATGCGCTTCAGGTTGCGCCGCAGCATCGTCGCGGAGTCCGCGACGGCGTAGGTCAGGGTGGTCATGGCGAGCTGACTTTCTGCGAGTCGGGGTGGCTGGTGAAGGCGAAGAAGACGTCATCAAGGTCAGGGGTGTGAATCGAGAGCCGCTCGGCCTTGACCGATGCCCGGTCGAGCTGGTCGAGCAGCGCGCGCAGCGCCGGGATGTCACCGTCGCTGGGCACGTGCAGGGACAGCGTCTCGTCATCGCGCGAGGTCCCGCCGAGGATGCGCTCGGCCGTCGCCAGCTCGTCCAGGTCCGCGAACTGGAGCTGGATGTGCCCGCCGGGGATGCGGCGCTTCAGCTCGCCGGGGCTGCCCTCGGCGACGATGCGGCCGTGGTCGAGCAGGGCGATCCGGCTGGAGAGCTGATCGGCCTCATCCAGGTACTGGGTGGTGAGGAAGATCGTCACGCCCTGCGCCGCCAGGTCGCGGATGATCTGCCACATGGTCCGCCGGCTGCGCGGGTCCAGCCCGGTGGTCGGCTCGTCCAGGAAGATCAGCCGCGGCTGGCCGACCAGCGTCATCGCGAGGTCGAGCCTGCGCAGCATCCCGCCGGAGTAGGTCGACGCGGGCTTACGCGCGGCATCGGCCAGGTCGAACCGGCCGAGCAGCGCGGCGGCCCGCCGCCGGCCCTCGGCCCGGCCCAGATGATGCAGGTCGGCCATGAGCAGGAGGTTCTCCTCGCCGGTCAGCAGGCTGTCGACCGCCGAGAACTGGCCGGTCACGCCGATGGCGGCGCGGACCGAGTCCGCCTCGCGGCCGACGTCGTGGCCGGCGACTCTCACATCGCCGGCGTCGGCGGGGATGAGGGTGGACAGGATGTTCACCGCAGTGGTCTTGCCGGCGCCATTCGGGCCGAGCAGGGCAAAGATCGTCCCTTCCTGGACGGTCAGATCGATGCCGTCGAGCACGACCTTGTCGCCGAAGGACTTCTGCAGCCCGGTCACCGCGATCGCGGGCCTGGGTGCGGATGTCGTGATCACTTCAATTTCCTTTCGGGCGGGTTGCCGGGGGGCCGCGGCGTCAGGACCGGCGGATGACGATGTCGCCGAAGCTCGTCCGCGCGTGGACCTCGAGGAGCTCGTCGGACGGCTCGGGGCTGTCGGCCGCCTCCATGGAGTTGCGGACGGTGCCGAGGCGCGTGTAGGCGTCGACCTTGGCCGCGGTGCCGGCGTGGACACCGAAGTGGATCTCGCCGTAACCGGTCTTGAGCGAGGCGGAGCCGCGCGTCAGCTCGTCCACCCGGATCTCGCCGTTCGCGCTGCTGGCGGTCACGTCGCTGCCGGCGTGGCCGACGGAGATGGCGCCGTTGGAGGCGCTCACCCGCAGCTCGCCGGCGACCTCGCCGATCCAGGTCTCGCCGTTGGAGTTCTTGATGACCGCGGATCCGTCGATCGCGCCGACGCGAAGCCGGCCGGATCCGGTGCTGATCTCGGCATGACCGGACACGTGCTCGACGGTGATCGATCCCGCGCCGGCGTGCAGGTCGACCGGGCCGGCCTCGTCGACCTCGACGCTGCCGGCGCCCATCTTGGCGCGGCACTTGCCGAGCGGGCCGGTAAAACGCAGGGCGCCGATGCCGGCCTCGGCGCCGATCTGCGACCCCGCCGGCAGCTCGACGGTCACGTCGACCGACCCGGTCTTGCGCAGGCCCATGGCGCGCTGCCTTGGCCCCTTGATGAGCAGGCCGGCCGCGGTGTACTCGACCTTGGTCTGCTCGGCCGCCTTGACGTCCTGCTCGTTCGAGCTGGAGCTGGGACGGACTTCTACGACGGTGTCCTGCCGATCGCTCGCGAGGACGCGGACGTCGGCTGCGGGCAGGTCGATCGTGGCCGAGATGGCCTCGGGGGTGCTGAACGTAGGCATGGTGATTCTCCAGACGGGTTGGTAAGGGGTCTTGCTGGGAAGCGGACGGGCGGCGGAGGCGCGAGTGCTAGCGCACCCAGCCGGTGAAGCGCTGGTCGCTGCGAGCACCGCGGCGTTCCGGTCCGCGGGCCGGGCTGTCTGTCTCCAGTGCGGCGGCCGCGGCGCGGGTGAGCCAGCTGTTGACCGAAAGCCCGGCGCGGTCGGCGGCCTGCTCGATCCGGCCCTTGAGGCCCTCGCCGAGCCGGAAGTTGATGCGCGCGGTGGCTCCCTCGTCAGACTCGGGAGCGGGCGGCAGGGCGCCGGCACCGGGACCGGACGGCTCGGCGAAGGCTTCGGGCAGGGCTGGGGTCACGACGAAACTCGGCTCCCGCCCGCGCAGGCGGACGTGCACCGAACCCGGCGCGAGGTCGGCCGTGATCTCGTCGGCGGCGGCGGAGAGGGCCTCGAGCAGCGCAAGCCTGGCGGCTGACTCCAGCGGGGCAGCTAGCCGCTCGGCGAGCTCGCGCGCATCCGGTCCGGCCATCTCGGCGGCCGCAGCCAGCTCCTGGCGGAGCGTTGCGACGTACGGTTCAAGTTCCATGACATCAGTATGGCACCACTATGGCGCCATTGCAAGTCTAGATGGCGCATGATGGCGTCGCCATGGTGTCTAGCTGGGTACATATGGCGCCATGGAGCATCTAGGTCACAGGTCAGCGCCGGGTTCGGGGTCGCGATCGTCAGCGGGTCAGATGACTGATTCGCGCCTTCTGGCTACTCCGTAAGCCGGTACATCGGCTCACTTAACATCAGTTTCGTTCGCGCAGATCCGGACAAGCTGGACGCAAAAGCGAACGAAACTGGGGGTAGGTTGGCCGACTCGTCAACTACGTTCCGGTTCGAGTCAACTTCGGAGCCGATTTGCACCGATTCCTGCCCACCGAACCGGAACGTAGTTGAGAAGGCCCGCCGACTGGCCGGTGTAGGCGGCGAGTCCGGATCTCCGCGGGCGGCCAGCCGGCGACGGCGCAGCGCCGCCTGCCCGGCTAGCCGGCCGAGCCCGGCTCCGAGCCCGGCTCCGAGCCCGGCTCCGAGCCCGGCTCTGAGCCGAGTTCCGCGCGCAGTTCCCGCGCCGCGTGCGCCATCGCGGCCAGCTTGCCCTCGGCGGACGCGCGCGGCAGGTACTTCATGCCGCAGTCGGGCGCGAGCACCAGCCGGTCGGCCGGAACGTAGGGCAGCGCCCGCCGCACCCGCTCGGCGATGACCTCCGGCGTCTCCACGGTCGCGTCGCCGAGGTTCAGCACGCCGAGAATCACGGTCTTGCCGGCCAGCGAGCTCAGGACCGAGCAGTCGAGCCCGGACTGGGCGGTCTCGATCGAGATCTGGTCGGCCGGCGTCCCGGCCAGCTCCGGCAGGAACGAGTAGCCCGACGGCCGGTCGTGAATGATCGCCGCGTAGCCGAAGCACAGGTGCACGGCCGTCGTGCCGCGAATGCCCTCCAGCGCGCGGCTCACCACGGCGACGCCGTACTTCTTCGCTTCCTCCGGCCGGGCCTGCAGATACGGCTCGTCCAGCTGGACGATGTCCGCTCCGGCGGCGAACAGGTCAGCCACCTCGGCGTTGACCGCGTCCGCGTAGCCGAACGCTGCCTCCTCCGCGGACGGGTAGTAGTCGTTCTGCGCTTGCTGGGCCATCGTGAACGGCCCGGGGACCGTGGCCTTGATCGTCTTGTTGGTGTGCGCCCGGAGGAACTGAACCGCCTCGACGCCGACGGGCCGCGTCCGCGTGATCGGCCCTGTGATGCGCGGCACCGGGTTCGGGTGGCCGCTGCGGTCGAGCGCCGTGCCCGGATTGTCGATGTCGACGCCCGACAGGGCGGTGGCGAACGCGTTCGAGTAGCTCTCCCGGCGGATCTCGCCGTCGGTGATGATGTCCAGCCCGGCGTCCTCCTGCGCCCGGATCGCCAGGAGCGTCGCATCGCGCTGCGCCTGCTCCAGGTACTCCGGGTCGACGCGCCACAGCTCGCGCGCCCGGACGCGCGGCGGGAACCGGCCCGCCAGCCGCTCGCGGTCGATCAGCCAGTCCGGCTGCGGATAACTGCCGACAAGCGAGGTCGGGAACAGCACAGTGGCCTCCGTATCGCGGGCGCCGTTTCCGGCTCAGTATGCCCCTTCTTGCACCGGCTCCGCGGCGTACGGCAGGCTGGCCGTGCCGGGCAGTGCCAGCTCAACCCAGAGCGGTATTCATTCTGACGGGAACGGGAGGCCCCTGTGGCTGATGTCATTTCTGACCTCGCGGCCGAGGGGGACGACATCGACCGGCTCGTAGCCGAGCTGACTCCGGGGCAATGGCAGATGCCGACGCCGTCGCCCGGCTGGACGATCGCCCACCAGATCGGGCACCTGGAGTCGTCCGACCGGCTGACCACGCTGGCGATCTCCGATCCGGCGGCCTTCGAGGCGCAGCGCGACCGGATGACCGGCGATTTCGAGACCTCGGTGGACGCTACGGCGGCGGCCACTGGTGCCATGCCACCGGCTGACCTGCTGGCATCCTGGCGGTCCTCGCGCGCGGCGGTGCTGGCCGCACTCGCGACCGTGCCCGCGGGCGAGCGCGTGCCCTGGATGGTCAACCCGATATCGGCCCCCGCGCTGGCCTCGACCAGGCTGATGGAGCTGGTCGGTCACGGTCAGGACATCCGGGACGCGCTCGGCGCGGGCTGGACGGCCACCGACGGGATCTGGCATCTGGCCCGGCTCGGGGTACGGACCAGGGACTTCGCGTTCGCGAACAACGGGCTCACGCCGCCCATGCGGGAGTTCAGGGTCGAGCTGCTCGCGCCCAGCGGGGAGACCTGGGCCTTCGGGCCGCCGGACGCGGGGCAGCGGGTGACCGGCCCGGCCGCCGACTTCTGCCTGCTCGTCACCCGCCGCAGGCACCGCGCCGACCTGCGGCTCGCGGCGGTCGGGGCGGACGCGGACCGCTGGCTGGACATCGCCCAGGCTTACGCCGGCCCGCCTTCGGCCGGCCGGCAGCCGGGGCAGTTCAAGCGCCCGTCCTGAGTCCCGCTCACCGCGCGCTCACAGCGAGGCCGCGATGACCTCGTCCAGGCGCCGGGTCAGGAACCGCTGCTCCGGCTCGGTGCTGGTCATCGCGATCGCCTCCCGGTACCACTCCGCCGCCTCCTCGAGCCGGCCGAGCCTGCGCAGCAGGTCGGCGCGGGTCGCGGCGAGCAGGTGATAGCCGGCCAGCTGCCCGCTGGCGTCCAGGTCCTCCACGATGGCGAGGGCCGCGGCCGGGCCGTCGGCCATGGAGATCGCGACCGCGCGGTTCAGCTCCACCACCGCCGACGGGAGAATCTCGTAGAGCCGCCCGTACAGCGCGGCGATCTGGGCCCAGTCGGTGTCGGCGGGATCGGCGGCCCTGGCGTGGCAGGCCGCGATCGCTGCCTGAAGCTGGTACTGGCCGACCCGGCGGTGGCGCAGGGCGGAGTTGAGCAGTTCGAGGCCCTCGCTGACCTTCCCGATGTCCCACTGGGTCCGGTCTTGCCGGTCCAGCGTGATGACATCACCGTTGTCGTCGAGCCGGGCGCCCCGCCGGGCGTCGGTGAGCAGCAGCAGCGCGAGCAGGCCGCAGGTCTCGGGTTCGGCGGGCATCAGGCTGTTGAGCACGCGGGCGAGCCGGATGGCCTCGGCGCTGAGATCGGTGCGGACGAGGTCACTCCCGGCGGTGGCCGAGTAACCCTCGTTGAACAGCAGGTACAGGACCGCCAGCACGCCGCTCATCCGGTCCGGCAGGAGGTGGGCCGGCGGCACTCGGTACGGGATGCCAGCGTCGCGGATCTTGTGTTTGGCCCGCACCAGCCGCTTGGCCATCGTGGCCTCGGGCACGAGGAACGCCCGCGCTATCTCCGCGGTGGTCAGGCCAGCGAGTGTCCGCAGGGTCAGCGCGACCCGCGCCTCCAGCGACAGCGCCGGATGGCAGCAGGTGAAGATGAGCCGAAGCCGGTCGTCGGAGACGCCGCTGTCGTCGGTGCTACCGGCCGGCGGCCCAGGGTCTGCCAGCATCGCGGCCTCCTTCAGCTTGGCGGCCTCGGTCTTGGTGCGGCGCAGCTTGTCCAGTGCGCGGTTGCGGGCAGTAGTGGTCAGCCAGGCGCCGGGCCGGTCGGGGATGCCGTCGCCGGGCCAGCGGGCGAGCGCGGCCGCGAATGCGTCCTGAGCGCACTCCTCGGCCAGGTCCCAGTCCCCGGTCATCCGGATCAGGGTCGCGACGACCCGGCCCCACTCCTGGCGAAAGGCCTCGGTGACGGCTTTTTCGACGTTGGTCACGTAGCGGGTGCCGTTAGCTGCTCAGGATGGGCCGTATCTCGACGCGCCCGCCGTTCTCGGTCACGGGATGCCGGGACGCGGTGAGGATCGCCTCGTCGAGATCAGCGCACTCGATCACGTTGTAGCCGACAATCTGCTCCTTGGTCTCGGCGAACGGGCCGTCCGACAGCAGGACCTCGCCGTCCTGCAGGGCGACGGTGGTGGCGGCGCTGGCGGACTGCAGCTGGGCCCCGTCCTTGATCACCACGCCCTGGGCCGTCATCTCCCGGATCCAGGGCGCGCAGCAGGGCTCGCCCGACTCCGTCGTGACCGGCACATCCTCCGGTGAGTGCCTAGAGATCATCAGGAGCATGTACTCCATCGCTTCTCCCTCGATTGGAGTCCTCGTCCGCACGACGAACGGCGATCTCCGAAAAAGACAGCCGCCCTGTCCAGCAGAGGGTAACGCTTGCGTCGTAATTGCAGGGCGGGCACTTGCCCGCAATATCCGGGTCAAGGAGGAGACAGAGCATGAGCCTGCCCGAGGTCGTAACGCCGGAGGAGTGGCTGGTCGCGCGCAAGGAACTGCTGGCCAGGGAGAAGGAGAACACCAGGCAGCGGGACGCACTCAACGCCGAGCGGCGCCGGCTGCCGATGGTGGCGGTCAGCAAGGACTACCAGTTCGAGGGGCCGTCCGGACCAGTCAGCCTCGGCGACATGTTCGATGGCTGCAGGCAGCTGATTGTCCAGCACGTGATGTTCGACCCCGCCTGGGACGCGGCCTGCCCCGGCTGCACGGCCGGCCTGGATGAGATGGCACCGGGGATGCTGGCGCATCTCCGCAAGCGCGACACGGCGTTCGCCGGGGTATCGCGCGCACCCCTGGCGAAGCTGTCGGCTTACCGGGCGCAGCGCGGCTGGACGTTCGACTGGTACTCCTCGTACGGCAGTGACTTCAACTACGACTTCCACGCAACACTCGACTCCTCGGTCGCGCCGGTGATGTACAACTTCCGTACCCCGGAGGAGGAAGGCAGCGAGCCTGACCCCGGATCCGCCGAGATGCCCGGCCTCAGCTGCTTCCTGCTGGACGGGGACCGGATCTTCCACACCTACTCAACCTGGGCCCGCGGATCCGACCAGCTCGGCAACGCGTACACGTTCCTTGACCTGACCGTTCTCGGCCGGCAGGAGACCTGGGAGGAGCCGAAGGACCGGGTTACGAACCCGCACCCGGCCGATCCGACGTTCCTGTCGTGACCGGGCGGGGGGCCAGCCCCGCGTTCCTGAGGATGCCCGGGATGGTTCGTTCCGCCCCGATGGCCATGACGTGCACGCCCGCGAGCCCGGGCACATCGGTCAGGGCGGCGATGATCTCGCTGCACAGCCGCTCGCCCTCGGCCCGGAAGCGATCAGGCCCGGCGGCGATGAGCCGGGCGACCACGTCATCGGGCACAGAGACGCCGGGAACCTTGGTCAGGTGGGCGAGGGCGCGCGGCGACCTGACCGGCCCGACGCCGGCGAGGATGTGGCATCGCTCAGTGAGCCCGGCATCGCGCAGCCTGCCAATCCAGGCGGCGAAGGCCGGCACGTCGAACACGAACTGGGTCTGAACGAACTGCGCGCCAGCCTTGATCTTCGCGACGAGGCGCGTGGTGACGGGGTCGGTCAGGCTGTCGTCAGAGGCGGCCGGCAGGTTCTCAACCGCCCCGAGCAGCCAGTCTGGCGGCGGGGTCAGCGCGCCGCCGGCCATGAGGCGGCCTTCATCACGCATCGCGGTGGCCACGCTGAGGAGCTGCCGGCTGTCGAGGTCGAACACCGGCGTGGCGTCCGAGTGATCGCCATGCCGCGGATGATCGCCCGTCATGATGACCACGTTCGGGATGCCGAGCGCCGCCGCGCCCAGCAGGTCCGACTGCAGCGCGATCCGGTTCCGGTCGCGGCAGGTGACCTGCATGATGGGCTCGACGCCGGCATCCTTGGCGGCGAGGCTTCCGGCCAGGCTCGATAGCCGGACCGCGGCGCTCTGGTTGTCGGTGATGTTGACCGCGTCCACCCAGTCCCGCAGCGCTGCGGCCTTCTCGGTGACCGGCGCGAGGTCGGCGCCGCGCGGCGGGCCGATCTCGGCCGTGACGGCGAAATCGCCGGACTCGAGCCGGCGGCGGAATGCGCCCCGCGGCCGGGTCTGCTGATCGTCCGGTTTGCCCGTCATGCCGCTTGAGCCTATCGTGGCCCGCCGTGCTGATCCGGGGACGACGCCGGGAGCCCTGCGGTTATCTGACGCTGCCCGGCACCTCGGTGCTGACCTGCCGCCTGGCCACGCTCAGCGGGCCAAGTCCGCCGATCGCGGCCGTGACCTCGCCCGCCAGTCCGGCGCGGGCCGAGGTCGACTCGGCCAGTCCGACGGTGGTGACCCCGGTGAGCATCGCCGGGGTGATATCGGACACAGCCCCGATGACCTGGACCCTGGCTCCGTCGGCCCGCGCCTGCGCGCAGAGCTGGCGCGCGTCGGCGGAGTTCTCGTGCCCGAGAACGAACAGCACGTCGCTCCCGGCCGCAACGGAGTGGACGGCCGCGGCCCGGTCAGACGCCGCGTAGCACAGCCCGACGGTCTGCGGGCCCTTGACCGTCGGGTAGCGCGAGCGCAGCGCGGTGACCACGCTGGCCGCGGCCTCGATCGGCATGCCCGGCTGGAGCATGTAGGAGACCCGGTGGGCATCGCGGACTTGCATGGAGGTCGTCCCCGCCGGAGTCTCAACGACCGTGACGTGACCGGCCGCCCGGCTTGCGACCGGGCCGGCCGCGGCGGCCGACGGCTTGCCGATGAGGACGACGTGCTGGTTGCGCTGGGCGAGCCTGGACGCCGTTTCCTGCGCGTCGGCGACCAGCGGGCAGGTCGCATCGACGATCGTCAGCCCGCGCTCGGCCGCCTCCACCTTGACCTCGGTGGGGACGCCATGCGCCGGGAACACGACCACGTCACCCGGCTGAGCCTCGGCCAGGGAAGTCACCGGGACGGCGCCGAGGCGGACAAGCTCGTCGACGGTCTCCGGCGGCAGGGTCGCCGGGCCGAGCATCAGCACCGCCCCGCCGCGGCCGGCGTGCTCGGTGGCGGCCTCGGTGCAGATCTTCGCGGCCCGCAGCGCGCCACCGCACCAGGGGGTGCCCGCGACCAGCACCATCCGGGTCCCCACCACCGCGGCCCACTCCTCGACGGCCGTCCGCGAGAGGGCCGCCGAGAGCTTGTCCTCAGGCGCGGCCGCAGCGGCAATCGCGACCGTCCCGCCATCCTGCTGCCCGCAGATGGCCAGGTGGAGGATCGCGTCGGTGTCGGCTAGCGGGTCGTCGCAGCGGGGCACCGGCGCCAGGCGGACCTCGCAGCTCTTACGCTGCAATGACCCGGCGACTAGCGGGGCCGCAGCGCAGCCGAGCAGGCCATAGGTGGCGACGCCGATTTGGGTGGGCACGAGGATTTCGCCCCGCCGCACCCCGGTCCCCGTGGCCTGAATCTCCACCGAGGAGGGCTGCCCGCCGGTAGACCCCCCGTTCGCTACCGTGCGGCTCATGCAGTTCGTCCCCTCGTTTTCGGCAAGCGCGTGCCGGCCCCTCGACACCTGGGCGATGACGTGAGGGTTCCCGGCTTCGGGCGGCGTTGTCTCTGCCGGGCGCCAAGGTTCGGTCAGCGGTCGCCATACTGCGCGCCCAGGAGGGGATAAACAGTTCATGTCGACGACTGATGAACTTCTCCGGGCCAACCGCCACTACGCAGAGTCTCGCGGCAGCCGGCTGCCGGCTACGCCGACACCCGATGTCGCGGTCGTCGCGTGCATGGACGCCAGGCTCGACGTCTACCGCATCCTGGGCCTGTCCGAGGGACGGGCGCACGTCATCCGCAACGCCGGCGGCGTCGTGACCGATGACGCGATTCGCTCCCTGGCCGTGAGCCAGCGGCTGCTCGGCACGCGGGAGGTCATCCTGATTCATCACACCGACTGCGGCATGCTCACGTTCACCGATGACGAATTCAGGGGCAGCATCGAGGCCGACACTGGCCTCAAGCCGCCGTGGGCAGCCGAGGCGTTCGGTGATCTGGAGGGCGATGTCCGCCAGTCGATGCGGCGGATCATCACGAGCCCGTTCATCCCGCACGCCCGCGCAGTCCGCGGCTTCGTGTTCGATGTCGCTACCGGCCTGCTGAACGAGGTAACGCTGGCGGACGGGTTACTACAGGTCCGGGTTCTCGCCCCGGCCCTGCTGCTCGGCGAGGAACCGCTCGAACTGGGCGCCTAGCTCCTCGGCGGTCGGCATCGGCTCGGTGCTGTCCGCCATGAGGTTCTCCCGGTCCGCCGTGAACGCGTCGTACTGCTGCTCGAGCGCCTGGACGACCTCGGCGACCTCGGACGAGCCCTCGACCTGCCGGGCGATCTCCAGGTCGGTGCGGCGGGCCGCCTCGCGCAGCGCGTCAGCGGGCAGAGCCAGGCCGGTCACCCGCTGCACCGAGTCGAGCAGCGCGACCGCGGCCGCGGGGTAGGCGGCCTGGGCCAGGTAGTGCGGCACGTGTACGGCGAAGCCGATGGCCGCCCGGTTCTCGCCGCCGAGCCGGTACTCGAGCAGCGCGGCGGCGCTGCCGGGGACCTGCAGCTTGTCGACGAGCGGCCGGTAGCCCTCGATCAGGCCCGGCTGCGTGGCGTGAGCGGTGACGCCAAGCGGGCGGGTGTGCGGGACTCCCATCGGGATGCCGTGAAAGCTGACCGCCAGGCGCGCGCCCAGGCTCGCGGACAGCTGCCGGACCGCGCTGGTAAACGTGTCCCACTCACGGTCGGGCTCGAGGCCGGACAGCATCAGGAACTGCGTGCCCTCGGTGTCGCGGAGCAGGTGCAGGCCGAGCTCGGGCGCGTCGTAGTCCTCCCAGTGGTCCTTGGAGAACGTCATGATCGGCCGGCGCGAGCGATAGTCGAGCAGCGAGTCGATGTCGAACCTGGCGATCTGCTCGTGCTCGAGGGAGCTGAGCAGGTGCGCCGACAGCAGCCGTCCGGCGGCGCCCGCGTCGATGAAGCCGTCGAGGTAATACAGCATCACCAGATCGCGATCCGGCGTGGGCGCGCCAGGCTCCGCCTCGTAGAGGTCAGCTGGATCCCGCCCCACGTCCGCAGCCCTTCTCCTCGCCGTCACTACCAGTCTTACCAGCGCGGCGCGGCTAGTGGTTAATCCCGGCGGGCAGAATCACGTGCTAGGCGCCGGACTGCCGTTCCTTCCAGCGGGCGAGGAGCCCGGCCATCTCTTCGGAGATGAACTCGAAGTACCTGACCGTCTCCGCCATTCGCTCCGCGGCGGGAGACTCGGGCCCGAGGACCCTGACGCCTTCGCGAAGATCCTGCGCCCACCGCGTGAACTGCCGGTCCCGCAGACCGACGATGTCCTGCCACACGTGGACCGACATTTCGTAGTGCTGGCGCCGTGAGCCCGGCTCCCCGTGGCTGGTCACCAGGCCCACCTGAACGAGATACCGGGCGCCGCCGGACACCGACGCCGGGCTGGCCTGCAGGAGTTCACCGAGCTCGGCCGCGGTCAGGCTGCTGCTATCGGCGGTCAGCAGGGCGACGAAGACCCGCGCCGGGGTGCGCGGGAAGCCCGCCTGGGTGAGGTTGGCGGTGAACCGCTCGATGAACTCGCGCACGGCCGCGGGGTCGCGCTGAGCGGCCCCGGCCTGGGCCGGCGCATTACCTTCTGCGCTGCGTTGCGGTGCGGACACGAGCTCCCCGGGGTGCGTCCCGTTCCCGTTCTTATTTTTAGTAGTTTCTGAAATTACTGTATTCTGTCTTGTCGTGAACGCTATCGAAGTCTCCGGGCTGCGCAAAGCCTTCGGCAAGACTCTCGCGCTCGACGGCCTCGACCTGACGGTCGCGGCTGGCGAGGTGCACGGTTTCCTCGGGCCGAACGGGGCCGGGAAAACCACCACAATCCGGGTCCTGCTCGGGCTGCTGCGCTCCGATGGCGGCACGGCGCGGCTGCTCGGGGGCGATCCGTGGCGCCAGGCCGTCGAACTGCACCGCAAGCTGGCCTACGTGCCCGGCGATGTGACGCTGTGGCCGAACCTGACCGGGGGAGAGGTCATCGACCTGCTCGGCCGGCTCCGCGGCGGCCTGGACGCCAGCCGGCGCGCCGAGCTGCTTGAGCGCTTCGACCTGGATCCGACCAAGCAGGCGCGGGCTTATTCCAAGGGCAACCGGCAGAAGGTCGCGCTGGTCGCGGCGCTCGCCTCGGATGCCGAGCTGCTGCTGCTGGACGAGCCGACGTCGGGGCTTGATCCGCTGATGGAGGCGGTGTTCCGCGAGTGCGCGGAAGACGAGCGCAGTCGCGGCCGCACAATGCTGCTGTCCAGCCACATCCTGTCCGAGGTCGAGGCTCTGTGTGACCGGGTGACGATCATCAGGTCCGGCCGGACGGTCGAGACCGGCACTCTGGCCGACCTCAGGCACCTGACCAGGACGTCGATCGCGGCGGAGCTTTCCGGCGTCGTCAGCGGCCTGGATCGGGTCCCGGGCGTGCACGACCTCGTTGTTGACGCCGGGCCGGATGGCGGCAGCCGGGTGCGCTGCGAAGTGGACTCCGATCAGCTGGATGCGCTGCTCCGGGTCCTCGTTCCGGCCGGCGTGCGGACGCTGGTCAGCCAGCCGCCCACGCTGGAGGAGCTGTTCCTGCGGCACTACGCGCACCGCGATGGCGAGGTAGGCGCCACGAGTGAGCACGGGCCGGTGCCGGCGTGACCGGCGTGGCGACTCAGCCAGCCACGCTCGCCCCGCCCAGGCCGGCTGGCCCGCTCACCGGAGCGCGCGAGCTGACCAAGCTGGCGATTCGCCGCGACCGGATCATGCTTCCCATCTGGATCTATCTGCTGCTCGCGATCGCGGGGTCCGGGGGCTTCGCGCTCAAGAAGATTTACAGCACGGCCGCCGAGCGGGCGACGCTCATCCACAGCATCGGGCACGACCAGGCGCTGTCGTTCCTGTACGGCCAGCTGCACGGCAATTCGCTGGGAGCGCTCGCGGCGTGGCGGTACCTGGTCTACGCGGCGCTCGCCGCGGGCCTGATGAGCATCTTCCTGGTGGTCAGGCACACGCGCGGTGACGAGGAGACTGGCCGCCTCGAGCTCATCGGCTCGACGGTGGTCGGGCGGCACGCGCCGCTGGCGGTCGCGCTCACGGTCGCCGCCGTCGCCAATGCGGTCGTTCTCGTGCTCACGGCCGCCGTGCTGGCCGCGAGCGGGCTTCCGCTGGCCGGCGGGTTCGCGTTCGGTCTCGCGGAGGCGGGCTGCGGGCTGGTGTTCGCGGCGGTCGCCGCGATCGCCGCGCAGATCAGCGGCACGGCGCGGGGCGCGCGCTCGATCGCGATCACGGCGATCGCCGTGGTCTTCTTCCTGCGCGGCGTGGGCGATTCCGGCGGCAGCCACCATCTGAGCTGGCTGACCTGGCTGTCGCCGATCGGCTGGGCGGAGCTGCTCCGGCCCTTCGGCGGCGAGCGCTGGTGGGTCATCGCGCTGCCGGTGGCGGCGACCATCGCCGGGATAGCGGTGGCGTTCCTGCTCGCCGGCTATCGCGATCAGGGCGCCGGGCTGGTGCCGCCGCGGCCGGGTCCGGCGACGGCCAGCGTCCTGCTCGCGGGTCCCGCCGGCTTGTCCTGGCGGCTGCTGCGCGGCGCGGTAGCCGGCTGGGCCGCGGGATTCCTCGTCGGCGGCCTTGCCATCGGCGTGGTGGCGAACGGCATCGGCCAGCTGATCGGGTCGCGGCAGGGCGCGGTTGCCGAGACGCTGGTCAGGATCGCGCATCAGAATGCGCTGACCAACGCTTACCTGGCCGCCTGCATGAGCCTGGTCGGGATGGCCGCGGCGGCGTTCGCGGTCGCCGCGGTGCTGCGCCTGCGAACCGAGGAGACCGACGGCCACGCCGAGCCGCTCCTGGCCGCGCCGGTGGGCCGGGTTAGCTGGGGCGCGAGTCACCTGCTGGTCACCGCCGCCGCCACGGTCGCGGTCCTGGTGACGGGCGGCCTAGGCGTGGGACTCGGATACGGGCTGGCCAGCTCGAGCCTCAGCACCCAGCTCCCGCGGCTCCTCGGCGCCAGCCTGGTGCAGATCCCGGCGTCGCTGCTGATCGGCGCGGCCGCGGCCGCGGCCGTCGGCCTGCTGCCGCGATGGAGCGTTACCGCCGGCTGGACCGTGTTCGGGATCGCTGTCGTCATCGCGGTACTCGGGCCGGGCTTCAGGCTGACGCAGGCAGTCCTGGACATCTCGCCCTTCACGCACGTCCCGGCGCTCCCGGGCGGGTTGCTGACTGCCGCCCCGCTGATATGGCTGAGCGCTGCCGTGGTCGCGGCGACCGCCGCCGGCCTGGCGGGCTTGCGTCGTCGCGACATCGGCTGACCCGGCCCGTCGCCTCTGTTGCTAGCCGACCGCGGCCTCGGTCCATGCCCGCCGCAGTATTTCGGCCGCGGTCTGCGCTGGCGTCTGCCCGGTACTGTCCAGCCACAGGCCGATCCGCGGGGTGCCGCGGCGCAGTGCGTCGTCGAGGTCCGACACGGTGAACGTCCCGTAAGCGCTCTTGGCCCGGCCGGCCTCGCGCTCGGCGACGGCGTGCGGCTGCGGCGCGAGAACCACGACAAGCAGCGGGCGGCTGGCAATCGCGCCGACCATATCGGTCAGATGCGGGCCGAGCACGATGTCCTGGGCGACGACGGTGAAGCCCGCGCGGAAGTAGGTGTCGGCGACCTGAGCGGTCAGCCGGTGGCGCAGGCGCAGCTGGCGCACCGCCTCGGGCGAGGGGTCTGCCGTCATGTCGGCGCGGCCGCTGACGACCATGCGCCGGAACCGGTCGCCTCGCAGGTGGACCGCCCGCGGCAGCTGCTCGGCGACGAGCTGCGCGACCGTGGACTTGCCGGCCGCCTGGATGCCCGTGATCAGCAGGACCGCGGGCACCGGCGGCGCGGCGGCCGCCTCCGTCACGGGTGGATCGTCTTGTGCTCAGCAAGCATCTGCACGTATTGCTCGATCTTGCGCGCCCTGGTCTCGGCGCGCTTGACCGCCTGGATCCGGTACAGGATCGCGTAGCGGTTGACGCTGCTGATCGTCTCGAAGAACTCGCTGGCGGCCGGATTCGCATCGAGCGCCTGGCGCAGATCCTCGGGCACGGCCGCGTCCCGCTGACCGGCGTAGGCCTGCTCCCAGCGCCCGTCGGCCTTGGCCAGCTCGACCTCGCGGAGGCCGGCCGGATGCATCCGGCCCGCCTCGATCAGCGCCTCGGCCTTCTGCGTGTTGATCTTCGACCACCGGCTGCCCGGCTTGCGCGGTGTGAACCGCTGCAGCCAGTGGCGGTCATCAAGCCTGCCCTTCTGGCCGTCGATCCAGCCGAAGCACAACGCGACTTCCAGCGCTTCGGCGTAGGAGAGCGTCGGTTCGGCGGCGCCTGTCTTCTTCGCCAGCTTGAGCCAGACGCCCGGCGAGGTCGCCGCCTCCCCCGCCAGCCACTGCCGCCAGGACTCGACGGACGAGAAGGTCAGGACGGGCAATTCATCGCGCGCCATGGAGCCAGTGAACCACGCGGGCGGAGCCCGGACCGGTGCGAGCTGGATCGGCGCGAGCTCAGGCGGGCGCGAGCCCCTGCGCGGCTGCGCCCGCCCGGGTTTAGTCGGCCCGGCCCGGCTGCGGGCGCTGGAATCCGCGCAGCATCTCGAGCACGCGCGTCCTCGTTTCCGCCTCGCCGGCGCCGACCGCCGCGAGAATGACGGCGGCGGGCGAGTCGGGCTGCCGGTAGAGGCCGAGCAGCAGGTGCTCGGTGCCGATGTAGTTGTGGCCGAGTTCGAGCGCGATGGCCAGCGCATTGCGCAGCGCGAGCCGCCCATCCGGGGAGGCGCCCACCGACCCTTCAGCTCCCGGCCCCTCAGGCCCCGCGGGCTCGTCCTCGTCCGCAGGCGGGGCCGTGCCGGCGGGACGGCGGGCCAGGATCGCGGCCCGGACGGACTCGGGACTCACTCCCATCGCGCTGAGCGCTTTCGCCGCGATGCCTTCCGGCTCCTCGAACAGTGCCAGCAGCAGGTGCTCCGATCCGGCCTGGGAGTGCCCCAGCCGCACGGCGAGCGGCCGGGCCGCGAGGACGACATTGCGGGCCCGGAGGGTGAAGCGCTCAAGCGTCGGCTGCGGGGTCGCCTGGATGATCCGGTCGGCGAGACCGGCCGCGAACCGCTTGTGCACGGCCTGCTTCGTGACGCCGAGCGCGCCGCTGATCTCCGACCAGGACCGGCCCTCGCGCCGGCACCGGTCGACGAAATGCCCGAGCAGGGCGTCGCTGGTGTCCTCGAGGTCCGCGACCGTCGATGCGGCGGTGACCAGTTGATCAACCGGGTTGTCGGTGGCGGTGTCCAGGCGGACGGTGTCGATCAGTTCCTGAAGGCTGGGTGGCGGTGTCATGGGTCAACCGTAAGTTGACGCCGACGTTCCGTCAACTCCAGGTTGACCACCCGCGCGGGCATAAACTACATAAATGGGCCCGGCAGATCTGACTCAACGACGCCGCCTGCTGGTGCTAGCGATCTGCTGCATGAGCCTGTTCATCGTCGGCCTCGATGTCACCGTCGTGAACGTGGCGCTGCCGTCGATCGGGCGCGAGCTGCACGCCGGTGTCTCCGGGCTGCAATGGACGATCGACGCTTACACGCTGGTGCTCGCGAGCCTCCTCATGCTCTCCGGGTCCACGGCCGACCGGGTCGGCCGGCGGCGCACGTTCCAGACCGGCCTGGCGATCTTCACGCTGGGCTCGCTGCTGTGCAGCCTGGCTCCTGGTCTCGGCTGGCTGGTGGCGTTCCGGATGCTTCAGGCCGTCGGCGGGTCGATGCTCAACCCGGTGGCCATGTCGATCATCACGAATACCTTCATCGAGCCAGGCGAACGGGCCCGTGCGATCGGCGTATGGGGCGGAGTGGTCGGCCTCAGCATGGCGCTCGGCCCGGTCGTCGGCGGCCTGCTGGTCGAGTCCGTCGGCTGGCGAGGGATCTTCTGGGTCAACATCCCGGTCGGGATCGCGGCGATCGTGCTGACGGCCCTGTTCGTCCCCGAGTCCAAGGCGCCGCGGGCGCGGCGCATCGACCCGGTCGGCCAGTTCCTGGTGATCGTCCTGCTGGCCTCGCTGGTCTACGGGCTCATCGAGGGCCCTGGATCCGGCTGGACATCGGGCAAGATCCTCTTCTGCTTCTGCGTCTCGGCGGCGGCACTGGTCGCGCTGATCTTCTACGAGCCGCGGCGCGAGGAGCCGCTGATCGACGTCCGGTTCTTCCGCAGCGCGCCGTTCTCGGGCGCGGTGGTGATCGCCATCTGCGCGTTCGCCGCGCTGGGCGGCTTCCTCCTGGTGAACACGCTCTACCTGCAGGACGTCCGGGGCTTCTCGCCGCTGCTCGCAGGTGTCTACACGATCCCGATGGCGGCGATGACGGCGATCTTCTCACCGCTGTCTGGCCGGCTCGTGGCGAACCGGGGCACCCGGCCGTCGCTGATCGTCGCCGGGGCCGGCATTACCGCCGCCGGGATCCTTCTGGCCCACGTCACGTCGACCACGAGCACAGCGCTGCTGGTCCTGACCTACCTGCTGTTCGGGCTCGGCTTCGGCATGGTCAACGCGCCGATCACGAACAGCACGGTGTCTGGCATGCCGCGCACCCAGGCCGGCGTCGCCGCGGGGGTCGCCTCGACCAGTAGGCAGATCGGCTCGTCTCTGGGAGTCGCGATCATCGGGTCGGCGGCGGTCTCGGCCCTGCACGGCCCGTTCCGCACGCACTTCGCCGATGCTAGCCACGCCGGCTGGTGGATCGTGGCCGGCTGCGGCGTCGCGGTGCTCGGGATCGGCCTCCTGGTCAGCGGGCCGTGGGCGCGCCGGACCGCGAGGCAGTGCGCCGAGCAACTTGGTTACGCCGACGCCGAGCCCCGCGTGCCAGTACCCGACTGAGGACCGGCCCCCGGTACGCCCCCGGCGGCTCGCGGACCGGCGCGCAGGTGACGGACTGTGTCATTTAGGTGTCGCCAGCACCAAAATGACACAGTCCACCGAGTTGATCTTTGCGGAGAGCTAAGAGCGGCCGGGTTCGCCGGTCCTGACGCGCGATTCAGAATTGACCGGCCCCCGCACGCTAGGCGCACGGGGGCCGGTGTACTGCGAAGCGTCCAGGCAGGTCAGCCCTCTTGGTCGCCGCTGGTGGTCATCACCGAGAACACCGAGCCCTGGTCGTCACTGACGACCGCCATCCGGCCGTAGGGCGAGTCCCACGGCGGGGCGAGGACCGTCCCGCCGAGCTCGGCCACCTTGGCGACCGCGGCGTCAGTGTCCGCCACCGCGAAGTAGGTGCCCCAGGTGGCCGGCATCTCGGCCGGCTGCCCGGCGCTGATCTCGCCGATGCCGCCGACGGGCTTGCCGTCGATGTCGATCGTGGCGTACTTCATCTCGTCGGAGCTCATGTCGCTGATGTCGTAGCCGAAGACCGCGCGGTAGAAGGCCTGGTTGGCAGCCAGGTTGCGGCTCATGTTCTCGCTCCAGATGAGCGCGCCGGGCTCGTTGGCCACGCCGACGCCGGTATGCGCCTTGGCCTCCCAGATCCCGAACGGCGCTCCGCCGGGGTCGATCGCGATCGCCATCCGGCCGACGTCCATAACATCGAACGGATCCGCCAGCACCTGCCCTCCCGCCGCCTTGACCCTGGCTGCGGTCGCGTCGGCGTCCGCGGTTGCGATGTAGGTGGTCCAGTACGGCGGCTGCTCCTCCGGGCCCTGCTTGTCCCCGATGCCGGCCGCCGCCTTGCCGTCGATGAGGCACATGGAGTAGCCGCCGGCCTCGGGCGGGCCGTCCTGGATGGACCAGCCGAACAAGCCGCCGTAAAAGGCCTTCGCCTTGGCCTTGTCGGCGACGCCGAGATCAATCCAGCACGGCGTTCCCGGCGGCCAGGCCGTGTCACGAGTGACCATTGTTACCCTCCCAGTGCCACCGCAACACCGCGGCGGCGAGTGTCTTCGATGCTGATTGGCGAGGGCAGCGTACTGCCGGCCACTGACAGCGGACGGAGAATGTCAGCATGCAGACCTGGGATGCCATCACCTCGCGCCGCAACGTCCGGTCCTTCAGCGACCGCACAGTGAGCGGCGAGGACCTCGACCACATCCTCGAGGCCGCCCGCCGGACGCCTTCGTCGCGCAACACCCAGCCCTGGGACTTCGTGGTGGTCACCGACCGCACCCAGCTCCAGGAGCTGGCCACGATCTGGGTCGGGGCCGCGCACGTCGCCACCTCAGCCGCCACGATCGCGCTGATCACGAGCGACGAGCGCGGGCACTCGGGCCGGGTCCAGTTCGATCTCGGCCAGGTGACGATGAGCATCATGCTCGCGGCCGCCGACCTCGGCATCGGCAGCGGCCACGCGGGCGTCGGCGACCAGGACCGGGCCCGCTCGCTGCTCGGCCTGCCGGCCGACCACGCGTGCGCGTTCCTGATCTCCCTCGGGTATCCGGCTGGCCGGCCGCTGTCGCCGATCAGCAAGCCTGACCGGAGGCCGTTCGACGAGGTTGTGCACCGAGGAACGTGGTAGCCCGGCGCCGGAGCCGGTATCGCCGGACGTCACGCGCTCGATAGACGGGCTGGCAAGATATCTTGCCGTCCATTACATTGGGTCCGTGGCGTCCGGCGCAATCTCAGAACAGGCTTTCTTCGTCCTGGCCGTGCTCGCCGACGGCCCGTGCCACGGCTACGGCATCGTCCGCGAGGTGTCGGAGCTGTCCGAGGGGCGGGTGCACCTGAAGATCGGCGGCCTGTACGGGATGCTCGACCGGCTGGCCGGCGAGGAGCTGATCGAACTCGACCGGGAAGAGGTGACCGACGGCCGGCTGCGGCGGTACTACCGGCTGACCGGAGGTGGCCTCGAGGTGCTCGATGCCGAGACCGACCGGATGGAGGCGATCGCGAGCGTCGCCCGCGCCCGGCTTGACCGGGTGCGGCCTGAGCAGGCCCGCCCTGCTCGTCCGTCGTCGCGTATCTCGCCGCGCGTCCTGGGCGACGGCGCGGCCTCATGAGCACTCCGCTGGAGCAGCGCTACCGCCGGGTCCTGAAGCTGCTGCCGCCGTACTACCGGGCGGACTGGGAGGAGGACATGGTCTCCGCCTTCCTGGACAGCATGACCACCGGGGACCCGGAGATGGACGAGGTGGCGGCCGACCTCGGCCGCCCTGGCATCGGAGAGCTCGCGAGCGTCGCGGCGCTGGCGATCCGGCTTCGCCTCGGCGGCTCGGGGGCGCCGCCGCGGTACTTCGCCTGGGGCCAGGCCGTACGGCGCGCCGTACTCATCGTGACGATGATGCAGGCCGCGATCGCGCTTCCCAGCCTGGTCATCATGCTCTGGGAGGCCGGCCGGATCGGCTTCCTGCCCGTACCGGCGCCCGGCCTGTCAACCGCGGGGCACCCGGACGCCTGGCGGCTGCCCGTGGTGCTGCTTGGCTATGCCTGGCTCCCGGCCTTCCTTGAGCTCATTCGCGGGCACCGACGCGCGGCGCAGCTCTGGGCGCTGGCGGCCACCGTGCCGATCGCGGTCACCGCGGTCCGGAGCCTGGGATCGCCGCCGCACCTCGCCCCGACGCTGGCCTGGGCGAACCTGCTGCTGCTCAACGTGCTGCCGATCGCGGCGATGGCCGCCTTCCACCGGGATGCCCCGCCGCTCTCGCGCGCGAACTGGCTGACCGGGCTGCTGGCCAGCGTCGCCTTCATCGCCGTGCCGCTGGAGGTTGTCCAGTACGGGACCCTGACCCGCCAGCTGGCGGACGCTCCCGGCCGGGTCGTCGTCATCGTGGCCGTCCTGGGCGTCCTTCAGCTCGGTCGCGTGCTGGTCAGCCGGGATCCGGCCAGGTCGTCGTGGTCGCTGGCCCTGGCCCTGCTCGCCGCCCACGCCGTGCTGCTGCGGGTGGTTACGCTCGGCGTCTACCCGCGCGATCCCAGCCTGGCAACCGTCGGCGCGCTCGAGGCCCTCGGCCTGGCGCTTCTCGGCGTGGTCCTCGCCGCCGACGGGAGCCGGGCTCTGCGCCGCCCGGAGCCAAGCGGCAGATCGGCCTAGAGAGTTCTCCGGCGCCGCCGATCGCGTGCGTAGATCAGGGGCGGGATGATGACCGGCAGCGCCGCGACACAGCCTGAGCCGAGGACTATCCAGAAATGGAAGCTGGTCGTCGGCGACGTGGTCAGCCCGGTAACGACCCAGCGCACGAGCTGGACACCGGCGGGCACGAAGATCGCGGCGAAGTAGAACCCGGCGAGGGCCAGGCCCGCAGCCTGAACCCAGCCGTACCAGCGGGCAGCGGCTCTGTCCCGCGGGTCAGCGGAGGCCAGCTCGAGTTCCTCGGACTCGTTGAGCCGACGGTAGTGCCTGGCCATCTGCAGCTTGCTCACCCTGGTCAGGTTGAGGTAGCCCAGGCCGGTGATCAGCACGGCGTACAGGTCAGTGCGCAGGAACACCACGAACTGGAAGGAGATGGAGATCACCTGGAGCAGGACCAGAGCGGCGAGAAACCGGGCCAGCGTGGGCTGCGGATGCCACCAGCCCAGGTACTGCGCAGCACGGGCGCCGAGCACGGCGTCGATGACGATGGTGTCGAATGCGATCCCGGCCAGTAGCGCGCCGAGCCGGCGCCGCCGCGGCAGGGACCACAGCGCAGTGAGGTCGGTCTGGAACACGAGCAGGTAGTACCGGCGGCTGATGGTAATCCTGGCCGGCGCGCCTTCAATCCGCGCCCCAAGCCAGTGCGCCAGCTCATGCAGCATCCCGAGCGGGATACCGACGACCGTGAGCAGGGCCAGACTCAGGACCGGGCTGGAGAGGAAGAAGAACTGCCCGTACCGGGGCCGGAACCAGACGACGCTGGTCAGCAGCACGAGGGTGCCAGCGAACAGCAGGGCATAGACCGCCCAGGCGGGTGCTGAGTACAGCGGTCGGGCGAGCCGCGCCGCTACCGCACCAGCCCTGCCCCCGTAGGTGAGCTCGGGGCCGTCCGCGGCCACCGATGCGCCATCGATGCTCGCCACGAAGCCGACGTCGCAGAGCGTCTCGACGAAGTCGACGACATCGACGTCGGCTCCCGCGCTCTCGCGAGCACGTTCGGCGGCCTCGGCCAGGGTCGTGCCGTCGCGCAGGGCGTCGATGACGACGATCGCGATTGCTGGCACCGCGATGAACTCGCCCCGAGCCAGGTCGCCGACCATGAAGCCGTCGCCTTCTGGCCGGACGCTGAGCGGGCGGAGCTCGACTCGGCTGCCCGCCGTCGGCTGCGGCGCAGGGCGAGGCCCGCCAGGCGCCGGCGCGGCGACACCAGGCGCAGCGGCTGGCGCGTCAGCCATCAGACACGGCCGCGGTCGCCAGGACGCCAGCAGCCGGCAGCACGGGCGCGGTCGGGCACACCGGGCAGTCGGCCCAGCGCGTCCAGCGCTGTACCTCCTGTTCGCCGGATGCGAAGTCGACAAACCTCTCGCAGCCTGCGGCGATCGGCGGCGCAAAGCCCGTCAGGTAGCGCAGCGCCTCCATGGCAACCAGGGCGCCGACCAGGCTGGCGACCGGGCCGATACCGCGGTTAACCCGTTCAAGCTCCGCCCGCCGCCGCTCGGCAGCCACGCCATGCTCAGGCGCGGTCGCCGCAAGCTCATGCTGGTGACATGCCATGCAGGGGCTTCGGCCTGGATCCACCGACCAGTACGCCAGCCGCTGGGCGATCATCCCGCCCCGCACATACGGCACGCCGGCTGCCACGCAGGCCTCGTTCACCCAGAGGTCGATGCCTGCAGGCTGGTCGACTCCGGATACCACCAGGTCGGCCTCGGGCAGCAAGTCGGCGACGTCGTCAGGTCCGCCGATCCAGCGGCTGACCACCCGGACGTCGGTTTCGGGGCTGAATGCACGCACCCAGGCGGCGGCCCGTTCCACCTTGGGCATGCCGAGGTCCTGCGTCCGGTAGAGATACTGGCGCGCGAAGTTTCGCAGCTCGACCGCGTCGGCGTCGAGGAGCGTCATCCGGCCGACACCGGCGCCGGTCATCGCCTGGATTGCGGTCGATCCGAGGCCGCCGGTGCCGAGGAACACGACGTGCGAATCGAGCAGCGTCCGCTGAAACGACGCGGGCGATCGGTCCAGCGAGGCGAACGTGGTGAAGAAGGCCAGGTTGCTGAAGTACCGCTCGGCCTGGCTTTCCGAGAGCGGCACCGGCGCGGCGGCATCCACGAGCAGCCTCAGCTCGTCTAGCGCGCCGATCGCCTCACTGATCTCGCTGGATGTGGTCGGCAGGCGACGGTCGGCTAGAGCGGCGCCGAGCCCGGGGGTGTCGCGGGTGCCCTCGCGCAGCAACTCGAGGAGCTGCTCAACCTGGCCGTCCGGGTCGGACAGCACTATCTGTGTTTCGGGCTCGCTGACCACATAGAGATCGTCGCCAATCCGCTCCCAGACGGCGTTCTTGAGCTTCGGGATCACGCGCCCTCCTGGACTTCCCGTTCCGACGGGCCGCGGGCGCCCGCACTCGGTTGAGGGGATCGGGCGCCCGCGGCTGCGATCTGCCCGCTAGCTCGGCATCGGGCAACGGGCGAGTAACTGTGACGGGCGGGTCGTCAGCTGTCCTTGTACTCGGTCGCCTGGATCTTCTCGACCTTCCTGACCTGGATCTTCACTACCTTCACCTCCTGCCGGCCTCGTGTACTCCGTCAGCAGTCAGCATTCGCCACGCCGCCAACAGACCACCAACGAGCCGCTAAAATTCGGGAATGTCCGAAAGTACGAGCCGATGTCGCCCGGCACGTCCCGGCCAGCCCCACATAGCGTTCGATGTCCTCAGCCGGCTCGCAGTCAGGCACGGTGACGTCTGGCTCCCGTTACCGCCGCCTAAGCCCCGAGCCACACTTGCGACCTTGCTGCTGCGCGCGAACGAGGTGGTCCCGGCAAGGACCCTTGCCGAGATCCTCTGGGGAGACGAGCCGCCGCCCACCGCGGCGACCTCGTTGCAAAATCACGTCATGCGGCTGCGCCGTCAGTTAGGTACCTGTGTCGGTAGCCGGATCAGGACCGTGCGGCCCGGCTATGTCATCGATGTCCGAGACGGCGAACTGGATCTGCAGCGGTTCACCCGACTGCGGGACAGCGGCCTCGCCGCGGCTCTGCACGGCGACTGGTGGCAGGCGGTCACTGATCTGTCGGAGGCCCTGGAACTGTTCGGCACCGGACCGGTGCTGGCCGGCCTCGAAGTTCCCGGGCTGCACCTGCCGGACGTGCCAAGGCTGGCCGAGATGGGGCTGCAGGCCCTTGAGTGGCGGATCGACGCCGACCTGTGCCTCGGTCGGCACCAGGAGACCATCGCGGAGCTGCGCCGGATCACCTTGATGCACCCGTTCCGGGAACGATTCCACGAGCAGCTCATGCTGGCACTGGTACGTTCCGGGCGGCAGGCCGAAGCACTGTCGGCGTACCGGGACGCCCGGCAGGCGATCGTCGACGAGCTCGGGGTCGAGCCCGGCCGGGCGCTGCAGCAGCTGCACCAGCGGATCATTGCTGCCGACCCCGCGCTCCACGACGGCGGCGAACGGCCGCAGTGGGCGGAGGCGCTTCAGCCCGCTGGCCGGCCAGCGTCCGCGCCGGACGCCGTCTCGGCGGTGGCTCAGCTTCCCGCCAGTCTGGCGGACTTCACCGGCCGGGACGCCCAGAGCGCTGAACTCGCGGCGTGGATCACGCTGGCCGGCGCCGGCCAGTCGGGACACATGCCCATCGCCGCCGTGACCGGGCCTGGCGGCGCGGGCAAGACGGCCCTGGCCCTGCACGTGGCCCACCTGGTGAGCGGGCAGTTTCCGAGCGGTCAGCTGTACGCCGACCTGCGAGGCGGCGACGCCAATGCGGCTGACCCCAGCTACGTGCTCAGCCGCTTCATCCGGGAACTAGGCGACAGCCGCCGGGCGGCGCCGCCGGTGTCCGGCGCGGAAGAAGAGCTTCAGGCGGCCTACCGCAGCCTGCTAGCCGGCCG
>Ga0209380_10000017_pt1 | contig 98793 bp, 97 predicted proteins | sample HubBroMetageWFT6_FD_188347 | JGI IMG/M metagenome (GOLD analysis project Ga0209380, IMG submission 188347) | Warmed and freeze-thawed soil microbial communities from the Hubbard Brook experimental Forest, New Hampshire - Hubbard Brook CCASE Soil... | ecosystem: Environmental > Terrestrial >...
GGCGCGCCGCCGGACCGGCTGTTCGACCGGTGGGATCCCGAGCCGATCGCGGCGGCCTCCATCGGCCAGGTGCACCGCGCGATCACCAAGGACGGGCAGGCCGTCGCGGTCAAGGTGCAGTACCCGGGCATCGCCGAGACCATGGCGGCCGACCTCGACAACGTCGCGCTGCTGCGCCGGATGCTGCGGATCACCGCGCCGAGCCAGGACGTCGACGGGCTGATCAGCGAGCTGCGCGAGCGCGTCCTGGAGGAACTCGACTACCGCCGCGAGGCCGACAACCAGCGTCTGCTCCACGACTACTTCGACGGGCACCCGACGATCTCGGTCCCCGCGATCGTGCCCGAGCTGTCGACCCGCCGCGTCGTGACCAGCGAGCTGGTGACCGGCGCCCGGTTCGCCGAACTGGCCGACTGGTCTCAGGAGGAACGCGACCTGGCGGGGGAGACCCTGTACCGGTTCGTGTTCCGCAGCCTGTATGAGGTGCACGCGTTCAACGGCGACCCGCATCCGGGGAACTACCTGTTCCACGGCGGCGGCAAGGTCACCTTCCTGGACTTCGGGATGGTGAAGCACTTCACCGACGCCGATCTGCTGCCGCTGATGCACATGGCCAGGAACCTCTGCGTGAACGACGATCCGGCGCGATTCCGCTCGAGCATGGAGGAGGCCGGGTTCCTGGTGCCGGGCGCGCCGCTGAGCGACGAGCAGATCGTTGACCACCTGGCGGTGTTCTACCAGCTGATCCGCGAGTCCGCGCCGGTCGAGGTCACGGGGGACTACGCCTCGGCGGTGGTCCGCCGGTTCTTCGACATGCGCAGCCCGGTCGCGCAGTACGCGCGCATCCCGCAGTCCTACGTCGTGCTGCAGCGGATCAACCTGGGCCTGTTCGCGCTGCTCGGCGAGATGCACGCCACGGCCAACTGGCGTGCGATCGCCGAGGAGATCTGGCCGTTCCTGCAGGCGCCGCCGTCGACCCCCATGGGGCACGCCGAGGCCGCCTGGCGCGCTCGCCACCCGCTGCCGACGACATCGCTCGCGGCCTCGTAGCTCACCTACCGAACCGGGGGCAAGTTGCGTGGCGCTCCAACTCCGTACCGCTTTGAGTTCGCTGGGCGACCCTTTTAGCGGGATTTGCGTGGCGCAAGCGGCTAAGAAGTCGGGCTGGGCCTCGCCGGAAAGTCGCGAGACGGCCAGTACGGCTGATAGAGCATCGCTACTGGCCGTCTCGCGACTATCGGGCGGGCGCGAATCGATGGGCGACGTCTACATGTGGTCGGGGGCCGTGACGCCGAGGAGGGCGAGGCCGTTGGCGATCACGATGCGGGTCGCTTCGACGAGCCAGAGGCGGGCGGTAGTGACCTCTGGCCCGGGCTCGCCGTCCCTGGGCAGCACCCGGCAGGCGTCGTAGAAGCGGTGATAGCTGCCCGCGAGCTGCTCGAGGTACCTGGCCACGCGATGCGGCTGGCGCAGTTCCGCCCCACTGGCCACGACGCCAGGGAAGCCGGCGAGGTCCAGAAGCAGGTCGCGCTCGCGGTCGTGGGTCAGGAGCGCCGGCTCGTAGCTGGCACCGCGGTCGATGCCTTCCGCGGCCGCGGCGTGCAGCAGCGAGCAGATCCGCGCGTGCGCGTACTGCACGTAGTACACGGGGTTGTCGTTAGTGCGCCGCGTCCACAGATCGAGGTCGATGGCGATGGGCGAGTCCAGCGAGTAGCGGGCCAGGGCGTACCGGGCCGCGTCCGGGCCGATCACGTCCACGAGGTCGGCCAGCGTGATGACGTTGCCGGCCCGCCGGGACAGCCTGACCGGCCGGCCGTCGCGCTCGAGGGTGACCAGCTGGCCGATGAGGATCTCCAGGGTGGCGTCCGGATCGTCACCAAAGCAGGCGGCCATCGCGCGCAGCCGGCCGACGTAGCCGTGGTGATCGGCGCCGAGCACGATCATCACCCGGCCGAAGCCGCGGCGGCGCTTGTCGAGGTAGTAGGCGCAGTCCGCGCCGAAGTAGGAGTACGCGCCGTTGCTGCGCCGGAAGACCCGGTCCTTATCGTCGCCGAACTCGGTCGTGCGGACCCAGGCAGCGCCGTCGGCCCGGTAGACGTGACCGAGTTCTTCGAGCCGGGCGAGCGCCGCGGCCAGCGCGTTCCGGTCGTGAAGGGCCTGCTCGGAGAAATACACGTCGAAGTGCACGCCGAGCCCTTCCAGCGACGCCTTGATCTCGTCGAGCATCAGCGCGACGCCGTCGGCACGGAAGACCCGGGCGGCGTCCGGCCGCCCGGCCGCGCCGGGATGCCTCGCCTCGATGGCGGCGGCGATCTCGCCGATGTAGGCGCCGGCGTAGCCATCCTCGGCAACCGGCTCGTGCCGCGCGGTGGCCAGCAGTGATGCGGCGAACCGGTCGATCTGGGCGCCGGCGTCGTTGAAGTAGTACTCCGTCGTCACGTTCGCGCTCTGCGCGCGCAGCAGCCGGGCGAGTGCGTCGCCGACCGCCGCCCAGCGGACGTGGCCGAGCGTCAGCGGGCCGGTCGGGTTGGCCGAGACGAACTCCAGGTTCAGGCGCTGCCCGGCCAGGGCGTCACCGCGGCCGTAGGCGCCGGCCTCCAGGACGATGACGCCCGCAATGCTGCCCAGCGCGGCGGCGGTCAGCCGGACGTTGATGAAGCCCGGCCCGTCCACCCGGACGTCGCGGATCGCGGCGGAGGCGCCCAGCCGGCTCGCGAGCGCGCTGGCGACCTCCCGCGGCCGGGCGCCGATGACGGGCGCCAGCTGGAGTGCGATGTTCGACGCGTAGTCGCCGTGCTCCGGATTGCGGGGCCGCTCGACTGTGACCGCCGGGAGCAGCTCGGCGTCGCGGCCGCGGTCGGCGAGCTCGGCTGCGGCTGCGGCGGTCAGGGCCTGCGTGAGCTGGGCGGGCGTCATCGTCATGAGATTAGCCAGACCGGCACGGAGGGCAACTCATTTGCGGTCAGGTGGGTATGACCCAAGGTATGAAGGGCGACCGGGTCGAGATTGTGGTGGACGCGGGCGGCGCGACGAAGACGTACGAGGTGGAAGCCACGCGCGCCGGGCGCCGGGTCGAGGTGGTGAATCGGCGCGGCCTGATCGAGGTGGTCGAGCTGACCAGGGGCGGGACCGCGGTCCGCACCGCGAGGTTCATGGCGAGCCGGGTCATCGCGCTCGTGGAGCATCCGGCCCGGCGGGCGCGCAATGCGGCGGGGAATGCCCAGGCGAGCCCGGCCGGCCAGTAAATTAGGGCTCCGCACGAGCGGACGGAGCGGATGAAGGTCCTCATCACCGGCGGGGCCGGGTTCATCGGCAGCACGATCGCGTCGGCCTGCCTGGACCGCGGGATCACCCCGGTGATCATGGACAGCCTCGTGACGGGACGCCGCGAGTTCACCAGGGGCCGGATCTTCTTCGAAGGCGACATCGCCAACGGCCCCCTGGTCGACAAGGTTTTTGCCGAGCACCCCGACATCGAGGCCGTCGTGCACTGCGCCGCGCTGATCGTCGTGCCCGAGTCGGTTGCCGACCCGCTCGGCTATTACCAGGCGAACGTGGTCAAGAGCCTGGAGCTGGCCGGGCACCTGCTGCGAAACCGGTGCGCCCGCATGGTGTTCAGCTCCTCGGCGGCGATCTACTCACCGGGCGGCGACTTCAGCGTCGACGAGGGCTCCCCGCTCGGGCCGCAGAGTCCGTACGCGCGCACTAAGGCCGTGTGCGAGGAGATGTTCGCCGACATCGCCGCGGCCGAGCCGCTGCGGATCCTCTCGCTGCGGTACTTCAACCCGATCGGGGCCGACCCGCAGCTCCGGACCGGGCTGCAGATCCGCGAGCCGACGCACGCGCTCGGCCGGCTGATCATGGCCATGCAGGCGGGGGAGCCGTTCCGGATCACCGGCACCGACTACCCGACCAGGGACGGCACCGGCATCCGTGACTACATCCATGTGTGGGACCTGGCCGAGGCGCACCTCAACGCGCTCGACGCCTTCGATCGCGTGCTGGCCGACCGCGACAGCTATGCGATCAACCTCGGCACCGGAACGGGAACGACGGTGCGCGAGCTGGTAACCGCCTTCAACGAGGTCGCGGACACCCCGGTGAAAGTCATCGAGGCGCCGCGGCGGCCCGGGGATCCGGCGGGTGTGTTCACGCGAACCGACCGGGCGGCGCGGGTGCTCGGGTGGCGCGCCCGCTACTCGGTCGCCGATGGGATCGAAGACGCGCTGCGCTGGGCCGCCGTCCGCGACACGATTCTGCCCTGACCAGCCTTTTCAGCGCCTTTACTGATCGTTGCCCGCGATTTGATCATGGCCTGCGGGCCGCGCAGTTGCGCCGGCATACTGATTCGGAGAATCGGCCGACCTTGGCTGATTCTCCGGATCGGGGGAGCGAATCCGGGACAGCGGAGCTACTCACGGAGGGGGCCACTTATGAAATTGACGAGCCGCGGCAAGGCGATCATCGCCGGTGCCGCGATCGCTTGCGCTAGCGCGCTGGTGCCGGCTGTCGCCATGGCGACACCGGCCGCGCCGCAGGCGCCGCAGATCCGGCACTGCGGCCTCGGCGGCATTCTCGACTGGCTGGCGAACGCGCCGCAGGGCGCGGCCGGGACGATCTTCTACCCGGTCGAATTCACCAATGTCAGCGGTCGTACCTGCTGGCTGCGCGGATACCCGAGGGTCGCGGGCGTCACCACCAGGCTCCGGCAGATCGGTCCCGCGGCCGCGCACCTCGGCGGGCGGATACGCAAGGTGACGCTGCGCCCGAACCAGACGGCACACGCGTCGCTCGGGATCGTCGTCGCCGGGATCATCGCCGGGTGCCATGCCAGAACCGGTGTCGGGCTGGCCGTCAACCAGCCGGGCTCACGCAGCCGGCAGTTCGTGATGAACTTTACGTTCCCCGCGTGTACCAACCGGGTCTACATGCGCGTGTCCCCGGTCCAGCCGGGTATCGGCGTGCCGTAGCCGGCGTTATGGGTGCGGAGTTGCCATGGCAACTCCGCACCCATTTGTATTGACGCGGTCTCCTCAATTGCTCGCGAAACCCGGATACTTGGGTCGGATCCGGGACGCCGGCCGTTACCAGGAGGGGACCATCTATGAAACTCACGAACCGCGGCAAAGCGATCGTCGCTGCCGCCGCCATCGCCGGCTCGGCCGCGCTGGTGCCAGCCGTCGCACTCGCGTCCTCAGCCGCGCCCCAGGCGCCGCAGGTCTCCAGATGCGCCCTCGGCAGCGTGCTCGACTGGATCGCCGACGCACCCAACGGCGCTGCGGGCACGCTGTACTTCCCCGTCGAGTTCACGAACGTCGGACCGCACGCCTGCTGGCTGGAGGGCTATCCGAAGGTCGCCGGCATCACGAGCAGCATCAAGCAGATCGGCCCGGCGGCCGGGCACTTCAAGGCAACGGCGCACCGGGTTGTCCTCGGACACAACCAGACCGCGCATGCGCTGCTCGGGATCGTCGAAGCGGGCATCATCGCCGGCTGCCACGGGGCCACCGGGGCCGGCCTTTCCATCACCCCGCCGGGTGTCAACGACCGGCAGTTCGTCTTCAACTTCTCGTTCCCGGCCTGCAAGAACAAGGCGTACATGCACCTGTACCCGGTGCAGCCAGGTATCGGCGTGCCGTAGGCCGATGGCGGGGAAACGCTAACGCGGTGTAATCGGGACCTTTCCGCCCGACCTGACCGTTTCGTGATGACATAGGGCTAGCGAATGCGCGGGTCTGTATGCCATCGTTCGGCTTAGTCGACTTTTGCGAGCACCCGCGCCTGCGGGCAGCCAGGAGGGCAGGTGCCTGCTCGGTGACCGGGGCACTCGCGCAACCAATGGCGATCGTGTTCGCCCTGGCCGGAGCGGGCTGCTACGCGCTCGCTTCCGTCACCCAGCAGCAGGCGGCCTCCAAGCTGCGTTCCTCGACGGCGGTGGACCCGGTCCTGTTGCTCCGCCTCGCGCGGGCGCCTCGCTGGCTGGCCAGCCTCGTCGCGGTGATCGCCGGGTTCGGGTGCCAGGCGGTCGCGCTGTCACTCGGCCGACTCGTGGTGGTCGAGCCCGTATTCCCGGCCGGGCTGCTGTTCGCCCTCATGCTGGCGGCGCGCGCCGAAGGCCGCCGCCTCAGGCACGCAGAGTGGACGGCGGCAGTCGCGGCGATCGCCGGACTCGCGGTGTTCCTGGTGGCGGCCGAGCCATCCGGCGGTCATACGACCGCGCCCGCGGGGATCCTGGCCGTCGCGGTCGGCACCGCGGTCGGCTTCGCGGTTACCTGCGGCCTGCTGGCGACGCGTGTTACGACCGCCCACCGGGCCCTGGTGCTGAGCATCGGCGGCGGCGTCGGGGCCGGCGTGACCGACGCGGTGACCAAGACGGTCGCCTCGGTGGCCGGACGCGTCAACGTCGGCGTCTTCGCCGACCCGCGCCTGTACCTGCTCGCGGTCATCGGCCTGACCACCTTCACGGTGCAGCAGAACGCGTTCCGGGCGGCCGGGCTGGCCGCTTCGCTTCCGGCGTTCGCGGTGCTCGAGCCGGTCACCGGATCGGTGCTGGGGCTGCTGATCTACCATGAGCGCGTAGGCGTCGGTCCGCTGCGGATCGCCATCGAGGCCGTCGCCGTCGTCGCGGCCCTGTGGGGCATTGCCCGGCTCGCGAACTCGGTCATCGCCGTCAGCGCCAAGCTCGCCAAGGCCGCCGCAGCCGCCGCGACTCCGCCGGCCGACCCGGTCGGCTGAGCCCGCTGGCTAACCCGGCCGGCTGGCCCGCCTAGCTCAGCCCGGCTAGCGCAGCCCCGGCTAGCGCAGGTCCGCCGTTCTCTTATCCCGACTCTCGTCCGGAGCTTTAACATGGCCCGTTACGTGCTCACTGGCGCGCCCGGCGCCGGGAAGACGTCGATCCTGCTGGCCCTCCAGGAGGCCGGCCACGCCGTGGTGGCGGAGGCCGCGACCGATGTCGTGGCCGCTGCGCTGGCCCGCGGCCAGGCGGCGCCCGAGGCCGGCCCCGAGTTCATCGGCAACATCACCGATCTGCAGCGCGCGCGGCAGCGGGCCGCGCCGGACGGCGGGCTGGTGTTCTTCGACCGCTCGCCGGTGTGCACGCTCGCGCTCGCGCGGTTCCTCGGGACGCCGGTGCCGCTCGCCCTCCGCGCCGAGGTCGACCGGATGATCAGTGAGCAGACCTACGAGCGGCGGGTCTTCTTCGTGCGGCTCCTGGGCTTCATGACGCCGACCGCGGTGCGAAGGATCAGCCTGGACGGCGCGCGGGCGTTCGAGGCAGCGCACGAGGACGTCTACCGCGAGCTCGGCTTCGAGCTGATCGACGTGCCCGTGGCACCGCTGATGGAACGGGTCGCGCTCGTGCTCACTGCAGTTCTTCGGCCGGACGGCGTAGCATAACTGCCCGGTATGTGACGCAAATGGAGCTGATTGCACTACGGGATGGGAGCGACATGAGCGGACCGGTAGCCGAAGGCGCCAGCGAGTTCGCGGCGAAGCTCGCCTCGTTCGTCAAGGACAACCGCCTGGCCGGTACGGTGGCGGCCGTCGTGCACGGCGACGAGATGGCCTGGTCGGGCGCAGCCGGCTTCGCGGACATCGCGGCGAAGCGGCCCGCGCGGCCGGACACCCTGTACCGGATCGCGTCCATCACCAAGACGTTCACCGGCACCGCGATCATGCGGCTGCGCGACGAGGGGAAGCTGGACCTCGACGACCCCGCCGTGCAGTGGCTCCCCGAGCTCGCGGGCGCCGGTACCCCGCGGGAGATCGGCCGGGTCACCATCCGGCGTCTGCTGTCGCACGAGTCCGGCCTGATGGGCGACCCGCCGGGCACGGAGTGGGCGGGCACCGGGCCTCACTATGACGGAGTCGTCAGCCGGAACCTGGCCCGGGCCGCCGAGATCGTCACCGCGATCGGGCCGAACCTGCAGCCCAAATACTCCAACCTCGGCTACCAGCTGCTGGGCGAGATCGTCGCACGGGCCAGCGGGCAGGACTACCCGGCCTACGTCCGGGAGCACATCCTCGGCCCGCTTGGCCAGGCGGACACGAGTTTCGAGCCGCTTACCGAAGCGCTGATGGCGCGGTGTGCAACTGGGTACACGGGCCGCGCGTACACCGACGAGCTGGACGTCGCGCCGACGCTGACCGGCATCGGGGCCGAGGGCGGGCTCTGGTCGAGTGCCGAGGACCTGGCCCGCTGGCTCAGTCTTCAGCTCAGCGCCCACGGGGACGCGCCGAGGCAGTCCGCCGTGCTCAGTGCCGACTCGCTGCGGGAGATGCACAAGCCGCGCTACCTCAGCGACGAGACCTGGACCAGCGCCTGGGGCATCAGCTGGTACGCGGTCAGGAAGGACGAGGTGGCCTGGGTCCAGCACTCCGGCGGGCTGCACGGCTTCACCAGCAACGCCTGCTTCGACCGGGACTCCGGGGTCGGCGCGATCGTTTTGGTCAACGGCATCGCGGACGCACCGGCCCTGGCCATGGAGCTGGGCGCCATGGCCCGCCGGCTAGCGAACGCAGCCGCTCCCGCCCTGCCGGTCAGGCCGCCGACGCCGGAGCAGTACCGGGCGCTGCTCGGGCCGTATCTCTACCCTGGCTCGGCTGAGCTGTGCCGGATCGAGTGGCGCGACCGCAAGCTGGTGCTGATCAGCCCGGCCACCGCGGACCCGATAGAACTCAAGCCGGCCGGCGAGCCGGACAGCTACATCGTCGGACCCGGCTTCCGTGATTCGGGTGAGAGGGTTTGCTTCAGTCGGGCCGCCGACGGGCGCGTCGCCTCGGTCCTGATCGGAAGCGGCACCCTGCTGCGGCTGGACCCGGTCGACGCCGGGTGACCGTCAGACGAACGCGCCGATCCCGGTGATGGCCCGGCCGACGATCAGCGTGTTCATCTCCCTGGTGCCCTCGTAGGAGTAGATGGCCTCGGCGTCGGCGACGAACCGGCCGACCTGGTAGTCGAGCAGGATGCCGTTCCCGCCGAGGAGTTCGCGGGCGTAGCCGACGGTTTCGCGCATCCGCACCGTGCAGAACGCCTTGGCCATGGCCGAGTGGTGATCGGCGGCCTTGCCCTCGGCCTGCAGCTGCGACAGGCGCAAGCACATGCACGCGGACGCGGTGACGTTGGAGAGCATCTTGACCAGCAGGTCCTGGACCAGCTGGAAGCCCGCGATCGGCTTTCCGAACTGGTGGCGCTCGCGGGCGTAGGCCAGCGCGTGCTCGTAGGCGCCGCGGGCGCACCCGGTCGCCATCCAGGCGACGCCGGCCCGGGTGAGCCGCAGCACCTTGGCGGTGTCCTTGAAGGAGTTCGCCTCCTGCAGCCGGTCTTCCTCCGGGACGCGGACGTCGTCGAGGGTGATCAGCGCGTTCTGCACGACGCGCAGTGCGATCTTGTGCGTCATCTTGGCCGGGGAGAACCCTTCGGCGCCCTTATGCACCACGAAGCCCTTGACCTGGTTGTCGTCGACGTCACGAGCCCAGATGATCACGTGGTCGGCGAAGGTCGCGTTGCCGATCCACTTCTTCTGGCCGTTGAGCACCCAGACGTCGCCGTCCCGCCGCGCCGTGGTGGTCAGCCCGCCCGCCGCGCCCGACCCGACCTCCGGCTCGGTGAGCCCGAACGCGCCGATCTTCTCCATCCGGGCCATCGCGGGCAGCCAGCGCAGCTTCTGCTCGTGTGACCCGCACAGGATGATCGAGCCCATGGCCAGCCCGCCGTGCACGCCCATGAAGGTCGCGATCGAGGAGTCCGTCCGGGCCAGCTCCATCGCGACCATGCCGTCCAGCAGCGGGTCGCCGCCGGGGCACTCGTAGCCCTCGCAGGCGAGGCCCGCGATCCCGAGCGCGGCCAGGCCGGGGATGACGTCGAACGGGAACTCCTCGCGTGTCCAGTACTGGTTGATGACCGGCGCGACCGACTTCTCCATGAACTCTCTGACCTGCAGGACGAGCCGCCGCCCGTCGTCGTCGAGCAGCTCCTCCAGCTGATAGAAGTCGGCGTCGAGGACTGGCTCCATAACCTCTCCCCTCAGGGCTCCGCGGTGAGGAATGCGCTGATGACCGGGGCGACCTGCGCGGCCTCGGTGACCAGGCCGAGATGACCGCCGGAAAAGACGTGCAGCTGCGAGTGGGGGATCAGCCTGCGCATCAGCCGGGCGTTGGCGAGCGGGATGATCGGGTCGTCGTCCCCCGAGACGATCAGCGTCGGCTGGCGCACCAGCGGCAGGAACGGCAGGCTCGTCCATCCCGCCCCGGCCGTCAGCTGATAGAGGTAGCCGCGGCGCGAGCCCACGCGGTTATGCGCGTTCATGGTGGCGACGATCGACCTCGGGTCGGTCCTGGCGCTGCCGCCGTACAGCTCGCCGGCCACCTGCTCCAGGTAGCTGCGGTCGGTGTAGCGGCGGGGCGTCACCATGCGCGCCAGCACCACGGGCCTGGCCGGCACCATGAGCGAGCCCGTCGCGGTGCTGACCAGGACGAGCCGCCGGCACCGGGATCGCTCGAACGCGGCGAAGTGCTGCGCTACGCCGCCGCCCCACGAGATGCCGAGCACGTCGGCCCGGTCGTGGCCGAGCTCTGTCAGCAGCTGCGCGATGAGCCGGCACAGGCCCGTGAACCGGTAGGGCCGGGCCGGCATGGGGGAGCCGCCGACACCGGGCACGTCGAAGCTGATCACTTCCAGCGCCGGGTCCAGCGCGTCCACGAACGGCGCGAGCAGCTCGAGGCTGGCCCCGATGCCGTTGATGAGCAGCAGGGGAACGCCGGCGGGGCGCCGCACCCGGCCATTTCGCGCCGCCGCGTCGCCGGCGGAGGGCGCCGGCGCCGGGGAACCCGCGTTCCCGGCATGGGAGGCGGCCGCCACGCGGGCAGCGTCGCGCCGGCGGTTAGCGCGGGCGGGGCGGATGCTCACGCGCAGCAGCTGGTCGCCGACCGCGACCGTGCGCAGGCTACCGGTCGTGGACATACGTTCCCGGAGCCGGAGCCAGCACGTCGTAGCCCTTCTTGCCGAGCCTGGCCCTGGCCTTGCGCCGCCCGCCGCTGCGCTCGCCCAGCCAGGCCGAGTAGTGCGGCCACCAGCTGCCGCTGACGACCTGCGCGGCAGTCTGCCAGTCGCGCGGGTCGGGCGGGTTGTCGGGTGCGGTATGGAACGTCGCCTTCGGGTTGCCCGGCGGGTTGACCATGGACGCGATGTGCCCGCTGGTCGACAGGACGAACGTGGTCGCGCCGCCGAGCATCTGCGTCGTCCGGTAGCAAGACTGCCACGGGCAGAGGTGGTCGGCCACGCCGGCGATGACGTACGCGTCGACGTCCACCTTCGACAGGTCGACCGGCGAGCCCAGCATGGTCGCGGCGTCCGGAACGGTCAGCGCGTTCGCCAGCGCGAGCCGGATGAAATCGGCGTGGAGGGCCGCGGGCAGCCGGGTCGTGTCGGCGTTCCAGTACAGGATGTCGAAGGGCGGCGGGGTCTTGCCCTGGAGGTAGTTGTTCACCCAGTAGTTCCAGATGAGGTCGTCGGGCCGGAGCCAGGCGAACACCTCGGCCAGGGCCCGGCCATCCAGGTAGCCGCGTGCCCTCGAGACGGCCATCGCGGCGTTCGCGGTCGCCTCGTCGATCATCGCGCCCGCGGTCCCGGCCCTGGCCTGGTCCAGCACGGTCACGCCGAGGCAGATGCTGGCGACCTCGTCGAGTCCGCCGATCGCGCTGAGATGCGCGCCGACCATCGCGGTCGCGATGCCGCCCGAGCACAGCGCGCAGACGCTCGCCTTGGCTGCGCCGGAGATGTCCCTGGCCACCTCGAGCGCGTCGATGATGGACTGGCCGTAGCTATCGAGGTTCCAGCCGCTGTGGCGCTCGTCCGGGTTGCGCCAGCTGATCGCGAACACCTGATGACCCTGGCTGACCAGGTACTCGACCATGCTGCGGCCCGGCGCGAGGTCGGTGATGTAGTACTTGTTGATCATCGGCGGCACCATCACCACCGGATACCTGAACACCTGCTCGGTCGCCGGAGCGTACTGCAGCAGCTCGAACATCTCGGTCCGGTACACGACGGCGCCGGGGGTGACCGCGAGGTCCTTTCCCACCTCGAAGGCGTCCGGTTCAACCATTGCGGGAACGCGCGGCTGCGTGGCCAGGTCACGCACGAACGCGCGCAGTCCCCGGGCGGCACTGACGCCCCCGGTGTCCACGAGCGCCTTGAGTGCCAGCGGGTTGAGCAGGGGGTTGTTGCTCGGCGCGGCTGCCGCGACGAGGTTGGTCAGCGTGAAGTGGAGGCGCTCGTTGTCCCGCCAGTCCAGCTCCGCGCCGGCGAGGAGTTCCTCGGCGGCCTGGCCGCCCGCCAGGTAGGCCTGCATGACCCGCTTGTGCACCGGGCTCTGCGACCAGGCCGGCTCGCTGAACCGGCGGTCCCGCCGGGCCGGGGCCAGCTCGGAGCGGCCGGCCGCGATCTGGGCGAGCTGCGTGCCGAGTAGGGCCAGCTGGCTGCCGACCAGCTGGGGGCGCCGGGCCAGGCTCGCCGCCAGCCGCAGGCCGGCGCCGTCCGGCCGGAACCGCCGCAGTACCCCGAGCGCGCCGTCGGTCAGCAGCAGGTCCAGTGCCCCGGCGAAATCGCCGGCCGCTTCCTGATCCGCACTGGCCTGGCCGCTTCCCGGCCGGCGGGCTCGGTCGTCGCTGCTGCTCATAACTCCCCCTCCGGGGCGGCTGCGCGGGTCCGTTCCAGTATCGGCTGCTGCCTGGTGTACCACTAGGTGTCCGGGACCGATGTTGGCCGCCGGCGTTGGCCTCGGAGGACGAGCAAGACACCTTGCTCAACATATCTTGAGCAAGGTATGTTGACGTCATGCCTGATAGCAGTGACTACCTCCGGATCCTTGCCGACGCCGAGGCGAAGACCGAGTCGGCCAGCTGGCCGGCCGCCGCGGCCCTGTGGGCCCGGGTAGTCGCGCTCAATCCGGTGATCGGCCGCCACTGGGCCTATCTCGCCGAGGCGCGCTACGAGGCCGAGGATTTCCGCGGCGCCATCGAGGCCTATGCACAGGCGGAGCAGAACGGGGTGTGGATCCGCGGCCGCCAGGAGCTGGAGACGATCTACCCGCCGGAGATCCCCTACCGGATGGCCACCTGTCACGTGCGGCTCGGCGATAACGCCGCCGCCGTGGCCGAGCTCCGCCGGGCGGTCGGCCTCGGACTGCGAGACCTGGACCGGCCGAAGGAAGACAAGCACTGGCAGCCGCTGCTCGAGGACGAGACCGTGCGTGAGCTGCTCGGGATCGTCGATGTCGTCGGCATGAGCCGCGATGAGGGCTGGCGCGCTGACCTTCAGTTCCTGGCCCGCGAGATCAAGCGCCGGGCGTACGCGCCGTTTGCCGTGGTGCCGGAGCCAGCGTTCGACGCTGCGGTCGCGCGACTGGGCGAGGAGGTGCCGCGCCTTTCTGACTTGCAGATCATCGCCGGGATGATGAAACTCCTGGTGCCCCTTGGGGACGGGCACGCGTTCATCATCCCTGATCAGGAAGACGAGGCCGTGCAGCTCGGGCTGCCGGTGAAGTTCTACGCGTTCACCGAGGGCGTGTTCGTGACCGCCGCGACCGATGCGCACCGTGACCTGCTCGGCGCGCAGGTGCTGCGCTTCGGCCCGCGTGCGGTCGATGAGGTGCTCGCCGCGATCGAGCCGCTGAAGAGCCGCGACAATGCCCAGCAGGTGAAGTGGATCGGGCCGGAACTGCTGCGCTGGACGCCGCTCATGCACGCTGTTGGCATGCTGGACGACCCCGGCCGGGCCGAGCTGACCGTCCGCCTGGCCGACCAGAGCGTTACGACGGTCTCGGTCGAATCGGTATCTGTCGGCCCGCACGACTATCCGACGGTCGCCCCGCCGCCTCGCCCGACGCGGCCGCGGCCGGAGGGCTGGATCTCGCTGCCCGACACCCTCGCGGCGCCGATGCCGCTGTACCTGCGCAACTGCGATGTCCTGTACTGGTTCACGTACCTGCCTGGGGATGGCACCGTCTATTTCCAGTTCAACGGCGTTGGCGACCAGCCGTCCGAGCCGGTCGCGGAGTTCAGCGAGCGGCTGTTCGCCTTCGTCGAGGATCACGAGGTCAGCAGGCTGATCATCGACCTTCGCTGGAACGGCGGCGGCAACACCTATCTGGTCCAGCCGCTCCTGCACCGGCTGATCGGCTGCACCAAGATCAACCGGCGGGGGTCGCTGTATGTGATCATCGGGCGGGGCACGTTCTCGGCCGCGCAGAACACGGCGACCGCGATCGAGCGCGAGACGAACGCGATCTTCGTCGGTGAGCCCTCCGGGTCGCGGCCGAACTTCATCGGGGAGACGATCCCGTTCAAGCTGCCCTACAGCAAGGCCCTGGTCAACGTGGCCGACCTGTTCTGGCAGACCTCGTGGCCGATGGATCACCGGCCGTGGATCGGACCCGACCTGTACGCGCCGCCCTCGTTCGAGACCTACAGCCAGAACCGGGACCCCGCGATGGAGGCCATCTTGTCCGCCGGCGAGCACCTGCCCGGCTGCTGAGAGCTTGCCGCGGAAGCCATAGCGGCGGAAAAGCGTTAGCGACCTGGGGCCCTTGCTGGCCATCCTTGTCGGGTATCCCGCCGCCGTCCGCTTCTGGAGTTTCCGCCGTGCCATCCTCGCTCGCCAGGCTGCGTGCCCGCCTGCCCGAGCTGATGCTCTCGGATCAGCGGCGGCTCGAGCGCACGGCCGACCGGGCCGGGTCGCAGCGCGATCCGGGGGCTCGCGAGCAGGCGCTGGCAGGGCTTGAGGCCCAGATTGATGCGGCGGCGGCCCGGATCGCGGCCAGGGCCGAGGCGGTCCCGGTCATCACCTATCCGCCCGACCTGCCGGTCAGCCAGCGCCGGGACGAGCTGGCCGCGGCCATCCGGGACCACCAGGTCGTGATCATCGCGGGCGAGACCGGCTCGGGAAAGACCACGCAGCTGCCCAAGATCTGCCTGGAGCTGGGGCGGGGCGTCGCGGGCCAGATCGGCCATACGCAGCCGCGCCGGATCGCGGCCCGCACGGTGGCCGAGCGCATCGCCGCCGAGCTGCGCACGGACCTCGGCGCGGCGGTCGGGTACAAGGTCAGGTTCGCGGACAGCTCCAGCGACGGCACGCTGATCAAGGTGATGACGGACGGCATCCTGCTGACCGAGATGCAGCGCGACCGCCTGCTGCTGCGCTACGACACCCTGATCATCGACGAGGCGCACGAGCGCAGCCTGAACATTGACTTCATCCTCGGCTACCTCAGGCGGCTGCTGCCGCGGCGGCCGGATCTCAAGGTCATCATCACCTCGGCGACCATCGATCCGGAGCGGTTCAGCCGCCACTTCGCGACCGGCGGGCATGATGCCCCGATCCTGGAGGTGTCCGGCCGCACCTATCCCGTCGAGGTGCGGTATCGCCCGGTGGCCGACCCGGAGTCACCTGATGCGGAGCCGCGCGACCAGGTTCAGGCCATCACCGACGCGGTCGACGAACTGCGGGCCGAGGGCCAGGGCGACATCCTGGTCTTCCTGAGCGGCGAGCGGGAGATCCGTGACACCGCCGACGCGCTGGCCGGTGCGCCGGGCATCGAGATACTGCCGCTTTACGCCCGGCTGTCCGCGGCCGAGCAGTACCGGGTGTTCCAGCCGCACTCCGGACGCCGGGTCGTGCTCGCGACCAACGTCGCCGAGACGTCGCTGACGGTCCCCGGCATCAAGTTCGTGATCGATCCGGGCACCGCCCGGATCTCCCGGTACAGCCAGCGAACCAAGGTCCAGCGGCTGCCAATCGAGGCCATCTCGCAAGCATCGGCCAATCAGCGCAAGGGCCGTTGCGGGCGCACGTCGGACGGGATCTGTATCCGGCTGTACAGCGAGGAGGACTTCGCGGGGCGGCCGGAGTTCACCGACCCGGAGATCCTGCGCACGAATCTGGCCTCGGTCATCCTGCGGATGGCCGCTCTGGACCTCGGCGCGATGGCCGACTTCCCGTTCGTGGAGCCGCCGGACGCGCGAAACGTGGCCGACGGAGTCCGCCTGCTCGAGGAACTCGGCGCGATCGCGCCGGGGACCGGCGGCAGCGGCGCCACCCCGCGGCTGACCGCTACCGGCCGCAAGCTTGCCGACCTGCCCGCCGATCCCCGGCTCGGCCGGATGATCCTCGAGTCCGGCCGGAATGGCTGCGCCCGCGAGGTGCTGGTCATAGCCGCCGCGCTGTCGATCCAGGATCCGCGGGAGCGGCCCGCGGACGCGCGCGATGCGGCCGACGCCATGCACCGGCGGTTCGCCCAGCCGGGGTCGGACTTCCTGGCGCTGGTCGCGCTCTGGGACTACCTGCGCGAGCAGCAGCGGGAGCTGTCCGGATCGGCGTTCCGGCGGATGTGCCGCCGCGAGTACCTGCACTACCTGCGGGTGCGGGAGTGGCAGGACGTGTACGGCCAGCTGCGTCAGGCGGCCAGGGAGTTCGGCGTGGTCGTCGGCCGGGAGCCGGAGCGAGCGGTGGCTGCCGGCGCTGACAAAGCAACGGTGCAGCCGGCCTCGGAGGGCCGGTACGGGGCCGACCTGGCTGACCGGGTGCACCAGTCGCTGCTGGCCGGACTGCTGTCGCATCTGGGGATGCAGAACACCGAGCGCAAGCCGGCCGAGCGTGGCCGGCGCGGCCCGGTCGAGTTCCTCGGCGCCCGCGGTGCGCGGTTCGCGATCTTCCCGGACTCGCCGATGGCGCGCAAGCCGCCGGCCTGGGTTATGGCGGCCGAGCTGGTCGAGACGTCCAGGCTGTGGGCCAGGACCGTGGCGAAAATCGAGCCCGAGTGGGCCGAGGAGCTGGCCGGCCATCTTGTGCGGCGCAGCTACAGCGAGCCTCGGTGGGACGCCCGCCGCGGTGCCGTGATGGCGACCGAGAAAGTGTCGCTCTACGGCCTGCCCATCGTCGCCGACCGCACCGTGAACTACGGCCGGATTGACCCGGCGGCGTCGCGTGACCTGTTCATCCAGCACGCGCTGGTGGAGCGGGACTGGGAGTCGCACCACAAGTTCCTTCGCCACAACGAGGAGATGGTGGCCGAGGCGACGCAGCTCGAGGACAAGGCCAGGCGGCGCGGGATCGTCGCGGACGAGTCGGCCATCTTCGACTTCTACGACCAGCGCATCCCTCAGGCCGTGACGTCGGCCCGGCACTTCGACTCCTGGTGGAAAAAGGCCAGGACAACCGAGCCGGCCCTGCTCGACCTGACCCTGGACGACCTGATCAGCCCAACGACCGAGCCCGTGCGGGCCGAGGATTACCCCGCGACGTGGGGCCCGTTCCCGCTGAGCTATGCCTTCGCTCCGGGAGAGGCCGACGACGGCGTCACGGTGGATATCCCGCTCGAGTCGCTCAGCCGGCCGGCCGGGGCGGAGCTTGGCTGGCAGGTGCCCGGCCTGCGCGGGGAACTGGTCACCGAGCTGATCCGCGGGCTGCCGAAGGACCTGCGGCGGCTGTTCGTGCCCGCGCCGGACACCGCCAGGGCCGTGCTGGCCGCGCTCGGCGAGCCGCACGGCGACCTGCTGGACGCGCTCAGCCGGGAGCTCAGCCAGATCGCCGGCATGCCCGTGCCGCGGTCGGCTTTCGACCTCTCCCGGCTGCCGGCGCATCTGCGGGTGACCTACCGGGTAGTGGCGGATGGCCGGGTCGCGGCCTCCGGCAAGGACCTGGGGGAGCTGCGCCAGCGGCTCCGGCCCCGGCTCCAGGCGGTGATCGCCGACGCCGCCGCTGAGATCACCCGGACCGGACTGACGGACTGGACCATCGGGACCCTGCCGCGAGTCTTCACGAGCGGGCAGGTCACCGGTTATCCGGCGCTGGCCGACGCGGGCAGCAGCGTTGACGTCCGGCTGTTCCAGACTGTGGCCGAGGCGGACCGCTCCATGCGCCTGGGCCTGCGGCGGCTGATCGCGCTTCAGGTGCCGTCCGGCGTGCGGTCGATCGCGGGCCGGCTGCCGGTGGCCGCGAAGATGGCGATGAGCAGGCACCCGTATTCGAGCGCCGCCGCGCTGCTCGATGACTGCGTCGCCTGCGCGGCCGACGTCGTGATCGACAGTGCGGGCGGGCCGGTCTGGGACGAGGCCGGGTTCCAGCGGCTGCTCGCGGTGGCGCGAGACCGGCTGGCCGTCGAGACCGCGAAGGTCGTCGAAGCTGTCGCTCGCGTGCTGGGCGAGGCCCACGAGGTTGAGGTGCGGCTGTCCAGCCAGCCGGCCCCCCCGCTTGCGGCTGCGTTCGCCGACATGCGGGATCAGTTCGCGGGTCTCGTCTTTTCAGGTTTTGTGGCGGCCGCTGGTGCTACTCGCCTGCCCGACCTGGTGCGGTATCTGCGGGCGATGGTGCGGCGGATCGACAAGCTGCCGGGGGAGCAGAGTCGCGACGCGGAGCGGATGGCCACCGTGCACCGAGTGGCCGATGAGTACCGCAGCGTCCTGGCGGGCCTGCCCGCGGCCGAGCGGGAGAGCCCGGACGCTCTCGCCGTGCGCTGGATGCTGGAGGAACTGCGGGTGAACCTGTTCGCCCAGGTGATCGGGACTCCCATGCCGGTCTCCGAGAAGCGCATCGTGACCGCGCTCATGGCGCTCGCCGAGCACCGGGCCTAGCCGGCCGCATCGGCTCAGCTGGCGGCGCGCCGTAGCCGGGCCTGGGTCGCCGCGCCGCGCTCAAACGCCTTCCTCAGCTCGGCGGCGACGAGGTTGTGGTTGTAGTTGATGTCCTGCCAGGTGAAGTGGACCACCTCGTAGCCCTCCGCGCGGAGCGCGGAATCCCGGCGCAGCTGCTCTCTGGCTCGCTCCGGGTTGGCGTACTTGAGGGCGCCGTCGACCTCGGCGACGGTCCGGAACTCCTTCCAGAAGAAGTCGACCCGCCCCGCCGGCTGCGGGCCGCCAACCCAGACCTGCAGGTCAGGAGGCGGCAGCCCGAGAGCCTTGAAGAGCACGCGGGCCAGGGACTCCAGTGGCGACTCGGCGCGCTCGTCAGCACATTCCACCACTGCTCGTGCCCGGCTGATGCCCCGCCGCCGCGGCAGGGCCTCAATGACCGCGAGCATCTCTGCCTTTGTGGCCAGCTTGCGATGCAGCGCCGAGTCGGCTGCGACTACCCCCGCCTTGAATTCCAGGACCCGCGCCAGGTCGACGACCGTCCGCGCCGCGGTTGTCGACGGAAGGCCAGCGAGCGCGCCGACATGCTCGCGCGGCAGATCGGCCGCGTAGACATGAATTCCGGTCATGCCTCGTCGGCCGAGCTCTGCGGGCCAGGTCAGGGTGACCTCGTCGCGGACCTTCCCCAGCACGTCGATGCCGAGGAGCCGGGCAGCCGACTGGTGGCTAACGACAGCGTCGGGTCCGGCAGCGGCCAGTGCGGCCCCTAAACGCAGCAGATACTGGCCGGTGTCGCCCTGATACCTCTTCGCAAATCTGGTTCGGAGGTATACGCCCTGCCGGAGATGGATCAACACGCCTTTTGTTACAAAGGTCTTGATCTCCTGAACGGACTTACCCAATGCCCGTAGCTCGGCTGTGGTGATAATTCCGGCTAAGCGGGCAGGCCTACGCCCCTGTGATTGGCTCACGGGTGTCAGCATCGGCCGCAGGTCTGACATAGTGACACTTTGGGTTGCACTTATGGGCGTTTTGTTCTAGTTCTCAGCAACCCAAAGTGTCACTATGTCGAGGATGGCGCGGACGGCAGCAACCCTGGCTGGTAGCGATGGGGACTGTGGGGTGCCTAGTGCCAGCGGGGTTGCCAGGCGGCGCAGTGCTTCGCGGAGGAGGGCCGCGGGCCACAGGGCGAGCTCGTCCGCGGTCCAGGGCCGCGCCGAGCCCAGCAGTTCGAGGCTCCGAAGGAGCCGGGGCACGTCGGCATGAGCGCGACCGTAGACGTGGTACCAGTACAAGGCCGTCGCCGCCCCGAACAGAGCCGACTCGTAGTACGGAGTGAAGTCCACAACCGCCACCACCGCGCGGCCGTCCATGAGCACGTTGTCTGGGCCAAGGTCGCCGTGGACCACCTGCCGGGCGAGGCTATCCAGCGCACGCTGGCTGCCGGAGAGGGCGGTCACGGCGCCGAGCAGCTCGGAGTCCGCCAGCCCGTACTGGCTCAGCAAGCCAGGCAAGCGCGAGACCAGCCAGTCACCGTCGGCGACCAGTGCCCAGACCGAGTCCGTATCCGGCTCGTACCCGCCGGGCAGCCGGGCGAGCACGGAGTGGAAGAGTCCGACGTGGCCCATCACGGCATCCACCTGGGCCGGGTCGGGACGGAGCACGGCCCCGCCCGGCAGGAGTTCCTGCAGGTAGTACCCGGAGGTGGTGACCAGCGCGCCACTAGCGCAGGGCAGGATCCGGGCCTGGCGGATGCCCGCACCCGCCAGCAGCGAGGCGCAACGGGACTGCAGATCGACATCGGCCGCCCGCGCGGCCGGCTTGAGCACCAGCCGCCCGCCAAGCGAAGTCCGGACGGCCAGCGCCGTCCCGCTCCCGCCAAGCGGCGTGATCTCAACCACCCGGCCCAGGCCGTCGTACTCGCTGAGCGCGACGGCATCCGGCTGTACTGAAGGTGCCATTGAGCCCTAGCATCTCGCGAGGACCACGAAGAGGGCGGCCAGCGATGAAGTACGTAGTGTTCTACGAGTCCGCGCCGGATGCGGCCGAGAAGATCATGAAGCACATCGAGGCCCACAGGGCCTGGTGGGGCGAGTTCCGGGACCGCGGCACGCTGCTGGCCATCGGTCCTTATTCGGACGGATCCGGCGCCATCGGCGTCTTCACGAGCCGCGAGGCCGCGGAGGAGTACGTCGAAGGGGACCCGTTCGTCGTCGAGGGCGTCATGCAGACCTGGACGATCAGGGAGTGGAACGAAGTCCTGCTATGAGCGGCGGCTCCGCTGGGCGTGCACGAGCCAGAGGAACCCCAGCACGGCGAGGACGAGCCAGAGGCTGTAGATCTCCCTCAGCACTCGGCCAGTGACCAGGATGACGACGACGGCCAGCACCAGCACCGGCAGCTGACGTATGGAGTACCACCGGTGTTCCCTGATCTGGCGGCGGTGCTCCCGGCGCTCGTGCCGCAGCAGCTCGCGCTCCCGTTCCAGCTGAACGCGCAGCAGCTGCCGCAACTGCCGCTTCTCGCGGCGGCCCGCGTCGGGCGGGAGGGGCGGCACCGGGGTCGCGAGCGGGGCCTCGCCGGGCAGATCGGCCAGCAGCCCGGACAGGTCGGCCCTGGTCTTCGCCCGCATCGCCTGGTCCAGGCGCTGCTCGAACTCGGCCTGGTCGAGACGCCCGTCGCTGTAGTGCTTCGCGAGCCGGTCAGCGACCTCCGCGCGGTCGGCGTCGGACACGCGCATGAGGGCCTGGCCTGACGGCGGCTTGCGCAGGGCCGAACCGTTCGGCCCGGACGGGCCCGATGGATGTGACATTGGGCTGTGCCCCTTCCCCGTTACTCTCGCCAGCCCTGCATACTGCGGAGGAATTCGCTCGCTATCGACTCGTCGGAGCCCTCTTCCGGGATCAGTACCCAGCTCGCCAGGTACAGCGCGATCCCGACGCCCCCGACAAAGCACAGCACGACGATCGCGATCCGGACCAGCATGGGGTCGAGGCCGAGGTGGCGCGCGATTCCGGATGCGACCCCCGCCAGCATCCGGTCCTGGACGGACCGCCGGAGGGGCGGCGGCGGGGCGGGCCGGATATCCGAATCCCGGGTCGTCGCCGCACTACCCTGGGCCGATCCTGATTCCGTCGTGTTCATGCGACCAGCCTCGCAGCCACCCTGGCGCCGCGGCCATCAGGGACAACCCTCATTCGCCCCCGAGGCCACCCCGACCGGCTGTGACCAGGACCAGGGATCGCCCGGATAGCCGGCGCACGCGCGCTCGCGCGATGATGGGCGTATGACCGGACGAGCAGACTACGCCACCCCCTGGCGCGCCGAGCAGCAGAGCGCGACGGGTGATTACGACGGGAACGGCGGCTCCGCCGGGGGGCACGGCAGTCAGACCGAGCATCACCACGGGCTCCTGGGCCGGTTTCAGCGCGGACCGGGCAGCAGGCTGCCGCTGCGCCGGGAGCGGCAGGGCAGGCTCGCCGGGGGAGTAGTCGTCGGCATCTCCGCCAAGACCGGCGTGGACGTGACCGCCCTGCGCGTCGGTCTCGTGGTGCTGACGCTGCTCACGTCCGGGTTCGCGGCCGCGATCTACGTGCTCACGTGGGTGCTCCTGCCCATGACGGGCGATACGTCCAACATCGCCAGCCGTGCCCTCACCGACAAGCGCGGCATCGCGCTCGCGGCCGGCCTGGGCTCGGTGCTGGGGGTCGTGCTGATCGTCGCGTCGTCGCTGCAGGCCGAATGGCTGAACGCCGTCGCCTGGCCGATCATCATCTGCGTCTGCGGCCTGGTGCTCATCTGGCGCAACGCCGATGAGGACGAGAAGGCGCTGCTCCACCGTCTGGCCGAGCCGGTCATCGGACCGCTTGAAGGCCGCGGCAACGACCGGGTGTTCCTCCGCTGGTTCATCACGGCCGCGCTGCTGATCGCCGGCCTGGTCATTTTGCTGAACGGGCACGAGAGCTACCAGCTGCTCGCGCCGCTCGGCGGGATGGCCCTGGTGCTCGCGGCGGCCACGATCGCCCTCGGGCCGTGGTGGCTCCGGATAGCCAGGGACCTGGTCCAGGAACGGCAGGCCAGGATCCGGGCCGAGGAACGAGCCGAGATGGCCACCAGGGTGCATGACTCGGTGCTGCAGACGCTCGCGCTGATCCAGCGCCGCTCCACCGAGCCGCAGGAGGTCATCCGGCTGGCCAGGATGCAGGAGCGTGAGCTGCGGGCCTGGCTGTTCGACGGCCGGGCGCCGGGCTCGATTGACGGCGACGGCGTGACGCTCGGCGCCGGAGTCCGGCACATCCAGCAGGAGGTCGAAGCGCAGCACCGCATCTCCGTCGACGCGGTCACCGTCGGCGACTGCGAGCTCGACGATGACCTGCAGGCTCTGCTCGGCGCTGCCCGTGAGGCCACGGTCAACGCGGCGAAGTGGTCGGGCTCGGACACCGTCTCCCTGTTCGCCGAGGTTGAGCCGGACTCGGTCTCGATCTTCGTCCGGGACCGCGGCCGTGGCTTCGATCCCGGCTCGGTGCCCGACGACCGGAAGGGGCTGGCGGAGTCGGTGCAGGCAAGGATGGCCCGCCGGGGCGGCTCAGCGACGATACGCAGCGCTCCCGGCGAGGGGACCGAGGTTTCGCTGGTCATGCCGAAGGTCGCTGACCGGACACCGAGGCGGCCATGAGTTCCGTCACGAGGGCCGGCCTGACCCGGGTGTTCCTCGTCGATGACCACGCGATGTTCCGGTCGGGCGTTCGCTCGGAGCTGGCGGGCCACGTCGAGGTGGTTGGCGAGGCCGAGGACGTCGAGCCGGCGATCAAGGCGATCACCGAGTGCGTGCCCGACGTCGTGCTGCTTGACGTGCACCTGCCCGGTGGTGGCGGCCAGGCCGTCTTGACCGCGATCAAGCCCGCTCTGCCGGACGTGAAGTTCCTCGCGCTGTCCGCGTCGGACGCGCCCGAGGATGTCATCGCGGTCATCCGGGCCGGTGCCCGCGGCTACGTGACCAAGACCATCTCCGGCTCGGACCTGATCGACGCGGTGCAGCGGGTCGCGGCCGGCGACGCGGTGTTCTCGCCGCGGCTGGCCGGGTTCGTTCTCGATGCGTTCGCGACCGGGCAGGCCGCCACCGACGACCGGCCTTCCTTCGACCCCGAGCTCGACCAGCTGACGGCCAGGGAACGCGAGGTGCTGCGGCTGATCGCCCGCGGCTACACCTACAAGGAGATCGCCAAGGAGCTGTTCATCTCGGTCAAGACGGTCGAGAGCCACGTCTCCTCGGTGCTGCGCAAGCTGCAGCTGTCGACCCGGCATCAGCTCACGCGGTGGGCGACCGAACGCCGGCTCAACTGAGCCGCGCCTCGCTCCGGAGCAGCATCGGCAGGTCAGCGGGCTCGGGCGTGGCGCCCTGCAGCCCGCGGGCCGCGAACCAGCGCCCGACATTGGCCGCGTCCCGGTCCAGGAACGACGCGCCCCGCGGATTGGCGATCACATCGACGATCTGCGGCATGTCGATCATGACAAGCCGGCCGCGATGGACCAGCACGTTGTACGCGGACAGGTCGCCGTGGGCATAGCCCAGCCTGGACAGTTCGAGCAGGGCCTGGACGAGCTGATCCCAGAGCGCGGCCAGTTCGCCGGCCGCCGGCCTGGTCTCAGCCAGCCGGGGTGCCGGGCTCCCGTCGGGCTCGCCGATGAACTGCAGCAGCAGCTCGGTGCCGACCACCTGAACCGGATAAGGGACCGGCAGGCCGGCGCTGTAGAGCTGGCTCAGCGCGGCGAACTCGGCGTTCGCCCATTCCACGGAGATCATCGCGCGACCCGCGGTGGAGCGGCTGGCCATCGCGCGGTTCGCCCGCGATTCACGGACGCGCCGGCCTTCCAGGTACTCGGTGTCGCGCTGGAACATCCGGTGCTCGGACGCCCGGTATCGCTTGGCCGCGAGCAGGCACGACCGGCTCGTGCCGGGCACCTCGCGGCGCAGCAGGAAGACGTCGGCTTCCTTGCCCGTCTTCAGGACGCCGAGCTCGATGTCGACGGCGGCAAGGTCGGTCACCAGCCACGTCGGATACGGCTCCGGGCCGCGCTCGGAGGGCTTGGACTGGTCCCAGGTAGACCAGCGATCACCGGCGGTCAGGCCGAATGTGTCGTCGTCGGCGGGCGCTGGTGGCAGCGAGCGACGGTGCCGGCTGCGCTTGGCGAAGCTGGGCTCGTCGTCGTCAAGCCGCTGCTTGCGGCGATAGGGAGAGGCAGAGCTGGGCACGGATGAAGCTCCTGACGCAGGAAGGTCGGGCGGGCAGCATGAACTCGGTTACGGTCACGTGCGTCCTCCCTCCTGCTCAGCGAGCATCCGAACGGTCCGCTGAGGCTGCCATGGCGGCAGCAGCGCCGCAACTGATTTTCAGGCGGGCGCGGTGCCGGCGAGCGTCCTCGCCTGGTCCTCGGTCAGCACGCGGGCAATGCCGACAGCGGTCCAGCCGGCGCTCTCCTCGAGCTCGTCCCTGATCATCGCGGCCTGATACTCGATCGACACCGGCCCGATCGCAACCAGTTCGTCACGCTCGTTCTTCATCACCAGGATGTAGTTCACGCGAGGATCGTGCCATGCATTGGCGGCCGCTGCGGAAGGATCAGTCGGGTGCAACTGGACGAACTTGCGGAGCGCGCGGCCGGGCGGTGGCCCGCTCCGGTCAGTGAGTACTTCAACCAGGGGGCCACGGCCGGCATCAGCACGAGCGCCGCTCCGGGAGCCTGGGACCGGCTGCGGCTGCGGCCGCGCGTGCTGCGCGACGTTTCCAGCGTGTCGGCCCGGACTTCGGTCCTCGGTCACGAGGTCGCCGCGCCGATCCTGGTCGCGCCGACAGCGCTGCAGCGCGCAGCGCATCCGGACGGCGAGCTCGCGACGGCTCGCGGGGCGGCGGCGGCCGGATCCCTGATGGTCCTGTCGAGCAACTCCGGCACGCCCGTGGACGCGATCGCCGCGACCGGCGCGGCCTGGTGGCTGCAGGCGTACGTGCTCCGCGATCGCGGCCTGACCACCGCGATGCTCCAGAGCGCACGCGAGGCCGGCGCGGGCGCGGTCGTGCTGACCGTCGATACGCCGGTGGTGGGCCGCAAGTACAACGCCGGTCAGCAGGCCTTCGACATCGTGCCTCCGGACTTCCTGCGCGCGCGGCTGTACGGCAGCGACGTGCCCTGGAGCACCCTGGACAAGGCCGAGGACCTGACTCCCGACTCCATCGGCTGGCTCCACGACGTCACCGGGCTGCCGGTCGTGGTCAAGGGCGTCCTGCGCGCCGACGATGCCCGCACCGCCGTGGCGGCGGGCGCCGCCGCACTCTGGGTCTCCAACCACGGCGGCCGCCAGCTCGACCAGTCAATCGCGACCGCGGACGCGCTTCCGGAAGTCGTCGCGGCGGTCATGGGCAGCGGCGCGGAGGTCTATGTCGACGGCGGGCTGCGGCGCGCCGAGCACGTGCTGGCTGCGCTCGCGCTCGGAGCCAGGGCCGTTTTCCTTGGCCGCCCGGTGCTCTGGGCGCTCGCAGCGGGCGGCGACACGGGCGAGGGCGGAGCCGACGCGGTGGCCTGGCTGCTGAGCGGAATGGCCGCGGACTTGCGGCACGCGATGACCCTCGCGGGCGCCAGGGACGTCGGCGAGCTGACTCCCGACCTCGTCGTCTAGCCCGCCGGCCAGCCGATCGCGTCCTTGGCCGTGTACCAGTCCATCGCCCGGATGTTATAGAGGCCGGCCCGCACCGCCGGATCATCCTCCGCGAGCCTGCGGGCGCGGTCGGGCGTCCCGGCCCGGTAGATGCTGATCCCGGCGATAGCCGGGTCGCGAATGGGCCCCGACACCAGCAGGACGCCTGCGGCCCGCAGCTTGGCGAAGTGACCCAGGTGCTGGCGCTGGATGTCCTCTTCCGCCTCCTCGTCCAGTTCCGGCGCGTCCGCCGCGCGCTCGAGCAGGACGAGCTGGTAGTGGTCGAACTCGGCGGGCGGGCCAGCGCGCCAGTCCGGGCCGAGGGCCTTGAGCTGGCGTAGGTGCATGTCCAGGTGGAAGCTCGCGTTCCCCTCGCAGAAGGCGCCGATCGGCATCTGCTGGTCAACCGCGATCTCGCCGCCGTCGCGAATCAAGACCGGTATGAGCGTGTCCGCGCGGTCGCCCAGTGCGTCTCTGGCCGCCGCCAGCCGGGCGGCCGAGCGCTCGATGTCGCTGGCCAGGCCCGCGAGCCCGCCGACGGCGCTGGCGTACGCCGTGAGTTCGGCGTCATCGACGCCGGCCTCGTTGTCGTAGCTGACTTCCTGGCCCGCCGCGACCTTCTCGGCGGCCTCCGCGATGAGATCGTTGTTCAGCGTGATGTGCGCCGCGATCTGCTCGGCGGTCCACTCACCGTCGGCCGGCAGGCTGAAGCCTCCGGCCAGCAGCGACGCGACGAACGGGGCGTAGGCGGCTTCGAGGCTGTCAGCAGACATGCGGCTTACTCCCTTGTCGGCGAGCGGCCATCTGACGCTCCCAGGCCGCCGGATGCTGGTCAAGATGCACTGGCGGTCAAGTTACCCACGAAAACGGTCAGCCGACGTCCAGATCGGGCATGTTCGCCAGGGCAGGCTCGAACATCTCGTCGCTCCAGGTCAGGGCCCCCGACTCCAGGTCCTTGATCACGCCCGCCAGCCACGCTAGCTCGGCAGCGTCAAGCGCCCGCTGGTACTCGTCATCCATGAGCGTCACCCTGGGCAGGGTGCCCTGGTGCAGGGCCAGGCCGGCCTCGACGTGGGCCAGCCTCGCCGCAACCGCCTCTGCGCGCTCGCGCAGCATGCCGAGCGCGAGGCCGGGCCCGAGCAGCATGAGGAATGAGAGCGCCGCGGGGAACTGCGGGAACTCGTTGCGCGGTGTCCGCACCATGTCGGCGATCCAGGCCGTCGTCGCCGTCCGCCCGGCATCGGTCAGCTCGTAGACGGTCCGCTCCGGGTAGCGCTGATCGCGCTCGGTCTGGAGGACGGCGATGAGGCCGGCGTCCTGGAGGCGCCTGATCGTCTTGTACAGGTTCGCCCGCTGGCCGACGTTGACCACCTCGTCCTTGCCCCACTGCTTGATGAGGCGCTGCATCGCGTAGGGGTGCAGCGGGCCAGCGTGCAGCAGGCTCAGCACGGCCATCGCCAGCGGCGACGGGCGGATCTCCGCGTCCATGCCACCAGCTTACTAGTCGCGCGTCGTGATAGTTTCTTAAAAACTAGTTGCTAGGAGACTAAGCATTCGCGTAATGTCGCGTCTGTAGCAAGGCTCACGCAGAAGGGACGAGACTGATGAACTCGCAAGCGATGGTTATGACGGACCTGGCGGACGCGCAGCCGGTGCCGATCCGGGCGCACGGCGCCGTCACGCGGAGGCTTGGCCACTGGACGGTCTCGCGGGATTTTGACGTGCGCGCCTCCCGCGGCGTCGTGACGCTGGACCTGCGCTCGACGCAGATCCCCCCGGGCGACATTGAGATTCACCTGGACATCGACCACGCGGTCGTGCGGCTGCTTGTCCCCGACGGCGCCGTCGTGGACAGCGACGAGATCCGCCGGGTCGGCCGCGGCCGAGTGAAGGACTGGTTCTGCCCCGCGGGGGGTTCCGGGGGGTCGTCCCCCGGGGCTAGCACAGCCGGTGGCCGGCGGATCGTCCTCGGCGGCGAAATGCGGCAGGGTGAGGTGCGCGTGTACCGCGGCGGCATCGCGATTCTGGCCGCCATGGGTTCCCGTGAGTATCTGGCGGACGCGCGGCGGGCGCGCCGCGAGGGCCGCCTGCCCACGACCTGTGACCCGAGCCGATGAGCACGGCCAGCGGGAACGACGCTCCGCTCCTGGAGGCGCGCGGCCTGCGCGTGCGGTTCGGCAAGGTCACGGCGCTGGACGGGCTGGAGCTCACCGCGCCGCCCGGCCAGGTGCTGGCCCTGCTCGGCCCGAACGGGGCGGGCAAGACGACCTTCGTCCGGACGATCGCGACGCTGATCAGGCCGGATGGCGGCGAGCTGCGGGTGCTCGGCTGGGACGCGGTCAGGGACGCGCGCCGGGTGCGCCGCGAGATCGGCCTGGCCGGGCAGTTCGCGGCCGTCGAGCCGGCGATGACCGGCCGGGAGAACCTGGAGCTGATCGGCCGGCTGTTCGGGCAGTCACGGCGGGCAGCGCGGGGCGCGGCCACGGCGGTGATCGAGCAGCTCAGCCTCGGCGAGGTCGCCGACCGGCGGTCCCGTACCTACTCAGGCGGACAGCGGCGGCGGCTGGACCTTGGCGCCAGCCTGGTCGGTGCGCCCCGGCTCCTGCTGCTGGACGAGCCGACGACCGGCCTGGACCCGGTCGGCCGGCGCGAGGTGTGGGAGGCGGTGCGCCGCCTGGCCGCCGGGGGGACCAGCATCGTGCTGACCACCCACTACCTGGAGGAGGCCGACGAACTGGCCGACCAGGTCGTGGTGATCGATCACGGTCGCGCGATCGCATCGGGCTCGCTCGGCGAGCTCAAGGCCAGCATCGGCGCCGACATCATCGAGGTCTCGGTGGCCGACACTTCGCAGCTGGACCATGCGGGCCAGATCCTGCGCCAGGTGGCGGGGGCCGAGCCGCGGCTGGACCGGGTGGGCCACCGCGCCTACGTCCCGGCGGCCGGCGGGCCCGCTGAGCTGGCCGAGGTCATCGCGGGCCTGGCCGCCAGCGGGGTCGTGGTCGATGAGATCGGAGTCCGCCGGCCAACGCTGGACGAGGTCTTCCTGACGCTGACCGGCGAGGATTCCGCGGCGCTGGCGATGGCCGGCCACGTAAGCGACGGGAGTCAGTCATGACCATGACCCAGACCATCGCCCGGCCGTCCGGGCCACCGGGCGCGACCGGCGCCGCCCTCCAGGTGGCCAGGCGGGCGCTGCTGAAGTACTTCAGGACCCCGGGGCTCTGGGCCATGGGCATCATTCAGGCCGGGATGTTCCTGTTCAGCTTCCGCTATGTGTTCGGCGGCGCGATCCACGTGGGCTCGACTAGTTACGTCGACTTCCTGGTGCCCGCGTACGTGGCCACGATCGTGCTCTTCACCGGCGGCGGCATCGCCGTCGCCGTCGCTGAGGACAAGACGCAGGGATTCACCGACCGGCTGCTGTCGCTGCCGGTGCCGCGGGTGGCGCTCGTGCTCGGCCGCACCCTTGCCGACTCGACGACCAACATCTGGTCGATCGTCACCACGGCCGCGCTCGGGTTCGCGTTCGGCTTCCGGCTGACGGGCACCCTGGCCGACGGGCTGGCGGCGTTCGGCCTGTGCCTGGCCTACGCGGTGGTGTTCACGGTCGTGTTCATCGTCATGGGCCTGTTCGCGCCGAACGCGCAGGCGGCCCAGGGCATGTCGCTGATCGTGTTCGTGTTCGCGTTCATCTCCAGCGCCTACGTGCCGGCGACCTCGATGCCGGGCTGGCTGCAGCCGTTCTCGAAGTACCAGCCCGTGACGCCGATGGTCGACGCGGTCAGGTCGCTCCTCGTCGGCAGCAGCAGTGACGTCGGCCTCGCGCTGGCGTGGTGCGGCGTCCTGGTGGTCGTGTTCACGCCGATCGCCGTGCTGCGTTACCGACGAGCCTGACCGGGGGTGTCCCGCGGCACCACGAGGCCCGACTCGTAGGCGGTAATGACAGCCTGCGTCCGGTCCCGCAGCCCAAGCTTGGCCAGGACCCGGCTGACGTGCGTCTTGACCGTCTCCTCCGAGACGACCAGGCGCGCCGCGATCTCCGGGTTGGACAGCCCCTCGGCAATGAGGCGGAGCACCTGGGTCTCGCGCGGGGTCAGCGCGGCGAGCGCCACCGGCGGCGCGCTGGCCGCCGCGCGCGGGCGCAACTGGGCGAACTCGCTGATCAGCCGGCGGGTGACCGTCGGCGCGAGCAGTGCCTCCCCGGCTGCGACCACCCGGACGGCGTCGAACAGGTGCTCGGCGGTGACGTCCTTGAGCAGGAAGCCGCTGGCCCCGGCGCACAGCGCGTCGTAGACATACTCGTCCAGGTCGAACGTGGTCAGGATGAGGACGCGGGGGATATGCGGGCCGGGCGCGTCTGGGCCGGCGAGCTGCCTGGTCGCCTCGATGCCGTCCATCCCTGGCATGCGAATGTCCATGAGGACGACATCGGGATACAGACTCTGGCTGGCCCTGACTGCACCGTTCCCATCGCTGGCGGTGCCGACCACCATGAAGTCCGGCTGCGTATCGAGCAGGGCGGCAAAGCCCGCCCGCACGACCTCGTGATCGTCGGCGACGATGATGCGCACTGCCGGGGACACGGCCGTCATGACCGGGCCGCCCGGTCGGGCTCAGGGGTCGGCGCGACCTCGGCCTTGGCCGGCAGCCGGGCCTCGACCAGGAAGCCGCCGATGTCGGCCGGGCCGGTCCGCAGGCTGCCGCCCACGGCCGCCGCGCGCTCGCGCATGCCGAGCAGGCCGTTGCCGCCGGCCTGCGCGGCATCGGCCAGGCCGTCGCCAAAGCCGGGGCCGTTGTCGCGGACCCGTACCAGCAGCGCGTCGTCGGCAAAGTGGAGCTCGACGTCGACGGCGGCTCCCGGAGCGTGCCGCCTGGCGTTCGTCAGCGCCTCCTGGATAATCCGGTACGCGGCTACCTCCACGCCTGGGTCGAGCGGGGCCGGCCAGCCGCTGATGATCAGCCGGGCGCCCGCATCGGAAACGTCCCTGGCCTCGTCGATCAGCTCGTTCAGCTGCGCCAGGCCCGGCTGCGGATGCCGGTCGGCGACCGGGTCCCCGCCCGTGTCCTCGCGCAGCACGCCGAGCAGCCGGCGCATCTCGGTGAGCGCCGTCCTGGCCGTATCGCCGATGGCCGACAGCCGCTGGGCGCCGGAGTCGGGCAGCCCGGGGGTGGTGAGCCTGGCCGTCTCGGCCTGCACCGCGATCATGGAAATGTGGTGGGCCACCACGTCGTGCAGCTCGCGTGAGATTCGCACCCGCTCGCCCCTGACGGTGTGCTCAAGCAGCGCGCCGGCGATGTCTTCCTGGGTCTCGCTGTGCTCGCGGGCCGTTAGATGGGCCCGCCGGGCGGCTCCGGCCCAGCCCAGCAGGGGCCCGAGCGAGGCCAGGAGGATCGCCAGGGGCCGGGCGCCAGGGGCGGTGATGTGGAACCCCCCGGACAGGGACAGCAGCAGGAACGGCACGGCGAGCGCGGCGGACAGCAGCTGGGCCCCGGCCCGGCCGAGGGCGTACACGAGGATCAGCTGCCCGGCCACCCCGGCCACGGTCAGCGCGTGCAGGACCCAGAACGACATCAGGTTGGCCACGGTCACGGTGATGGCGGCCGTCACCGGGAAGCTGCGCACAGCCCCGGCCGGCAGGGTGGTGATCAGGCTCAGCAGCACCAGGGCCAGCTCGGTATTGCTGACCGGGCCGCCGTAGTGGAGGCCCGAGATGCTGGCCGCCTGCGTGCTCGCCTGCACAGCTCCGGCCAGGGCCAGGAGCGCGGCGGTCACGGCAGGCGCGCTCGGCGCCGACGCGACCTGCCCGGCCGCATGCTCCCATCGCGCCCGCCTGACCTGCCAGATTGCGCCCACATCACATATTGTCGCCGCTGAGTGGCACTGTGGCGTCCCCCTGACGTGCATCGCCGGGGTCCCCCTTGCGGGGGACGGGCCTGGTCACCCTCCCTCGCGCCGGGGCTTCTCAAGACGGCTCTGCGGCGTGACGTAATGACCGGGCCGGCTGCCTAGCGTTGCCGTTGATTGGAGGCGACTCATGGAAGCAACTATCGAGATCAACGGCCTGCGCAAGCATTTCGGGTCGACTGTGGCGCTGGATGGGATGTCATTCACCGTGCTGCCGGGCCAGGTCACTGGCTTCGTCGGCCCGAACGGGGCCGGGAAGTCCACCACGATGCGGGTGGCCCTGGGCCTCGACTACGCCGACGAGGGCAGGGCGCTCATCGGCGGGCAGCCCTACAAGCGGCTGCGCCATCCGCTCAGCCAGGTCGGGTCCCTGCTCGACTCCGCCGCCCTGCAGCCGAGCCGGACTGCCCGCAACCACCTGCTCTGGCTGGCTCACTCGCAGGGCCTCGGGGCCCGCCGGGTTGACGAGGTCATCGAGGAGGCCGGCCTGGACAAGGTGGCCCGACGGAAGGCGGGCGGTTACTCCCTCGGCATGCGGCAGCGGCTCGGCATCGCCGCCGCGATGCTGGGCGATCCCGCGGTGATCATGCTGGACGAGCCGTTCAACGGCCTGGATCCCGAGGGCATCGTCTGGATGCGCGGGTTCCTGGCGGCACTGGCCGCCGAGGGCCGGGCCGTGCTGGTATCCAGCCACCTGATGAGCGAGCTGCAGGACACCGCGGACCACCTGATCGTGGTCGGCCGTGGCCGGGTGATCGCGGACCGGGCGGTTTCCGACCTGCTCGCCGAGGCATCCGGCGACCGGGTCACGCTGCGCACCACCGAGCGCGGGCTGGCGACGACGGTGCTAGCGCACGCGGGGGCCACCGTCATCGCCAGCGAGCGGGACACGCTCACGGTCGCGGGCCTGCCAGCCGAGCGCATCGTCAGGGTGCTGGCCGAGGGCGACGTGCCGTTCTCCGAGGTGTCGGCGCACCGGGCCTCGCTGGAGGAGGCCTACATGGAGCTGACCAGGGACGCGGTCGAGTTCCGGCCAGTTTCCGCCCACGCTGTCTCACCCGTGCCCGCCGAGACCGTGCCTGCTGAGGGAGAAGCGCGATGAGCACCGGCACGATGACCCCCTACCGGTCGCCGCACCAGCCCGGGCCGGACGGGTTCGCGCAGTTGCTGCGCGCCGAGTGGACCAAGCTCCGCACCGTGCGCGGCTGGGGGATCGCACTGCTGGCGGCGGCGGTACTCGCCGCCCTCGCGACCATCCTCATCGCCGGCTCGGCGAACGGAACGGGGAACCCTGGCGCCCAGGCGCCAGGGCCGGTCGATTCGAGCGGGCAGGCCGTCACCGACCAATTCACATTCGTGCACCAGCCGCTGGCGGGCAACGGCAGCATCACCGTCGCCGTGACCTCGCTCACCGGCCACATCCTGCAGTCGGCCTTCGGCGGGTCCACCCCGCCGGGCGTGACTCCCCTGCAGCCCTGGTCCAAGGCCGGCCTCATCATCTCGGCCAGCACGAAGCAAGGCTCGGACTACGCCGCCGTCATGGTCACCGGCCAGCACGGCGTGCGGATGCAGTACGACTACACCCACGACATCGCCGGCCAGTCCGGCTTGCCGTCAGCAAGTAGTCCGGCCTGGCTGCGGCTGACCCGGTCCGGGGACACCATCACCGGATACGACTCCACCGACGGCAGGCACTGGACGCAGATCGGCTCCGCCACCGTGTCCGGGCTGCCGTCCACGGTGCAGGCCGGGCTGTTCGCCACGTCGCCCAACGTGGTCATCGCTGAGCAGGGGGTGGCCAGCAACAACGGGCAGGAGCTCAGCACGGTTGCCTCCGCCAGCTTCGACCGCCTGAGCCGTCAGGGCACCTGGCCGGCGTCGTCGTGGTCGAGCACCATCGTCGGCGGAGGCGGCCGGACGGTGCGGAAGGTCATCGCGTGCGGGGGAGCCTGCGCCAGGCTGGCCCCGACCGCCAACCCGGGCGGATATCAGGCCGCCGGCGGAACGTTCACGGTCACCGGCACCGGTGACATCGCCCCGTACGTCTCGGTCCTCGACCCGCTCGGGCTCAGCTTCAAGGGCGCGCTCGTCGGGCTGATCGCGGTGATCGCGCTCGGAGCGCTGTTCATCACGACCGAGTTCCGGCGCGGCATGATGATCCGCACCACATTCACAGCGAGCCCTGGACGCAGCCGCGTGCTGGTGGCCAAGGCGATCGTCATCGGCTCCGTGACGTTCGTCGCCGGACTTGCCGCCGCCTCGGTCGCGTTCGTGGTCGCGCAGGCCAAGCTCAACGCCAACGGATGGGCCAAGTCGGTCTACCCGGCCGACTCGCTGTTCAGCACGCACGGACTGACGGTGGTCCTCGGCACCGCCGGGGTGTTCGCGCTGGCCGCGGTGCTGGCCATGGCCGCGGGCGCAGCGATCCGGCGCACCGCGGGCGCGATCGCGGCGGTCATCGGTCTCGTGGTGGTACCGCTGATCCTGGCGACGCTGATGCCGCAGACGCTGGCCGACTGGCTGCTGCGCCTGACGCCGGCGGCCGCGTTCAGCGTGCAGGAGAGCAGCCTGATCCCGCACCAGGTGCAGCAGGCCTGCCTGCCCTACAACGGCTGCTATCCGCTCTCGCCGTGGCACGGGTTCATCGTGCTGTGCGTCTGGGCGGTCCTCGCGGTGGGCGGCGCCGGCTACCTGATCCGCCGGAGGGACGCATGACCGGCACGCAGGCAGTGACGGAGCCAGTAGCGCGCAAGGTTACGTCCCGGCTGGCCACGCCAGCCGGGGCGGGCCTGGCCGGCCTGCGGGAAGCGGTGCACGCCGAGTGGACGAAGTTCCGCACCGTGTCGATCACCGGATGGCTGCTGCTGACCACGGTCATCGTGACCATCGGCGTGAGCGTGATCGCGTCCTCGGTGATCAAGTGCGGAACCAGTGCGAAGTTCTGCAGCGTCGACCCGACCGTGATCGGTCTCACCGGCGTGACGGTAGGCCAGATCACGCTCGCCGTGCTGGCCGCCCTCTTCGTGACCAGCGAGTACAGCAGCGGCATGATGCACATCTCCCTGACGGCGGTACCGCGGCGCGCCACGATGCTCATCGCCAAGGCCATTGTCGTCACCGCGGCCGCGCTCGTCGCGGGAGTAATCGGGGTGCTCGCCTCGGTCCTGATCGGCCAGCCTCTGCAGTCGGAGAACGGCCTGACCGCGCACAACGGATTCCTGCCGATGAGCCTTACGCACGGGGCCGTGCTGCGGGCCGCCGGCGGCTCGGTGCTGTACCTCGTGCTGGTCGCGCTGCTCAGCCTCGGCCTCGCCACCGCGCTGCGGGACTCGGGACTGGCCATCACGGTCGTGCTCGGCCTGGTGCTCGTGCTGCCGCTCATCGGCAAGCTGGTGTTCAACGCGCACTGGGAGCGCCGGTTCCAGCGCTACTCGCCGATGGACGCGGGCCTGGCGGTCCAGGCCACGAGAAACGTGGCCAGGCTGCCGATCGGTCCGTGGGAAGGGCTCGGCGTCATGGGACTGTGGGCCGCCGCGGCCCTGCTGGCGGGCTGGCTCGTGCTCCGGTTCCGCGACGCCTGATTTCAGGAGGGAACGAGGCTGCGCCGGCCCGCGTCAGCCTCGTTCCCGTAAATGTCGGTCTTTGGTTGATATCAAGGGCAAACCGGGGCTCATTGTGGCGCGTGTCGAGCGTCTGGCGGCCGGCCTACGATGAGGGGATGCGCCGCGAACCAGTGAAGGGCCGGCCGTCATGACGACGCCGCAGACCAGGCAGCGGACCGCCATCGTGAGCGTGGATGACGACCAGGGCGTGTCCCGCGCGGTCGCCCGCGACCTGCGCCGGCGGTTTGGCGAGCAGTACCGGATCGTGCGAGCCGAGTCGGGAGCCGACGCGCTCGAGGCACTCCGGCAGCTCAAGCTGCGGGGCGATCAGGTCGCCATCATCCTCGCCGACTACCGAATGCCGGAGATGAACGGCATCGAGTTCCTCGAGCAGGCGATGGACATTTATCCGGCCGCGCGCCGGGCGCTGCTCACCGCCTACGCCGACACCGGCGCGGCCATCGACGCGATCAACGTCGTCGATCTCGACTATTACCTGATGAAGCCGTGGGATCCGCCGGAGGAGAAGCTTTACCCGGTCGTCGACGCGCTGCTGGACTCCTGGCTGTCCGCCGATCACCGGCCGGTTCCGGAGATCAAGGTCGTCGGGCACCGCTGGTCGGCGCGCTCGTCCGAGGTGCGCGAGTTCCTGGCCCGCAATCAGGTGCCCTACCGCTGGTACACCTCGGAGGAGCCGGAGGGCCAGCGGCTGCTGGCCGCCGCGGGCACCGACGACCGTGAGCTGCCGCTCGTCATCACGCCCGACGGCGAGTCCCTGGTGCAGCCGTCTGACCCGGAGCTGGCCAGCCGGGTGGGCCTGGCAACCACGCCATCGGCGGACTTCTACGACCTGATCGTGATCGGCGGGGGTCCGGCGGGGCTCGGCGCGGCCGTGTACGGCGCCTCGGAGGGACTGCGCACCGTGCTGGTCGAGCGGACCGCTACGGGCGGCCAGGCGGGCCAGTCATCCCGGATCGAGAACTACCTCGGCTTCCCCGACGGCGTGTCCGGTGCCCAGCTGACCGACCGGGCCCGGCGGCAGGCAACCAAGTTCGGTGCCGAGCTGCTGACGGCCAGGGAGGTCACCGGGCTCGAGGTCAACGGCGCGGCGCGGACGGTCAGGTTCGACGACGGCAGCTCCGTCAGCGCGCACGCCGTGATTCTCGCCACCGGCGTCACCTACCGCCAGCTGACTGCCCCGGGCGTCGCCGAGCTGACCGGGCGCGGCGTCTACTACGGCTCGGCGCTGACCGAGGCGACGGGCTGCACCGATAACGACATCTACATCGTGGGCGGCGCCAACTCGGCCGGGCAGGCCGCGGTCTACCTGGCCAAGCGCGCTAAGTCGGTCACGATCCTGGTGCGGGGTCCGTCGCTGACGGCGTCGATGTCCCACTACCTGATCGAGCAGGTTGAGTCGAGGCCGAACATCAAGGTCCGCACCTGCACCGAGGTGGTGGAGGCGCACGGCCACGATCACCTGGAGCAGCTGACGCTCGCCGACAGCAACACCGGTGCGAAGGAGACCGTGCCCGCGCAGTGGGTGTTCGTCTTCATCGGCGCGGCGCCGCTCACCGACTGGCTCGAGGGCGTCGTGCAGCGCGACTCGCACGGCTTCGTGCTCACCGGGCCGGACCTGCTGGTCTCCGGCCAGCCGCCGAAGGGCTGGCCGCTTGACCGTCCGCCGTATCACCTGGAGAGCAGCGTGCCCGGCGTGTTCGTCGCCGGCGACGCCCGCGCCGAGTCGGCCAAGCGAGTGGCGTCGGCGGTCGGCGAGGGCGCTATGTCGGTGATGCTCGTGCACCGGTACCTGGAGCAGCTGTGACCACCGAGGGAGCGGTAGATCGCTGCACCGCCGACGAGCTGCGCCACCTGTTCCTGTTCGAGAAGCTCACCGATGACCAGCTGAGCTGGCTGTGCCGCGAGGGCCAGGTGATCTCCGTGGCGGCGGGCCCCGTCTACGTCGAGGGCGAGCCGGCGGAGAGCCTGTTCGTGCTGCTATCGGGGACGATCGCGCTCGACCGCCGCATCGGCGTCGATGACATCGAGGTGACGAGGACCTCCAATCCGGGCGCGTACGGGGGAGCGTTCTTCGCCTACCTCGGTGACCGGGTGCCGCAGGTGTACAACAACACGCTGCGCGCGATCGAGCCGAGCCGGTTCTTCGTGCTCGAGGCGGCCAAGTTCGCGCAGCTGATGAACGACTGGTTCCCGATGGCGGTGCACCTGCTGGAAGGCCTGTTCTTCGGGACGAAGAATGCCCAGGAGGTCGTCGGCCAGCGCGAGCGGCTGCTTGCCCTCGGATCCCTGTCGGCCGGCCTCACCCACGAGCTGAACAACCCGGCCGCCGCCGCGGTCAGGGCCACCGGCTCCCTGCACGAGCGGCTGGGCGCGCTGCGCGCCGGCCTGCGGTCGATAGCCGCTGGCCCGCGCGACGGTGATCTGCTGCCTACGCTGCTGCGGCTGCAGAGCGAGGCCATCGACAGCGTCGCCCGGGCCCCGGCGCTGAACCCGCTGGAGTCCAGCGACCGCGAGGACCAGCTCTGCGACTGGCTGGACGACCACGACGTCGCTGATGGCTGGCAGCTCGCGCCGTCGCTGGCCCAGTCCGGCCTGGACTCCGACTGGCTCGATCAGGCCGCCGAGGCGGTGACTGCCGCGGATGCCTCGGACCTCGCCCTCGCGCTGCGCTGGCTGAGCGACTCGGTCGACTCCGAGCTGCTGCTCACCGAGATCGCCGACTCGGTCAAACGGATCTCGGTTCTGGTCGGCGCGGCCCGGCAGTACTCCCAGCTCGACCGCGCGCCGTATCAAGTCATGGACGTCCACGAGCTGCTCGACAGCACCCTCGTCATGCTGGGCGGCAAGATCGCGCCCGGCATCACGGTGTCCAAGCACTACGACCGGAGCGTGCCGAACGTCCCCGGTTACCCGGCGGAGCTGAACCAGGTCTGGACCAACCTCATCGACAACGCGGTTGCCGCGATGGGCCAGGAAGGCACCCTGACGCTCACGACCGCGGCCGACGGGGACCGGCTGCTGGTGGAGATCGCTGACACCGGGCCGGGCATTCCGGCCGAGCTGCAGGAGCGGATCTTCGAGCCGTTCTTCACGACGAAGCCGGTCGGCCAGGGGACCGGGCTCGGGCTGGACATCAGCTGGCGGATCGTGGTCACCCGCCACCACGGTGACCTGCGGGTGGAGTCAGCCCCGGGCAACACCCGGTTCCAGGTCCGGCTGCCGCTGACGCCGGCTAATTCTTGAAGAGCTTCGCCGGCGTAACGAGAACCGCGGCGCGGCGGTCGGCCGCCATCACGCGGTCGTACTCGTCAAAGTCGTCATGCGTGCCGCCGGCCGCGGTGAATATCTCGCGGAGCAGCAGGCGCAGCCGCTCGGCGCCGATGCCCGGGAGCGGATCGTCGGGGCCGGCCAGCTCGACCGGGCCCTCGACCGCGGCCCACTGCCAGCCGGCGCGCAGCACGACCGTCGCGCGCGGGTGCTCACGCAGGTAGGCCAGCTTGCGGGAGCTGCCGTTGGCCACGATGCCGACGACGGGCGCGCCGGTGACCGGGTGCGGCAGGACGCCGACGTTGGTCACGGACGCGTGCGCGGTCCCGTCGGGCCGCGCCAGCGCCACGACGGCCAGGCCGTGATCGCCGCTGACCAGCCGGGCGAAGGGCTCGAGATCCACCATGGCTAGGACCCTACGCCGCTTCGGATCGCTCCCTCGCGAGGATGCCCCGGACCAGCGTTCCGTCCGGCTGAGCCCAGGTCGCCGACAGGCGCGGCTGCCCGGCATCGCTGGCAGCCGCGCCGCCGCTGGCGTCCGAGCCTTCGCCGGCCTGCAGGGCCCGGCCGACCCGGAGGATGAGCCGGCTGCCGGGCGCGGCCGTCTCGAGCTGGAGATCAGTGCCGAACTTCCCGCTGATGGCCAGGAACCTGGCCGAGGGCAGCACGTCGGCAGTCATCGGCTGGACGATCACGGTGTCATCAGGAGTGTCGCTGATGCTCTGCGCCTGCGGTTCGGCCTGGCCGCGGAACAGCGCCACGAGCCGCCCAACGAGCATCGGATCCTGCAGGCCGTCGTAGACCCAGCGGCGGCCGAGCACGCCGTGCTCGGTCGTTCCGATCAGGCTGCCGTCGCCGCCGTCAAGCGGCTCGGCCCGGTAGGTCATCGGCACGTGATAGGCGACCGGCTCGCCGGCGGCCGCGTCGGTGACGATCATGAACTCGATGCCGACCTCGCCCGCGGGGTCATCGAGGCGGAAGCCGCCAGCCCTCGTGAGCTTCGCACCGGGCCCGGAGCCGGCGTACCAGGGCTGAGACGGCAGCCAGGTCGTGAGCAGCTCGAGCTTGGTGGGGGTCAGGGTGGTCCTGTGAATGATCGCCATGACGAGCAATCCTCGCAAGGCGGTCGCACGGGAGCAAAACGGAGGGCGGCCAGCCGGGCTTGATAGTCGCGAGAGGGCCAGTAGCGAGCAAAGAGCGTCCATATTGGCCCTCTCGCGACTATCGGCCAGCAGTGGTCTTGGGCTGTCGCCGCTTACGCTGGGGCACTGGATTCGGCGGCGGACGGGATAGTTACTTCATGACCTCGGTGAACTCTGGCGAGCGCGGCTCGGACCGGGATGGCGGAGCTCGTTCCGATGGCATTGCCGAGCCGATCGCGCGACTGCGCCGCGCACTGCGCCGCGGCGCCCGCGTGGCGGATCCGGGTAACCGGCTGGCGGTGGCGCAGCTTGAGGTGCTCGGCGCGGTCACCGAGCGGCCGGCGGTCCGGCCGGGTCAGCTGGCGCGGCAGCTGCACATGCGGCCGAACACCGTGACGACCATCGTCAACGCGCTCAGCGCGCAGGGCCTGCTCACCAAGGTCGGCTCGGCGGGCGACAAGCGGGCGATCGAGCTGACCGCGACCGAGGCCGGCCAGCAGGCCGTGCTGACCTGGCAGGCAACGAACGCCGCCGTCCTGCATCTCGCGATGTCGACGCTGCCCGCGCCCCAGCGCCGGGCGCTCACGGCGGCGGTGCCCGCACTGGACGCGCTGGCGAGCGCGATCGACCGGCTGGCGGACGCGCCGTGAGCCGGCGGGCACGGGTCGAGGACGTGCACGAGCTGGCCCTCGGCATGCCGCACGTCAAGGTCATCCTGAACGGCCCGCAGGAGAATCCGATCTACCAGGTGGGCGGCAGGTCGTTCATCTTCTTCCGTAACCCGCGGCCCGACGCGGTCGACCCGGAGACCGCCGAGCGGTACCCGGACGTGATCATGTTCTGGGTGCCGTCGGAAGCGGACAAGCTCGCGCTCGTCCAGGACCAGTCGACGCCGTTCTTCACCACCTCCCATTTCGACGGGCACCCCTCGGTGCTCGTGCGCGCGTGCCGGATCGGCGAGCTCAGCGTCGCCGAACTTGCCGAGGTCGTGCAGGATGCGTGGCTGTCCCGCGCCTCGGCCGCGCGCGCCAACGCCTGGCTAAGGGAGCACCAGTGACCGGGCAGGCCGGGCGGCTGGCGGGGCGCACGGCGATCGTGACCGGCGGCGGCACCGGCATCGGCGCCGCGACCGCGCGCAGGCTGGCGGCCGAGGGCGCAGCGGTCATGCTCGTCGGCCGCAGGCCCGAGCCGCTCGCGGCGGTGGCCGCGGAACTCGGCGACCGTGCCGCCTGGGTGGCGGCCGACGCCGCCGAGGCGGGCGACATGGCCAGGGTCGTAGCGATCGCCGGCGAGAAGTTCGGTTCGGTTGACGTGCTCATCGCCAACGCGGGCGGCGGCGGGGCTGGCACCGCCGCCGATGTCAGCGATGCCGCCTGGGGGTACAGCCTGCACTCGAACCTGTCCTCCGGCCTGGTCAGCGCCCGCGCCTGCCTGCCCGACCTGATTGCGGCGCGCGGCAGCATCGTGGTCGTCGCCTCGATCGCGGGCCTGGCCGCCGCGCCTGAGTCGGTGGGGTACGTCAGCGCCAAGCACGGGCTGATCGGCCTGGCCCGGTCGATGGCGCGCGACTTCGGGCCGCGCGGCGTGCGCGTCAACGTCGTCTGCCCCGGCTGGGTCCGCACGCCGATGGCGGACGAGGAGATGGACCAGCTCATGGCGCGGCGCGAGCTGGCGAGCCGGGAGGCGGCCTACGAGCTGGCGACGTCCCAGGTACCGCTGCGCCGGCCGGCCGATCCGGACGAGGTGGCGGCGGTAATCGCGTTCCTGGCGAGCGGTGACGCGTCGGCGGTCACGGGCGCGGTGCTCACCGTCGACTGCGGCGCGACCGCCGTCGACCTGCCCACAACCGCCTACGACCTGGCCTGACGCGGCCGATCCCGCCGCAACGTTATTGCCCGCTTCGGCATGGGCCGTCTACGTTTGCCTGGTAACCGAAAGGATGCCATGACTTCAGGCCCAGGCACGGCCCCGGCCGACTCAGGCACCGCTCCGGCAGGCCCGCTGCGCAGCGCTTCCTGGTTCGGAGCTGGCGGCCGGGCCGGAATGATCTACCGTTCCTGGCTGCAGTCCGAGGGCTTCCCGCCCGAGGTCTTCGATGGCCGGCCGGTCATCGGCATAGCCAACAGCTGGTCAGAGCTGACGCCGTGCAACGCGCACCTGCGCGGGGTGGCTGACGCCGTCAAGCGCGGCGTCTGGCAGGCCGGCGGGTTTCCGCTCGAGTTCCCGACGATGTCACTCGGCGAGCCGCTGATGCGACCGACGGCCATGCTGTTCCGCAACCTCATGGCCATGGAGGTAGAGGAGCTTCTGCGCGCCAATCCGCTGGACGCGGTCGTCCTGCTCTCCGGCTGTGACAAGACAACACCAGCCATGCTCATGGCCGCGGCGAGCGCCGACCTGCCGGCGCTCATGGTGACCGGCGGCCCCATGCTGAACGGCAAGTTCCGCGGCCAGGACGTCGGATCGGGCACGCACGTATGGCGGTTCGAGCAGGAGCATGCCGCAGGGCGCATGACGCAGGAGCAGCTTTTCGCGGCCGAGGCGGGGATGGCGCGCTCGTGCGGGCACTGCATGACGATGGGCACCGCGTCGACGATGGCGTGCCTCGCCGAGACGCTGGGGATGCAGCTTCCGGGGTCGGCGGCCTGGCCGGCCGCGGACACGCGCCGGATTCGCACCGCTCACCAGGGCGGACAGCGGATTGTCGAGCTCGCGCGGGCCGGCGTCCGGCCGTCGCAGGTCATGACCAGGGAGGCCTTCGAGAACGCGATCGTCGTCAACGCGGCGATCGGCGGCTCCACCAATGCGGTCATCCACCTGCTGGCGATTGCGGGGCGGCTGGGGGTCCCGCTCAGCCTGGACGATTTCGAGGTGCTGGCGCGGCCAGTACCGACGCTCGTCAACTTGATGCCGTCGGGCCGCTATCTGATGGAGGACTTCTGTTATGCGGGGGGCGTCCCCGCGGTGATGCGGGAGCTGGGCGATCTGCTCCACACCAGCCACATTGGCGTCAGCGGCAGCTCACTGGCCGATGTCATCGCCGGCGCGGAGTGCTGGAACAGCGACGTCATCCGGCCGCTCGGTGACCCGCTCCAGCCACCAGGAACCGGAACGGCGGTCCTGCGCGGGAACCTGTGCCCGGACGGCGCGGTCATCAAGCAGTCGGCCGCCTCGCCGCACCTGCTGCGGCACCGCGGGCCGGCGCTGGTCTTCGACTCGATCGAGGAGTACCACGAGGTCGCGGCGGATCCCGACCTGGACGCCGATGCCTCCACCGTCCTTGTCGTCCGCGGCGCGGGCCCGAAGGGCTACCCCGGAATGCCGGAGGTCGGCAATTTCGTGCTGCCGACCAGGTTGCTGGCGCAGGGTGTGACGGACATGGTCCGCATCTCAGACGCTCGCATGAGCGGCACCGGCTTCGGGACGGTCGTGCTCCACGTGGCACCCGAAGCTGCGGTCGGCGGCCCGCTGGCGCTGGTCCGCAGCGGCGACTGGATCGAGCTGGATGTGCCCGGCCGGACGCTCACGCTTGAGGTCAGCGACGACGAGCTGGCCCGGCGGCGCGCAGCCTGGACGGCTCCGGCCGCGCAGACCAGCCGCGGCTACGCCCGGCTCTACACCGACCACGTCCAGCAGGCCAGTGCCGGCGCTGACCTGGATTTCCTGGTGGGCATGAGCGGCGCCGCAGTGCCCAGGGATAACCACTAGCCAGAAGCTCTACCGGTATTCGTCGTGGCGGCGGATCCAGGTCTGGAACGTCTCGAAGTGCTCGCCCTCGTCACGCCCCTGCGGCGCCCGGTCCAGAATCGGGTAGTACGGCATCAGGAACTCGACCCCGCGTCCGGCACTCGCATAGGTCTGGTACACCGTGCCGTCGTCGAGCGCGAAGACGCTCACCGCCGGAGACTCGGTGAGGTAACCGGCGATGTCGGTGCCGCTGGCCGCGGCGTTCAGGGCGACGATGGGCGGCAGCGTGCTCAGGTCGGGCGGCAGGAACCCGGCGACCTGCTCGGGGGAGTAGGAGCCGCCGAAGTCGAGGTTGAACTCCGAGTTCGCGGCCGATGCCCACGGAATGCGCCAGCCCATCCGCTGCCGGTAGGCCTGCAACTTTGCCAGTGGTGCCTGCGATACGAGCAGCAGCGTCACGTCGCGGGCATGCAGATGCGGCAGGAGGCCATCAAGGCCGTCGGCGATTGATGAGTTGACCGGGCAGCCGGCCTCGTAGCCGGGGCCGAACATGAAGTGATAAATCAGCAGCTGGCCGCGGCCGTCAAACAGCTCTGCCAGCGACCGAGTGCCCTCGTCGGTGTCGAGCCGGTAATCCTCATCGACCCGCACCCAGGGCAGCTCGCGCCGCCGCCGGGCCAGCTCGTCGGCCATCCGCGTGTGCTCCTTCTCGCGGCCCAGCAGCTCGTCCCTGGCACCCAGCCACTCCGCCCGGTTGACGACCTTGTGGTCAGTCATCGTCTTGCCCCCTTTATCCGCGTTTCTGCGGCCGCTCGCTGCGGCTTACAGATATAGACCAGCAGTGTCCGGCCGAGTCGCCGCGAACGGGGCATCAGGCGCCGAGGTCGTCGATCAGCCTCGTGATCCGGTCGGCGCCCGGTGATCCGCTCGCCTGGTAAATCTGCTGGGCCAGGCCCAGGGCTCGTAGGGCGTGCTCACGCTGGCCCTCTCGGAACTCGCACAATCCGATGCCCTCATGCGCGCGGGCGAGCTGCGGCTGCGCGTCACCGGCCTTCTGCAGTGCCTGCCCCCGAGCGCGAGTCACGAGCCATTTCCAGCTGGTGTCCGCGATCAATCCGAATAGCCACGACCCGAAGTAATCAGCTATTGGATCCACGGCTTATTATCGCAGGTGCAAAACCATTCCTATTGCATCGTGCGCCAGGCACGCCCGATCTGCCGGGTCCACTGCGGATAGATGATCAGGTGACGGAACGGCCTGATCGCGGCCATGTAGGCCCGGCCGAGCATCCCGTTGGGCTTCACGAGGATGGCCATCTGGCCGGTGTATCCATCGCCGGAGTCGCGGACCCAGCCGACGTGCAGGATCCCGTGCATGGTCCGGTTCGCGAGCTCGGCGGCCCACTCGTTCTCGAGCAGGTACAAGGACTCGAACGGGAGACCTCGAAAGGCGGGACCAGCGGCGGCGGCCAGATCCGGTGGCAGCCGGTCGCGGAGCGTCGGGCGCTGCGGATCAGGCCGGTCCCAGCCGAGCAGGTTGCCCAGCCACGAGCGGACTGCGAACAGAGCTTTCGCCGGGCCCGAGGCGGACGGGCGCTGATGGTCACCGGCTCCGGCTAGCCACTGGACCAGGCTCGGGAAGTCCTCGCGGCGGCCGGGCGTCGGCAGCGCCCAGACGTCTTCGAGCCGGAAGCCTTTGGCGATCTCGTGAATGCGCCACGGCTGCGACCGGTGCGCGCTGTCGGGGAGTTTCATGGGTGCCTCCGCTATATATACGCTAGCGTATACATCATGCCAGCCGTCACCAAGACACCGCGCAGCGGGTGGGTAGAAGCCGGACTGCGAGCCCTGGCCGCCGGCGGGCCGGACGCCGTGCGGGTGGAAGCCCTGGCGGAGGCGCTCGGCGTGACCAAGGGCGGCTTCTACGGGCATTTCGCCGACCGGAACGAGCTGCTGGCGGACATGCTCGACACCTGGGAGCGGATGAGCACCGACGACGTGCTCACGCGCGTCGAGGCCAAGGAACGCGATGCCAGGGCCAAGGTGCGGCTGGCGGGCATGCTGACGTTCTCCGGCGACCTGCTGCCGGTCGACCTGGCGATCCGGGACTGGGCCCGTCGCGACCAGTCAGTGGCCGCGCGCCTCCGGCGCGTCGACAATCGGAGGATGGAGTACCTGCGCGTCCTGTTCGGCGCGATGTGCGCCGACGATGACGAGATCGAAGCGCGCAGCGTGCTGGCGTTCACGCTGATGATCGGTCAGCACTTCATGGCCGCTGATCACGGCGCGCGCACCCACGCCGGCGCGCTCGAGCTTGCCGGGCAGTGGCTTCTGGGTGACCGGGAGGATCTGGCGTGATCACGATCGGGCTGTTCGACTGGGTTGATTCCGACGGCGTGCGCGGCCCCGGCCAGCTGTACCGGGAGCGGCTCGACCTGCTGGCGGCGGCGGAGGACCTCGGATTCGACATCTATCACCTGGCCGAGCATCACGGCACGCCGCTTGGCCTGGTCCCGGCGCCGAGCGTCTTTCTGGCCGCGGCGGCCGTCCGGACCACGCGCATCCGGCTGTGTCCGCTGGTGTACGTGCTGCCCCTGCATCAGCCGCGGCGGCTGGCCGAGGAAATCGCAATGCTCGACCAGCTCAGCGGCGGCCGCCTGGAGATCGGGTTCGGCAAGGGCGGCAATCCCTACGAGCTGCTCGAGTACGGCATCGACCCGGCGCAGGCGCAGCGGCGCTACGACGAGACTTACGCGGCGGTCATGCACCTGCTCGAGACCGGCGGGAACATGCCCGTCCGTTCCGGTCAGGTCCCCCACCCGCCGCTGTGGTATCCGAGCAGCAACCCCGCGAGCGTTCCGGGCCTCGGCCAGCGAGGGATCAACACCATCCTCGGCTTCAGCTTCAGGTCCCCGCCGATCGCGGAGACCAGGCTCCGCCGCGATGAGTACATGGCGGGCGTGGCGCAGGCACCGCCGGGAACTCCGATGGGCGGTGCCGGTGCGCCGACGCCGCGGTTCGGGATCATGCGCAACGTGTACGTGGGGGAGTCCGATCGCGACGCCCGCGAGCGGGCGGCCCAGGCGATGACCGTGTTCTATGACCAGTTCACGGCCCTGTGGCGACGCCACGGCGACGCGCGCTTCGGCGAGCCGCAGGACTTCGGCCGTGCGATCGACGAGGGACTGGTGATCGCCGGCTCGGCCGGCACCGTCCGCGCCCAGCTCGCTGACATGCTGGCGGCGGCCGGCTGCAACCACTTCGCGGGCGCGTTCGCGTTCGGCTCGCTGACCCTGGCCGAGGCGCGCTCGTCGCTGGGGCGGTTTGGTTCCGAGGTGGCCCCGGCGCTGCGCGCGCTGGCCTGAGGTAACACTGGCGAGCGCGGCAGCGTCGTTCCGCTCATGAGCGCGGCTCCGCCCGCTAGGCGCGTGCGGCCCGGCGGGCGGAGCTCTGTTCGGACGCACTCCGTGCGGCTAGCGCACCGCGCCCTTCCCGGCGACGGTCTCGGGGTGCCAGGTCGCGGTGCCGTTCACGGCCCAGTAGAACTTGAGGCGGTCCTGGAAACCGACCGCGCTGATGTTGACGGAGTTGCCGTTGGTGGTCATCGACGGCGCGGAGTAGGTGCTGTGAACGCCGGCGACGGTCTCGGGGTGCCAGGTCGCGGTGCCGTTGAAGGCCCAGTAGAACTTGAGCCGGTTCGCGGGCCCGACGGTGCTGATGTTGACGCCGCCGTCGTCCACCGTAATGGAGGGCGCGGAGTACGTACTGTTCACGCCGGCGACGGTCTCAGGGTGCCAGGTCTTCGTGCCGTTGACCGCCCAGTAGAACTTCAGCCGGTGGCCAGGGCCCATGGCGGAGATGTTGACGGAGTTGCCGTTGGTGGTCATTGACGGCGCGGAGTAGGTGCTGTTCACGCCGGCGACGGTCTCGGGGTGCCAGGTCGCGGTGCCGTTGACGGCCCAGTAGAACTTCAGCCGGTGGCCCGGGCCCATGGCGGCGATGTTCACGATGTTGCCGTCGACGGTCATCGACGGCGCCGAGTAGGTGCTGTTGACCCCGGCGACGGTCTCGGGGTGCCAGGTCGTGGTGCCGTTGTCGGCCCAGTAGAACTTCAGCCGGTTCCCCGGCCCCTGGATGGCGATGTTGACGGAGTTGTGATTGGCGGTCATAGAAGGCCCGGTCACGGCCAGGGCCGGAGCCATCCCGGCAGCCAGCGCCGCCGCCACGGCGATTCCGAGAGCGGCTGACCGGAGCACGCGGCGGCGGGCAGACGGAGTCTGAGTCATTTCTTTGTCCCCCAGTGGATTCAGGCCGCAGCGCTGACGCTGTCGGCGGTCTCGATGTCCTTGAAGAAGCGGCGGTGCACGCGGAGAGTCTCGGAGCCGGCCGGGATCCGGTGCCACATGCCGGTCGCCGGCCCGAGGCGGGTTGACCGCGGCAGCTCGGTGACCACGCCGCGGGCGGTGCCCATGCCCATCTTCCCGGCGTCCAGCACCACGATCCGGGTCGGCGTGACGGCCAGGATGCGGTACCGGTTCATGCTCAGAAAGACGAAGATGCCGGTGAGCGCCGCAAGGAACTGGCTCGCGGTCTGGGCTCCGATTACGGCTTGCACTGGCTCGCCTGGTTGCAGGTACTGACTGGCAGATTTGCGCATGCTGTCGCGGAGTGCCATGAAGATCTCCCGTGGTGGTCCTGAGTGCCGGAGCGGCTTACATGGCTATTGGCGGTCCACCACGTGCCGCCCCGTTCCATCCCGAGATTTCAGCTTGGCCAGTAGGAGCAGCGCACCCCCGTGTGCACGGTCTGGCGGAGGTGCTCCCCGATCACCGGATCCGCATCGGCGATGCGGGAGAGGGCACGGCGGATCGCCTTGCCGACCGCGACGCGGGCGCGCTCGCCGTCGTCAGGGAACGACCGCGTGCGGCCCGCCAGCCCGGTGGCACTGCCCAGCTGCGCGGCGAGCCACTCGCGCTCGGTGCGCCCGCGGTCAGCCTGCTCCACGGAGCCAGCCGCGTCGAGCTCCTCGAGCTCGGCATCCAGGCGGGCGAGGCGAGTCCGGTATTCCGCGAGCGCCTGCTGATCCAGAACGGGCTGGGCCGCCCCGGCGTCGCGGGCCGGGCCGGCGAGCGCAGCGAGCCCCGCCACCAGGTCGGCGGCGGGCACGTCCTGACGCGGATTCGCGATCAGGACGGCCAGGTGCAGCATGCCGACGCTGTCCTCGACTAGCGCGGCCCGGTCGTGCAGGGTCAGCCGCCACTTACGGCCCCGTCGGGAGCAGGTGGCGCGCCCGGCGCTGCCCGCGTCAGTTGCGCGGACTTCGGCCCGGAGGATGCCGAGCGCGCTGGCCTCTGCCGTCGCGGCCCGCTGCTCGCGGTCCGCAACCTCGTCGTCATCGCGGCGGCCGCGCTCTCGCAGCGCCCTGGCCAGGCGCTGCCTGGCGGTGACCACCGCGGGCCAGTGGCCGAGCGCGATGTTGCGCTGCACCGCCGCTTGCAGGTGGCCGATGGCCTGATCGAGCCGACCGCACGTCAGCGCCGCGACCCCGAGCGCCTGCTCCGTCGAGCCGAAGCAGGTCACGCCGAGACCGCCGATCATCGGCAGGTGCGCATACGGCTTCAGCAGCTCATAGGCCTGGGCGGCCACGCTGGCATCGGCGAGCACGCTGGCCGCCTCGACGACCCCGTTCATCGTGACGAGCCAGCTGCTCGAACGGGGAAGCAGGGCCAGGCCGGCGCCGCTGAGCCGGGCCAGGCAGCTCGACGCCGTGCGCTGGTCCCCGCTCACGGCGGCGGCGACCGCGAGCGCTGCCACCGCTGAGTCATCGACCGCGCTGAGCGCGGGGGAGTGCACTCTCTCGCCGAGCATGGGCAGCAGCTCGACGACGCGGCCCTGGTACCAGCGGACGGTGACCAGCTGCGCGCCCGGCCACCACTCGCTGTCGATGTCACCGGCGGCCGCGCCGCTCCGGGCGCAGAGCTGGGCCAGCGACTCGGCGTCCTCAAGCCGGCCGGCCCGGATCGCCAGCATCACCTCGATGGCACTCACCACGAAGGCGACGGCTGGATGAGTGCGCTCGCTGAGCAGTTCCCGCAACTCGGCCAGCAGGCGGCCCGCATGCGGATCTCCCTCGGCGTAGGCATCGATGGTCTGCCAGAGCAGTCCCATGAGCCGGTCACTGCGCCGGTCGGTGCTGAAGCTCACCCTGATCAGGTCACGGGCCAGCTCACGCCGGTGCGCGACGTGCTCAGGGCCGAGCAGGCAATGATGAGCGAGGCTTAAGGCCTCCGCGAGCGCCAGCGCGTCGTCGGCGGCGCGGGCTTCGGCGAGAACGGCCGTTATGGCGTCGTGCTCGCCGCGGACATAATCCGCCTCGCCCGCGAGCCGGACCCGAATGCGAAGCGGCAGGGACGAGCTCTGGTCGAGCAGGGAAAGGCAGTGCTGGAGCCTGGCCTGCAGCATGACCGCACCAGTCACGGTACGTCGCTCGCTCACCCAGAGGCCGGCGAGTCCGATGGCCGCGCGGGCCATCGCGTGCACGTCGCCGGCCAGTTCGGCGAGCTGATAGGCGGTCTCGAAACACTCGCGGCTGACGCGCAGATCACCATCGTCGTAAAGAGCGCGCTCGCCGGCGGCGAGAGCCGCATCAAGGCTGTCAGGAAGTCCGTGGACTACTTCAAGGCGGCGCGCGGTCGAACTCGCCTCCGCCCCGCTCGTCATGCCCCCAAATGTATTCGCGACGCATTTGCGCCGTCGAGATAAACGCAGACCCCGCCTGCTCCGTCCGCGCCCTATTGCGCTGAATTATGCGAAAGAAACGGCAGAGTTCACAAAAGGTTCGCTGCGTCGTCAGGTGCCGGGGTGGCCCGAACGACTCCGTCAGATCGTGACTGCGCCGGTTGCGAGGTGCCGGGCGAACGCGGTCAGAGGTCCGCCGCCGTTCTCCTCGAGGATCCGGCGCATGCGCTCGGCCTCCGGCCCGTAGCGCTCGAGGCGGCGGTGCGTGAAGTCGACCCTCGTCACGTCCGGGCTCTCAGGAGTGAACGTGACCTCGATCTGCGACCCGCGGTCCGGGTCTTGCTCATACGTCCAGCGCGGGCTCACCTGCCAGGTCAGCAGCAGCCGGTACGGCGGCTGCCAGGCGAGCACCGTTCCCCACTCGGTCTGGGTGCCGTCCGCCGCCTGCTCGTACCACCGGCCGCCAGGAAACGGCTCCAGCACGACTTCGCGGCCATGCGGCTCGGCGAGGTGATGGCTCTCCACTGGCCACCACTGCTGCCCGGCGAAGACATCGAAGGCGATCGCGAGCGGAGCGTGCACCCGCACGGTCTTGGCGACTACGATCTCTGGCTGCTCCGGCACGTCCTGCTCCCTTGCCCTGGCCTCCGCAGCGCGCTGATACGCGGTCAGCGATCGCTCCCAGTACCAGTCGAGATGGTCCCGCAGCCGCCGCAGGGCATCGGGCTCGAGGTGGTAGACCCGGCGGTTGCCGGCGGGCTCGTCGCTCACCAGCCCGGCGGCCTTGAGTACCCGCAAGTGCATTGACACGGCCGCACGGCCGACCGGCAGACCCGCGGCAATGCTGCCGACGTCGAGCGCACCGCCCGCCAGCCGCCCGAGGATCGTGCGACGGGTCGCATCCCCGAACGCGTCAAGCGCTTCATCTATGTCAACAGTCACTGACGGTCAGCCTAACCTGACGCTATTTCGAGCGTCAATGCGGGGCTAGTGCGGAGTTTCCCGAACTCACGGCCAGGTCCGCCCAGACCGGGGCAGCCTGGCCCAGGGCGATGATCGCGGCGGCTCCGCCGCCTGCGAAACTGGTCCGCGCACCACGCAGACGATCGGGAGGAGACCCTAGATGGGCAGGACGGTCCTGAGCGGCGGCCGGATCTTTGATGGGAGTGGCAGCCCGATCGCCGATGGCGATCTCGTGATCGAAGACGGCCAGATCGTGGAGATCGGCGCCGGTCTGGACGGCGACGAGCAGGTCGACGTGTCTGGCTGCACGCTGCTGCCGGGCCTGTTCGACTGCCACGTGCACGTCACGAGCTCGGGCGTGGACTTCCTTGGCCGCCTGCAGCGACCGTTCTCCTACCAGTTCTACGAGGCGGCCCGTAACCTCGCGGCCACGCTCGACTGCGGCATCACGACGGTCAGGGACGCGGGCGGCGCCGATCTCGGCATCCAGCGCGCGGTGGAGAACGGCCTGATCGACGGCCCGCGGATGCGCATCGCGATCACGGTGCTGAGCCAGACCGCGGGTCACGGCGACGGCTGGCTGCCATCCGGGGTTGTGACCCACTTCTCCGCGCCTCACCCCGGCCGGCCGGCGGGCATCGTCGACGGGCCCGAGGAGATGCGCAAGCGCGTCAGGGAGATCGTCCGGGCCGGTGCGAACGTCATCAAAGTGTGCACGTCCGGCGGAGTGCTGTCCGCGCGCGACAACCCGCAGCACGCGCACTTCCGGGCCGACGAGCTGGCGGTGCTCGTGGCCGAGGCGACTGCGGCCGGCCTGCCGGTCATGGCGCACGCCCAGGCAACCGATGGCATCAAGGCCGCGATCCGGGCCGGGATCAAGTCCATCGAGCACGGCATCTACCTGGACGACGAGGCGATCGCGATGATGCTGGACGCCGGCACCTGGCTGGTGCCGACGCTGTCGGCCCCGGCCAGCGTGATCGACGCGGCCAAGAACGGGATTCAGCTGCCGGACGGCGTCCTCGCCAAGGCCGAGGCAGTGGTCGAGGCCCACAGCGCCTCCTTCGCGGCCGCGGCCGCGGCCGGCGTCAGGATTGCGATGGGAACCGACAGCGGCGTAGGCGCGCACGGCAATAACCTCGGCGAGCTGACGCTGATGGCCGCGGGCGGACTGCCTCCCGCCGACGTGCTCGTGGCCACGACCAGATCGGCGGCCGAGTTGCTCGAGGTGGACGACGAGTGCGGGACCCTCTCGCCTGGCAAGCGGGCCGACGTGGTCGTCGTCGCCGGTGACCCATACGACTTCGCGAGCCTCAAGTCGAACATCCGGGCGGTGTACTCAGGCGGACGCCTGGTCCGCGGTCAGTCCTAGGCCGGACGCGGCCGCTGCGCGTCCGGCCACATCGCCGCGGTCACCCGTCCTGTCGGGCGCCGGGCAGGAACAGGACGGGGATGAGCATCACGGCGGTGAAGCCCAGCACCCACCAGAAGGTGGCCGCGAACACCGCGGCCAGTCCGGCAGCCGTGTGACCGTGCGCGGCGAGCTGGTGAGCGACGATGATGAACAGCGCCGCGCTGCCGAACGACCCGCCGACCTGCTGCATGATGCGGATGCTGGAGCTGGCTCGCGGCACGGCGGCGTGGGGGAGCCCGCGGAATGCGGCGGACATGATCGGCACGAGCGCGGCGCCGGCCCCGAGGCCGATGGCTACCTGAGCGGTACCGAGCAGCAGCTGGCTGGTGCCGGCCGACAACTGGGTGAAGGCGAAGCTGCCGAGCCCGGCGAACACCAGCCCGGTCAGGGCGATTGTGCGCGGGGCGATCTTGTCGGACAGCCGGCCGGCGATCAGCAGCGACAGGCCCATGCCGGCGCCCAGCGGGATGAGCAGGAGCCCGGCGTGCTCGGCGCTGTCGCCGCGGGCCAGCTGGTAGTACAGCGGCAGGGCACCCATCGCTCCGAAGAGCACGAAGCCGGACACGAACATCGTCGCTGAGGCCGAGGCGAAGCCCCGCCGGGCAAACAGCCGGAGGTCGATGAGCGGCTGGCTGGTCCGCAGCGCGTTCAGGGAGAACGCGACGAGCAGGATCGCGCCCGCGGCCAGCGGAATCAGCACGTGGGCGTTGCCGAAGCCGTTGTAGAGCGTGGTCTCCGCGAAGCCGTAGACGAGCGCGGCGCAGGCGGGCGACAGCAGGGCCAGGCCCACCCAGTCCAGCTTCGACCGGCCGGCGGCGGCCGCCGACGGCAGCGCGCGGGCGGAGACGGCCAGCGCGGCAATGCAGACCGGGACGTTGATGAAGAAGATCCAGCGCCAGCTCAGGCTCGTGACCAGGATGCCGCCGATGACCGGGCCGGCCACCGGGCCGATCATGGCCGGCACGCCCATCGCGGCCATCACCCGGCCGAACTTCTCGGCCGGCGCTGCCTGGACCAGCACCGCCTGGCCAACCGGCATGACCATGCCCGCACCCAGGCCCTGGAACACGCGGAACGCGATGAGGCTGCCTGGCGACCACGCCAGCCCGCACGCCATCGAGCCGACCAGGAACATCCCGATCGACGTCATCCAGACGGCGCGCGCGCCGAACCGCTCCAGCGCCCATCCCGCCAGCGGGATCGTCGCGGACATCGCCAGCAGGTACGCGGTCGTGACCCACTGGATCGTGGTCAGCGGGGAGTCAAAGTCGCGCACCAGCGTCCTGGTCGCGATGGTGGTCATGGTCATGTCCAGCTGCATCATCAGCGCGCCGAGCATCACCACCGCGATGATCTTGATCACGGCGGGCGGCATCCCGCGGTCCGCCGTCCGCGAGAGCCGGGTGGCCCCTGCCGTCGTCTGTGCACTCATCTCGGGTCTCCTTCGGGACTTCTGCGGTAAATATTTACTGCGCCAATTGGAGGGAACGGGTAGCTGCGCGCGGCTGATCCGAGTTGGCTAGCCGGTCATGCCGTTGAGCAGCTGGGCGATCACCTGGTCGCGGAACCGGGCCGCGTCGATGTCCAGCCCGATCTGGCTGAGTTCCTCGAAGCGCGGCGCGAAGATCGTCAGCGCGACCAGGCAGCTGACGGCCGTCGCGTAAGCCACCGCGAACGGCACGCCGGCCGCGAATACGCCCTCGGCCTGGCCTCGCTCATACAGGGAGCGGACCGGGTCCGGAAGGCCGGAGACGCCAGCGGGGAGCGCGAGCGGCGCGTCGCCCAGTCCTTCGTGGGCCAGCAGGGCCGCCATCTGCGGTCGGGCTAGCAGCGCGTCGAAGAAGCTGCCGAGCGCCAGCTGCATCCCCGGATACGGGTCCATGCTGACGGCCTTCTCCAGGACCGGCAGCCAGGCCTCGCCGAGCATCGTTCGCTGCTCGCGCATGACTGCGGCGTACAGCCCGTCCTTGCTGCCGAAGTGGTGGTAGATCATGCGTTCGTTGACCCCGGCGGCCTTCACGATGTCCTGCACCCTGGTGCCCCTGGCGCCGAACTTGGCGAACTGCTCCGCCGCCGCGGTCAGCAGGATCTCCTTGCTGTCGCTCATGAAGTAAATATTTACTTACTTCGCCCGCAGGCGCAACCCCTCCTCGTGAATTCCTCAGTGCCCGGATCAGCAGGCTGACGGCCGCCCGGATTCAACATCGATCAAGAAGTCGTTCGTTGCGAACCGGACAAAAGGGCCGCCATGTCACGCGAGGGCCCACCCAGTCCGTAAATGATCTTATGAGTGCGGCCTAGCTACTGCTATGACGATAGCTAGGTCACACTCATGAACGATCATGCTGCTCCTGAGCGAAGGAACAATGACAGTCGAGTCTTTCCGGATCCGCATACCTGACGACGTGCTGGCCGACCTGCGCTCGCGCCTCGCGCGGACACGTTTCACCACGGCGTCCGACACTGAATTCTGGGCGGCGGGGACCGACCCCGGCTACCTGCGCGATCTCGTCGGCTACTGGGCCGACGCGTTCGACTGGCGGGCGGCCGAGCGCGCGCTGAACGCCTACCCGCAATATCTCGGCGAGGCCGGCGGCCGCCGGATGCATTTCGTCCGCCTGCGCGGCAACGTTGCCGAGGGGGCACCGGCGCCGCTGCCACTGATCATGACCCACGGCTGGCCGAGCAGCTTCGTGGAGATGCTGCCGGCGGCCGCGATGCTGGCCGACCCGGCGGGCCACGGCGGCGACCCGGCCGACGCCTTTGACGTCGTGGTCCCGTCGCTGCCCGGCTTCCTGTTCTCCGACCTGCCGTCAGGGCCGTTCACGCGGCGTGGCGTCGCCGCGCTCTGGCATGAGCTGATGACGAAGACCCTCGGCTATCAGCGGTTCGGCGCATTCGGCGGGGACATCGGCGGCGGCGTGACCCAGTGGCTTGGTGCGCTCTACCCAGATGACGTCGTCGGCGTGCACATCACCTCCGCCGTCGTCACCAGCGATTTCGGCCTGCAGCCGCCCACGCCGGCCGAGCAGGCGTACCTCGACGCTCGCGCCGCCTACGACGTCAGCGACCAGGGCTACAGCGAGATCATGTGCACGCGCCCGGACACGATCGCGGCCGCGCTGGCCGACTCTCCGGCCGGACTGCTCGCCTGGATTATCGACAAGTACCGCGACTGGAGCGACTGCGAGGGCGACCTGGAGAGGCGCTGGGACAGGGACACTCTGCTGACCGTGGCGACGCTGTACTGGGCCACTGGCACCATCGGTTCTTCGTTCCGCCAGTACTACAACTACGACCTCAATGACCCCGTCCCGCAGATCGCAGTCCCCGCGGCGGTCACGCTCAGCGGCGAGCCGGCCTACGCCACCTACCCGAGGAGCCTGGCCGAGCGCGTCTTCACCGATCTCCGGCACTGGAACGCCCCGCATCGCGGCGGGCACTTCATGGCCCACGAGGAGCCGGCCCAGGTCGCCAGTGAACTGCGGACATTCTTCGGGCCGCTGCGCTCGTGACCGGGACCGCTCAGGGGATCCGCACCGAGGTCTCGGCCGCCGGTCCGGTGCTGCCGTGGATGCTTTCCGGCACCACCCTGACTTCGTACGTGGCGCCGGAGGCCAGCCCGGTGAGCGTGACGCGCGGTGACGACACGGTGCGGACGAACCCGGGGCTCCCTGGCCCGGAGTCCAGGTAGATCCGGTAGCGCATGCCGATGCCAGCAGACGACCAGGTCAGTCTCGCCTGGCCGGCTGCCGCCTGCGCCCTGATACCGGACACGCCCGGCACGGGCGGGCAGCCGCTCGGATAGGACCAGGCGTCGAACCACTGCTTCGGATTCTGCTGGACGATGGGCGGATAGGTCGGGGGAGCCGCGCGCACCCGGCCCTGGACGCTGGCCGCCGAGGTGGTGAACGCGCTGCGGGGCACGGCGATGAACCGCGGCTGGATGATCGCGTTGGTGAAGTGCGCGATTGACTCGCAGGCGCCGGTGACGGCCTCGGAATTGACGTCATAGCTGATCACCAGCGTCTTGCTGGTGGACAGCGCCGGCTCGGCCTGGGCGTCATACAGGACCCGGTAGTCGCTGGCCGCGTTGAGGCCGATGCCGGGAGCGCGGTACAGCAGGATCCCGCTGCCGGACTTGAACGGCCCCCATGGCTCCGATGCCGGGTAAGCGTAGATGTCGGGATCTCCCGCCCCGACGGCCTGGATCAGCCAGTAGCGTCCGGCGATCTGCGCCACGCTGAACCCGGCGGGGACGACGAGATCCTGGGTCGTCGGCTCGATCGGCACGGCCAGGTTCTGGCTCGCCACCCACCGCCCGCGGCCGGCGTAGAAGCTCCACGCGCCGAAGTCCGCAAGCTTGCCGGCACTCACCCTGGCCACGTAGAGCAGGCGCTGCAGGCCTGCCACCGAAGGGCTCTGCCAGCCGTACACGTAGACGGTGCTGCCCGAGGTGACGAGGGCCGTGCCCCACATGATGGGCGTTCCGCCGCCGAACGGGGTGTACGCGGGGATGGAGGTCAGCCGCGGCGTGATCACGTGACGATCGGCCCGGCCGTCGGTGCTGAGCTGGGCGGCCGAGAAACTGGCGATCGTCGTTCCCGTCGGGACGTAAGGGACCGGGCCGAGCAGATACGTGTTGTAGAACGTCACCACGGAGCTGCCGACCCGGATGCCGTCGGCATCCCAGGCCCGCTGCGAGCCCTCGGCCGCGTCCGGGGCCGGGACGACCGGCAGCGGGGGCCCGGGATCGCCGCGGCTGGCGCAGCCGCCCCCGCCGGTCAGCGTCACCAGGCTGCTCTGGCTGCCCGTGGTCGTCTGCATCACGACCGAGTTGTGCACGAAGCCGCTGAGACGCGAGAAGCCGATCTTCGGTCCGGCCGGGCCGAGGAAGGTGTCGGCAAAGAACCAGGCGATCTGCGACGAGCTCAGCCTGACCGCGGATACCCCGTCGCCGCCCGACCAGTCAGCGCAGGTGGAGTCGTCGGAATAAGCAAGCCACTGGGCGTCGAGGCGCGCGGGTGACACCCCGCTGCCGCCAGAGTTGCTGATCACCCTGGCGCCGGCTCCCGGTCCGCCCTGGCCCGCGTCGCTCGGGTCGCCGCCGCGCACGGACTGGAGAATGCCGAACGTGAGGCCGAAGCCCGCCAGGATGCTGCCGCCGGCCAGCACGGCACTTGCTTTCCGGCTCTGCAGTCGCAGTCGCAGCCAGCGGGCAGGCCGCTTTCCTAGAGCCCGCGTACGACTCGCGCGGTGCCGTGCGTGCACCCGGACCATATCTGCCGTCCTTGCCGACGGGCGATATCCGCCCCATACGATACACAGCGGCCGATCTCGCCGGGCCGATAGATCCGATTCCTGTTACTGCCCGGTAGTACTGTGACGCGAGGCCGCGGGCCAGGCCGCGCCTTCCTCAGCGCAGTGTGCGGAACGCTGCGCGCAGCTCCTCCGAAAACACCTGTGGTTGTTCCCAGGCGGCGAAGTGGCCGCCCTTTTCGGCCTCGTTGAGGTAGATCAGGTTGTGGTATGCCTGCTCGGTCCAGGTGCGCGGCGCGTGGACGTACTCATCTGGAAACACCGTGACTGCCGCCGGCAGGGAGACGTCGGCGGCAGCGTAGAAGTTCTTGCCCGCAGCGGCCAGCTGCCAGTACAGCCGGGCCGCGGAGGTCGCGGTGTCGGTGAGCCAGTAGAGCGAGGTGTTGTCGAGCCAGTCGTCGCGGGTAATGGCGCCGTAGGCATGTCCGGCGAAGAGGCGCCAGTCGTATTCCGTCGCCCAGTAATTCGCGAGGTCCTGCACCGTCGCCAGCTGCACGCCCTGTGACTGATCATCCACGGGCTCCCGCTCGGGCGGGCGCCACGCCGCGACCCGGCGCCGGAGGCCTGCGATCGCGTCATCGGGCATGTCTACCTGGAAGGGACGAATATCAGCTTCGCCGGACATAAGTCTCGACCTCCCGGTGACGGCCCGTCCGTGACATCCCCGGTTCGTACCCTCGCCAGGACTGCTAAGTCGACTCCTGTGCCTGTCCTGGGCCGCGGACCTGCCGATGTGCCGTTAGCGGGCCTTCGGGATCTCCTGCACGGTAAATCCCAGCTTTCCGAGCACCCGGACGGCGCCGGCCTTGCCTCCCTCGAAGTCCCCGGAGGCGAGGCGCTTGCCGGTGGCGAACTCGTAAGCCGTACCGAGGATGGCCTTGGGCGGATACTTGCGCTTCTGCCAGACCAGCTCGTACGTCGTGGTCGGGGCGAACCCGTGCGTAGCGAAGAAATCCGCCGCGCCCTGCCGGTCGTATTCCTCGATCGCGCGCTCCACCTCGGCAGGGGTCACGGGGTCCCAGTCCACCATCTGCAGCGCCTCCTAGTCCGGTCTCGTGCTGACCAGTTTCGTTGATCCCGCTGGCGTCCCAGCGTCCGGGTCGGGCCCGGCCGATTCCTCTGGGTGCCGGCGGAGGTCTCACCGAGGAGGATGCATGTAATCAGGATCCGGGAGGGACCGATGACACCGCCGTCTGCGGTACGTGAGCGCGCAGCATTCTCCGAGGTCACCGAGCCGTACCGGCGCGAACTGCTCGCGCACTGCTACCGCCTGCTCGGCGCGGTCGACGAGGCCGAGGACCTGGTGCAGGAGACCTACCTGCGGGCCTGGCGATCCTACGACGGGTTCGAGGGCCGGTCGTCGCTGCGCACGTGGCTGTATCAGATCGCCACGAACGTCTGCCTGAGCGCTCTGGACCGCCGGTCCCGGCGGCCGCTCCCGTCTGGTCTGGGCGCCCCCGGCCACGGTCACGAGGTCGGGGAACAGGAGGTGGAGTGGCTGCAGCCGATCCCTGATGCGCTGGTCACGCCCGAGTCCGATGACCCGGCCGTCATCGCGGTCTCGCGCGAGAGCCTGCGGCTCGCGCTCATCGCCAGCCTGCAGTATCTTCCTGCGCGCCAGCGGGCGGTCCTGATCCTGCGCGACGTCCTGGCGTTCTCCGCCAGCGAGGTCGCCGACATCCTCGGCACCACCACGGTTGCGGTCAAGAGCGCGTTGCAGCGCGCCCGGGCCCGGCTCGAACTCGAGGCCCCGGCCGGCGAGGAGCTGAGCGAGCCAGCCGAACCGGAAGCGCGCGCCGTACTGGATCGCTACATCGCTGCCTTCGAGACCGCGGACGCCCAGGCGCTGAAGGACCTGCTGCGCGCCGACGCCCGGCTCGAACTGCCCCCGTCAGCCACGTGGTACAGCGGTGACGGCGCTGTCGCCACGGCGGTGGAAGGTCTCGGGACGCCAGGGGAGTGGCGGATGGTGGCCACCGCCGCGAACGGCCAGCCCGCGGCCGCGACCTACCGGCGCGACGCCAGCGGCGAGTACCGCGCGTACGGCGTAGTCGTGCTGACCACGACCCGCACGCAGATCGCCGCGCTGACGGTGTTCGGAGAACCCGCTCTGGTGGCCTGGTTCGGGCTTCCGCCGCTGCATCGCGCGATTCCTTCCTGACCTGCCGTGGGTCTGTATGGCGAAACGACAGCAACCCTCAGCAAGGAGCAGTGTGATGGAGCTTTCCGGCAAGGTGGCACTCGTCACCGGAGGCAGCCGCGGCATCGGCGCGGCGGTCGCCAGGCGGCTGGCCAGCGACGGCGCCGCCGTCGCGCTCACGTACGCGCAGGCCGTCGGCAAGGCGAAGACCGTCGTGGCCGAGATCGAGGACGCCGGAGGCCGCGCGATCGCGATCCAGGCCGACCACCGCGATCCGGCGACGGCGGCCGAGGCGGTCGAGCAGACCGTCCGCGAGCTAGGGCGGATTGACGTCCTGGTCAACAACGCCGGCATCTTCGGTGGCGGGCCGCTCGCGGACATCACCGAGGACGATCTTGACCAGATCCTGGCGGTGGACGTCAAGGCGGTCTTCCTCGCCAGTCAGGCCGCTGCCCGCCACATGTCCGATGGCGGCCGGATCATCAGCATCGGCTCGGCGCTGGCCGAGCGGGTCCCCGGGCCGGTGTTCACCCTGTACGCGATGGCGAAGTCCGCGCTGACGGGCCTCACCAAGGGCCTGGCCCGCGACCTCGGACCGCAGGGGATACGGGTGACGGTCATTCAGGCCGGGGCGATCACCACCGACATGAACCCCGATACCGGCCCGGCGGCCGACTTCCTGCGCAGCATCACCGCCCTGGGACACTACGGCCACACCGACGACGTGGCTGCCCTCGTCGCCTACCTGGCCGGGGCGGGCGGACAGTACGTGACCGGCACGGCGATCACGATCGACGGCGGACTGGCCGCCTGAGCCGGGCCGCGAAAGTCGCGAGACGGCCAGTGGTGCTCATAGAGCGTCCATACTGGCCGTCTCGCGACTTATCCGTGAGGTGCTGGTTGGGTCGGCGAAGCGGCTTGAGCAGTTCATCGACGGACTGTGACCGCCGCAAAGTACGTTGCGCGTGCTCTGTCCGGTAGGCAAGACTCGCGACCAGTCCCGCGATGAGCCGGAGGTCTGAGGATGCGCGAGTACCCGCAGTCCCGCATGGGCACCGATGCCGACAATTACCACGGCGAGGTGGTCGCGGATCCCTACCGGTGGCTGGAGACGACCACCGACCCGGAGACCGTCGGCTGGATCAAGGCGCAGAACGAGGTCACCGAGAGCTTCCTCGCGGCGGACCAGGCCCGCGAGTCCATCCGGGCGCAGGTCACCAGGATGTGGAACTACCCCAAGCTGGACGTGCCGTTCGAGCGGGGCGGCCGGTGGTTCCAGTCGCGCAACCCCGGCCTGGAGGCCCAGCCGGTGCTCTACGTGCTGGATGCGCCGGCCGGGTCCGCGCGCCCGCTGCTCGACCCGAACACCCTGTCGCCGGACGGGACGACCGCCCTGACCTCGGTGGATGTCAGCGACGACGGCTCGCTCCTGGCCTACGCGACGAGCGACGGCGGCTCCGACTGGCTGACCTGGCACGTTCGCGACGTCGAGACCGGCCGCGATCTGGATGACGTAATCGAGTGGTCCAAGTTCTGCCAGGCCGCCTGGCGCGCCGACGGCTCGGGCTTCTACTACTGCTCCATGCAGCCGACCGCGGCCGGCGCCGAGTATCTCGAGGCCAACGACCCCGGGCGGATCTTCCTGCACCGGATCGGAACGCCGCAGGCCGACGACGAGCTCGTGTATACCTCCGGCCAGCCCGACTGGATGCCGTACGCGGCGGTCAGCGACGACGGCCGGTTCCTGATCCTGACGATCGAGCGGGCCTCGGGCTACGAGAACCAGGTGCTCGTACTCGACCTGGAGGACCCGCGGGCGACGGTGACACCGCTGATCGGCGACTTCGAGTCGGTCAACACCCCGGTGACCAGCGAGGGACCGACCTTCTATCTGGTGACTGACTACGGGGCCGAGCGCAAGCGGCTGGTGGCGGTCGACCTGGACCGGCCCGGCCGCGAGGACTGGCGCGAAATCATCGGCGAGACGGCCGACAGGCTGGAGAGCGCCCGGTTCTTCGGCGGCTACTTCGTCTGCCACTACCTGAGGGACGCGCACTCGGTGCTGCGCGTGCACGGCCGCGACGGCAGTCACGTCCGGGATATCCCCCTGCCCGGCATCGCCTCGCTCGGACTCGGCTTGCATATGGAGCGGCAGATCGCCGGGCGACCCCGTTCCGATCTCATGCATTTCAGCACGACCACGTTCACTGATCCGGGCTCGATCTGGTCGCACCAGCTGTCCACCGGTCACACGGAGATGACCGAGCGAGCCGCGGCTGCCATCGATCCTGAGGACTACGTCACCGAGCAGGTCTTCGCTGAGTCAGCCGACGGCACGCGCGTCCCGATGTTCCTGACCAGGCACAAGGGCCTGGCGGCCGACGGCCGGGCGCCCGCGCTCCTGTATGCCTACGGCGGCTTCGACGTCCCGATCACGCCGTACTTCGACCCGCATCTCGCGGCCTGGCTGGAGCGGGGCGGGGTCCTGGGGGTCGCGAACCTCCGCGGCGGCGGCGAGTTCGGCCGCGCGTGGCACGAGGGCGGCCGCCGCGCGGCGAAGCAGAACGTCTTCGACGACTTCTGCGCGTGCGCCCGCTGGCTGGCGTCGTCGGGCTGGTCCAGTTCCGACCGGATCGCGATCACCGGCGGCTCTAACGGCGGGCTGCTGGTCGGGGCGTGCCTGACGCAGCACCCCGAGCTGTTCGGCGCGGTCGCCGGGCACGTCGGGGTCTACGACATGCTCAGGTTCCACAAGTTCACGATCGGGTGGTCCTGGACGGGGGAGATCGGCAGCCCGGACGTTCCGGAGGAGTTCGGCTGGCTGCGCGCCTACTCGCCGCTGCACAACGTGCGGCCGGGAACGCGCTACCCGGCCACGCTGCTGCTCACCGGCGATCACGACGACCGCGTCGTGCCTGGTCACTCGTTCAAGTTCGCGGCCGCGCTTCAGGCCGCACAGGCCGGGGACGAGCCGATCCTGATCCGGATCGAGACCGCCGCCGGGCACGGGGCCGGGATGCCGACGGCCAAGCACATCGAGCTCGACACCGACGTGCTGACGTTCCTCGACGCTGTGCTGCCCGCGGGCGGCTCGGCCTGATCACGGCGAAGACGGCCGCTCTTCTTCACACGATCCCCACGGCGACGGCACGCGGGCTACATACGCGCCCGATGACATCTGAACATGACGACCGCAGAACGGGTCAGGTCTACAGCCGAGCATCCGGTCAGGAAGGGTCTCAAGCCAGGCGCGCTGGGGCTGGTGTCGACGACGATTGTCGCGACTGCCTCAGTGGCGCCCGCCTACAGCATTACCGCGACGCTCGTGTTCGTGGTGGCCGTCGTCGGCGTGCAGGCTCCGGCCGTGACTGTGCTCGCCTTCGTTCCGATGCTGCTGACCTCGATTGGCTACAGCGAGCTCAACAAGGCCGACCCGGACTGCGGCACCACATTCACATGGGCGACGCGAGCGTTTGGCCCCAGCTCAGGCTGGGCCGGCGGCTGGGCGATCATTGTTGCTGACGTGCTCGTCATGGCGAGCCTCGCCCAGGTCGCGGGACAGTACGTATTCCTCCTGTTCAATGCCGAAGGCATCGGTGCCAATCCGACCAGCGGCTGGGTCCTGCTTGTCGGCGTGCTCTGGATCGTGGCGATGACCTATGTCGCCTACCGGGGAATCGAGCTGTCGGCGAACTTCCAGAAGGCCCTGCTCGGGATCGAGCTGATCATGCTGCTGGCGCTGTCGGCGGTCGCGCTGGTGAAGGTCGGCCAGGGCCATCCGGGATCGACTACGCCGTCCTGGTCCTGGTTTAACCCGTTCGACGTGACGAACTTCAGCGCCTTCGCCAGCGGCGTCATCCTCATGGTGTTCATCTACTGGGGATGGGACACCGGTGTCGCCGTCAATGAGGAGACCAAGGACCGGAGGCGGACTCCGGGCCTTGCCGCGATCTTGTCCACGGTTATATTGCTCATCACCTACGGCCTGGTGGTCACGTCGATCCAGTCCTTCGCGGGAATAGGCACGACCGGAGCTGGCCTCGGCAATCCGGACAATTCAAGCGATGTGCTGTCCGTGCAGGGCGCGGCCATATTCGGCACGTCCGGCTTGGGGTCGGTCTTCACCCACCTGCTGCTTCTGATGGTGCTCTCGTCGGCGGCTGCCTCAACCCAGACAACGATTCTGCCCACGGCGCGGACCACGCTGTCGATGGCCGCCTACAAGGCGCTGCCCGACTCGTTCGCGCGGACTCACCCGCGGTTCATGACCCCGACCGTGTCGACGATCGCGATGGGTGCCATATCAGTGGCGCTCTACGTAGCCATGAACTTCATGTCGTCGGGCGGCAATGTCATCGCCGACGCCGTCATCGCCATCGGCCTGTTCATCGCGTTCTACTACGGGCTGACCGGTTTCGCATGCGCGTGGTACTACCGCCGGAACCTCACCAGCAGTGCGCGCAACCTCTGGATGCAAGGGATCCTGCCGGTGCTCGGCGCGCTCATGCTGTTCTTCCTCGGCGGCTGGAGCTTGTGGCTGGACTACGACGTGGCCACCCAGAACGACTACACGATGTGGACGATCCCGGGTATCGGGTGGCATATAGGCGGGGCGTTCGTGATCGCCGTCATCTCCGTTCTCGTGGGGCTGGCGTGCTACCTCTACCTGCGGATCACTCGGCCCGCGTTCTTCAGGAAGCAGACCCTGACCAGGTCCACCGAGACCCTGACGCCGGACCGGTAGCCCGGTGGGTGTTCGTCGCCTGGCTCGTCGGAAGAGCCTGGCTGCCTGGGCGGATCTTCGCCCCGCGGCGAGCGCGGAGCGCGGGAGCGCCGCGCGAGCAGCCGGAGGCAGATACCGATGCCGACGGCACAGAACGCCGCCCACGATGCGTAGGCAAGCACATCGATTCCGGGCATCTGCATCATCCTCCTGATGGGCGGGGGCCGCTCAGCGGTTGCTACCTGACTGACTGCGGAGAGCGCGCGGAGTCGGCCCGGTGATCGTGGAGACGGTCCGAGGCTGAGCGCCGCCCGCGCCGGGACACGAGCCGCCGCAGCACCTCGACCAGGGCACTGACTGCCATCGCCGCGCCGAGCGCGATCAGAAAGCCCGCCCATGGCCGGTCCTCGAATGCGCTGCCGCCAAGTCGTCCGAGCAGGAAGGCGTAGCTCGCCCACACCGCCGCCGCGAACGCGGTAGCGGCCACGAACCGCCGCGGCGGATATCCGATGACCCCGCAGGTCAGCGTCACCGCGGTGCGGCCGCCGGGGATGAACCTGCAGGCGATGATCAGACGGACGCCGAAAATGTCCAGCTTCTGCCGAGCCCAGTCGAGCCTGCGCTGGCCGCGTTCGCCAGCAAACAAGCGCCGCTCAGCTACCGGGCCGAAGCGACGCCCTATCCAGTACGCCAGGTTATCCCCGGCAAACGCGCCGAGGGCCGCCAGGAACACCAGGACGGCGATGCGCGGATCGGCGCTGCCCGCTGTCGCCACGCCCAGCGTGATCACTGCGGTCTCGCTCGGCAGAACCGGCAGGACCGCATCGAGCGCCGGGAGCCAGAACGCCACTAGGTAGGACAACGGCGCGGTTACGGCCAGGTGCCCGAGGCTTATCAGGGACATATACCCGTTTCTGGTCGCGTTTCAGGCGGGCAGACTGCCGGGCCCGTGGTAGGTAGTTCACCCCGGGCATGTGCAGTCCAGATGGAGACTGAATGGGCGCGAGATAGAGCGGCCGTGCAGGGTGAGAGCGCGAGGAAATCAGTTCGCCCTAGGGCGGCGGCGCGCCTACGATCGGCTCCAGGAGGCAGGGAGGCAGGGACGATGCCGCTGGGCGCACGCAGCCAGCGCTCGGGAATGCCAGCCCGGTCAGCGCAGGTCAGCGGCCGGCAGGCTCGGCAGGCACGCGCGCACCTCGCCGACCGCGGCCTGCCGCATCGAGAGCAGCGCAGGCTGCAGGCGGTCATCCGCTCGCACGAGGATGCCGCGCGACAGCGCCGGGGCCGGCTGAAGCGCCTCGGGATCGCCGTGACCGGCTTCATCGTCGCGGGGGCGATCGCGGCGCTGTCCTTCGGGCTTGTCCCGGCTATCGACGCGGCCCTGGGGCAGGGCGTGACCGGCACGTTCGTCGTCAGCCACGATGTCTGCCTCGTGAAGACGGGCTGCCAGTGGGTGGGGACGTTCCAGCACGGCGGGACCGTGACCGGTGAGCTGGCCTGGGGCGGCAGCCTGCCCGAGGGTGACGGCCCGGGCTCGGTGCTCCCGGCGCGCTATCCGGGCGGCTCGCAGGTCTTTGCCCTGCACGGCACGCACACCTGGGTCATGGACCTGCTCGTCGTTCTCCTGATCGGGGCGGCCGTGGCCGCGGCGCTGTGGCTCAGCCCGCTCGGCAGCGGAAGCCGCGAACCCAAGGGCGTGCGAGCCTCGGTCTGACTGGCTATCGGGACTCCACTGGCTATCGGGACTCCCGGACGACCTCCGACGCGGCCTTGTCGTCGCGCAGGCCCTGGTAGCGCGGGTGGCGGAGCTTACCGTCGCGTGTCCACTCGGTGAAGCCAACCTCCGCGACCAGTTCCGGTGCCACCCAGTGCACATCACGTTCCGTTGGCTGATCGCGGGTGAACGGGGACTTCTTGCTTCCGAGCCCGTCGAGTTGCTCGCTCAGCCGGCGCAGAGTGCTCTCGGTGAAGCCGGTGCCGACCTTGCCGGCATAGACCAGGTCAGTGCCGTCGTAGTAGCCCACCAGGAGCGCGCCGAGCGCGACGCGGCTGCCCTTCGGGGTGGTGTAACCGCCGACGACGAACTCCTGGTTGCGTACGCACTTGAACTTCAGCCAGTTCGGGGACCGGCCGGCGGCGTACGGTGCGTCGGCACGTTTCGCGACCACTCCCTCGTCGCCCCGGCGGCACGCGGCCTCGTAGGCCTCCACGCCGGCGCCGACCCGGTGCGTCGTGAACCGGAGCGGGCCGGTGAAGCTCAGCGCCTTGCGGAGCAGCCGCTTGCGCCACGTTTGCGGCAGGCCCGTGGTGTCGTAGCCGTCGAGATGCAGGAGGTCGAAGACGTAGTAGTAAACGCTGATGCCGGTGGCCCGCGCCGCGGCCGCGTTGTGGATGCCGGACCGGCCCTGAAGGCGCTCGAAGCTCGTCCGCCGGCCCTCGAACGCGACGACCTCACCGTCGATGACGATCCGCTGGCGGTCCTGGGCGGCCAGCGCGTCCACGATCTCCGGGTAGGTAGCTTCGAGCGGCAGGTCGTTCCGTGAGCGCAGCGTCACCCGCTCGCCGTCGCGGGCGGCCAGCAGGCGAATGCCGTCAAACTTGCGCTCGAAGATCCACTTCGGATCGGAGAACCGGTCCTCGGTGAGGGTGGCGAGCATCGGCGGCCGCCAGGACGGCACCGGCTGCTCCGGGCGCAGCCGCGCGGCGACGTCGGCAGGTATGGCGTCAAACAGATCAGTCACGAGTGCCATCCTCCAGCCAATCTCGGATAGCTGCTACCCGCGACGGCAGCAGTCCCGGTCATGCTGTTGCGTACACCGCGGCCAGGTCCTCCTCCGCGTGGCCCTCGTCGGCGGTCGTGTGCCAGCGCGGGATCAGCGCGTTCGTCAGCTCGAGCCGGGCACCGCTCGCCTGCGCCGCCTGGACCGCGAGCTCGGCATCCTTGATGGCGTGCTTCAGTGCGAACGCCGGGGCGAAGTCGCCGGCCAGCATGGCGCGGGCCTTCTGCACGGCGTACGGCGAGCCCAGCGGCGTCGACTGCAGCACGTCCACGACCGCGGCCGGGTCGAGGCCCAGCCGGTGGGCGAACGCGAGGTTCTCGGCGGTGGCCTCGGTGAGGTCGGCGAGCCAGCTGTTGAACACCAGCTTGGCCCTGGTGCCGTTGCCCGCCGGGCCGAGCCAGAAGGTGTCCCGGCCGAGGACGTCGAACGCGGGCGTGAGCGCGTCGCGGGCCTCGTCGGGGCCGCTGGCCAGGATGACCAGGTCGCCGGCCTCGGCCGGCCCCTGGCTGCCGGACACGGGCGCATCGGTGTAGGCGATGTCGTTCTCGCCGGCGGTCCGGGCGAGCCGGGTCGTCCATTCCAGGCCGATAGTGCCCATCTGCGCCCAGATCAGGCCCGGCGCCCGCGTGCGGGCGAAACCGTCAGTCCCGCTCAGTACCTGATCGGTGGCCGGCCCGTCGGCGAGCATCGTGATGACGACGGCGGCGCCTTCGACAGCCTCGGCGGGCGTGGCCGCCACGGCCGCGCCCTGCGCCGTCGCCGTGGCGGTGTGGCTGCTGGTGCGGTTCCACGCCCGCACCGGGAAGCCGGCGCTGGCCAGGTTGGCGGCCATCGGTCCGCCCATGCGCCCGGTCCCGAGGAAGGCGATCACGGGCCGGTCAGCCTCGGCGGTGCCGGGGCTTGTCGTCGGGGTGCTCTGCGAGGCGGTCATTGTGGTTCCCTCCGGCGAACTCGGTGACCTTGGTTGTCCTTCCCCTCAGATGCCATCAGGCCTGCGCCGGGCGGGGTGAACCGGCTCAACCGGCCGGGTGAATCGCCGGGGACGCGGGCGTCCGTCCCGAAATGAAATGCGGTGATGGGGTTGTCCTCGCCGTCAGCCACGTTGCTGGTCGGCACTGTCCTCGAGCAACTGCTGAAGCCACTGCTGGCTGGCCCTCGCGATCCTGGGCGGGACGCCGAGCTCGTCCAGCAGGTCCCTGGCCGCCGCCATCTCGTCGACCCGTCGCCGCGCGTGCCTGATGCTGCCCTGCTCCAGGCGGTCGACGGTGTCCGCTGAGGCGGTCGCCAGGACCTCGCCGATGTCCTCGCGGAGCCAGTCCTCGCAGCCCGCCGCCCTGGCCGCGCGCAGCGACTCGGTGACCGCCGCGGCCAGTCCCTTGTAGAACACGCTGCGGACCAGTTTGCGCGTCGCGGCCGTGCCCGGCGGTCCCGGCAGGACCGTGACGGTGGCACCCAGCGGGCCGAAGCCGGCGGCGAAACGCTCGGCCGCGGGGCCGCTGACGAGCATGGGCGTACGGAGCCCGAGCCCGGGCACCGGCGCCATCAGCGCGACATCGGCGAAGCCGATCTCCGCCTCGACCGCCAGTTCGGCGAGGCTCGCCTTGAGCCCTGCCGATGAGGTGTTCAGGTCGGCGTAGATCGCCGTGCCGTCGATGCCCGGCAGGGCCAGCCGCAGCGTCTCGATGGCCTCGTGCGCGCTCGTCAGCGCGATGACGATGTCGGCTCCGCGGGCCGCGTCGGCATCGCTGCCGCACTCCACGACTCCGGCCGGCGCCGCCACCCTGGGGTCGTAGCCGCGGACGGCCGCGCCCGCCGCGACGAGGCCGGCCGCGACCTCGGAGCCTGCCTCGCCCAGCCCGAGGACCGCGACGACGGGAGCAGCAGGCGGCCGGGCGGCCGAGCTCACGGAGCGGCTCATCGGTGGCCGTGCTGGCCTGGGGGGACGACCCCCCGGACCCCCCGCTCGTGCTGGCCTGGGGGAACGACCCCCCGGACCCCCCGCTCGTGCTGGCCTGGGGGGACGGCGACCCCCCGCTGGGTCGCGGCGGCCGACAGCGCCTGGAAGGCCTGGATCACGCTCTGCAGGTGCTCGCGCATGGCTTCCTGCGCGGCCTCCGGGTCGTGCGCGGTGATCGCGGCGACGATCGCCTCGTGCTGGGGGAGCGAGACGCTCGGCCGGCCTGGGACCAGCGACAGCGTGAACTGGTGACGGACCGTCTGGTCGCGCAGCTGGCGGAGCATGCGGGCGGCGGTCTCGTGCGCGGCGATGTCGCGGACGGAGCGGTGCAGCCGCGCGTTCAGGTCGCTGTAGGTCAGCAGCTCTGACTTGTCCACGGCGGCGCGCATGTCCTTCACCAGCTTGCGCAGCGTCACGGCGTCCGACTTCGTGACCCGCTCGGCGGCGCGCGCGGCCAGCAGGCCCTCGAGCAGGATGCGGACCTCGGTGATCTCGATGGCCTCGTCGAGAGAGATCTCCCGGACGCGGGCGCCGCGGTTGCGCTGGAACTCAACCAGGCCCTGGCCGGCCAGCTCCTGCAGGGCGGAGCGGAGGATGAACCTGGACGTGCCGAACCGCTCGCACAGGTCGACCTCGACCAGGCGCTGCCGCGGTGCGTACTCGCCCTTGAGGATCGCCGCCCGAAGCGCGTCGGTCACAGCCGGCCGAGAGTCCTCCGGCATGCTGACACTTCCTTCCAGTGCAGGGCTGACCGTCGATGCTAGTGCTCGACGGGCGGCGTGCCGTGGGTGTGGAACGACGGGATCGTGGCGAGCCCCCACGCCTGGCCCTTCGCGCGCTCGGCCTCCGTCCAGGTGACGGGCTCCCAGTCGGGCGCGAAGATCAGCCGGGCGCAGGGGTTGCACAGCTCGATCCGGTTCCCGCCGGGCTCGTAGACGTAGAGGAAGAACGTCTGCTGGATGGCGTGCTTGTGCGGGCCGGTCTCGATGAACACCTGCTTGTCCAGGCAGATGTCCGCCGCCCGGAGGATGTCCTCCCTCGTGTCGGTGGCGAAGGCGAGATGGTGCAGCCGCCCGCTGCGCCCGGTCCAGTCGTTGGTGTACACGAGGTCGTAGGACTTCTGCGCGAAGTGCGTCCACTGCGCGGAGATCGTGCCGTCGTCGAGCTGGATCTGCTCGGTCACCCGGCCGCCGAGCGCCGAGCAGATGAACCGGCCGTTGGGCTCGGTCTGCGCGGCCAGGTAGTTGACGTGGTCAAGCCGGCGCACGCACACGCCGCGGGCGGGATAGGCCTGGGCCTGGTTCTTGAGCGCGGGCCTGAGCTCCTCCGGCGGCTCGTAGCGCTCGGTCTCCCAGTACAGCTCGAGCTCGTGGCCGTCGGGGTCACGGCAGAGGTAGGTGGGACCGATGCCGAGGTCGCCGTCCTGCCAGCCGACGCCCAGGCCCTGGGCCTCGATCTCCGTCACCCGCCGCGTGAGCGCGTCCGCGCTCGACGCGCGCAGCCCGGTGCGCCGGATCCCGGAGGTGGACGACGCGGTGAGCTTGAGACTGTGGTGCTCGTAGTCGTCCCAGGTGCGCAGGTACACCGAGTCACCGCTGGTGCCGTTCTCGGTCAGGCCGAGGACCTGCGTGAAGAACCACAGGCTCTCCTCCGGCCTGGGCGTCAGCAGCTCGGCGTGGCCCAGGTGCGCGATCTCGTGCAGCAGGCGTGTCATCGCGGCGGTCCCATCATGAGGCGAGGCCGGCCTGGCCGGCCGGGAAGACGATGCCGTCGAAGAGCTTGCGCGCGGTGCGGATCACTCCGGCGCTGACCACTCGTGGCAGGCCGGCCGAGGTGTCGACCTCGACCTCTACCTCGAGGTGTCCCGTCGGGTGCTCGACGTCCACGACATAGCCAATTGGAGGGAACGTCGATAGCTCGGCGCCGGTGCCGCCCGGAAGGCGCAGCCCGGTTACGACGGACACCGCGCCGAGCACGCCGATCGAGGTGTGCAGGCGTTCGGGGATAAAGGTGCGGGTGCAGATCGTTCCGCCGTCGCGCGGTGCGCTGACCAGCGTGGTCTTGGGAACCGACAGCGCGGTGACGTCGCCGAGTCCCATGAGCTTGCCGGCGGCCAGCCGGAGCGAGTGGATCCGCTCGGTCAGGGCCTGGTCGCGGCTGAGTTCCTCGACCGGCTCGTGCCCGGAGATCCCGAGGTCGGCGGCGCGGGCGATGACGACTGGCATGCCGTTGTCGACGCAGGTCACCTCGATGCCGTCGATGACGTCCCGGACGCTGCCGGTGGGCAGCAGGCTGCCGGTGGTCGACCCGGCGGTATCGGCGAACCGCAGCGTGATCGGCGCCGCGGTGCCGGGGACACCGGCGATGGCGGTACCGCCCGCGTACTGCGGCACGCCGCCTGAGGTGCGGAATGAGGCGGTGACGACACTGTCGGAGTTCACCATCCGGATGCGGGTGGTGGTCGTCTGCGGGCCCGCGTCAATCAGGCCTCGCTCCACCGCGAAGGGGCCGATCCCGGCGAGGATGTTGCCGCAGTTCTGCTGGTCGGTGATCGTCGCCTGCTCGACCCCGAGCTGAAGGAACAGATAGTCCACGTCGGCGTCATCGCGCGTCGACCGGGAGACGACGGCGACCTTCGACAGCAGCGGGCTGGCACCGCCGAGGCCGTCGATCTGCAGCGGGTGGCCGCTGCCCATGATCGCGAGCAGCAGCGCGTCCCGCTCCGCTGGCTCGGCGGGCAGGTCGCTGGCCAGGAAGTAGAGGCCCTTCGAGGTGCCGCCGCGCATCATCATGCAGCGGATGCCACTCACGGTCTCTCCCGGCCGGCCTCATAGGCCACGTACTCGACGCCGAGCTGTGACAGCACGGCCCGCAGGCCGTACCGGTCCAGGCCGAGCTGGCCCGCGCGCAGCGCCGCGCGCGTCTCGGATTCCTTCTCGGCCCGCGCGGCCGCAGCCGACAGCGCGGCGCCGACGCCGGCTCTGGGCACGACGACGACCCCGTCATCGTCGGCCAGGACCGCGTCGCCGGGCGCGATGAGCTGGCCGCTGATGCTGACCGGCACGTTGACCGCGCCGGCGGTGGCCTTCACCGTGCCCTGGGCGGAGACCGCCGCGCTGAACACGGGGAAACCCATGGCGTGCAGCTCGGCGACGTCGCGCACGCCGCCGGTGGTCACGAGCCCGACGACGCCGCGGCGGAGCAGTGAGGTGGCGAGCAGCTCGCCGAACGCCCCGTCGGTGGATGGTGAGGTCGTCGTCACCACGAGCATGTCGCCGGCCTGGCACTGCTCGACCGCGGCATGGATCATGAGGTTGTCGCCCGGCCAGCAGACCACCGTGACCGCCGTGCCGCCGATGCGTGACCCGAGGTGGACCGGCCGGATGCCGGCGCCCAGGTAGCCGGTGCGGCCCACGGCCTCGTGCACGGTCGCCACGCCGAACTCGGCCAGCCTCGCGACCTCGCCGGGATCGGCCCGCGGGCAGCCGGTGACGACCACGTTCCTCACTGGAGCGTCCTGGCGGTCTCCGGATACAGCCGCATGTACGCCTCGGCCATGGTCGAGCGCAGCAGGCCCAGGTTCGGGCCGGCATTGCGCTCGAACTGCACGCCGCGCCGCCTGGCCAGATCGGTGTAGTAGTCCCACATATGCGGCTGGGCCTTGAGGCACTCCATGGCCTTGCGCTTGGTGTCGAAGACCTCGGTGATATCCAGCAGCACCTGGGGCTTGAAGTCGCACTGCTCGGGCTGGTGGGGCTCGAACAGGAACACTGGCGGGGCGCCGAGCGGCTCGCCGGGGGCCTCGTAGCCGATCGCCTGGGCCAGGACTCGCGCTTGCAGCGCCATGCGGGCCGCAGCCGGGTGATCGCCGTTGTAGGGATCGGCGAGCGTGTGGGTCAGCACGACCGTGGGCACCACCCGGCGATAGCAGCGCACGATGGCGTCCACGAGCTCTTCAGACTCGCGCAGCGGATAGTCCCCGGCATCGAGGAACTCGATCGACGCGCCGAGCGCCGCCGCGGCCTGGCCCGCTTCCTCGCGCCTGATCGCCTTGACCTCGTCCAGGTTCTTGCCCTCGCGCCAGGCCTTCGCGGACTCGCCGCGCTCGCCGTAGCTCAGGCACAGCACGGTCACCGGTGCCCCGCGCGACGAGGCCAGGGCGATGGCCCCGCCCGCCCGCCACACGAAGTCGCCGGCGTGGGCGCTTATTACCAGGAGCGGACCAGTGGATGCGCTCATCTGTTCCTTCCCGTTTCTCTCCCGGAAGCTAACTCGGAGTCGACGAGATTGTCAACGATCTTTGTAAGCCGCAGCATGAGCACCATGCGGTAGCCAGGCAGATTGGCGCGAAGAGTCAGCAAGATTGTTGACATCAATGGGCGAGAAGTCTAGGTTCTCCCGCAAGACCGGCTCGGCACATCATCCGCCGCCCGGACGCAGCGGGAGGGCAGAAGTGCCAAAGAGCCACTGCACGGCGATGTCGCCCAGCGCCGGACGGCGCGGCACGGAGAAAAAAGGTCTGCAATGCGCATAGCCGTACGCCAAGCGCACACTTCATAATGTCTCCATCGCGCAGTGCCCGGCCCCCCTGCTGACCCTTGGTTCGGGACGGACCTCGGACGCCGGACCGACTGCCGGCGCAGACGTCGAGGAGACGGAATGGCACATCAGGAAGCGAGCAGTGTGGCCACCGAGCACCTCCGGGTCGCCACCCGCTCGCCGCTGAAAGGGACTGGCTTCGTTGCGGTCGCCGCGGGCGCGGTCCCGGTCTCTGCGATACGACCAAACCAGGAGATCGATTACCGATGAGTGACCACATTGTGCGGTCCGGCGGCATCATCCCGGCCCAGAGCCTCAGCCGCCGCAACCTGTTGCGCGGGATCGGTGCTGGCGCTGCGGTTGTAGGGGCCGGCGGCCTGCTCGAGGCATGCGGCGGCATCAAGGGCGCCAGTTCCAGTAGCACCAAGGCCATCACGATCGGCTGGATCCACCCGCTGACCGGCGACCTCGCCGGGTTCGGGGCGGCCGACAACTGGGTTATCTCCAAGATCAAGCAGACGAGCCCGTACAAGAACGGGTTCAAGATCGGCGGCAAGACCTACCCCGTGACGATCAAGTCCTACGACTCGCAGTCCAGCGTCACCAGGGCCGGAGACCTGGCCAGGACCGCGATCCTCAGCGACAACGTGGACATGCTGTTCGCGTCGTCGACGCCGGAGACGGTGAACGCCGTCGCCAGCCAGGCCGAGACGCTGGGCACGCCGCTGGTCTGCGCGAACTGCCCCTGGGAGTCCTGGTACCTGAACCTGTTCCCGAAGGGCAATCCGCAGGACGCCACGGAGAAGGCCAAGTACGTCATTCTCTACTTCCTGGGCGCCGAGCACCTCGCGAAATGCTTCATCCCGATGTGGAACCGCATCCACACTCAGTTGCACACCGACAAGGTGGTCGCCGCCGCGTTCCCCAACGATCCGGACGGCGACGCCTTCCGCGCCGTGTTCCCGCCCATCGTCACGGGGGCCGGCTACACGTTCGACATGTCGACGGCCTACCCGGACGGCACGACGAACTACACCTCGATGATCACGCAGTTCAAGGCGGACAAGGCCGACTTCTTCACCAACGTTCCGCTGCCGCCGGACTTCGCCGCGATGTGGCACCAGTCGATCCAGCAGGGCTTCCGGCCGAAGCTCGCGACCGTGGCCAAGGTGCTGCTCTTCCCCACCGATGCCTACGCGATGGGGGCGGAGGCCTACAACATCGCGACGGACACCTGGTGGGTGCCGACGCTGCCGTGGACGTCCACGTTTACCGGCGAGTCCTGCCAGACGATGGCCAACGAGTACGAGGCGGCCGTCGGCTCGCAGTGGAACGCCAACATCAGCAACTACAGCCTCTTCGAGATCGCGCATGCGGCGCTCACGTCGGTCACTGACCCGCACGACCACAGCGAGGTCGCCGACGCCATCCACAACGTGAACATCCAGGCGCTGGCCGGCCCGCTGAACTTCGCGTCCGGCGGCCCCGCTCCCGGCGTGGCCATCACCCCGCCGGCCGGCGTGCAGTGGCAGAAGGGATCGAAGTACGCCCTGCAGATGCAGATCGTCGACAACACCCTGCTGCCGCAGGCGAAGATCACCGCCGACCTGCTGCCGACCAACACGTGATGGTATGACCGGCCCGCTGCTCGAGCTTGAGCACGTCACGAAGCGGTTCGGCCAGGTCGTGATCGCCGAGGACCTGTCGTTCGCGGTGAGTCCGGGCGAGGTCGTCGGAATCGTGGGGCCGAACGGCGCTGGCAAGACCAGCCTGTTCGGTCTCATCTCCGGGGATCTCGCCCCCGGCGCCGGCGAGATCCGCTTCGCCGGCCGCGCGGTCACCAGGCTCGAGCCGGCGGCCCGGTGCCGGCTCGGCATCGGCCGGACGTACCAGGTGCCGCGGCCGTTCGGCGACATGACCGTGTTCGAGAACCTGCTCGTGGCCGCCCAGCAGGGCGGCGGGCTGCGACGGCGGGCCAGCTACGCGGCCGCGGTCGAGGCGCTGGACCGCGCCGGCATGTCGGGCCATGCGAACGTGCCCGCCGAGCGCCTCGGCCTGCTGCAGCGCAAGCGGCTGGAGCTGGCCAGGGCGCTGGCCACGCAGCCGACGCTCCTGCTGCTCGACGAGGTGGCCGGCGGCCTTACCGACCCTGAGGTGGCGCAGCTCGTCGAGATCGTCCGCGACGTCAACGCCGGCGGGATCGCGGTGATCTGGATCGAGCACGTCGTGCGCGCGCTCACGCCCGTCGTGAGCCGGCTGATATGCCTGGCCGGCGGCACGTTCGTGGGCGATGGCGACCCGGGCTCGGTACTCGCGGACCCCGCCGTCCGCGAGGTCTTCCTCGGCACCGACGTCACCGCCGCCCTGGCCGGCGGCTCACTGCACGGCTCTGCTGACGGCGGGTCACAGCCGTGAGCGAGCCGGTAAACACAGCCGTGAGCGAGCCGCCGCTGCTGGAGGTCAGCGACCTGACCGTGCATCACGGGCAGCTGCGGGCGCTGGACGCGCTCTCGCTCACGGTGATGCCGGGCGAGGTCTACGCGATCATCGGCGCGAACGGAGCGGGCAAGTCGACGCTGCTGCGCACGATCGCTGGCCTGCACCAGCCCACTGCCGGCGCGGTCCGGCTCGACGGCGAAGACGTGACGGTGCTGCGGCCCGAGCGCCGGGCCCGCCAGGGGATCGTGATGGTGCCCGAGGGCAGGCGGCTGTTCGGGTCGCTCTCGGTCGAGGAGAACCTCCAGGTCGGTGCGACCTACGCGCGCCCTGGTCCGTGGACCATCGAGAAGGTGTACGAGACCTTCGACTGGATGCGGTCGCGGCGCGGCCAGCGCGCGGCCCAGCTGTCCGGCGGTGAGCAGCAGACGGTATCGATCGGCCGGGCGCTGGTCGCCAACCCGCGGGTGCTGCTGCTGGACGAGCTGTCGCTCGGCCTCGCGCCGGTGATCGTCCAGCGGATCTACGGCATGCTGCCGCAGATCCTGGCGACCGGCCTCACGGTGCTGCTGGTCGAGCAGGACGTCAGCCAGGCCCTGCGGGTGGCCTCGCACATTCACTGCCTGCTGGAGGGCCGGACGACTCTGGAAGGCAGGCCGGCCGACGTCACGGCCGAGCAGGTCGAGGCGGCCTACTTCGGGCTCGCGGGAACGGGCGCGGCCAGCCGGTCCGCCGAGGGGAGTGAAGCGTAATGGCCTGGGTGAACGCGATCATCCAGGGCGTACTGACGGGCGGGCTGTACGCGCTGTTCGCCTGCGGGCTGTCGCTCATGTTCGGCGTCATGAAGGTCGTGAACCTCGCGCACGGCGACCTCGCCGTGGTGGCGGGGTACGTCGCGATCGGCATCATCACCGCGACGCACATCCCCGTGCTGTGGTCCGTGGTCGTCGTTGTGCCGGTGATGGCCGTCCTTGGCTACGTGCTGCAGCGCACGCTCATCCAGAGCGCCCTCAACCGCGGCGTCCTGACGACGCTCATCGTCACCCTCGGGGTGTCGATGGTGATCGAGAACGGCCTGCTGCAGTTCTTCACGGCCAACACCCGCGGGATCGGGCCGAACCTGAGCCTGGTGACGAGCTCCTTCAGTCTCGGGTCCCAGATTCAGATCGCCTGGCTGCTCGTGGTTATCTTCGCGGTGGCGGTCGTGGTGCTGCTCGGGCTGCAGTACTTCCTGTCCGGTTCCAAGTACGGGCGGCTGATCCGGGCCACTGCCGATGACCAGGAGGCCGTCCAGCTGGCGGGCGCCGACTACCGGCACGTCTTCGGCATCGCGGCGGCGCTGGCGCTCGGCACGGTGGCCCTCGGCGGCATCGCGTACGGGATGTACGCCGATCTCGATCCGACCGCGGGCACCGACACGATTCTGCTGTTCGCGTTCGTGGCGGTCGTCATCGGCGGGCTGGGCTCACTGTGGGGCACCCTGCTGGGCGGCGTGGTGCTGGGCGTGGCCCAGCAGATCGGGGCCCAGATCAACTTCTCCTACGAGGTCCTGGCCGGCTACATCGTGTTCCTCGCCATCCTCGTCCTCCGCCCTGAGGGTCTGACCACCAGGAAGGCTCAGTCATGAGGGCGGAGTCGTGACTCTGGCCGCCGAACCGACCCTGCTCGGGGCGGAGGACTTCCGCGTCACGCGCTCGCGGCGCAATGTCACCTGGAACGGGATCGGCGTGCTGGCCGTCGTCGTCGTGCTGGCGCTGTTCCCCTACATCGTGTACTCGGGCACCACGGCGATCATGGTGCAGGCTTTCATCGTCCTCACGATGGCCAGCATGTGGAACCTGCTGGCCGGATACGCCGGGCTGGTCTCGGTCGGGCAGCAGGCCTTCGTCGGCCTCGGTGCGTACTTCGTCCTGATTCTGGCGCTGCACGGCACGTCGCCGTTCGCGGCGCTGCCCGTCGCCGCGATCGCCTGCGGGGTGGCGGCGCTGCCGATGTGGTGGCTGGTGTCCCGGCTGCGCAGCGGTTACTTCGCCATCGCCACCTGGGTGCTCGCGGCCGCCATCATGCTGTTCGTGCAGCGGTTCCAGTCGCTGGGCGGCGGCACCGGGCTGCCGCTGCCGGGCTTGACCGGGATGAGCCCCACCCTGCTCACCGCCTACACCTACTGGGCCGGCCTGGCCGTGACGGTCCTCGCGCTGCTGGCCATTTACCTGCTGCTGCGCGGCCGGACCGGCCTGGTTCTGACCGCGATCCGCGACGATGAGGTGGCCGCGCGCAGCTCCGGGGCGCGGGTCGGCCTGGCCCGGCTGCTGGTGTTCGTGGTCGCCGGGGTCGGCTGCGGGGCCGCGGGGGCCGTCCTGGCGATCAGCCAGCTTCAGGTGCAGCCGAGCGCGGACTTCAGCGTGCAGTGGACCGCGGAGATGGCGTTCGCCACGATCATCGGCGGCCTCGGCACGATCGAGGGGCCGATCATCGGAACTGCCGTCTACATGGTGCTGCAGCAGACCCTGGCCTCGTACAACGCGTGGTATCTGATCATCCTGGGGCTCGTCGCGATCGGGGTGGCGCTGTTCGCCCGCCGCGGTCTGTGGGGTCTGGTGGACGCCCGTCTCAACCTGCGGCTGTTTCCCGTCGGGTACTGGCTGCGGGCCCCGGCCGGCAACGGCGGACGCACCGGTCAGGCTGGCGAAGAAGCCGTCGCGGACTAGACGCGTCACTCTGTTTTCACTGCTGGCCCGTGGGTATCAGCGCTTCACCGACAGCGGGGGGAACAATGCCACCAAGGACATCCGGGACTGCTACCCGGCCGTCAGCGAGATCCACGGCTCGCTCATCACGGACCACTTCATCACGGACCACCACTTCATCACGGGCTGCTTCTTCGCGGACGGCGGCCAGGAAGTCACCGGCTAAGTCGTCAGCCAGCGGGAACGGCCGCGCGCGCAAGTCACTCAGCAGCCAGCCGTGGCTGCATCAGCGGGGCGTCGAGGTCCAGGAGTTCGGGACGGTGCGGCAGTTCCCGCTCGGCCTGTCCTACGACGCGAGGATGTACTCCTGCGAGCGCCTCAACCAGACCCTCGCCGACACGCAGATCCTGTATGCCCTGTACAAGAAGCACCACTGGCTCATGCGCGGGCCGACCTTCTACCAGCTGCATCTCCTGCTGGACAAGCACGCGGGGGAGCAGCTTGAGCTGGTTGACCTGATCGCGGAGCGGGTGCAGACGCTTGGCGGCGTGGCCGTCGGCGATCCCCGGCACGTCGCGGAGATCACGTCAATCCCGCGCCCGCCGAACGGGGCCGAAGAGGTGCCAGCCATGCTGTCGCGGCTCCTGGAAGCGCACGAGACGATCCTGATCAACGCGCACGACGCCGCGGCCAGGACGATGGACATGGGCGACGACGGGACCAACGACCTGCTGGTTTCCGATGTGATCAGGACCGGCGAGCTCCAGGCGTGGTTCCTCGCCGAGCACCTGGTGGATACTCCGCTGGTGCACGCCTGACCGAGGGTCAGCCGCCGAGGGCCGTGACCATGTTCATGATCGTGACCATCTGCGGCGCGCCCTTCACCGCGAAGTTCGCCCCGTCGTATCCCCACCAGTCCCAGCAGCCCTCGGGATTAAGCGGGAGCACGCTCGCGATGGCCTGGGGGTAGAGGACTACCAGGTTGTTCGTGTCCGCGTAGGTGTCGAGGTTGCCGTAGTCGGGGAAATCGTCGCCGAGCAGGTACTGGCCGGACAGACAGCCGTGCAGCGCGACGACCAGCTTGCACGGGGCGCCATCGGCGCAGGACGGCGGCGTGTACAGCAGGCCAGTGCTGTCCATGCTGAGCGCGGGAGCACTGCCGCCGGGCGCGTACTGATCCTGGTCGAATGAGGAGAGGGTTCCGTCCGGTCGGCCGTCGTTGGGCGCATTGACGCTCCCAAGCCAGTGCCTCAGCATCTGGCCCTCCGGGTCGTCCAGGCAGTTGATGAGGAACGGCGGGCTGGTGGCCGAGCACGGCAGGATGCCCTCGGGCGTCGGCCAGCCGTGACCGGCGAGGTCGGAGCTGTGATACTCGACGTTCGCGCCGAAGTGCTGGTAGAAAGCCACGCCGTCGGCCGACACCAGGTCGTTCACGATCGGGTCGAGCAGGCCGTGATAGACGTAGACCGGCTTGCCCGAGAGGTTGGAGACCGGGTCGATGAGGCCTTCCGCAGACCAGGTGACGGCCTCCTGCTCCAGAGCCGGGAGGCTTGCGCCGACGTCGCAGGTCGCGAAGTCAATCACGTTGCCCTGGCCGCAGTCGTAGGGGCCAGCCGCGATGATGCCCGCGCCATCGAAGGTTCCGGAGTAGGCCACCTGCAGTTGCGTGGCCATGAATCCGCCCGACGACACGCCGGTCACGTAGACGCCCGTGATGTCGAGTCTTGGCAGGCTCGCAGCGGCCTGCGCCGGCGCTGCGGTCGCGAGGGCGCTCGCCGTGAGAGCGAGGGTGGTGAGCAGGGATCTCGCTGTCGACTTCTTCATTGGCGCACTCCGGCCCGTCAGGCAAACAATCGATCGTTTGGCTAACCCAACTGTCACCCGGCGGCGGTATCCTGTCAATCAAACGTTCGTTTGGATTGGCGGCGATGATGGCTGACAGGCTCGCCGAGCGGCTGGCGGGGCGGATCCCGGCGGGTGCGGCCAGTCCGCAGCGCCGGCTCGCCGCCGTTGCGGTCGAGCTCCCGGACGGCGTGACCCCGCCGGGCACCAGAGGCTCGATCCTGCGCGCCGCCCTGGGCCTCTTCTCCGAGTTCGGCTTCCACGGCACGTCGGTACGGCAGATCGCCGCCGCTGTCGGCATCAACCCGGCCACCCTCTACGCGCACTACCCATCGAAGGAGCACGTCCTGGCCGAGCTTGTGTTCCTCGGTCACCGCGAGCTGTACCTCCGCCTCTCGGGCGCCCTGGAGCAGGCGGGGCCGAGCACCGCCGGTCAGCTCGCTGCTCTGGTCAGTGAGCACGCGCTGATCCACTGCGATTACCCCTTGCTCGCCGTAGTGGCCAATACCGAGTTGCACGCGCTGTCGGCCGAGCTGGCGGGTCCGGCGCTCGAGATGCGCGCCCGTTGCAGTGACCTGCTGCTGACCGTGCTCACCGACGGCGCTGCCAGCGGTGAGTTCGAGATGAGCGACCCCGTGCTCACCGCGATCGCGATCGCCGGTCACGGCATGCACATCGCGCACTGGTTCGTGCCCGGCGATCCCTACGACCGGGGCCAGGTTGCCGACGGCTACGCGCAGCTGGCGCTGCGCATGGTCGGAGCGCGCGCTTAGGTCAGTTGGCCAGGAACGGCAGCTCCGACAGCCCGGCCTGAATGTCGGCAAAGACGGCGTCGGGCGGCTGATCAGCGTTGATGGTCATCAGAATTCCGCGCTGCTGGTAGTAGGGAACGAGCGAGCCGGTCGTCTGGGCGAACACCTCGAGCCGGTGGCCGATCACGTCGGCGGTGTCGTCGGCGCGCCCGCGCTCGTCGGCCCGGCCAAGCAGCCTCCGCCTCAGCACCTCCTCCGGCGCATCCAGGTAGATCGCTGCCTGCAGGGTCACGCCGAGCCGCGCCCCGAGCTCGGCCGCAGCGGTCGCCTGGGCGAGAGTGCGCGGGAAGCCGTCCAGGATGTAGCCGCCGTCGCGGGCCGCGTCGACGACGGCCGGGATCAGCACGTCGAGCACGATCTGGTCGGGGACGAGGTCGCCGCGGGCCTGACAGGCTGCGATCTCACGGCCGAGCGGGCTGTCGGCCCTGGCCTCGGCCCGCAGCAGATCACCGGCGCCGATGTGCCGAGCGCCCGACCAGGCAGCAAGGCGGCTGCCCTGCGTGCCCTTGCCGGCCCCTGGCGGAGCCAGAAGCAGCAGCCTCACCGGGCGCCAATGTCGGCCGGGATCACGATCTCCCGCTTCAGGATCTTGCCGGTCGGCCCCTTGGGCAGCGCGTCCAGGATCCAGAGGTGGCGCGGATACTTGTACGCCGCCACCTGGCCCTTGACGAAGGCTCGCAGTTCCTCGGCGGTGATCGCCGCGCCTGGCTTGAGAGACACCGCGGCAGCGACCTCCTCTCCCAGGGCCGGATGCGGGACGCCGATCACGGCGGCCTCGGCGACCGCGGGATGCTCATAGAGCACTTCCTCGATCTCCCGCGGGTACACGTTATAGCCGCCGCGGATGATCATGTCCTTCTTTCGGTCCACGATGAAGAAGTACCCGTCCTCGTCCACGCGGGCCAGGTCACCGCTGTGGAACCAGCCATCGCGGATCGCCTCGGCGGTCGCCTCGAGGCGATGCCAGTAGCCCTTCATGACGTTCGGACCGCGAATCACGATCTCGCCGACCTCACCCTGCGGAAGCTCGTTCCCGGAATCGTCGACGACACGCATCTGGACGTCGCGGATGGGCGTGCCGATAGAGCCAGGCTTGCGCTCGCGGCCCGGGTGGTTGAAGGAGGCCACCGGCGAGGTCTCCGAGAGGCCGTAGCCCTCCAGCACCGCGCAGCCGAACGCTTCCTCGAACCCGCGCAGGACCTCGACCGGCAGCGCCGCCCCGCCGGAGATGCACATCCGCAGCGAGGACAGGTCGTAGTCAGCGCGATCTGGCTGGTGCAGCAGCGCCACGTACATCGTCGGCACGCCTTCGAAGACAGTAACGCGGTGCCCGGTGATGATCCTCAGGGCATGCTCGGCGTCGAACCGGGGGAGCAGGGTCAGACAGGCCCCGGCCGCCACCGCGACGTTCAGCGCGACAGTCTGGCCGAAAACGTGGAAAAGCGGAAGCCCGCCGAAGATGACGTCGTCCGGCTGCGCGCGGACGATGTCGTCGCGGGCTACCTCGGTGTTGCTCCTGAGGTTGCCGTGAGTGAGCTCGGCCCCCTTCGGCTGGCCCGTCGTTCCGGAGGTGTAGAGGATCACCGCGGTCTCGTCATCGCTGGTGTCCACGACCTCAGAGTCAGCCTCAGCCGAGGCCAGCAAGTCGGGAAAGCTGACCGTGTCCACGACGATGAGACCCGCCGCGGCCTGCTCGGCCCCGCCGCGGGCCTCCTCGGCGAACGCGTGCCAGGCAAAGAGCAGACCGGCCCCGGAGTCGCTCAGGTAATAGGCGACCTCGCGGGCCTTGAGCAGCGGATTCATCGGGACGACGACGCCTCCGGCCCGAAGGATGCCGTAGTACACCACGGGCACCTCGGCGACGTTGGGCATCATGATTCCCACGCGGTCGCCGGGCCGCAGGCCTCGCTCGCGCAGGACCCCCGCGACCCTGGCACTTGCCTCGTCCAGGGCCCGGTAGGTCATCGCCGCGTTATCCACCCGCACGGCCACCCGGCCGCCGTGGATACGAGTCGTGTCCGTGAGGTTACTCGCTAGGTTCGTCATCCTGTCATTGTCGGACCGCCCGGGCAGGTGGTCGATGGCCCTCCGGCATCAACTCTGGTCCGGGGCATTGGTACCGCGACACAATCCACTGATGGACATGGACTCAGGTGGTTCCGGCGTCGCTGACCTGGTGGCCGGCGTCGCGGCCGCGGTACCCAGGCAGGCGGTCTCGGCGGACGTCTTCCAGGCGATTGTGCGGGAAATGCCGGAGCTGGAGGAGGACAAGCCGCTGCTGGCCCTGCTGACCTCCAGCGTCGACAGCAACGTGGACACGTGCCTGCAGATCATGCAGCACCGGATCGACCTGTCAGCGGTGCAGGCCCCGGCGGCGGCGGTCGAGTATGCGCGCCGCCTGGCTCAGCACGGCACGCCGCTCACCACGCTGCTGCGGGCCTACCGGCTCGGGCATGCCCGCTTCTCGGACTGGCTGCTCAGGGAGCTCGCCCGGCATGCCGATGACGCCCAGGTCATCAGCGCCGCCACGCTGAGCATCTCCAGGATCGTGGCTGCCTACATTGACCAGACCTCCGAGGAGATCGTCGCGGCCTACACCCAGGAGCGCGAGCACTGGCTCCGCAATCAGAACGCGGCGCGCGCGGCCAGGGTCAGGAGGCTGCTGGCGGGTGACCGGAGCGACGTGCGCGCCGCTGAGGCCGCCCTCGGCTACCGGCTGCGCCAGTACCACGTGGGCATGGTGTGCTGGATCGACGGGGCGGCGGGAGCCGCCGACGAGCTCACCCGGCTGGAGCGCGCAGTCGGCCAGGTCGCCGTACAGGCGGCCTGCGCCGGGGAGCCGGTGTTCCTGCCCCGCGACGAGTCGAGCGCGTGGGCGTGGCTGCCGCTGGGCATCCGGGACCGATTCGACTCCGCGGAAGCCAGCACGGCCGGCGTGAGCGCCGACGTTCGCTTTGCGTTCGGCGACCCGGCCCGCGGTGCGGGCGGCTTCTGCCTTACCTACCTCCAGGCCATGGCGGCCGAGGCAGTCGCGCTCGCGGCCGGATCGCGCCCGCGCCGGGTGGTGACCTTCGCCGAGGTGGCGCCCGTCGCGATGATGCTGGGCTCCGGCGACCTGCTGCGCCCCTGGGTCCGCAGCACGCTCGCGGGCCTGGCCAGCGATGACGAGCATCACGCGCGGCTGCGCGAGACGCTGCTGGTCTTCCTGCGCAGCGGCAGCAGCTACAAGGCCACGGCGGAGCGCCTTGTCCTGCATAAGAACACCGTCCAGTACCGGATCCGCAAGGCCGAGGAGAGCCTCGGCCACGCCGTCGCCGACAACCGCCAGGACGTGGAACTCGCGCTTCTGGCCAGCCACTGGCTGGGCGCGGCCGTTTTGCAGCCAGGCGCGGCGCCGCCTGGCCAGAATGCCCGGCTCGCGGCCTCCGAGTAGCTCGCCTGCCGGGGACATCGCGCAACTCACCCCCAGTTTCGTTCGCCCAAATCGGTTGATAATGCCCGGATAGGCGAACGAAACTGGGGGCAAGTTGGCGGGCAGCCCAACTCCGTTCCGGTTCGAGTCAGGTTCGCGAGGGTTTTAGCCGGTTTTGTGCCCACGAAAGCGGAACATAGATGAGCTGCGCCGCCTGGACTGCTGTCTGGGGTGCAGGCGGGGGGGCGGCGTGGGTCGGCCGGCTACTTGCTGAGGCTGACCGGGCGCAGCCCGTCGAGGGCAGCCTGCAGGATCGGCGCGAGGTAGTCGGAGTCGCCGTGGATGGTGGCGATCGCGATGACCATGTCGAGGACCTGCTCCAGGGTGAGGTCGGCACGGACCTCGTTCGCGTTCTGGGCAGCGGCGAGGAGCGGCTCGCCGACGGCGAGCACGCGCTCGCGATTGGCGCTGAAGAACGGGCTGTTGTCGGGCGCCTGCTTGAGCAGCTCGGAGCCGACGTGACGCTTGCTGGTGTAGAACGCGAAGAACCGGTGGAGCCAGGCCACGAGCAGGGCTCCAGGGGTGTCCGCCGTAAGGTTCTCCGCCGCTTCGCAAACCGCGTTGACCTCGTCGATGTAGAGGGCCTCGAGGAGCTCGCGCTTGCCAGGGAAGTTGCGGTAGAGGGTCGCCATGCCGACGCCGGCCCGGCGCGAGACCTCGGCCATCGAGATCTCGGCCCCGGGGTCAGCGAAAGCGGCCCGGGCAGCCGCGAGGATCTTGTCGCGGTTGCGCTCGGCGTCGGCACGTCTCGATGGCGCTGGCAGGTGGTCCGGGGCCATGTGACTCTTCCATGCTGGCAGGAGCGGACAGGCTGTCCGTTTCAGTAGCAAGGGTATCCGATCGGCCTGGCGGACGACAGATCGAGCCACCGACGAGCCGAACAAGCCCGCGGCGCCCGAGCCAGCGGGCGTTTCGGGCGCGCGGTTTCAGGCGGGCGGCCGTCTGCCGGACGTCAGTCCCTGGCGGTGCAGGTCGCGCGGCCAACCTTCACGGTGATCAGTACGCCGGGCGGCGGGCCGTTGAGGTAAATCAGCGCATACCCGGAACCGTTGGTCGTATACGAATGGGAGTAGCCGTCGGCGCTCGCGGTCGCTATCGCGAGCGGCTGGTTGGAGTGGACGTAGACGTTGTTCTCGTCGTACCGGGCGTTATAGACGCTCGCGGTTGCCGTGCACCGGGCACCCTTGGCCTTCTTCTTCTGGTACGGCGTGCCCCGGCTGTAGTCACGGGCGAGCGTCGCGCTGACCGCGGCCACGATGGCCCGGCTGCGGCTCAGGATGCCGAGTTCGCGGTTGTAGTCGAGGCTCGCGACGGAGAAGTTCTGCGATCCGATCAGCACGCGCTGGCCGGCGCGGCCGGCGTCGGCGACGATGACCTTGGCGTGGATGTACAGGGTGCCGCTGGTGTCGGCGTACAGGCGGACGTGCACACCGGCGCTCGTCAGCTCGCTGAACGCGTGGTCCCACTTGGAGTCCGCCGTCATGATGATCCTGACGCTCACGCCGCGGCGGGCGGCGGCCGCCAGCGCGCTCGTGACGGCCGGGTCATCCATTTCCTCGTCTTCCACCGCGAGGGTGTGGGTCGCGTGCCTGATGACCGACAGGACCGAGGCCTGGGCGTTCGTGGGTGACCACACCAGGTCGGCGCCGTTCGGCGGCCGGATGGAGCGCCCGGCGAAATCGGCGTTGAAGGTCGCGACGATCGCGGCGACGTCGGCCCGGCTGGTGTCGATCACGGCGAAATCCCGCGTGCCGGGATAATCCCTCGCGACGAGGTTGAGCGTCATGATCACCGACGTCGCGCGGTCAACCGTGAGGGTCTTCTGGTGGAAGGTCGTGCCGGCGGGTCCCCACCGGACGTGCACGCCGCGGGCGGACAGGTAGTCGTAGGCGGCGCGGTTGGCGGACTTCTCCAGGTGGCGGTCGAGGATCACCCGGACGTCCACGCCCCGGCGGGCGTCGGCGGCCAGATCCGCTTCGGCGGCGGGATCGGCCAGCTCGTACATGGTGAGGTCGACCGACGACCGGGCCCCGGTGATGAGCCGGTAGATCGGCGCGATCCCGGCCTGCGGTTCGACCAGCAGCCGGACAGCGGCGCGGGCGGCGGCGGCCGGCTTGCTCTTCGCCGGTGCCGCCGCGCTGGCCGCGGCACTAGCGCCGGCGAGCAGCACAGCCGTGATCAGGGTAATGATGATCTTTCGGTTGATGTCCGCTGGCATTGCCGGGGCCCTCATCTCACTCACTCCTCATGACTGACTGGTGAGACGACGCCCGAGGTCACCGGGCGGTTGTCAGGCTGGCCGGGCGGTGAAGCGAAGCGGCAGGCGGTGCATGCTGTAGATGCCGGCCGGCGTGCCGAAGGAAGGCTCTCCGTCGGGCCTCAGGTCGCGCATGCGGGGGGCCAGGAAAGTCAGCGCCTCGATGATCTCGGCCCTGGCCAGGTGCGAGCCGGCGCAGAAGTGCGCGCCGAAGCCGAAGGTGACCACCTGCGCGCCGCCCCGGTCGGCCGTGATGTCGAACCGGCCGGGATCGGTGTACGTCTGCGGGTCTCGGTTCGCGGTGGCCGCGCAGACGAAGAGTACGGTCCCGGCGGGGAAGACGATCCCCTCGACTTCCAGCTCCTCCCGCACCAGCCTCGCCGTGAACGGCACGATCGGCTCGAAGCGCAGCACTTCCTGGCAGGCCTGCTCGGCCAGGGCCGGGTCGTTCCCGAGCAGATCCCACTGCTCGGGGTGGTCGGCAAACAGCCGCAGCCCATGGGCGAGCTGCGACTCGGTGGTGTCGGTGCCGCCGGAGATGATCGACGCCGCCAGCGTGTAGATCTCGTCGTCAGTGAGCCGGTCGCCGTCCCGCTCGTAGTGGACCAGCGCCGACATGAGGTCATCGCCCGGCTGCTCCCGGCGCCTGGCCACGAGGTCGGCCGTGTAGTCCCTGACCTCCTCGTAGGCGGCCTCGATCTCGGCTCGCCGGGCGTCCATGTCCATGTCGAACACTGCCTGCAGGCTGGCCGACCAGCGGGCCAGAAGCGCCGCGTCGCCGGGCACGCCGAGCAGCTCGGCGATGGCCATCGAGGGCAGCGGCCGGGCCAGGGCGGTGACGGCATCGCACCGGCCGGCCGGTGCGATGTCCTGCCACAGCCCCTCCAGGTATTCACGCAGCCGGGGGCGCAGCCGCTCGACCTGGCGGGGCGTGAAGGCGCCGGTGACCAGCCGGCGCAGGCGGGCGTGGGGAGGGCCGGACTGGGTCATGAGGCCCTTGACCGTGCGCTCGTGGATGATCCCGTCGGTCAGGCCCTGGAGCTCAAGCAGCTCAACCGCGGGGAACGAGAGCCGCCGGTCCTTGAGCAGCGCCATTCCCTGCTCCCGGCCGAGTACCAGGTAGCCCAGGTCGGAGCGGACGAGCCAGGTGCGTCGGGCCAGGTCTTCCACGACGTCGTGGAACCGCTCGCTCGCGAAGTCCGGGTCATCGTGGGCAAGGAACGGCAGGTCCGCGTCCTCGGCAAGCATCGCGGCGACCCCTCTCAGTCCAGTTCGCGGCGGCGGCGATCTGTCATGGTATGCCGGCTGTGCTCGCAGAACTATGACGGAGGGGCGGATTCGTGATCAGCGACCGATGTACGCAATGCCGCCCGGGGCCTACGTTATTGCCCACTGCCTCAGTTGATCGACGACGAAAGGGCGCTACTCATGTTCAAGTCTGGATCGACGGTCTTCGTTCTGCGCGGCGTTCTGGCAGTCATCGTCGGGATCCTGGCCATCTCCTGGCCGGGCATTACGGTTCTCGCTCTGGTCGTGCTCTTCGCGATCTATGCGTTCATCGACGCCGGGGTCCAGACCATGCGGGCCTTCAGCAGCCGGGGCGCGGGGCCGGTCATCTGGCATCTGCTGCTCGCGGTGGTCGGGTTCCTGGCCGGCGTCATCGCGCTGTCCTGGCCCGCACCTACCGTGTTCGTGCTCGTTATCGTCGTGGCGGCCTGGGCGCTGGTCGGCGGTTTCGCGGAGTTCTTTGCCGGGTTCCGCAGCGGGGAGAGCGCCGGAACCCGAGCCTTGTTCATCCTGGCCGGGCTGGTGTCCGTTGTGTTCGGTCTCCTGCTCTTCTCCCGGCCGGGAGTTGGCGCGCTCACGCTCGCCCTCTTGTTCGGCCTTTACAGCCTGGTCTACGGCTTCTCGCAGATCATGGCCGGCGCCCACGACCGCATCCCCGCAGGCAAGGCCTAAGTTCCGCACCTCCGGCGCCTGATCGGTTAGTTGATCTCCGAGGTGTCGATGCGCGACACGATGCGGTCTGCGCTCATGCCGAGGCGCCGGAGCTGCTCAGCCGACAGGACATCGACGACGAGCGAGCGCACGTGGGCGACGTGGGCAGGCGCGGCTTCGGCGAGCGTCTCGAAGCCTTTGCCGGTCAGGATCCCGTTGGTGAAACGGCCGTCGGCCGCATCGGGCTCGCGACGAACCAGTCCGCGGGCCTCAAGCCGTTTGAACAGGTGGGACAGCCGTGACAGCGACGAGTTGGTTTGGTCCGCCAGAGAGCTGAGGCGCATTGTTCGCGCCGGGCTCTCGGACAGCATGGCGAGGACCTGATACTCGATCATGCTGAGGCCGGAGTCGCGCTGCAGCTGCTGGTCGATGGACCAGGGAAGCCACGTCATCAACCGGACGACGGAGAGCCAGGACTTCAGCTCCGCGTCGCTTAGCCACCTGACCGGCTGCTCCTCGCCCCGGCGGCGGGCTCCGTCCGTCACGGGCTCAGGATACTGAGCGCTTCCTGCCTGGTTACGACGCGGCCGAGACCGCCCAGCTCGTGGAGGTCCCCGAACGCCTCGATCCGGATGGACTGGTCCAGGCCCCCGATACTGACTGGCTCGTAGCCGTCGGCGCGGATCAGCTCCGCCGCCAGGTCCCCGGCCGCGGTGTCGTCGGCGGCGTAGAACTGCACGGCCCGCTCGGGCTCGCGCCTGGCCGCCGCGGCTAGCGTGGGCGCCGACAGCGTGCCGAGCGCCTTGACGAGCTGTGCTCCCGGTGGCAGCAGGCCGGCCAGGATCTGGCCTGACGACTCCGTCTCACCGATGGTCTTCTTGAAGCCGCCGTTGCCATCCGGCCCGATCGGGTTGGTCGGGTCGATAATCACCTTCCCGGCGAGCTGGTCGCCGTAGTGGGCGATGAGGTCCTTGAAGGAGTCGAGCCAGACGGCGAAGACGAGGACGTCGGCCCGCTCGACCGCCTCGTCCACGCTCACCGCCCGGGCGTGGCCGCCGAGGTCGGCGGCGAGCTTGCCCGCGGCCTCCTGGTCACGGCCGGCCAGCAGGAAGTCCTGGCCCCCGGCGGCGAGATTTGCCGCGAGCGTACTGCCGATGGTGCCCGTGCCGATGATGGCAACCGTGCTGTCGCTGATGGTCATGGTGGGTCTCCTTTTCACGATGGGCTCAGGCCGGCGTGCATCTCCCAGATCAGGACCTCGCTCGGCTCAGCCGCGGTCAGGCGGCGTTCGCCGGCTGCCGTCAGGCGGGCAGCGTCGCCAGGATCCAGCGCACCGCTTGCCTCGAGGTCGATGCGGCCGCGGGCGATGTAGACGTGCGCAAACGGAGCATCCGGAATCGTGATGCTGTCGCCGGCCTCGAGTCGCCCGACGTGGAGGGCGGCGTAGCGGTTGCGGATGCGGATCGCGGCCTGGTTGCGGTGCCGCGGCATCCCGGACGCGACCACTGCCAGCTGGCCCTGCAGGTCGGCCGGGTCCAGTTCCAGTTGCTCATAGCCCGGCGTCACCTCGGGCTCGTCCGGGACGACCCACATCTGGATCAGGTCAAGCGCCTGCTCGGCGCCGTGAGAGACGGCCGGCCGGTCGTTCTTCTCCGAATGCCGGATGCCAGTACCGGCCGTCATGCGCTGCGCGAGATCGGGATAGATGACGCCGGCGTGTCCCTCGGAGTCCTGGTGGACCAGGGTGCCGTTCAGGACCCAGGTCACGATCTCCATGTTCCGGTGCGGATGAGTCTCGAAGCCCGACCGGGGCGCGATCGTGTCGTGGTTGCTGACCACGAGGACGCCGTGGTGCGTGTCCGCGCCCAGCGGGTCGATGCCCGTATCGAACGAGTGGCGACCGTGCAGCCACCCGATCCGGGTCTGATGCCGGTCTGCCGCGCGGCGAATGCTCACCCGCGACTGCCCCACCGATGAAGCGCGCATGGACGCTCCTAGCTCGCATAACTTGAACTATCAAGTAACTTGACGCTAGTACGGCCAGGCCATGGTGTCAAGATGTGTTAGAAAGCGCCCGAGCGGCCCAAGGCTAAGCTTGATGTGTCAAGTTATCTAGGCGGTCAGGTTGACTCGCTGGGCGGGGATGTAGACCTGGCGTCCGGCGGAGGTGTTCCCGGCCGGGCCCTCGAAGAGCAGGGCACCAGCCGTATTGAGCACCAGCCGGAGTGTCTGATTGGCCGTGGTGTCGAACGCGATCAGGCTCGCGTTGTGGGCGGGGCTGTACGGGACGGCGGCCATCTCCTGGCCTCCCGAGTATCCGGCCGGCACCACGACCATGCCGACAATCTCGAGCTCGGTCCCGCGAAGCTGGTACTGCCACTGTCCCTGACCCGACGCCTGCGCCCAGCCGTTGGTGCCAGTGAAGGCCTGCGCCGGGCCATCGCCGACGAGGGTCGTATCCGACGCCGGACTCAGCAGCGAGATCGCCTGCGACCCGGACTGCGGGTTGATGATCACCGCACCGGCCGAGCCGTGCACGTTGACCTGGATGGCGGTGGCGGTGTCGACGGCGCACGGAGCCACAATGGTGGTGTTCGTGCAGCCTGCGTCGATCTCGATGTCGGACGGGTTGCCCGCACCCAGCGTGATTCCGGCGCCCTCGCGGACGTAGTTGCGGATTACCGTCTGCTGGCTGCCCGGGCCGTCGGGATAGGTGCCGACATAGATGAGGGAGTTAACGCCAGGCTTGTGCGTCTGGGCGCCGCTCGGGGCCAGGTTGCCGCAGCCGATCTGATCGAGCACGAGCCCGGAGCACGACAGCACGCGAATGGCTCCGCCCAGGCAGGAATTGAAGTCGCACTGGGTCATGAAGAACCGGTCCATCGAGGCGCCCTTGTCACCGCCACCCTGGGTGCAGGCGATCTCGAAGAAGTACTGCGTGTTATCGACCGGGCCGCCGCCGGCAGTCGGAGACGCGTTGAAGCTGGAGCACTGGCTGAAGTGGACGACATCGACGAATTTGTCGCCGGCGCAGTACAGATTCCATGCGGGCGCGGAGCGCAGGCCCGTGGCCGGGTCGCAGTAGGCGTAGCTGGTAATCCGGTCGAAATGAGTTGTAGACAGGCCGACGCCCGATGTGGCAGTCCCTGTGTCCCAGATCGAGAACTCCGGGCTGCGCTGGACTAACAGCAGGTCGCTGAAGCAGGAGCGGTGGACGTTGGCGTTCTCGAAAACGTGGCCGCCAGTCGCGTCGAGCGTCAGGTGGTCGATCGCCAGGCCGTAGAGGCCGATGTTGCCGAAGTCGATGATCCCGCCAGAGGTGCTGAAGATCCGCGAGCCGGATCCGTCGCCCGCCAGCCGGACCGGGGCCGGGAACGTCAGCGGCTGCGAGACCAGGTAGTCACCGCAGGGGACGTACACCATCGAGGTGATCGTGATCCCCGGCGGCTGGACGAGGCCCGAGGTAGCGTCGCTGATCGCAGCGCTGATGGCCTGGTACGAGTCGGTCTCGCCGGTCGGGTCGGCACCGTAGTTGAGGATGTTGTAGTCCGCCGGCTCGGCTGACTGCGCGCGAGCAGCCGGGGCCTTGGCCACGGCGGCGCCGACGACGCCGAGCGAAACAGCCGCCGTACCGGCTGCGCGACCCAGGAACCTCCGCCTGCTCGCGCCGGCCTGATCTCCGTCGACGGGCAGCACCTGATCTGAAGCTTCCATCCCGGTCTGACCCTTCTTCCTGGACGATCGCGCCGATGAGCCGCAGAGTTCCGTAGCCGGGCTGCCCGAAGGGCCGCGCGGGAGTTACCCGGCGCGGCCCTTTTCGATCAGCCCGAGAGCGTGAGGCCAGACAGCAGCGGCTACTCGGGCCTGGTGTGGATGAGCTTCTTGTTCACGAACTCATCGATGCCGAGCGGCCCGAGTTCCCGGCCCACGCCGGAGCGCTTCGTCCCGCCGAACGGCAACTCGGCGCCGCCGCCCTCGGTCCGGTTGATCCAGACCATGCCGACCTCGAGCTCGTCGGCCACCTTGGCGGCCAGATCTTCATCCGTCGTCCAGACCGAGCCGCCGAGCCCGAAGGCGCTGCCATTGGCGAGCGCCACGGCTTCGTCGGCATCCTTCACCCGGTACACCACCGCGGCCGGGCCGAACAGCTCCTCGCTGAACGCCCGCATCTCCGGGGTGACTCCCGACAGCACCGTGGCCTCGACGAACGCGCCCGGCCGGTCGAGGCGGTGCCCGCCGGTGTGCACGGTCGCGCCCTTGGTGATGGCGTCGTCGATCTGGCTCATCAGGTTGACGGCGGCCTGCTCGGAGGACAGCGGCCCGTAGGTGATGCCCGGGTCGGTCGGGTCGCCGGTGACCTGGGCGGCCATGAGCGACACGAACTCCTGCATGAAGTCGTCGTAGACCGAGTCGGCCACGATCATCCGCTTGGCGGCGTTGCAGGCCTGGCCCGCGTTGGACATCCGGGCGCCGACCGCAGCCTTCGCCACCGCCGAGATGTCCGGCGCGTCCAGCACGATGAACGGGTCCGAGCCGCCCAGCTCCAGGACGACCTTCTTGAGGTTCTGCCCGGCCGCTGCGGCCACGGCCGAGCCCGCTCGCTCGCTGCCGGTCACCGACACACCCGCGATCCGCGGGTCGGCGATCATCGTGGCGACCTGCTCGTTGGTGGCGAAGACGTTGATGTAGGCGTCCGCGGGCAGTCCGGCGTCCTGGAAGATCTGCTCCATGGCGAGCGCCGACTCCGGGCACTGCGGCGCATGCTTGAGCACCACCGTGTTGCCGATCATGAGGTTGGGCGCAGCGAACCTGGCCACCTGGTAATACGGGTAGTTCCACGGCATGATGCCGAGGATCGGGCCGATCGAGGTCTTGCGAACCACCGCGGTGCCCGGCGTGTTGGACTCGAGGGGCTGGTCCTGCAGGAGCCTGGCGGCGTTATCCGCGTAGTACTTGTAGATCGACGCGGTGAACAGAACCTCACCCACGGCCTGCCGGCTTGGCTTGCCCATCTCCCTGGTGATGATCGCGCCCAGTTCTTCGGCCCGCTCCGCGTGCAGCTGGCCGACGCGGGCAATGATCTCGGCCCGGCGGGCCAGGTCGGTCGTCTTCCACGATGCGTAGGCGCTTGCCGTCCGGGCAAGCAAGTCACTGATCTCGGCGTCGGTGGCCTCTGGGTACTCGCTCTCGACCTTCCCCGTGGCCGGGTTGGTGACCTTATAGCTCATGCTGGAAGCCTCCGTGACATACGATCCTGCGAAACTCGCCTTGGCAAGATGCTCTCATTCTGCCCCGGCCGAGACGACGGGAGCACCGATGCGCTGGCCTGAGGGCTTCATGTGGGGAACGGGCGCTTCCGCGACCCAGTGTGAGGGCGCGGCGCCGGCCTCGGACTGGTGGGACTGGGAACGGGCAGGCCATGCGCCGTTGTCCGGCGACGGCAACGGGTTCTGGACGCGCTACGACGAGGACTTCCGGCTGCTGGCCGGCCTGGGGCTGCGCCATCACCGGCTGACGATCGACTGGGCGCGGGTGGAACCCGAGGCGGGCCGGCATGATCCGGCGGCTGTCGGTCATTACCGTGACGTGCTCACCGCCGCACTGGAGGCCGGCGTCGAGCCGTGGATCTGCCTGCATCACTTCACGCTGCCGCGGTGGTTCGCCGATGCCGGCGGGTTCCTGGCCGAGCCGAACCGGGAGCTCTGGGCCCGGCACGTCGATTTCATCGCCGAGACGTTCGGAGACCTGGCGCGCGGCTGGCAGCCAGTCAACGAGACGAACTACTACGCCGCGGCGGCCTACCGCGGCCGGGGCTGGCCGCCCGGCCGTAACGACCCGGCCGAAGCCATGGTGGTGTCGCGCGCGATGCAGCTCGCGACCGCCGAGGCCGCGGTTCGGCTGCGCCAGACCGGGGCCCCGGTCGCATCGATCTTCGGACTGTCGGCGATCGAGGCGCTGGACGACAGCCAGGAGACCGCCCGGCTGGCTGACCTGCTCGACGCGCTGAACTGGCGGGCGGGGCTGGAGCTGTTCCGCGACGGCGTGCTGCGCGTTCCCGGCCTGGACCCGGTCGAGCGGCCGGACCTGGCCCGCTCATTCGACCTGATCGGGTTCTCCTTCTACTCGACCATCGGCGTGCGGCAGGGCCGCGTCGTTCCCTATCCGCCGGATGTGCCGGTGTCCCCGCTGGGCTACGGCATCTGGGCCGACGGACTGGGCCGCGTCCTCGACCGCCTGCACCAGATGGTGCCGGGAACCCCGCTGCTGGTCGCCGAGTACGGCATCGGAACCAGCGACGACAGCGAGCGGGCGGCCTACCTGGACCGCGGCCTTCAGGTGACTAGCGATGCGATCGGGCGTGGCGTCGACGTTCGCGGCTTCTTCCACTGGACGGCCGTCGACAACTATGAATGGCTGCACGGGTACGACGTGCAGTTCGGGATCATCGACCGGGACCGCAATATCCGGCCCAGCGCCCTGCTGCTCCAGCGCGAGGCGAGCGCCTGACGCCCCTGCGTACGCCGCCCGGCGGCCTGCCAGCTGCAGCTACCCCCAGGACCGCGGGTCCGGCACCAGCGCGCCGGTGACCTCCCGCCGCACGAGTGACCAGAACCTCCGCACTGCGGTCATCACGGCCTCGGTCTCCCGCCCGAGCACCTTGTAGGACAGGCCGGCATCGCCGGGAAGCCGGCTCGCGCCCGACAGGCACTCGCTGTCCTCGTCGCGGCCAGGAAGGACTTGCTCGAGTATGGCCTCGGCGTGCCGCGCGGGGGTCAGGACGGTGACGTTCGCAAATACGTTGAAGGTGCCCATCGCCCCGGCGTCCCGCACCGGATACCGGGCGGGCTGCGCCAGCAGCTTCTCGCTGCAGAGCGCGGTGCCGTCCGGCCTGCTCGCGGACAGCGCCGATGAGTAGAGGTCGTACTCGAAGAGCTCACCGCCGGCGTAATGCGTGCGGCCGGGCAGCAGCAACTCCGCGAACAGCAGCGTCGCGCTGCCGGAAACGGTCACCTCGGTCTGAGTGACGAAGCGGGAGTGGCGATGGGGGATCGTCGCCCCCGGCAGGAATTCCAGGTAGGCGTTATCGGCCAGCGTGAGCTGCTGGGACTGGCTGGCGAAGTTGGCGTCCATCTGGTGGATCTTTGTCGCCGCCTGCGTCGTGATGTGTGCCATCGCGCCGGGTTCGAGCCGGACCCGGACGTCCAGCCGGTCACCCTGCAGCACGCAGCCCGACGTCGTGATCATGTAGACGCACGCGAGTTCTGGCAGGTGCTCGTCCCAGTACAGCGCTTGCTGAGCGTGCAGCGGTGCCTGCCGGTACAGGTGGGAGAGCACCGAGCGACTGTCATGGCGGGAGAAGGTCAGCTCAAGCACGCCGTGCTTACCCGCGACGCCGCTCGGCATCTGCGCCGGCTCGTCCCGGTACGCAGCGACCTCGGGCGCATCGGTGATGTTCACCGCGAGTCCGGCAGGTCGAGCAGCAGGCTGTGCCGCAGCAGTGCCACCACATCGGCCACGCCATCCCCGGTCCGGCAGTTGGTGAACACGAACGGCTTGTCGCCGCGGACGAGCCTGGAGTCGGCATCCATCATCTCCAGACTCGCCCCGACGTGCGGTGCGAGGTCGGTCTTGTTGATGACGAGGATGTCCGACTGCGCGATGCCAGGGCCGTCCTTTCGCGGCACCTTGTCGCCGGCGGCCACGTCGATCACATAAATGAAGCAGTCGACCAGGGCGGGGCTGAAGGTCAGGGTCAGGTTGTCGCCGCCGCTCTCGATCAGGACCAGGTCGGCGTCCGGGAAGCGCTGCTCCAGCTCTTCGACGGCCGCGAGGTTCATGCTGGGGTCCTCGCGGATCGCGGTATGCGGGCACGCTCCCGTCTCGACGCCAACGATCCGGTCCGGCTGCAGTACGCCGTCCAGCGTGCGCTGAACGTGCCTGGCGTCCTCGGTCGTCACGACGTCGTTCGTGACGATCAGGATGTCCATCCCGATCGCGATCAGCTGCGGGGTCATCGCCTCGATGAGCGCAGTCTTGCCGGAGCCAACCGGCCCGCCGACCCCGACCCGCGTCGAAGCTGTCACCTTCGGACCTCCCGCAGCAGTTAGCTCATAAACAAGCGGACGTGGGACCGGACATGGACCGCGGCCAGGATGTCGGCCATGGGCGCAAAGCTCGCCATGTCACTGATCGACGCCTGGCGGACGCTGGCGTAGTCGTCATCGCCCGTCGCACTCGTCGCGTAGAGAATCGCCTGCGCCTGGCGGTGGTCGATCTTCATTAGCCGAAGTGCGGCGCTCAGCATCATCATCGCGACGCCGTACTGATGGACGGCGAAGGCGTGTTCCTCCCGCACGTCGAGGTCAGCGAACAGCAGACCCAGGCCCACGGGGTACGTGCCCGGCGTCTGGCTCTCCTGGACGAGGCGCAGCCAGCCGACGATAGCCGGAGCGCCCGCCATCGTGGCGCCCAATTCACCGAGCTTCCTGCCCATCCGGACCGACATTGTCCGGGCTTCCTCAGTGAACTTGCGCTGGTAGAGAGCATTGTCCGCCGCGACAGCCCGTTCCAGATCATGGTCGCGGGCGGCGCGGTGAGCGTGCAGCAGAGCAATGCCATCCGACGTGGCCGCCCGGTGCACAGCGGTCCGGACGAACTCGGTCAGTGTGGTCTCATCGGTCACCTCGCGGAGCTGGACAGCCGCCTCGAGGGCGTTCGAGAAGCTGAACGAGCCGACCGGCAGGAGCGAGTCGCCGAATTGCAGGATGCGCATGGCCCCGGTGACATTCATTCCGGGGGCCCGTCGTGGCGGTGGCCGCCGGCCTCGTCTTGTGG
>Ga0209380_10000018_pt1 | contig 97871 bp, 88 predicted proteins | sample HubBroMetageWFT6_FD_188347 | JGI IMG/M metagenome (GOLD analysis project Ga0209380, IMG submission 188347) | Warmed and freeze-thawed soil microbial communities from the Hubbard Brook experimental Forest, New Hampshire - Hubbard Brook CCASE Soil... | ecosystem: Environmental > Terrestrial >...
GAGGCCACCACAAGCGGCTCAGCCATTGGACGACCCACTCAGCGCATCCAGCGATGACCAGCATCGCTGCCAGATCCGGTCATTGTATCCGCCGGCCCGAAGTCTGCGCCGCGACCGACCCGGTCCTCCGCCACCGCTGACGCGCCCATCGCAGGCTGCCTGCGTCCCCTTTGCGGGCCCTGGCGGGTGGCGGGCTACCAGCAACGAGCCTGACCGACGGTGCGGAGGCGGTGATCACCGCCGCAGAAGCCCGCACTCCCCGGTGGGACTGTCCGCCCTCACGGGCAGGGCATGGCGCGTCCCTGGGCGGCACCATCGTGCCCAGCGCCGGGCCGGAAGATTCCTCCCAAATGCGCACCTTCGGGTGACGCCCACCGCCGGAGGCGTTCGTAACGTGCGGGTGAACCAGACATGCACCGGCAGGAGGGATAGCGATGGCCATTCTCAGGCTCGACCGCTTCAGGGCCAGCCCTGTCGGCATCGGGGAAATGCTCACCAGTCACGCCATCTCGGGCGCAGCGGTCGAGGTTGCCTTTCCTGGGCTCATCGGCATGCAGCTGGCAAAGGCCGGCGACCGGAGGGGGATCGGTGCGGCGCCGGGACTCACTCGCCCGCGTGCAGCCGGCGTTGCCGGCGCGCCCGGCAACCCGCAGGCCGGGGCCGCATTCTCGCCCACCCAAGGCATCGCAACCAGGTACGCAGAGGTCGTCGATGCCTAATCGCACGCGACCGCTCCACGGCGAGGACATGGCAGACCCTTGCGGCAGGTGCCACGCGCGCCACCGCGCCTGGCCGGCCCCGCCGCCAGAGCACGGCAGTGTCCGCGTGCTGGCTACCAGGCGAGGAGGCGAACAGCCATGAACGGCCCGGCGTGGCCCGCCCGCTACGAGATCCGCGTCGACAGTCTCCTCGACGACCGGTGGGCGGACTGGTTCGGCGGCCTTCAGGTCTGCAACGACGGCACCCAGACGCTTATCGTTGGCCTGCTCCTGGACCAGCCCGCACTTCACGGAGTGCTGACCAAGATCCGCGATCTCGGGTTGTGCCTGATCTCGGTACGCCGACTCGACCCCGCTAAGCCAGCAACGAAACCGCCGCAATGAAACGAGACATTGCCCGCGAACCGTGCCTTGTCCACCGCGGCCCTGAAAGGCGCATCAGCCATGTCCAAGGCCATCGTCAACACCGCAGCCGACAGCGGCTTGCGCGCAACACCTGCCACGAAGCACGCCGCAGTGACCTCGGTATCTTCCCGGCACCGCAGGGTCGCAGGGCCGGCGCGCCCAGAGAACCACGTCATCGTCTTGTTCGGAGATCGTCATCGACTTCGCCGATCCCGGCTCCATCACCGTCCGCTTCCTGGCGAAGGATCCGGCATCGCGACGAACCTGGGCGGCGCGGCCGTCGCTGAAGTCGACGGCACTTTCGTGCCTGGTCTTTCGGCGGAAGATTCCACCGGGATAGGCACCGCAGGGTGACGCCACACCGCAACGCCGACTCGTACGGTCTTAGCAGAGCCGGTGCCCCGGACTGGCCGCAGCCCCACAAGACCAAGTACATCCGCAGCCCAGACCAGAGGTGCGCAATGTGTCCACACCAGCCCCCGTGTCCGCCAGCTGATCATCCGGACCGCGACGCCGCCCGCATCGTCGCCTGTCACCCCGAGCAGGGGTGGAGCCTGCTATGCAACGGCGTGATCGTATTCGACGACATGGGCGAGATCCTGCCCGATGGCCGGGTAGTTCCTGACCTCTGCCCGGCGCGCGACCGGCTATTCGTCGTGGCGTGAGATCGCGGAAGGGTGCTTGCATGCTGGGGGTCATCGACGCTTGACCCCACACCTATGTCTACCTCAGTGGTAGCTAAGGACGCCAACCAAAGGGAGAACCGAGATGGGAAGGATCATCGTCAGCGAGAACGCCTCGGTCGACGGCGTCATCCAGGACCCAACCGGTGAGGAGGACTTCCGGCACGGCGGCTGGTTCGGCACAGTTGGGGACAAGGACCGCGAAGAGGCAGCCACGGTCCTGCTCGAGGAGACGCTGGGCACCGAGGCCATGCTGCTCGGCCGACGCAGCTACGAGTTCCTCGCCGCGCGGTGGCCATCCCGGACCGGCGCTCTGGCGGACAGGCTGAACAGCAAGCCCAAGTACGTCCTGTCCTCGACCCTCCAAGACCTCGTGTGGAACAACACGACGGTCCTGAGGGGCGACGCAGTGAGCGAGGTCTCGAAGCTGAAGCAGCAGCTAGCCGGGGACATCGTCGTGGCCGCCAGCTTCCAGCTCGTGCACACGCTGCTCGAGCACGACCTCGCCGACGAGCTGCGGCTGATGATCTACCCGGTCGTGCTCGGGGGCGGCGAGCGCCTCTTCGGGGAGACCAGCGACAAGAAGCCCATGCGACTCATCAGCACCCGGACCGTTGGTAACGACCTCGCCTACTTCACCTACGAGCTCGCCCGCGACGCCGATATCGCGACGCCCACAGAAGGATGAAGGGATGAGCAGGATATTGCAGCGACCGATGGGTCAGCGGTCGGCATCGAGCCGGGGGATGACCGTGGCGCCCAACACCGACGCCTTAGTGGCAACGCTCAGGACAACGTCATCGCCGAACCCGTCGAGCGGGAGCCAAGTTGGCCCGACGCCAAACTACGCTGAGAGTTCCCAAGCCAGATGACAAGTCTGTTGACCTGCCATGACGCGATTCGCGGATACAACGGGCGATTAGGAAAATTCTCGTTCGCCCGCCGCCTGCCGCAGCCTGAGCCCGGGACACTGGGTACCGTGCATGGCCGCCCACGGGTTCCACTCCCAGGTCATCTACCAGCCCGCGACCAGGTTCTGGGCCTTCCAGGGCATCGAGGCCGGCATCTTCGTCGTGCTCGCTGCCACCCTCATTACCCTCACCTGGCGCCTTGTCCTGACCCGAGACGCATAAACCACTACTCATCGGCTGCGCGCCAGCGCTGGCGGCGGCAGTTTGCCCACGGCCGGCGGGCCGCGCCTGCGGCCGCCGACCGCGGCGGGCGGCTCCGATCCGTAGGACGGGTTGCTGATCGCCAGCGTGAGCATGCCGGATCGATTCACTCTGGCGACCCGTCTAGCGCGTTGCCGTCCACCGGCGCGAGAACGCGGACCCGGCCAGGGCGATGACCAGGAGGGCGAGCAGGCACATCACCGTCACGCCGGTCTTCACGGCGGCTTTCTCGAAGGTCGGCCAGCCCTTCGATGACTGCCCGAGGTTGGAAAGCAGGAAGTACTCAGTCAGCGGGTGATCGTCGGTCAGCAGCGGGCCGTTCCCCGCATAGGCGTTGACCTGGTTATTGGTGAATCTCACCAGCTTGTGCAGGACCGCCGGCCAGGCAGTGGCCGGCGTCCGGGGAAAGTCGGGCGCACCCGCAAGGTCCGCCTGGGCCGCAGCGGACCCAAACAGCTTGACGATCTCGCTTGAGCCGAGGTGGATCGGGGCCTGTGAGCCCATCAGGTACATGCCGTAACCGATCGGACCGCTGATCACGGTCATGTACCGGAATGATGCGCGGAACGTCCGGAGTAGCAATGGCGTATCGCCGTAAGGCACGAACGAGGTGAGTACGCCGCCGGGCGTGAGGCGCTGCCGTGCCTCCTGGTAGAACTCATGGGTAAGGAGCACGACGGCCCCGGCGCTCCAGACCGGCGGCGGCGCGTCAACGGTGATCAGGTTGTAGCGCTTGTTAGACAGACGGACATAGTTGCGTCCGTCGCTGATGATGACGTGAGCGAGCGGGCTGTGCAGGTACTTGGCGGCATCGGGATAGAACCAGGACATCACCGTGGGAACGGTCGGGTCTAGTTCGACCGCCGTCGTATGCAGGCCGAGGATGATCGAGGAACGGAACGTGCCGCCCATGCCGAAGCAGATGTTCAGCATCGTCGTGGCTCGGGGCCGGGCGACCTTCGGGATGTAGGCCAGCAGCTTCGTGTCTACGGTGAGGCTGGTGATTGCCACCCCGTTGATCTGCAGCAGTGGGTTCCGCCCTGCCGTGACGTCGACCGAGGCGACGCTGTCCTCGATGTGGGCCGTCTTCGCGCCGGTCAGCGCGATCCGCCGCTGGATGTAGGTGAACCGCACCGCCGGAACTGCAAGGAGCAGGGCAAGGGCGCCGAGGACCGCGCAGGCGACGACCGGCCGGATCAGGTTCCGCCTGGCCGTATAAGCAATCGCCAGCCCGCTGCCGACAGCTGCCTGCACGATGCACACCGTAATGATCGAGGTGCTGGTGCCCAGGGACGGGATAAGCAGGAAGCCGGCGGATACGGTGCCAGCCACGCATCCTGCGGTGTTGACGGCGTAAACGAAACCGACGCCGCGGCTTGCCTGAGCGGCGCTCTCGACGAAGATCCGCACGGTCAGCGGGAAGGTATAGCCGAGGATCGCTGTGACCGGAAAGATCAGGAGGACCGCGACGGGCAGCCCGGCGGGCCCTTTGTAGTTGCTGACAATCATCGGCACGAGCGCGAGCCCCGCCGCGAGGGCCAGCAACGCGCCCAGCGTTGCCGGCTGCGCCACGCGAGCTTTCTGGCGCTCGTACACGAGGCTGCCGGACGCGATCCCGATGAGGAAGACCGCTACGACGGCCACAAAGACATAGATCGAGGAGCCAGTCCCCTGCAGCATGACCCTTGTCCACAGGATTTCGAGCGCGAGGCTGACGAATCCGGAGACGAAGGTGACCCCGAGCAGCAGAAACTGCCGGCGCTGCAAGGGCGGCCGGTCCTTGCTGGCCGGGACGTCGGCCTGCTTGCCAGCCGCCGAGTGCGACCGGGAGATCAGGACAGCGCCGAAGCCCGCGCTCAGGTTGAGCGCGACCGCGACGAAGGTTGTCGAGCGCAGGCCGAGCAGCTCGATGAGGAAGTAGCCGCTGGCCACCGAGCCAAGGACAGCCCCGAGCGTGTTCAGCCCGTAGAGCCGGGCGATCCGCTCGCCAACGTCCGGATCGGTGCGGACGAGATGACGGGTAAGCACCGGCAGCGACATCCCCATGAGCAGGGTTACCGGCGTCAGGGCGATGAAAGCCAGGCCGAACCTGATCAGCGCCACCTCGCCCGGCGGGAGATCGAGGTATGCGCTGCGGAAGAGAGTCGCGACGACGTTGAAGGCCAGCGGCATCAGCAGGGCGAAAAGGCCGACGGCGATCTCCAGCAGGCCGTAGACGGCGAGCGCACGCCGCAGTCTTGCGCCGACCGCCGCGCCGACGAGCGCGCCGATTCCGAGCCCGGCCAGGAAGGCCGTTACGGTCGTCACGATGGCCTGCGTCGTGTCCCCGAAGACCAGGACGAGATCCTGAGTCCAGACAACCTGGTAGATCAGCCCGGCCGCTCCGGATGCCATGAACAGCACCGGGACTAGCGCGTCGAGGCCACGAGATCGCGCCACCGGACTGCCCGCCGCCTGGTCGCGGTCTGCAGCGTCCGGCGCGCGAACGGCATCCATGGCGTTCGGGTCAGTTTCCGCGTTGGTCCCTTGTGACATCGATTAGCTCGCCTCCATAGACTGAATGCGAGTCTGGCTCATGAGTACCGAGATTGCAGCTCATAGATGGATTTACGCGTAGCGCATCTGCCCGGTGGCTAGCCGGACATTCGGACTCACTCCGCTGGCTCCTGGCCGGTGAGCAGTTTGAGCAGGCTCTCGGGAGTGTTATCGCCGAAGAGGAGCTTGTGGTTCCGGTCGGATTCGGCGGCAAACTGCGCACTCCGGGGAAAGAGGGCTTGCTCATACTCCGCCAGTGCGGCTTCGACGTCCTGAGGGTCTGCGGCGATGGCTTTCCCGAGTTCGGCGCCGTCGAACATGGCGAGGTTGGCGCCCTCGCCCGCGAACGGTGACATCAGGTGGGCAGCATCGCCCAGAAGGGTGACACCTGCGACTCGGTCCCACCGGTGGCCGATTGGCAAGGCGTTGATAGTGCGGAGGACCGGGGTTGTGTCGGTGTCGGTGATGAGCGCTGTGAGTTCCGGTGCCCACCCCTCAAATTCCGCGGCCACCCTGGCCAGGGTCGTGGCGGGACTGGCGAGGTCGATATCCGCCGTCCATCCCTGCGGCTTGGACAGCGCCACGTAGGCGTGAAGAACGCTGTCAGGCTCGCGGTGGCCAAGGATTCCCTTGCCCGGCGCGACGGCGAACAAAGCGCCGCCGCCGACCGCCCGGGCGGCCGCGGGGTGCCTGACGTCGGCGTTGAACAGATAGGTCTCGATGAACGTGGTGCCGACGTACTCGGGCGTCGCCTCGGAGAGCAGCGGCCGGATCTTCGACCAGGCACCGTCCGCCCCGACGAGGAAACTGGTGGTCACGGTCGACTCATCGGCGAACCTCAGCTCGTGCTGGCCGTCTCCGAGGAACCGGGCACCCGTGACCCCGCGTCCCCACCGGATCACCTCGCCGGGCAGGGATTCGAGCAGGATCCGGCGCAGGTCTCCGCGCAGCACCTCGGGGCGCCCGCCAGTTCCGTCATCGGGCTCGTCGAGCAGCACCGTGCCGTGCTGGCTGAGCACGTGGGTCGCCTCGCCACCCTCGTGGATGATCGCCCGGAACTCGTCGGTGAGGCCGGCCGCTTCGAGCGCGACCTGCCCGTTGTACTCGTGCACGTCGAGCTGACCACCCTGCGTGCGGGCGTCCGCCGAGGTGTCGGCCTCGTAGATCGTTGCCGGAATGCCGTGCACGTGAAGAACCCGGGCAAGTGTCAGGCCGCCAAGGCCCGCGCCGATGATCGTGACCGGAGTGGTCATGGACATTCCCTCCCGCTCGGATGCAGCCCGGCGTGCGGCCGGGGCAAGATCTTTAGTACAGTGTACCAGAGATTCTAGTACGCTGTACTAGAAGGCCGGCGGGGTACTAGACGACCTAGGCTCGACGCGGCACAGCGGTCTCGACTTCGAGCAGGAGATTCCTTCGTGGCGTTCGCACGGGCCTCAGTCCTCGGGGCGGCCTCGCTCGTCATCGTCGCCGCGCTGTCGGCCTGCTCGAAATCCTCGCCAGCGGGCCAGGCCCACCCGGCCGCCACAGTCTCCCCCACCGGAGCGCACGGCCCCGCGAAGGCTCAGCCTGCCTTCACGGTCGCCGGGGATCACCCCGTACAGCCGAACGGCAGCCAGGACACGAACGCCGCCACCCCGGACGCGCAGTGCAACAGCGGCACGCTGGCCGCCGACAAGACCCTGGCCGCCAGGATCGCCACCGGATTCACGCTCGCGGGATTCTCCGCGTCGGCCCAGCTCCTGCAGCACTTCCTCAGCGGGAAGGGCACCGAGGTCAGTTACCAGGCCGGCTCGCCGATCTCGCAGTTGGCGCAGGCAAGCGGCACCTTCAGGACGGTCAACAGCGAGGTCCAGGACGCGGTTGCCGCCCAGCTGAAGACCGGGCGGATGCACGTGCACCTGTCCCCCGCGCAGCTGCCACTCATCGCCTTCGAGGCCAAGACCAGCGACCTGTACTGGGGATTTCGCGGCACGCAGGGCCTGACCGTTACCGGCACCGGCAGCCGCTCGAACGGGCGGTTCGCCGGCTCCCTCACTTACGTCATCCGGGACAGCTACGGCTTCCCGGCTAATGACACGCTTGGGGGCTTCGGCGCGCCGATGCGGTACCTGCAAACCGTCTGCGGCGCACCACAGCACCGGGGCGGCGCGCGGTGGTTTCCCGACACCATCACGGTAACGGTTCGGTTCAGCGAGCCCGCCTGACGTGATCCGCCCTTGGCCCATGTTTCTGGCGCGGAAGTGGACCTTATCTTCGGCGGCTCAGGAAACATAGCGTGGCGTGACATGACAGCGAACACTGAGACTCCGGCCCAGCCGATCAGCAAGCTCGATGCGCGGGTCCTCGCCTGGACCGCAGCCATCCTTGGCGACGAGGTCACCGTCGAACGTGGCCTGCGCGAAGGCGGCTCGCCCTGGCTTGTCCGCGCCGGCGATGCTTCGGCCGTGCTCCGCGTCGCATCACCAGACGACAGCGAACGCCTGGCCGCCGAAGTGACCGCCCTGCGCGCGGCAGCCAACGCCGGCCTTCCAGTCCCGGAGGTCCTCGGCCATGACGGCAGTACTGCCACTGGATTCGCGCTTGTCCTGACGACCCTGCTGCCAGGTTCCAGCCATATCCCAGCCCAGCCGGATACGAGACGCCTGCGCGCAATGGGCGCGATCGCCGCCCGGATCAGCGCCGTGGATCCCGGACCGGCGAGCGGGCTGGCGGCAAGACGCGGCCCGATTGAAGACTTCCCATGGGCTCGCCTCCGTCAGGAGCGCGGCGCACCACCAGTCGTCCTGCGGGCCGAGACGGTCGCCGCGAGCACCGAGCCAGAGGACAACCGGACTGCGCTCACCCATGGTGACCTCTGGGGCGGCAACACCCTCTGGGAGGACAACGGCAGCCTGTCGGCCGTGCTGGACTGGGATGCCGCCGGGATCGGGTCGCCCGGCATCGACCTGGGCTCGGCTCGCATCGACGCTGCTCTGTGCTACGGACTGGACACCGTGGCCGAGGTCCAGTCCGCATGGGAAGACGAGGCGGGCCGCCCTGCGCCAGACGTGCCGTACTGGGACCTGGTGGCCGCCCTCGCCACCCCGCCGGACATGGCCTGGGTGGCCCGGACCATCGCCGACCAGGGCCGTCCGGACCTGACCGGCGATGTGCTGAACGAACGTCGCGAGGCGTTTCTGAGGGCGGCCCTTAGCGATCTGGATCCGCGCTAGCTTCCGGGGTGGCGCTGAGTGCCCCGGCGCCCAGGCCCCGCCGACCTGACCCGTGCCGGGGTTCTCGGCGCCATGAAAAGATCGCGTGATGGCGACCGGAACGGCAGAGTTCGCAACGCGGGCCGTAGAGCGGCTGAGCTTGTTCTCCGATGCCGTGGCCGCCATCGCGATCACGTTGCTCGCGATCGACCTGCCAGTGCCAAGCGGGCCTACCGTGGCGGCGTTCTGGTCGTCGGTACGGCTCAACAACAGCCACTACGCGGCGTTCCTCATCAGCTTCGTCGTCATCGCCGGGGCGTGGAGCCGTCACCACGACATGTTCCGGTATGTCGTCGATATCGACACCAGACTCCGGCAGCTCAACATGGCGTGGCTGCTGACCGTGGTGCTGATCCCGTTCGCCACCAGGCTGCTGACCTCAAGAGGTCACCAGACCCTCGGCGTCCACGCCCTGCGGCTTGGGTTCTACGCGCTGCTGCAGGTGGTTGCATCGGCTTTGCTGCTGCTGATGCTGCGTCACCTGACCGGGCACGAGCAGGCCCCGGAGACGCCAGACCCCGAGGTCACGAGTCTGACCCGGCAGAGCTACGGCTGGCTCCTGGGCTTCGGGCTGTCCATCCCGCTGTTTTTTGCCTGGAGCTACGCGTGGGTGCTGTGGATCGTCGGCCCGCTGGCCTTCAGCATCTGGTCCAGATGGCGCCAGCCCCCTGCCGGCGAGGATAAGGACGATGCTGGCTAACTGCTACAGCCAGCCGCGCCGGACGGCCTGCAGGCCAGCCTGAAAACGCGTCGCCGCGCCGAGGCGGTCGAGCAGGTCACGGACCCGGTGCTGGACCGTGCGCGGATGCATGCCGAGCTGACGGGCGATGGCGGCGTCGGTGAGCCCGGCCGCCAGCAGCCCGAGCAGCGCCCGGTCGGCGTCGGAGGGGCCATCCGGCCGGCCTGGCAGGGCATCGGCGGGCAGCGTTCCGTCCGGGTGAATCGCTACCGCCCGTTCCCATACCTGCTCGAACAGCGCGATGAGCGTGTCGAGCATTGACGAGGCGTGGATGACAAGGCAGGACTCAGCGCTGCCGTTCATCTCCAGCGGGAGCAGGCCGAGCTTGTCGTCGGCGATGAACATCTTCACCGGCACGCTCAGCGCCACCCGGACCTGCTCACCCGCGGCGATGAGCGAGCGCAGCGACTCAGGCCGTCCGGGCAGCGCGAAGCCGTCCGCGTGGTACACGCAGCGGTAGATCACGCCCGCCCCGAGCAGCTCGGATTCGATCGAGTTGCCGCCAGCGGGGTCACTCACGTACGGCGGCCGGTCAAACGACCGCACCTGGTGACGGGCGGAGCGCTGCAGCTGCTCCCAGCGCCGCAGCGTGGCATTCCGGCTCGTGACTACCTCGACGACATGATGCGGATCGGCGGCGAGCCGGGCCGCGCGGTAGGTGGCGGCCAGCTGCGTGCTGGCCAGCCGGGCGGAGGCCAGGTCCTTCTCCCGGCCGCGGATCAGCAGGTCGAGTGCCGCGTCCGGCGGGGCCGCGGCGTACCTGGCCGGCGATCCGGGTGAGCCGGGCAGCTGGGATATCAGGCCCAGGCATTCGAGCGCGGCCAGCGCGGCGGACACGCCCCGGCCGGGGCATCGCCGCCGAAGCTCAGCAACGGTCGCTGAGGCAACCTCCACCAGCGCCAGGTATACCGATTCCTGCTCATCGGTCAGACCGACCCCGTCGAGCAACGACTGTCTCCTCGCCGCGTTTGCGAACCGCCGCAATTACGGCGTCGCTACGACCCCACCGCCACGGGACATGCGTGCAAGCCTTGGTCAATGCGAAAGATGGGGTCAATGGGTTGGTTTCCGTCTGGATTGATTATCGCGACAGTCGCCGCGGCCGCGCTCACTGCGCCGGCCGCCGGCCCGGCCGGCGCCGCGACCGGGCTCTCGCTGCATAGCTATCCGGCGGTCGAGACGGCCCGGGGGCCCGCACGGACTGCGCCGCTGCCAGGCGGCGGGCTGCTGGTGGTCAACGCTTTCGGCGAAGTGACCAGCCAGGCCGCCAGCGGCCGCGTGAACTGGACGCGCACCAGCTCCAGCCTCTATCGCGACTGGGGCGTGCAGTGGCAGACGCCCAGCTACGTCCTCACCCCGCAGCTGCCCTGGGGAACCAATCCGGTCAACCCGCTGCAGTTCAGCGGCGCGGGAACAGACCTGCTTAACGACATCACCCCGTACGCAGTCGGCGATCTGACCGGCAGCGGCGACGCCGATGTCGCGGTCGCCGAGACGGTCGGGATCGACACCACCGGCGAGACCGACTGCCGGGGATGCCTCCAGCCATTCAACGTGCCGGGCTCGAGCCTGCACCTCGGGACGTTCGTCACGGTGCTGGACGGGAAGACGGGCCGGACGCTCTACGACGAGCTCGATCCTGGTTTCGTGACCCAGCTCGCGATCGTCGGCGGCCGTCTGATCGTCGGGGACGAGACCGGCGACCCGCAGCAGGCGAACAGCATCGGCGCCTGGGGATCCAAGACCACCGTCCGGGCGCTCAGCTTTACCCCGGCCGGCGCCGGCCTCGCCTCGCATCAGGACTGGCGGTACTCGACCGGCTCACCGTGGGCGCGGCTACTTGGGGTTGCCGTGACCGGCCCGGACACCGTCGCGGTCAGCTGGAGCGACACGCCGGAAGGGCTGGGCGTGCCCGGCCCGCCGGACGGGCACGTCCTGGTGTTTGACGCGCGGACCGGAAGCACGAAGTGGCAGGTCCGCACCGCCGGTTACCCGGTGCTGATCGCCGCGGACCCGAGCCGCCAGGAACTCGCCACCGTCGAGCTCACCGATCCGACCGTGTCGACCGGATACACCGTCGACGGCCTGAAGCTGGCGGACGGAAGCACCGCCGTCGCCGCACCGCAGCAGGCCGACGCGCTGCCGCTGTCCCTCGCTGTCGGCCAGCCCGCCGGAGCCGCGGGCTCCGAGTGGGCCGTCGGCGCGCTGAACGTCAAGGTCGCGGCCGGCGACACCGAAACCAGCGGCCAGGTAAGCCTGATCGACCCCGCAACCGGCCAGGAAGCATGGTCGACCGAGCTGCCGAAGAACGCCAGCGGGGTCCCGGCACCGGGCGGGGTGGTGTTCGCCGCCGGGGCGGTGGTCGCCGGCTCGTGGCTGAGCACGAACTACAGCCCCACGCTCAAGAAGCCGGCCACCCAGTACAACAGCGTCGTCGCGCTGGCCGCGTCGGACGGGACCGTCCGCTGGCAGCAGGCCACCGATGCGGGCGATCCGATGTCCCTGAGCGTCTCGGCTGACGGCCAGGCGGTGCACGCGGTGACCGATGATCAGGTCGTTGAGACCTACTCGCCGGACGGCTCGGCGTCCGCCTCCGCAGCGGCGCCGGGAGACCTGCTCAGCGCGGCCACGGCGAGCGTCACCGCGCCAGGCAGCACGGACCTGGTGGCGGGGGACGAGAACGGAGACGTCTACGCCTACGACGGCGCCGACCTGGCGGACAGCCGGCCCGGCGGCCCGAGGGTGCTGTGGCAGACGATGCTGCCCGGCCCGGTGCGGGACATTATCACCGCCAAGCTGAACGGGAGCCAGGTGCTCGTGGCCGCGGCCACGACCGCGGTCGCTGTGCTTGACGCCCGCACCGGGCGGATAATCTCGCTGGTCAGCCTGCCCTCTGCCTACGTCTGGACGGTCGCTGTCGCCGCCGACGGAGCCACGCCGGTGGCCGTGGTGCCTGGCCGCAGCCTGACGGCGTACGCACTCGCGACCGGCAAGGTCAAGTGGCGCTACCAGGCGCCGGGCACCGCGATGTTCTCGGACGCCGCGGTCGCGGACGGCATCGTCGCGGCGGAGTACAGCAGCGCGAAGAGCATCGACGGCAACCCGGCCGCATCAATGGGCACGGTCGGGATCGATGCCGCGACGGGCAAGCCCGCCTGGGCCGTTCCCGCCGATCCGGCGACCACCGAGCGCGGCCTGCTCTGGCAGGGCGTCATCGCCAGCCCGGCGATCCCCGGGGCAGGCAGCGACGGCGTCGCGACGACCTGGGAGACCCCGGACGGCGAGGGCCGGGTCGAGGTCAGGGACATCCGTACCGGGACGCTCCTGTACGCGGACACCGACGACGTACTCGACTTCCACACCGCATTCGCGGTCAGCCCGCAATTCGGTCTGATCGCGATCTCGGAGCAGGGCGCGGTGTCGATCACGCCGTCCGGCCCGGAGGACAACACGATCACGGCCGACGGCTACTCCGGCGCGGTGGCCAGCTCGCCGGGCACCGGAGCGGCCCTGCTGATCGCGGCCGGATCGACGTACGCTTACGGCGCCGATCTCTTCACGAACCCGTCGGCGAACAGTCTGGCCACCGACAACACCTTCCTCGCGGGCAGATTCCTGAGCGCGGACTTCGCCGGCAACGGCACCGAGCAGGTCGTCTCGCTGCCGCCGGACTGGACCGCCTACCAGATCGTGAACGCCGAGACCGGCCGGTCCGTCTACCCATACATCGAGACGTCGCAGCACGGGCTCGCGGTGCTGACCCTCACCGCCGGCAGCACCTCGTCTTCAAGCGGGAACGCGGCGGCGCCGTCCGCTGATGCACCGGCGAAGGGGCCGGAGCGGCCGTCGGCGTACTGGCAGGAGCCGGCCCGCCAGGGCGGGGTTAAGCCATTCTTCATCGTGAGGAAGCACGCGAAGGCCGTCGCCGCCACGGCAGGCCCGGCGGACGGCGCCGCCGCACCGCCGGGGTACTCCCCGGCCCAGATGACCGCCTACCTGGGCCTGACCGGCGATGGCAGCGGCCAGACGATCGCGATCGTGGACGCCTACCGCGATCCGACGATCGTCGCTGACGCCGAGCAGTTCAGCACCCAGTTCGGGCTGCCGGGAGTCTGCGGTGCGGGCGGCACCGCGGGCGACTGCTTCAAGCTGAAGGTGAGCCGTCCGGACGGGACCGCAGGCACCGATCAAGGCTGGGACCTGGAGACCGCGCTCGACGTGGAGTGGGCGCACGCGCTGGCACCGCGCGCGACCATCATGCTGGTCGAAGCGCACGACGCGACGCTCGCCTCGATGTTCAGGGCGGTAGACGTCGCGGTGAACGCGCACCCGGACGCGGTCAGCATGAGCTGGGGCGAAGGGTTCGAGTTCTCGGACGAGGCCTACTACGACGGGCACTGCGCGGTGACCACCACCGTGTGCGTGGTGTCGAGCGACGACTACGGCCACCCGGGTCAGTACCCGGCCTACAACCCGCACGTCATCGCAGTCGGCGGCACCAGCCTGGACCTCGCCGCCGACGGCTCGGTGATCAGCGAGCAGACCTGGTCGCTCAGCGGCGGCGGGCAAAGCTGGGTGGAGCCCGAGCCTGGCTACCAGCAGCAGGTCGCCCCCGGCAGCTGGCGGCAGATACCGGATGTGTCGTACGACGCGGACCCGAACACCGGCGTAGCCATCTACGACGGCACCCCCTATCAGGGCGAGACCGGCTGGTTCGAGGTCGGTGGCACGAGCGTGGGCGCACCGTCATGGTCGGCGATCCTGGCCGATGCGGACCAGCTGCGCGCCGCGGCCGGCCGCGCTCCGCTCACCGCGGCGGGCTACGCCGCGCAGCTCGCGATCTACGGCCTGCCCTCGGGGTCGCTCGCGGAAATCACCAGCGGCCCGCCGAACGGGTTCTGCCCGGTCGGGTGTAGCCCTGGGCCCGGCTTCGACGACATCACGGGCCTGGGCAGCCCGCGGGCCGGCATCGACGCGGCGCTCGCCGCCGTTCCCTGAGCACACGACAGCTCGCCCGGAGATCCCCTTCCCGGGCGAGCTGCCGTGTTCACTTCTGGATGATCAGCAACTGGCGCATCGCGTCGACCCCGTAGCTCGACCGGCACAGTCCGTTGTTGCTCGCGACGGGACCGGCGGCCTCGGCGGCGTTGGCGACCGGTCCGTAGGTCTGACCGTTGAAGTGGTAGATGACGGAGATCGTCAGATTCTGCGCGGCCAGCAGGTTCTGCGCCACGCTGGCGATGAACAGTGCCCGGCCCGAGCTGCTAGCGACGAACGAATCCGGATCGGGCCTCTGCAACTCCGGGAACGCCGAGGTCAGCGCGATGCTCGGCTCCACATTCGGGCAGATCGCATTGTTCGAGTCCGGGCTGAAGGTCCGGTAGAACAGCGAGTAGACGCCGTTCGGGACCAGGCCGCTCATCCCGATCACGAAGTCCGTGGACGTGGTGCCGTCCCGCGTGATGGTCCACCCGTAGGACGTCGCCGTGGCCGAGCTCCACTGACCCCAGGTCAGATTCAGCGCGTTCCCGGCGAGGTTGTACAGCGGAGCCGAGGCGGCGGTCGAGGTGGGGTCGGCCGGGATCAGCGCGCCCTCGTAATTGAGCGTGTAGACGTCCCCGGGAAAGTCAATGATCCCGGTGTCCTTGACTGGAGTCGTAATCGTGGTTGAGGCGCCAGCGGCCGGCGCAAAAAGCGCGAGGGCCCCCAGGCAAACGACGACCACGGCGATCGTGCGGGCCAGGCGATACGGACTGGTAGTGGTGGTGGTGCTCATGCGTTTCCCCTCTCTGCAAGGCTCCTCGTAGCGTTGCTCCTTCGCTTTGCAGCCTGATTGCAGAAATGGCCACGCAACGTAATGACTGCTATTTCGGGGCAGTCAACCTATGCTTGGCCTACTGCCGATCGCCCGCGGGCCAGCGCCAGCCGAGTTCGGCATCGGCCAACGAGCACATGGCGTGGCAAACATGGAGCAGCCAGGCGGGACGGCGCTCGGCCGAGAGCGCGAGCTGGCCAGCATCGACGGCTGGCTGGCCGCATTCGCTGTTGCTTCCGCGCCCGCGATGCTGGTGATCGGCGGAGAGCCCGGCATCGGCAAGACCACGCTGTGGACCGAGGCGGTCCGGCGGGCGCGCGCCCTCGGGCACCGGGTGCTGTCATCGCGCCCGTCCTCATCGGACGCCGGACTGCCGCACGTTGCGCTGACCGACCTGCTGCGCTCCGTACCCGACGAAGAGCTGGAACCGCTCCCCGTGCCGCAGCGGCGGGCGCTGGAGGGAGCGCTGCTGCGGGCCGAGCCGGGCGAGAGCGAACTCGACCCGCGTGCCGTCGGCACCGCGCTGACGGCACTGCTCGACCGGATGGCCACCGGCGGGCCGCTGGTTCTTGCGGTAGACGACGCGCAGTGGCTTGACCCAGCCTCCGCGCGCGTGCTGGCGTTCGCGGTGCGGCGGCTGGAGAACCGGCCGGTGGCCGTGCTCGCGGCGGTTCGCGTCGGCGAGGCCGGCCGGCGTGGCGGCGAGTTCGGGGTGGTCGAGTCCGCCGTGACCGGCAGCCGGATGGACATCGGCCCGCTGAGCGTAGCCGCGATCCATCAGATGTTCCGCCAGGTCCTCGGCGCATCGTTCGCGCGCCCGCTGCTGGTTGGCATCCACCGGGCCGCCGGCGGCAACCCGTTCTACGCGCTGGAGATGGCCAGGGAGATCCAGCGGGTCGGCATCCCCGCGCCCGGCCAGCCGCTACCCGTACCGGACGACGATCGCGCGCTCGCTTTGCTCCGCATGCGCAGGCTGCCGCGATCGACTCAGGATGTGCTCGCGCAGCTTGCCGCGATGCCCAGGGCCGCCATCGGCCAGCTAGATGGCGACGCGCTCGCCCCGGCCGAGCGGGCCGGGATCGCGGTGGTCCGGCCGGACGGGCGGGTGGAGTTCAGTCACCCGCTCTTCGGGTCCGCGCTGTACGCATCGCTGCCGGATGCCCAGCGCCGCAAGCTGCATCTGCAGCTGGCCGGCCTGGCCAGTGATCCGGTCGAGCGGGCGCGCCACCTGGCGCTGGCGTCCAGCGGCCCGGATGAGGCGACCGCAGCCGAACTTGACCACGCCGCGGCCACGGCCAGCGCCCGCGGCGCCGCGGAGGTGGCGATCGAGCTGCAGGAGCTGGCCTGCCGGCTCACCCCGGACGAGGATCAGCAGGCTCTGGTGGAGCGCCGCGTCGCCCTGGCCGAGCGTCGCTACTTCGCCGGCGATTCAGCGGGCGCGCGGCAGGAGCTGGAAGACCTGCTCGGCACGCTCCCGCCCGGCGACGACCGGGCGCAGGTGCTCATCGGACTCGGCAGCATGCTCTTCGTGCAGGGCGAAGCCGAGGCCGGCCGGGACAAGATGCTGCAGGCGCTCGCCGAGGTGCGCACTCCGGCGCTGCGCGCCCGGGTTCACGCCCGGATGGCGTCGGCGTCCGACGACGCCGATGCCGGGGTCGAGCACGGCCAGGCAGCGCTCGCCCTGCTCGATGAGAACGCGAACCCGGAGCAGTACTCCTACACTCTGTGCACCGTTGCCATGTTCAAGCTGCACGCTGGGCTCGGCGCCGATCACGCTGCCGTCGAGAAGGCAATGCGGCTGCAGCGGGCGGCCACTGGCTGGGTACTGAGCCCGGTGCCGGCGTTCTGGGCCAGGGACTTCGACGACTTCGATACCGCCAGGCAGCGCATGGCGGACCTCGTCGCGGCGTTCCGCGGACACGGAGACGCGGCGCAGGAGGCGCCGGCGATGGTCCACCTGGCCAGGATCGAGGCCATGACCGGGCACATGGAGCTAGCGCGAGCCCTGGCCGGGCAGGCGCTGGAGCTGGTCGAGCAGACCGGGCAGGACGCCTACCTGGACCTGGCCCTGAGCGCCCAGGCGTACGTCTGCGCCTACGGCGGCGACCTGGAGCAGGCCAGGCGCATCGCGGGCGACGTCCTGCGTCACCTCGACGAGCACCCCGACCTCGTGCTGGAGGGACAGGCTCGGGAAGTGCTGGGGCTGGCGGCCTTGACCGGCGCGGATCTGGCCGAGTGCGACCGGCAGCTCACCAGGGCCGATGAGATCAACGACCTGGTGCACAACCGCGAGCCGGCTAACCAGCGGTTCCACGCCGACCATGCCGAGGCCGTGATCGGACTGGGTGCCGCCGACCGCGCCGAGCAGCTGGTCGCCCGGCTCGAGGCCCGGGCCCTCAAGCTGCCCCGGCCGTGGATCACCGCGGTGTCGGCTCGCTGCCGCGGCCTGATGCACGCCGCTGGCGGCGACCTGGCCAAAGCCACCGCCAGCTTTGAGCAGGCGCTGACCGCGCACGAGTCCCTCGACATGCCCGCCGAGCTCGGACGGACCCAGCTCGCCGTGGGCCGACTCAACCGCCGCCGGGGCGAGCGGCTCGCGGCGCAGGAGTGCCTGGAGCGAGCGGTGTCCGTGCTCGAAGCGGCCGGCGCCGCCGGCTGGGCCGCGGTGGCACGCGACGAACTGGTCCGCGCGAGGGGCAGGCGGGGCGACTCCGAGCGGCTGACCGCCACCGAGCAGAAGGTGTGCGAGCTCGCCGCGTCCGGCCTGCACAACCATGAGATCGCGGCTCGCCTGTTCCTGTCGGGCAAGACGGTCGAGGCCAACCTGACCCGCGCCTACCGCAAGCTGGGCGTCCGCTCGCGCGCCCAGCTGGCGGCGGCCCTCGCCCGGACGGGTAAGGGCGCGGGAGCGCAACCGTAGGGTTTCCCCCGACGCGCGGGCGGCACGCGCCGTCTTAGCGTCCGGTCATGAGCGCCGGATCAGATGCCGCGAGTGCTCCCGCGGAAGCGGGTCTGCAGATCGCTGAGTGCCTGCTGCCGGGGATGACCACGGCACTCGCCCAGTCCCTCGGTGAGCGGCTCAGGACCGAGCTGGCCCGTTCCGCCACCCCGGTTTCGTTCCTCGGCTCACTCCTGATGCCCGAGGACGAGGTGCTGCTGTGCCTCTTCGCCGGGCCGCTCGCGGAGGTCCGGGCGCTCAGCGAACGAGCCGGCCTGCCCTTCGAGCGCATCTTGCGCTGCGTCGGACTCGGCTGGGCCAACTCAGGCGATGGAAAGGACAACACCGATGAATGACAACATGCCCAGGCGCACGCTGATGATCGCCACGGCGGGCGCGGCGCTTGCCGTGGCGCTGGCGGCCTGCTCCGGTCATCCGAGCAGCTCCAACGACCCGGGCAGCAGCACCACCGCGCACTCGTCCGCGCCCGCGGCCAGCGCGCCGGCGGCCACGCCGAGTAGCTCCGCGGCGACCAGCTCCGCGACGACGGCGAGCTCGCTGGACGGGACCTGGTCAGGGCAGTACAGCGGCGCTTTCTCCGGGACGTTCACGCTGACCTGGCAGCAGTCGGGGTCGCACCTGAAGGGCACCATCCACATTTCGAACCCTGATCAGACCATGCCCATCAACGGCACCGTCAACGGCGGCCAGATCCAGTTCGGCACGGTGGGCTCGACGGCGATCACCTACTCCGGAACGATCTCCGGCTCCTCGATGGCGGGCAACTATCAGGTGGGCGTCCAGGGCAGCAGCTCCGCGGGCGGCCCGTGGAGCGCGTCCAAGTCATGAACGATGCTGGCCGGATGAACCTGCGCGAGGCCGGGTGTGCCCGGCCTCGCGCCGGCTAAGTCACTCCGACCGGGGCACGATCTGCTCGCCGCCATCGATGTCGAACGTCGCGCCGGTCACGGCCGTGTTGCTCATCAGGTGCACGGCCAGCGCGGCGATGTCGGCCGGCCCGACGACGCGGCCGATCGGCAGGGTTGAGCGAAGCTGCTGGCGGCGCGCGTCCAGCTGGTCACCGAGCAGCCGCGCGGACAGGCCCGTGTCGACGAACCCGGCGGCAATAACGTTGACCCGGATCGGCGCGATCTCGAGCGCCAGGTTGGCGGCCAGGATCGGCAGCGCGACGGTGTTGATCGAAATGAGGGCCATGCCGTAGTCGGGGCGGCGGGCCGAGGTGCCGTCCATGAACAGCAGGGTGCCGCCCGCACGCACCTTGCCGACAGCGTGCTGAGCGATGGCGATCGGCAGCCACAGATGATCGTCGAACGCGCGGCGTGCGAGCGCGTGGTCGATGTCCGCGAGCCGCGCGTACGTCGGGCCGCCGCCGGTGACCATCACGTGATCGACCTGTCCCGGCAGGTCACGGAAGAACTGGTCCAGGGCCGCGTCATCGTTGGCGTCGAAGGCCGCGGTGCTGTGCGCACCGACCTCGGCTGCGGCTTGGTCGAGCCGCTCCCGGTTGCGGGCCGTCAGGACGACCTCGGCGCCCTCGGCCCGGGCTTGGCGCGCCGTTTCGAGGCCGATGCCGGCGCTGCCGCCGATCACGACGACGGTCTGCCCGAGCAGCTCGGGCTCGTGCCGGACGGCGGCGGCCACGGATGTTGCGGTCATCGTTCCTCCTTAACCGGCGGCGACCTTTCCGCGCAGCTCCTTCAGCGCCCCGACAAAGAGCTCGGAGAACGTCGGGAACGGCTGGATCACGTCGCGCAGCACGTCCAGCGGCACGCGCGCGCGGATGGCGAGCGTGGCCTGCTGCATCCACTCCCCGGCCTCCGGCCCGAGCGCGTACCCGCCGATCAGGGTCTGGCCGTCGGACACCAGGGTCAGGAAGCCCTTGGAGCTGGCGTAGGCCTGCGTGTACGTCGCGGTCTTGGAGACGTCGGAAACAGCGACAGTGGCGGTGAACTGGCCCTCGTGCTCGCCGACCGAGGCTGCTTGCGGGTCGGTGTAGACCACGTCCGGGATGGCCTCGTAATGGGCCTCGCGCGGCTCCCCGAGGATGTTCGAGGCTGCGACCTCACCCTGGTACTTGCCGACGTGGGTGAGCAGCCGGATGCCGTTGACGTCGCCGATAGCCCACACATTCTCAGCGGCGCGCAGGTGCGCGTCGACCTCGATGCCGTGCGGGCCGGCCTTGACGCCGACGGTGTCCAGGCCGTCGGGCAGGCTCGGGCGCCGGCCGGTGGCCACCAGCAGGTGGTCGCCGCTCAGCTCGGAGCCGTCGGCGAGGCCCAGCACGTAGTCGGCCCCGTCGCGCCGCGCGGCGATCGCCTCCACGCCGAGGTGCAGCTCGATGCCGTCGCGGCGCAGTACCTCGCCCAGCGCCTCCCCCAGCGGGACCGGGTCGCGGGCCAGCACGTGCGAGGACGCCTCGGCCACGGCCACCTCGCCGCCGAGCCGGCGGACGGCCTGAGCCATCTCGGCACCGACCGGGCCGCCGCCCAGGATTAGCAGCCGGCGCGGGACGGCCCGCATGCCCGTCGCCTCACGGTTCGTCCACACGCCGTCAAGCTCACGCAGGCCGGGAACGGGCGGTATCACCGGGTGCGACCCCGTCGCCAGCACCACGTGCCGCGCGGTGTGCGCCACGCCGTCGACTTCGACCACGCCCGGTCCGGCCAGTCGGCCGGTGCCGCGGATCAGGTCGATGTTCTTGCCCCCCAGCCACTCAACCTGGCTGGCGTCGGAGTAGCCGGAGACGTTGTAGTCGCGCCAGGCCAGCGCCGCCTGCGGGTCGACCTGCGCGTCCGCCGTCGCGGCGCGGGCCTCGTGCACGGCCTCGCCCGGCCGCAGCAGCGTCTTGCTCGGGATGCAGGCCCAGTACGAGCACTCGCCGCCGGCCAGCTCCCGCTCGACCACCGCCACGTGCAGGCCGCCGTCAGCCAGCTCGCCGGCGCAGTGCTCGCCCGGCGAGCCCGCGCCCATCACGATGACGTCGTAGTCGGGGCCGCTCATGCGCCCGAGCCCTGCGCGTCAGACTCGTGCGCCATGTACTGGGCGTACCAGGCAGGCCAGTCCGGGTCGGCGTGCCCGAGCCGCTGCTCGTACTGGCCGTGCGCCGCCTCGGCCCGGCGCAGCGCGTCGGCCAGGGCGTCCACCGAGTCGTAGGCCGCCAGCGCTGAGATCGCGCGGCCTGGCCGGCGCTTAGTGACCTCCTGGACAAACCACTGATTGCCGTCCGGATCGGGGAACGACACCCACGATCCGTAGCTCTTGTGCTCCGGAGCGGGGCCGGGAACCCGATCGGCGGTCCCGGCGTGGTGGAAGACGCCGGTGGAGTCGTGGAACACCTCGCTGACCGGAGCGCCGTGGCCGGCCAGGTCCGCCCAGGCGGCGTCGATATCGTCCGTGACCAGCTGGAGCCCCTCGGCCGAGCCTGGCTCGGCCGCGGTGATGCCAGCGCCGAACATGACCGCGCAGGCCGAGCCGGGCGGGGTCATCTGGACCACCCGGAAGTCCGCGCCCTTGTCGAAGTCGGCGTCCTGCCGCCAGCCCAGCCCACCGTAAAAGTTCTTGGCCCGGTCCACGTCCGAGACCGGTACGACGACAACCTCGAGCTTCATGTCCATGCCTGCGGGTTCCTCTCTCACGCGGCCGCGGCCCATATCGGTCCCGATACCAGGGCCTGCCCGGTCTCCAGGAGGCCGAATCCCGCGTCGGGGCCCAGGGGGCCGGTGTGCCTATGCTGGACGCATAGGGCCGTGCTGAATGCCCGATTCGCTCGCAATCCTGTCGAGGGGGCGCAATGTCGAATCATTTCAGTGCCGACAACCTCAAGTTCCCCGGCGACGACCGCCGGCTTGACTTCACCGACCTGTTCGTCTTTACCCCTGGTGACAATCCGGACAAGACGGTCTTCATCGTCGACTCCAACCCGACGAGCGCGCCGCCGCCCATACCAGCGCCCACGACCGGCCCGGAGTTCTATCCCGGCGCGGTCTACCGGATCAACGTCGACAACAACGGCGACTCGAAGGCGGACGTGGCCTTCACGTTCGTGTTCTCCGACTACCAGGACGGCAGGCAGACCGGCACCGCCTGGTACGCCACCGGCGCCGACGCCCGCCACCCCGAGCCAGCCGGCGACGTGATCGCCTCGTCCATCCCGGTCAGCTTCGACGGCTCGGCCTGGAGTGTCGAGGCCGGCCCGGTCCGGGTATTCGCCGGGCTGCGCAGTGACCCGTTCTTCGCCGATGTCGAGGGGGCTCTGCACGGCTTTCAGTGGACGGGACACGATGACTTCGCCGAGAACAACGTCGACTCGATCGCGCTCGAGGTGCCCAACGAGATGCTCGGGCCCGGCCCGGACATCGGCGTCTGGGGCTCGATCAGCCGGGACCACGACGGCACGCTCGAGCAGATGGACCGGGGCGGGAACCCGACCATCAACCCGTTCATCAACCCCGACGGCCAGAAGAATCTGTTCAATACGCGCCAGCCTGCCGACGACGTGGACAACTACCTGGGGCCGTGGATGAAGATCCTGGAAGACGCCGGCGGTTACTCACCCGAGGAGGCGAAGCAGGCCGCGCTGGAGGTACTGCCCGACATCCTCCACTACGACCGCAGCAAGCTCGCCACCTACCCCAACGGCCGCGTCCTCACCGACGACGTGTTCAGCGAGCGCTTCGCCTGGCTGACGCACGGCAAGGTCCCGCCGACTGGCCTCGGGCCGCACGACAACCTGCAGCCGCAGTTCCCTTACCTCGGCACGCCCAACTCCTGATCAGGAATACGGGCTACCCGGCGGCCGCTGACATGACCATGTCAGCGGCCGTCCTGCTCGTCTCCGGCAGCCTGCGCGGTGCGTCGACGAACACAGCGGTCCTGCGCACCCTCGCTCAGGCCGCCCCGCCCGGCGTCGCCTTCCAGTTCTATGACCGGCTGGCGCACCTGCCTGCTTTCAACCCCGACGCCGACCGATCCCCGCTGCCCCCTGAGGTCGCGCGGCTGCGACGGGCGATCCACCAGGCGGACGCCATCGTCTTCTCGACTCCCGAGTACGCGGGCGCGCTGCCCGGATCGCTCAAGAACCTGCTCGACTGGACAATCGGCGACGATGAGGCCGACTCAATCTCCGACAAGCCCGTGGCCTGGATCAACGCCTCGCCCCGCGGAGCCGCCGGTGCGCACGGCGAACTGAGGACGGTGCTTGGCTATGCCCACGCCGCGGTCATCGACGCGGCCTGCGCTCACGTGCCGGTCACCAGCGCGATGATCGGCCCCGACGGCCTGATCGTCGACCCGGCGTCTTTGGCCATTCTGTCTGCCGCAGTAGCCGCGGTTGCTGCCGCGACGGCAGCGCCCGCCTAGTCTTGACCCAGAGAAGATTCACTATGGAGTGAACCGCTCGAGGCGAGACTAAGCATCGTGGACCTGGACATCGACTACGCGACCGCGCTTGCGGCTGCCATGCTGCTCGGGATCGGCTTCGTTCTCCAGCAGTACTCCGCCGGCCAGGAGCCCGAGTCCCGCTACCTCAGCCTGCGCATCCTCGCCGACCTGCTGCGCAAGCCCCGGTGGCTGCTCGGCATCGCGTGCATGGTTGGCGGATACCTGCTCGCGGCCTGGTCGATCGGGCACCTCGAGCTGACCCTCGTCGAGCCCCTGCTGACCACTTACCTGATCTGGGCCCTGGTCCTGGCCGTCCCGATGTCCCATCAGGTCGTCACGCTCTCGGAAGTTTCCGGGGCGCTCATTCTCATCGGCGGCGTGACCCTGCTGTCGGTGACCCGGTCAACCAAGCCCGTCGGCTTGTCGTTCGGCTCCTTCTCCCACTGGTACGCGGCAGCGATCATCGCGGGCGTCGCGTTCGTGGCCGTGCAGGCCGGCCACCGCCGGCGCGGACAAGTGCGCGCCACCCTCACCGGCGTCGCAGCGGGTCTTGTCTTCGGCATCCAGGATGCACTGACCAGGCAGACGCTCGAGATCTTGCAGGGGCACTCGTACTCGGCCGAGCGGCTGTTCACCGACTGGCCGCCCTATGCCCTGGCCGGCGCGGGAATCGTCGGCATCTGGCTGATGCAGAATGCGTTCAGCGCCGCCCCCCTGCGGGCCTCGCTGCCTGCCATCGCCGCCTGTGAGCCCGTCGCCGGAATTGCCCTGGGGATCGTCGTGTTCGGCGACCGCGTCCAGGTCTCGGCCGGCCTGCTCGCGCTGGAGGCGGGCGGCATCGCCGCGCTGATCGTGGGGGTGATCGTCGTGGCGCGCTCTCCGGCCTTCAGCGCGTCGGACATCCACCTCGTCCGCGCCAATCTCCACGCCGACCGCAGAAGCGCGAAATCGACCTCATCCCATCCGGACCTCCCGCCGATCGTGGAAGAAGCCGGCCAGGAGCCGACGGCCCAGGTCACGGAGCCGTAAGCCGCCTAGCCGAGCTGGGAAGCATCCGCCCGATCACACGCGCGGTCGATGGCGATCAGCAGCATCCGCACCGCGGCCGGCATCTCCACCAGAGCATCACGAAGATCGGCGAGCTCCTGCTGACCTTGCGGATTCCTGTCGGCGGCAGCCTCGGCAGCCTCATAGTCCACGAGCCGCTCTCGAGCCGTCAGAACCTCCGAGGACACCACAAGCTCTTCGAGCACCGTGCCGGTCATCATCTCCTCCTGATCTCCCCCCCGGAAATCGCAAGTTGTCCAGCGCATCCGTGGCCAAACATCCCCGCGCGCTGTTTAGTCCCGCGCGGCCCAGGTACCTGAGAGGGAATAACCATGGGAGGAAATCATGAGAATTCTCAGCGTTCTGGTTGTTATCTGGCTGATCATCGGAGTGGTGGCGGGCTTTCAGCGGCACTACTACAACGGAAGCGTGAGCTGCGCCAAGGGCGGCACCATCGCCGCAACAATCGTGGCCGGCCCGCTGAACTACGTCGGCGCGAACCCGAAGGTGCACTGCCACGCGCCCAGGCCGAGCCAGTAGCCAGTGAGAAGGAGCCCGGGAAGATGCCACGCGGATCTACGCCGAAGCGGGAACGCCAGTACGAGCACATCAAGGACAGCGCTCGTAAGCGCGGCGAGAGCCCGAAGCGGGCGGTCGAGATCGGCGCTCGGACGGTAAACAAGGAGCGCGCCCGCACTGGCGAGGCGCAAACCGCGAGCCTGGCCTCGGTGCGGGACATTTCCTCCGCGAGGCGCGGCGGGCTCCGCTCTCGCTCCGGTGCTGCCGGGCCGACGAAGGAACAGCTCTACGCCGAGGCCAGGCGACGCAACATCAAGGGCCGGTCGAACATGACCAGGGCCCAGCTCGCACGCGCGCTCTCACGCTGATCAACCGAAGGAAATGCACAATGGTGACGGTTACCCGCCAGGTGGCGGAGCGGATCGCCGATCTCGCCCGGCTGCTGCTGGATGATGAGGGCTCGGACGCGCCGCTGCTTGAGCTCATTACCCTCTCGATCGAGCTGATCCCTGGCAGCAGCGCCGCAGGCGCGGTCGCGGCCAGCGAGTACATCAGCTCGTCACCAGAGATCACCGACCTGCACCGGTCGCAGCTGCAGTCCGGTGCCGGACCAGTGGCGGAGGCAGTCCGCTACGGCGAGGCCCGCCGGGTAGATGACGCCGCCCGCGAGCAGCGCTGGCCGCTGGTCGGCAAGGCGATGGCAGACGCGGGGTTCGCCAGCTGCCTGGCCCTGCCGTTGCGCACCGACCGCCAGCCGGGCGGCGCCCTGGTCGTCTACGGCAAGGAGCGCAACGCGTTCGCCGAGTCGGCTCTCGACCTCGCCCATCTCTTCGCCGCGCAGGGCGGCGTGGCCGTGCGGAACGCATCCGCGTACCGGGATTGCCGTTCCCTCGTCGCCAATCTGCAGATGGCGATGGAATCGCGTGCGGTGATCGAGCAGGCCAAGGGCATCCTGGTGGCCGAGCGCGGCTGCGACCCCGATACCGCGTTCAAGGAGCTCAGCCGGATTTCCCAGAACAGCAACAGGAAGGTCAGGGAGATCGCGGCGGACCTCGTGGCCGGCAAGGCAGGCGATCAGCCTCCGTCGGGGAACGACGCCTGAGCGGCGCCCGCCAGCGCCGCCCCGACATCGGGGAAGACGGCCAGCCGGCTCGCGGCGCCCGTCAGGTCGAACAGCCGGTGCACCTGGGAGTTCCGTGTCACTACGCGGAGTTCCGCACCGGCGCGCACCGCCAGCCGCCGCGCGCCGAGCAACGCGTTCACGCCCGAACAGTCGCAGAAAACAGATCGCGTCATATCAGCCACAACGAGGCGCACGCCCCGCTCCAGCACGGCCGACAACGCGGCAAACGCTATTCCCGCATTGCACACGTCGATTTCAGCCGGAAAGACGACGACGTCGCAGTCGTCGGGCAACGTAGCCAGATCAATGCCGTCGGGCACCGGACACCTCTGAATCAGTCTGCTGAGAGTGCCGGGCCGCGCTTTGACCCTGTCCCGCAGAGTGTAGCCATGAATGCGACAACTGGCCCATATTTGTGCCGCCGGGCACGCGCGAAAGTTTGCCGGCTAGCGGCGAGGGCAGCTGGCTCAGGGGTGCTGGATGGTGCCGGCGCCGATTATCAGGAGGGCGCCGGATGAACCCCGTCGAGCGGGTATTACGCCGGGCCGACGCGGCCCAGCAACGGCACACGCCCAGCGCGTTCCTGGTCGGCGTCAGCAAGAAATTCGGCGACGACAATGCGGGCGCGCTCGTCTCCAACCTCGCCTATACGGCGTTCGTTTCGGTGTTCCCGCTTCTGCTGATCCTGGTCACGATCCTCGTCAACGTCGCGGCCGGCGATCCGTCGCTGCGCAATCGGCTGATCAGCGGGGCAACGGCCGAGTTCCCCCTGATCGGCACCCAGCTGGCACACAACATCCATGCGCTCAAGCGGGCGTCGCCGGCGAGCCTGACCGTCGGTCTGCTGCTGCTGGTCTGGGGTGCGACCAGGCTCGCGCAGGCCGGCCTGTTCACGATGGCGCAGGTATGGAACCTGCCCGGCCCCTCCCGGCCCGGCTACTTCCCGCGACTGATCCGCAGCGTCATCTTCCTCTGCCTGCTCGCGCTCGGCGTCGGGCTGAGCTCGCTGCTCGGCGGGCTCGTCACCTTCGGCGCCCACTCCGTCTGGTTCCGGGTGCTGGCCCAGATCCTGGCCGGGCTGGCCAATGTCGGGCTGTACTTCGCCGCCTTCCGGGTTCTGACCCCCGGCGGCGTGCCGTGGCGACGACTCGTGCCGGGCGCGGTTGCCGGCGGAATCCTCTGGACGGTCCTCCAGGCAATCGGCGCTTACCTGGTCCATCACGACCTGCGCAGCGACTCTGTCTACGGGATATTCGCCACCGTGCTCGGCCTGGTGGCCTGGGTCTACCTCGCCGCGGAGGTGGCGGTGTACTCGGCCGAGGTCAACGTCGTGCTGGCCCGTCGCCTCTGGCCACGCGCGATCGTGCAGCCGCCGCTCACCGAGGCCGACCGGGCGTCCATGGCGCTGCAGGCACTCCAGAACCAGCGCCGTCCGGAGCAGCAGGTGGAGGTGACCTTCAGCGACCGGCCAGCGGGCCAGACGGCCCGGGCCCCGGCCCGCCCCCAGGATGTGGTGCCCCCGGCGCGACCCGACCGGCAGCCGGCTGCCTAGGGGGCGGGTGTCGAGGTCGGGCTGCCCGACGGCGACGCGCTGCTGGTCGACGGACTCGGTGCCGGACTGCCAGTCATCATGGCCCGCCGGCTGCGAGACGGGCGAGGAAGTAGGCGTAGGAGTAAGAGCCGACGGTAGTAGCGCGACCACGCCGACTATGAGAAGGGCGAGGGTTCCGATGGGGGGCAGCAATAATTCCGGCGAGTACGAGGGAAGCAAACACGCGGCCGGTGCTGCCCCGAGATACTGCAAACATGCCCGCGCGGTTAGGAATGGGCGCTTCGGGTAGCTGCGACGACCGAGCGCATGCGACCGGGATCAAGGGGTCGGCAATGATGGAGACGAGCTGTCCGATCAAGCTGGTGCAAGGCGTCCCGGTGATCGGGGCGCCCGCTGAGATCGATGTCCGCAATGGCGGCATCCTGCGCGCGGCCATTCTGCACACGGCCGCCTTCGGCTACGCCACGATGGTCGTGGACATGAGCAGGACCGAGTTCTGCGACTCAGCCGGGCTCAGCGTCCTCGTACGCGCGCACAAGCGCGCGCTCGCGGAAGGCGGCGACCTGCGGCTTGTCGTGACCACACCGCCAGTGCTCCGCATCCTGACGCTTACTGGTCTCGACCAGGCTCTCCGTCTCTTTGGCACGGTCGCCGACGCGGTCGCCGAACTGCCCGCCGTGACCATCCAGCCGGTCAGGGACGCCGCCCGCGTCGCCGACCTGGTCTCCTGGGTCATCTCGGCCGATCTGGCCCGCTAGCAGATCGGGCGCGATCAGCAGCGCCTGGTCAGTATCCTTGTTTCCACGGTTGAAAAGGCAGCTGGCGTTGAGTGCGGTCCCGGCTGGCAAGTGCGACCTCGCCCGGCGGGCGTGACTGCTCCGGAGGGTGGCGGCGTCGAGGTGGATATTCAGCAGAGGCTCCCACCGGAGGACCGGCTCCGGGACTTCCAGCTGATCACCGATGCCGCGCTATCGAGTCTTGACGATCATGACTTGCTCGCCGAGCTGCTCGACCGGCTCAGGGTTATCCTCGCCGCCGACACCGCGGCCGTGCTCCTGCTGGACTACGCGGCCGGCCAGCTCATCGCCACCGCGGCCGCCGGCCTGGAAGAAGAGGTCATCCAGGGCGTGCGCATCCCGGTTGGCCGCGGCTTCGCCGGCCGCATCGCGGCCGAGCACAAACCGGTCATTCTTGACCGCGTCGACCACACCACCGTGCTGAATCCCATCCTGATGGATAAGGGGATCCGCGCCCTGGCGGGCGTCCCGCTGGTCGCCGGCGGCCGGGTGATCGGTGTTCTGCACGTCGGGTCCATCGCTCCCCGCGAGTTCGGCCCCGACGACATCGAGCTGCTGCAGCTCGCCGCCGACCGCGCGGCCAGCGCGGTGCAGTCGCTCTCGGCCAGGGCCGACCGCATCGCCGCCGCGGCTCTGCAGCGCAGCCTCGTCCCGTCCGCCCTGCCCCGCGTTCCGGGCGCCGAGCTTGCGGCCCGTTTCGTCCCCGGTGCCGGGGTGATCGGCGGCGACTGGTACGACGTCTTCACGATGCCCTCCGGCGCGCTCTGCGCGGTGGTCGGCGACGTGGCCGGCTCGGGTCTGCCCGCCGCCGTGATCATGGGTCGGATGCGCAGCGCCCTGCGGGCCTACGCACTGGAGACGGTTGATCCGGCAGACATCCTGACCCGGCTCGACCGCAAGATACAGCACTTCGAGCCCGATGCCCTCGCCACGATCCTGTGCGCGGTGTTCGAGCCCGGCCTGGAACGGGTCCATGTCTCCCTCGCCGGGCACCCGCCCCCCGTGCTCGCTCTGCCCGGCTCGCCCGCGTACCTGGCCGAGGCCGCGCCGGACCTGATGATCGGCGTCAGCGCCGGAGCGCCCCGGCACGCTACCAGCCTGGACCTTCCGCCCGGGGCGGTGCTGTGCTTCTACACCGACGGTCTGGTCGAGCGCCGCGGCGAACCGATCGATGAGGGCCTGGCCCGGCTGTGCCTGGCCGTGACGGCCGAGTCGCCGGACGCCGTCTGCGTCTCGGTCATGGGCCAGCTCGTCGGGAGCGAGTCAGCCAGGGACGACATCGCCCTGCTCGTGATCCGGCGCCGGACCGGGTGACGCCGCTCCCTTGCGGACATCGATCCACGAGTCCACGAAGGCCCACTGCAGGTACAGCCAGTCCTTGCGCCGTTCCGGCTCGGCCGGCAGCTGCGCGGCGGAGTGATGCCACCAGCGCATGATCATCGGCCGGTCACCGACGGGCAGCGCCCGCCAGATCTGTCCGGGACTGACCAGGTCATCGAGCCCGGTATGGGCGACGACAACGACATCCAGGTCCGGCCGGGCCGCCAGGCACGCCAGCACCCCGGCCGGCTGCGGCGGCAGGACGTGCGGGTTGGCCGCCGCCTTCGCCGCGTCCCGTCGCCATCCGCGTTCCCGCAGGCGGGCAAGCGCGCGCCGGTAGCGGCCGGGCGTCCAGTTCCGGCCCTCGGGGAAGATGAGGATCGCGTCGGCGGGGCCGATCTGCCCGGCGAGATCGGTCAGCTGGGCGAGCAGGTCCTGGCCGCGCCGTCCGGGGACGAAGCACGACGGCAGCCGCGTCAGCAGAATGTCGAGCGCGGGATCGAAGCGCAGCACGTCCTTCAGCACGACGACGGGCCGGCGCCGGTAGACCGATAGCAGGACCTCCGCGATCGCCAGCGAATCGCCCGGCCCGCCGTGCCGGGCCAGTACCAGGAGCGGGCGGCCGGCCAGGGCCGCGCGGTCCGGCACGTCCTCGAGCTCGACCCGGAAGCCGAGCAGCGGCCTGGCTACGGCCAGGAGCACGACCAGCGCCCGGCGGAGCAACCGCTCGTGCGCATCCAGCCAGGAGGCCGGGCGCCGCGTGGGCACGGGAGAGCGCAGCCACAGGGCCGCGCAGCAGACCACGAGCACGGCGTCAACGACGCAGTAGGCAGCGGCGGCGAGGGCGAGCCGGGTCAGGCGCAGCCGACGGTCGAAGGGCGCTGCCAGCAGCCCGGCGACCGCCAGGACGGCGAGGACGACCACGAACAGCAGCGACAGCGGAATCCAGAGGGGATCGATGATCGCCCGGCGGATGATCAGGGGCGGCGGCCTCACCGGGCCACCTCCCGCTGCGACAGGTAGGCCGCTGTGGCCGCGTACCCGCGCTCCACCCGCGCCGCGACCCTGGCCCGGCCGCGATAGCGCATGGAAATGAGCGGCATGCTTTCCTCCCCGCTTGGCAGCACATGAGCCCGGACGGAGCCCGGGAGGGCCGCCATCTCCTCGACGAAGCGATGACGGCGGGCCAGTTCGAAGCTGATCAGGCAGACGTCCCACAGCGTGCGCGGCGGTCCGAGCGGCTGCTCGATCCGCCCCACGTGCAGCACGTAGATCTCCGTCGCGCCGAGCGCGACCGCCCGCCCGACCGGGATCGAGTGCACGAGCCCGCCGTCCACGAAGTGCTCATTGCCGATCTTGACCGGCGGCAGGAGGCCGGGGACCGCCGAGGATGCCATGACCGCGTCCGCCAGGCTCCCCGAGGTGAACCAGTGCGCCGCGGCCCGCTCGATGCTCGCCGCCACGCACTGGAACGGCACGGCGAGGTCGGTGAAGTCGGCCGGCAGGTGCTCCTCCAGCTGCTGCCGGAACGGCGCCGGCGAGTACAGATGGGTACGATGCCGGGCCAGCGTGGTCGCCCTGGACAGCACTGTGTCGCTGAACATCCCCGCGTCCGACATCGACGCCCAGAGCTGGGCGAGCTGGCCCACGCCGCCCGCGGTCGGGTCGGCGGCGAAGACGGCGCCGTTCACCGCGCCGACGCTGGTGCCGACGATGAGGTCAGGCCTGATACCGGCCTCCAGCAGGGCGCGCAGCATTCCGACCTGGGTAGCGCCGAGCACGCCGCCGCCGCCCAGGACGAAAGCGACGGTCCCGGGCGCGTCAGCCCGTTCCCGGCTGCGTCTGTTCATCAGCTCGTGTCCATCCGGCGGAACGTCACTTCCTGCAGCAGGAGCCGGACGGCCGCGGCCGCCGGGATCGCCACCAGCGCGCCAATGAGCCCGAGAAGGGCGCCGCCAACGAGCACCGACACCGCGGTCACCGACGCGGGCACTTTCACCGTCCTCCCCATCACGCGCGGTACCACGAAGTAGTCCTCGGCAAACCGGTAGACGACGTAGAAGCCCAGCGTCGCGAGCGCCACGGGCCACGAGACCGTCAGCGCGACCAGGGTGACGATCACGCCGCCGATCGTGGAGCCGATGATGGGAATCATGTCCAGCAGGGCGACCAGGAGGCCAAGCAGTATCGGGTAGGGAATGCCGAAGATCAGCATCCAGAAATAGGTCCCGGCGCCGGCTATCAGCGACGTCAGCACGTTCCCCAGCAGGTAGCCGCCGACCTTGGTGAAGATCTCGTCACCGATCAGGATCACCCTGGCCCGGCGGGACCGCGGCGCGAGGCGGTAGAAGAAGAGCTTGATCCGCGGCAGGCCGGCCAGAAAGTAGACCGTCAGCACGAGCACGATGACCGTGGACGTGGTGGCACTCAGTACCACCGAGCCGACACCGAGAATGCCGCCGACGATATCCGTGCCGTGACTGGTCAGCAGCTGCTGAGCCCGCTGCTCCAGGTGATACTGCAGGTTCAGACGGCCGAGCTCTGACCGCGGATTGGTGAGCGAATGCAGGTAAAGCGGCAGATTGTGGGCCAGCGCGGTGGCCTGGCTCGCTAGCGGCGGAATGGCGGCGACCGCGAATCCGGCGAGAACGCCGAGGACCGCGGAGATCACGGCGACTACGGCGGCCGACCGCGGCAGGCCGCGGCGTTCCAGCCGGCTGACCGCCGGGTCGAGGCCAGCGGCGATGAAGAGCGCGAGTCCGATGAGGACGAGGACAGACCGCGCCCGGATCACCAGTTCGGCCACTCCGTAGGTGACGGCGACGCCGGCCGCCGCGGTCATCCCGATGAAGAACGGCGAGCGCCGGTCCATCGGGCGGCCGGGCCGGCCGAGGCCGCCGGTCTCCTCGGCCATGGCGGCAGCCTTGTCGACCGCCTCCTGCATGACCTCGTCGTGCCGCGGCTCGGGCACCGCCGTGTCCTGCGTGCGGTCCGTCGAATGCTGACTCGTCGCCATCTGGCAGTTGAACTACCTGGCCCTGGCTGCCTGAAACAACCGGCCGCCCGCCCCTGAGCTCGGGCTAGCCAGCTGCTAGCGCGGCCTCGACGTTGTCGTACATCTTCAGGCGCGCGGCCAGGCCGGTCATCCACAGCGTCTTCGTGTACTGATAGCGCGCCCCGGCCAGGGCCAGGTCGCCGCTGACCGCCGCGAGCTGCTTCCAGTGGCGGACGATGACGGCAATGCCGCTGGTGTCGATGAAGCCCACGGCCGACAGGTCCAGGACCACCTGGCTGCCGACGGCGCGCGCCTTCGTCAGGCAGTCATCGAGCGCGGGGCTCGTCACGATGTCGAGGTCGCCGCTTACGGTGACGACCACGCTGCCGCCGCGCTGCTGCGATGAGACCACCAGTCCGTCCACGTCTTCCACCGTAGTCCCGCTGCGGCCCCCGATGTTTGAGCCCCGCATACGGGGCACGTGAACTCCGGGAGGGCGGAGGTGACAGGGATGGGCGCGCCCGTGAGAAGTCTGAGGCCGACCAGGACCAGCGACCTGGAGGATTGCGATGACGCGCGGCTGCTGGGGATGGTGCACTCGCTCCCCCGCGACAGCAGCCTGCGCGAGCGAGCCAACGAGGTGCTGGTCACCCGCTACGACTGGCTCGTGCGGTCGTGCGCGCAGCCATACCGCTTCAGCCCGGAGTCTCAGGAAGAGCTGATGCAGGTCGGATACGTCGGCTTGCTGAAGGCCATCAACCGCTTCGATCCGGCCTTCGGCACCACGCTGACCACTTACGCGCAGCCCTGCATCAGCGGCGAGATCAAGCGGCACTTCCGCGACAAGCGCTGGCAACTGCATGTCCGGCGGTCAATCCAGGAGCTGAGGCTTGAACTGCGCGGCGCGGTCAGCGAACTCGCGCAGAGGCTGGGCCGCATGCCAACCGGCAGCGAGCTCGCCGAGCATGTCGGCGCCTCGGAGGAGGACATCGCCGAGGCCCGGCTGGCCGAAGGCGCCTTCCGCGCATCCTCGCTCGATTCCCCGATCGGCGGGGACGACGGCCAGAGTACGGTGGCCGATCTGGTCGGAGCGGACGACGCTGCGATAGAGCACGTACTAGACATGCAGGCGGTGTGGACCCACTGGGCCGGGCTGCCCGACCGGCTGCAGCAGATCCTGCTCATGCGCTTCTACGGCAACATGACCCAGGCCGACATCGGCCAGCGGATTGGCCTGTCCCAGATGCACGTTTCCCGGCTGCTCGCGGAGGCACTCGGCTATCTGCGCCAGCACGTCGCCCCAACCAAACGAGAGGCACCTGACCAACCATGAGAACTGCCAGCGCGCTCGCCTTAGTGGCCGTAGGCGCGATCTTCGCATTCGCGATCAACCGAAGTCCCTCGTTCCTGAACCTGCAGGTCGTCGGCTGGGTTCTCATGGTGACCGGGATCGCCGGCGCCTTCATCCCGCGGCGCGGCAGTGGATGGACGCGCCGACGCGTCCTGTGGACCAGCGACGACGAGGCCGTGGCTCAGGCCGACGCCGAAGCCGTCGCCGAGACCGCCGACGCCGGTGCGGCCGAGCCCGGGACCGAGACCGCCCCGATCGCGGCGGCCACGGAGGTCCCGAGGCGGCGACGGGTCCGGGTCCCCAGGCCCCGACGGCTGGTCACCCCGCGGCCCCCGATCGTCAGCGCCCTGGGCGTCGTGGAGCCGATCGGCTCGGTCGAGCGGGAGACGATCGAGGAATACATCGAGGAGTAGGTGCAGCTCATGTCGCAGACCGTCGTAATCACCGGAGCGAGCGCGGGCATCGCTCGCGCGACTGCGCGAATCTACGGCGAGCGCGGGGCGCGCGTCGGCCTGATCGCGCGCGGTCAGGCCGGGCTGGACGCCGCGGCCGCCGACGTCGAGAGCGCCGGCGGCAAGGCGCTGGCCCTCGCCGCCGACGTGGCCGACTTCGCTCAGGTCGACTCGGCCGCCACCAAGGTTGAAGATGCCTTCGGGCCGATCGACGTGTGGATAAACGACGCCTTCACGTCGGTGTTCGCGCCGTTCGCCGAGCTGACGGCCGAGGAGTTCCGGCGCGTCACGGAGGTCAGCTATCTGGGCTTCGTGCACGGGACGATGGCCGCGCTGCAGCGGATGCGCCCGCGTGACCACGGGGTCATCGTCCAGGTCGGCTCGGCGCTGGGCGCCCGGAGCATCCCGCTGCAGTCCGCGTACTGCGGCGCCAAGCACGCGATCAACGGCTTCACGTCCTCGCTCCGGTGCGAGCTGCTGCACGACGGCTCGAGGGTCAAGGTCACGGTCGCGCAGATGCCGGCGGTGAACACGCCGCAGTTCTCCTGGGTCAGGTCGCGGCTGCCACGCGACCCGCAGCCGGTGCCGCCGATCTACCAGCCGGAGGTCGCCGCGCGCGGCGTGGTCTACGCGGCCGACCATGCGGGCCGGCGCGAGTTCTGGGTCGGCGGCACGACGGCCGCCACCCTGCTGGCAAACAAGATCGCCCCGGCGCTGCTCGACCGCTACCTGGCCCGGACCGGCTACGACGCCCAGCAGACCGAGCAGCCGGCCGAGCCCGGCCGGACGGACAACCTGATGCGGCCAGTCGACGACCCGGCCGGGACCGACCACGGTGCCCACGGCGGCTTCGACGACCGCTCCCATCCGCGCAGCGCCCAGCTCTGGGTCTCCCATCACCCAGCCGTCTCCGCGGTGGCGGCGTGCGGCGCCGTTGCCGGCGCGGCGGCCCTGGCCGTGGCGGGCGCGCGACGATGATCGTCGTTCCCGCCGCATCGCAGGCCCGGCCGCGATCGCTCTGGGTGAGCCTGGTCCGCGCGGGCTATGGCGCGGCGCTGATCTGCGGTCCGGGGCAGCTGATCCAGGCGCGCACCGGCACGGTCCCCAGCCGCCGCGCCTGCACGGTCTGCCGGGTGCTCGGCGCCCGCCACCTCGTCCAGGCAGCGGTCAGCGCCGCGATCCCGCTGCGCTGGATGATCCGCGCCGGGGCCTGGGCCGACCTGCTGCACGCAACGTCGATGGCCGCACTGGCCGCCGACGACCCGGCCCTGCGGCCCGCGTTGCTCACCGATTCGGCGGTGGCCGGCGCGTTCGCGGCCTCCGGCGGCGCGCTGTCCCGCCGCTAGCCGCGCTCCTTCCTACCGGTCGGCGGCCGTCTCGTCCGGGGGCGGGGCCTTCAGCCGGCGTGCGAGCGGGAGAACGAACCACAGCGAGCCGATGAGCACCACCAGAGCCCCGACCATCACCCCCGCCGGGATGCCGGCCTCGACGTAGCTCGTCACGAGCAGTACGGCCCCGCACACGGCTAGCCCGACAGCCACCAGGCCCCAGATAGCGAGCTTGTTGGCGACCTTGAGCAGGTAGTCGATCTGGTGACGCCGGAAGAGCACGCGGTGATAGGCGACGGGCGCGACGAGCAAGGCGATCGAGATCGACGACACCATGATCACGCCGATGTAGAGCCAGCGCTGCCACGGGTGAAGTGTCCCGAACCTGGTCGTAAACGGCAGCGCGAGCAGGAACCCGAACAGGACCTGTACGCCGAGCGTGGCGACGCGCAGTTCCTGGAGCAGATCCATGAGATTGCGGTCGTAACGCTCCGCCGACGTCTCGCCGGGCCGGCCTGACGCTGTCATTCGGTTCCTGCTACCCGGCCGTCCCTGACCAAAACCGTCAGAAGCCGGTCTCGGTCACCACGCCGTCGGCGATCGCCTGGCGGCGCCACCGCGCGAGACCGGCCGGCAGGCGCGGCGGCTCGCGGCCCGGCGGAGCGCTGAGAATCACGTGCGAGACACGGCCGGCCAGCCGGATCGAAGTCGCCAGGGCGACCTCGAAGCCCAGGCCGCGCAGCACCGCCGGCGCGTCCAGTTCGGCGTCCGCGACCAGGCTCAGCCGGCCTCCGGCGGCGAGGACGCCGGGGATCTGCCGCCAGAAGGGCTCCAGGGACGAGCCCAGCAGGCCGCGCGAGTCGACCGAGATATTCCACGGCGGGTTGGTGATCAGGGCGTCGACCAGGCCGGCCGGCCACGGCAGCAGGCCAGCGTCGAGGCGGCTCAGCGTGAGCCGGACTCCGGCCCGGTCGGCATTGCGGCGGGCGTTGCTTAGACGCGCCGCGTCGATGTCACCCGCCATCACGCGGGCCTGCGGACAGGCCAGCGCGGCCTCGATCGCGATCGTGCCGTCCCCGCAGAACGGGTCGGCGACCACTTCGCCGCCGCGGAGGCCGGACAAATGTGCCAGGGCGGCCGCCAGCGGAGGGTGCAGCGTGCCCGCTCCGGTGTCGGCCTTGTACGCGCGGCGGTGCAGCGGCGAGGGCCCGACTGCCAGCGCCACTGCGGCCTCCTCCCCCCGCAGGAAGACCCGCACGGTCAGGTCCGGCTCTCCTTTTTCCCGTCCGGCCGGAGTGCGGGCCAGGTACGAGCCGCGCAGGCGCCGCGCGAGCTCGTTCCCGACAGCGTTCTCGACCGCGAAACGGTTGTAGTTGCGCCTGCCGTCCAGACTCGCCACCACGTCGATCCGGGGCTCGGGCGCGACGGCGCGGACGGCGCCAAGCTCGGCGAGCGCGGCCTCCCAGTCCAGGCCGGCGACCGCGCGCGCGAGGAGCGGCGGCACGTCCTTGGTCCGCCCTGCGCCCGGCACGCGGCCCACCTGGATGAACGCGTCATCAGCCGTCCGCAGCCCGAGCACCGCCGGCGTCAGCCCCTGGACGCCGAACCGCACCTCCCGGCTCGCGAGGAGCAGGCCCGTCGCGCCCGGCACCGCCGTGCTCACCTCATCGGCGGTCACCCATTCCAGGCCGCGGACGGACCTGGCGATGACGGTGATCACGCGGTCGGCTCGGCCAGCCATTCCCGGCCGAGGAGCATTGCGAAGACGGGAACGGGAAGGGCGATCAGGACCCGGCCAAGGCGCGCCGACCGGCCCTTCGATCTCGTAAAGGAGGCGTGAGCCGCCAGCGCGGCCTGCTTCTGCCGGGCGTACCTCGCCACGCCGACGCGGTGGGTGATCCGCGCGGATGGCGTGCCCCCGCCCCAGATCTCGCTCATCTCGTACCGGACCACCAGGCGGGCCAGCCAGACCGGCATGAACAGCAGCCGGAGCAGTTCGCGCGGCGCCGTCGCCTCAAGCACGCGGATGCCGGCCAGCTCGGCCGCGCGGGCGCCGACCTCGTGCACCCGGATGTGATCGCGGTGGAAGTAGCCGCCCTGGGGGTCGTAGCTGAGCAGGACGTCGGCCTGCTCCGCGCGGAGCACGTCCGCCAGGCGGCCCGCAGCCTCGTCCAGGTCCGCCCGGACAAACCGGACGGCGCCGGGCGGGTCGGGATACAGGACCGGCCCGTGGCCGCTGTCGGCGTACCCCAGGTGCACGACCCCGGCCGCCCCGAGGATCCGCGCGCTATCCGCGAGCTGGCCCAGGCGTTCGCTGCCCTTGGCGCCGGCGCCGCCGATCGGAATGGAGCAAGCGAGGACGATCAACACCCGGTTGCCCTCGGCGGCCAGGCGGGCCAGCGTGCCCCCGGTCAGCAGCACCTCATCGTCGGGGTGGGCGTGGAAAGCAACGATGGTCGCCATCCGGTCATCCTGTCAGCGGCGGGCGCTTTCTCGCTGTTCTTCCGGCTGACGGGGCAGCCCTGGAGATCCTGGCGCTTGCCTGGATCGGTAGGATACCCCCTGAGGGTATCGAATCGCGGAGGGAGCGGCATGCTGCTGGACGTCGCTCATGCCCTGCGCGAGGGGTTCTTCATGTTCTGGGAGACCCTCTGGCCGCTGGTGCTGGGATTCGGCCTGTCCGGGGCCGTCCAGGCCTTCGTCAGCCGGCAGACGATGCAGCGCAAGCTGGGTGACCACGGCCCGGCGTCCATCGCCAGGGCCTCAGGTTACGGGATCGTCTCCTCGTCCTGCTCCTACGCGGCGTCGGCGATGGCCAAGTCTCTGTTCGCCAGGGGAGCCGACTTCGTTGCGGCGATGGTCTTCATGTTCGCCTCGACGAACCTGGTGGTTGAGCTCGGCATCGTGCTAGTAGTGCTGATGGGCTGGCAGTTCGCGGTGAGCGAGTTCGTCGGCGGGGCCATCATGATCGTCCTGCTGGCCGTGGCGGGTGGGCTCTGGCTGCGCGGCCGCTACGTGGTGGCAGCGCGCGAGCGGCTGGCGGCAGCCGATGGCCAGGGTGCGCACGGCCAGCATGAACACGGGCCGGCGTCGCACGGGCCGGCGTCGTCCGGAAGCGTGTCGTCTGGGGCAGTGTCGTCTGAAGCGCAGCGGCCGCCCCTGCGCCGGCGCCTGCGCTCCAGGTCCGGCTGGTCCGACGCCGCCACCTACACAATGGCCGACCTCACCATGCTGCGGCGGGAACTGGTCATCGGCTACACGGTTGCCGGGTTCCTCGCGGTGCTCGTGCCCGTTTCGGCGTGGCACGCCCTGTTCCTCACCGGCCACGGCTGGTGGACGAGCGTCGAGAACGCGATCGTCGGGCCGTTCGTCGCGATCATCAGCTTCGTCTGCTCGATCGGGAACGTGCCCCTCGCCGCCGCTCTGTGGCACGGCGGCATCTCCTTCGGGGGTGTGGTGTCGTTCATCTTCGCCGACCTGATCACGTTCCCGCTGCTGCTGGTCTACCGGCGCTACTACGGCACCCGGCTCACGCTGCGCATGCTGGCGCTGTTCTGGGCGATCATGTCGGCCGCCGGGCTGATCACCGAGGTCATCTTCCGCGCCGCAGGCCTGGTGCCCACGACCAGGCCAGCCGTGATCGCGCCGACCGGCTTCTCCTGGAACTACACGACGTACCTGAACATCATCTTCCTCGCGGTGTTCGGCCTGCTCTACTGGCTGTACCGCAACCGCGACCGATTCGGCGGCGGCAACGGTTACGCCCGGGACCCGGTCTGCGGCATGCAGGTCGAGATCTCGAACGCGCCCGCCTCCGCCGCGCGCGACGGCCAGCCGGTCTACTTCTGCTCGGACCACTGCGCCGGGCGCTTTGCCGCATCCCGGCCCGCGGCGCCCGCGTCCCGGCGCGCGGGCGCCGCTCAGCCAGCTCCCGACCCGGCGCTGGCCGAGAGCGCGGCCGACTGAAAGCGGGCAGGGCCGACGACCGCCGGGCTGAGCGCAGGCCCCCTTGAGCGCGAGCCCGTCGCGCACGACTTGGCGCGGGAAGCTGAGCGCGAGCCCGTCGCGCCCGGCTGGGTCGGCAGCTTTCCGGTACGGGGCTTTTGCCGCTTTACGATGTGTCGGCTGCCGATGTATCGCGCGACTTCGTAGCTACTTGCGTCGCACAAACCAGATCAAAAAGGCCGCCAGATTAACTCAAAGCGGAACGTAGTTGGAGCGCGGGTCAACCTACCCCCACTTGCGTTGGGATCTGCGCCCCGCTTGCCCCGTTTTGTGCGAACGGAACTGGAGGTAGGTGGCGCGTTGTACCGTCGGCCGACCTAGATAAAAGGTACTAACCGAACCTTCCGCGCGGCATCGCCCGGTCCCGCCCGCGCGTCCGGGTAGCTGGCATCATCGACCACATGACTGTGGTGAGAATCAACGCGATCACGGTTCCGGCCGACAGCGGCGACGAGCTGGCCCGCCGGTTCGCGGCGCGGGCCGGTGCGGTGGACAACCAGGACGGCTTCGAGGGGTTCGAACTGCTCAAGCCCACCGACGGCCGCGCGACGTGGCTGGTGGTCACCCGCTGGCGGGACGAGGAGTCGTTCGAGGCGTGGCGGAATTCGGCCGCATTCGGCCAGGGTCACCGATCCGGAGCGGGACACGGCGGGGCCAACGGCGAGCACGGAGCCCACGGCGAGCACGGAGCCCACGGCGGGCACGGCGAGCACGGCGAGCACGGCCCGGCCCACGGCGAGCACGGCGGGGCCCACGAAGCCCACGGCGGGGCGCAGGCGCCGGTCGCGACCCATAGCGAGCTGTGGTCCTTCGAGATCGCCGGAGGGTCGGCGGGCTGACCGCGGCTAGCATCGAGGCGTGGTCGCTTACGACGTATTCCTCGAAGACTGCCCGGCCCGCACCACCCTCGACCTCGTGGCCGACACCTGGTCGGTCATCGTGATCGTCGCCGTCGGGCGCGGCCCCGCCCGCTACAGCGAGCTGCAGGAGCGCATCGGCGGCATCAGCAAGAAGATGCTCACCCAGACGCTCCGCAAGCTCGAGGCGAACGGCCTCGTCGACCGGCGGGTCCTCGCCACCGCGCCCCCGGGCACCGAGTACCGGCTCACGGAGCTCGGGCAGACGCTGCTCGGCCCGGTACAAGCCTTGTCCGAATGGGCGCAGGACCACACCGACGCGCTGCTGGACGCCCAGGACCAGTTCGCCGCCAGCGCCCGGGGCGCCTGACCGCCGGCGTCAGGCAGGGAACCAATTGGTTCCCCACGCCCTCATAACGTTTCCAGTTGTCTGCAAGCCGACAGCTAGGAGCAGGTTATGAGGATCGGGACGCTGGGCGCGGGAATGATGACCGAGGCGCTCGCCGCACAGTGGGTGCGAGCCGGGCACGAGGTCATGATTGGCGGCCGGACGCCGGAGAAGGCCGCGGAGCTCGCCGCCCGGATCGGCGCACGTTCGGGCACGCTGCGGGAAACCGCGGAGTTCGGCGAGGTTGTGCTCCTCGCCGTCCGCAGGGAGGGCCTGGCCCAGACGCTGGCGGAAGCAGGCGCGCCCGAGGGCAGCCTGGCGGGCAAGGTCGTCATCGACTGCGGCAACGCGGTCGACACCAGCGACTTCTCGCTCGTTACCTGGGAGGGCAAGTCCCTCGCCGAACAGGCCAAGCACCTGGCGCCGGGCAGCTACGTGATCAAGGCGTTCAACCTCTCCCACGCGACGGTGTGGCAGATGACGCCGCCCGTCTTCGACGGACGGCCGCTCGCGGTCCCGTTTGCGGGCGATGACCAGGGCAAGGAGGCAGCCCGCCAGCTGATCACCGACCTCGGCTGCGAGCCGCTGGACGCGGGTGACCTGCGCCACGCCCGCTACCTGGAGGCGATGGGCGTCGTGATCGTGCGCCTGCTGTTCGGCGGCCACGACCTGCAGTCGGTGTTCGCGTTCGTCAGCCCCGGCCGGACAGTGGAGGCCTTGTTGTCCCGGTGAGCCCCATAGGGTGATGTGCATGCTTCAGACCCGGCTGGCCGCGATTCTCCGCGAGGCTCTCCGCACGAGGGACCAGGCCGCCATGGCCGCGCTGCGCTCGGCGCTGGCCGCGATCGCCAACGCCGAGGCTGTGAGCCCGCTCCCGGCCCGTGCGAATCGCGCGAGCAGCGAGCACATTGCTGGCGCGGCGCCGGGCCTCCGCGCCGCCGAGGTGCCACGGCGCCAGCTCAGCGAGGAGGAGGTCACGCAGGTCGTCCGCCGTGAGATCACCGAGCGCCAGGAGGCCGCGGGCCAGTACGCCGGCGCCGGGCATCACGAGCGGGCCGCGCGGCTCCGGACCGAGGCCGAGGTTCTGCTGGCCGCTCTGGACGCCGCGGCCTGACGAGCGGCGCCGACCTGGCCACGCCGCGTTCCCTCCAACCGGAAAGTCCGGGCGCGCCCTACCATGTCCCCAGACGGAAAGCCAACGGAGCGGAGGATCATGCCCCGGCCGACCATGAACCAGGTGCGGGCGGAGGGCCAGCCCTCCTGGGTCGTTGAGCGGGTGAACGACGAGCACCTGTTCGGCCGCCTCTACATGCGCAAGCTCTCTCCGCGGGCGACCTGGCTCCTCGCCCGGCTGGGCGCGTCGCCGAACGCCGTCACCGCCGCGTTCATCGTCTGCGGCGTGGCCGCGGGCGTGGTGGTGGCCTTCGGCGGCCTCGCGACCGCGATCATCGCGGCGGTCCTGGTCCAGGTCGGGCTGCTGTTCGACTGCTCGGACGGTGAGCTGGCCCGGCTGACCAAGCGGACCTCCGTCGGCGGCGTCTACCTGGACCGGATCGGCCACTACCTCTGCGACGCCGCGTTCATCATCGGGCTGGGCTTCCGGGCCCAGGGCCACCTGACGACGTCCGGCCGGTACATCACCGCAGGACTGGCTGCCGCGGTGCTCGCCATCCTGGTCAAGGCCGAGACCGACAACGTCGTCGTGGCCAGGGCCGCCGCCGGCCTGACCGGCAGCCACGACAACGCGGCGCTCCAGCCGCGCGGCTCCGGCCTGGCCCAGCTGCGCCGCGCCGCCAGCGTGCTGAAGGTGCACCGGATCATCCAGGCCATCGAGCTGTCGGTGCTCGTCCTCATCGCCGCGATCATCGACGCCGCCCGCGGCGGGCTCACGGCGACCAGGGTGGTCCTGCTGGCCTGCCTGATCGTCGCCGCGCTCATGGTCGTCGCCCACCTGGCCGCGATCATGGCCTCCCGGCGGCTGTCGTGAAGCTCTCGTGCGTGATCATCACGATGGGGACGCGGCCCGCTGAACTGGAACGCGCGATCGCCAGCACCGCGGCGATGCGCGAGCGCGGCGTCCAGCTCGTGCTGGTAGGGAACGGCGCGGAGCTGCCGCCGGTGCCGTCCGACGTGACCACGGTCCGGCTGGGGGAAAACCTCGGGGTGGCCGGCGGCCGCAACGCGGGCGTCGAGGCCAGCTCGGGCGATGTGGTGATGTTCCTGGACGACGACGGCTGGTTCACCGATCCGGGACTTGCCGATCATGTTGCTGACCGGTTCGCGGCCGATCCGCGCCTGGCCGTGCTTGCCTTCCACATCGCGGATCCGGCGGGCGGGGCAGGAGTTCGGTGGCACGTGCCGCGGCTGCGGGCCGGCGATCCCGGTCGCTCGTCGGCGGTGACCACGTTCGTGGGGGCAGGATTCGCGGCCCGGCGCTCGGCCTACGTGGAGGCTGGCGGGCTGCCGGGGAACTTCTTCTTCGCGCACGAGGAGACCGACCTCGCCTGGCAGCTGATCGAGCGCGGCTACACGCTCGAATACGACGCCGACGCCAGGATGTGCCACCCTCCGGTGGCGAACGCGCGGCATGACATCTGGTACCGCTACGACGGCCGCAACCGCGTGTGGCTGGCCCGGCGGAACCTGCCCTGGCCGCTGGCCCTTGTCTACCTGCTCGACTGGACGCTGCTGACCGTGGTCAGGGAACGTTCCCCCGGCGCGCTGAAGACCTGGTTCAAGGGCTTCGCCGAGGGCTGGCGGACCGATCCGGGCCCACGGCGGCCGATCTCGCTGCGCACGGCGTGGCGGATGACCAGGGCTGGCCGGCCGCCGGTCATCTGAGGCCTTGCTACCGGCGCACCCCGCCGACCGCGACCCTCAAGGTATTCATGTGGTCAGCGGAATAGTGTTGGGCAGCCAGCCGATGGTGGCGGCGAGCAGCCCGGCCGAGGCGATCAGGACTGGCCAGAACACCCACCTCGGCAGCTTGGCGCCGGCGCCAATGAAGATGCCAAACGCGGTCAGCACGAACCGCGGCCTGCTGATCGCGCCGGAGGACATGACGCAGGCGACGAAGACCAGCACCGTGTACCCGGTGATCGGCAACGGCACCCTGGCCGCGATCATCAGCGCAATGCCGGCGACCCCGGCCCAGAACAAGACGATCAGCAGGACGTTCCAGAATGGATACGACGCCACGTACGGATCGCTCCAGGTGAGCACGTGGAACTCGGTCGCGCCCAAGTCGATGTGCTGATTCCAGCCCGCGCGCATGATCCGGAACCAGAACAGGTAGTCGTGGTACCTGTACCCGTAGTAGGCGAAGTAGCCGAGCATGCCCAGCGGCGCCAGTACAGGGGCGGCAAGCGACCGCCATTCGTGCCGGGTCCAGATCGCGTGCAGCGCGGCGATGCCGAGCACCGCGGTCAGGACAATCATCGTCGGGTCCGCGGCGCTGGCCAAGCCGGCGAGCACGCCAGCCAGCAGCCACTTGCGGCCGAGCAGGGCCAGCAGGCAGGCCGCGGCGAGCGCGATCGCCAGCGGCTCAGGGTAGACCGTGGAGAACGCCATCGCGCCGGGGAACGCGCAGTACAGCAGCACCGCGCGGTCGGCGGTGCGGCGGTCCCGCACGCGGGCGGCAAGGGCCCACACCGCTACTGCCGATGCGGCGCCGGCCAGAACCTGCGCGACCAGGTCGGCGGCAGAGAAATTGCCCAGGGTCGCGTAGCTCACTAGCCTGATCAGCGCCGGCAGCAGTGGGAAGAAGGCCGATCTGCCGGTCCCCACGAACGTCGTCGTGGGTCCGTAATGCGGCACGAGCAGTTTCGGAGGGCCGTAGCCGCGCTCAGCGATCTGCGTGTAGATGCCGGCGTCCCCCCGCCACACGAAGTTAGCCCACGTCAGGTGCGTGTGATAGATCCGGTCGGCGATGAGCCAGGTGGCGACGATCAGCACCCAGGTCGCGGCGAAGGCCAGCAGCGGTAACAGCCATCGCCGCGGCAGCCGGTCGCTCAACGCCGTGCCAGCCCCCCGGCCGGACACGGTGCGCAGACTTGGCGCGGCCACATCCACGGGGTCGGATTGTAGTACTAGTAGATCCTCATTTAGGTAATAAAACTGTCAAAAAACGGTGCGATTGCCGGGTGTCCGGGTCGTCTTGGCCGAGTCCTAGTCGCGCCGCAGGCCGATGTCTCTGCGCACCGCTGGCGGAGGACCAGGGTCGGCCGGCCGCTGATCGTGTAGCGGCCGGTCAGCGCAGGGGGCCGGTGATCGACTGGGCGGCCAGCACCGCGCCGCCGTCGGCAACGAACTCAACGGCGGCCTCGATCTCCGGCGCCAGGAACCGGTCCGGGCCCGGCCCGCCGACCGTGCCGCGGAGGGCTGCCACCACCGCTGCGGTGGCCGGGGCCGGGGCGAGCGGAGCGCGCAGCTCGAGTCCGCGGGCGGCGGTCAGCAGCTCGATCGCGAGCACCCGCGTCAGCCCGTCCAGGGCCCGGCGGAGTTTGCGGGCCGCGGACCAGCCCATGGAGACGTGGTCCTCCTGCATGGCCGAACTCGGGATCGAGTCGACGCTGGCCGGCGCCGCCAGCCGCTTGAGCTCGGCGACGATCGCCGCCTGCGTGTACTGGGCGATCATGTGGCCGGAGTCCACGCCCGGGTCATCGGCGAGGAACGCGCTGAGGCCGTGATTGCGCGACACGTCCAGGAACCGGTCAGTCCGCCGCTCGGACATGCTCGCTACGTCGGCGACCACGATGGCCAGGAAGTCGAGTACGTAGCCGAGTGGCGCCCCGTGGAAGTTGCCGTTCGACTCGACGCGCCCGTCATCGGTGATGACCGGGTTGTCTATGGCCGAGGCCAGCTCGCGGCTGGCCACGAGCGCGGCGTGATCCAGGGTGTCCCGCGCGGCCCCGGCGACCTGGGGCGCGCACCGGAGCGAGTAGGCGTCCTGCACCCGCGTGCACTCCGGGCCGCGGTGGCTGGCCATGATCGGGCTGCCCGCCACCAGCGCCATCATGTTCGCGGCGGCGGCCGCCTGGCCCGGGTGCGGGCGCAGTTGCTGCAGGTCCGGGGCGAACGGGGCGTCCGTTCCCATCAGTCCCTCGACGCTCATGGCCGCCGTGATGTCGGCGACCTTCAGCAGGTGGCGCAGATCGTTGATCGCCAGCAGCAGCATGCCGAGCATGCCGTCGGTGCCATTGATCAGGGCCAGGCCCTCTTTCTCGCGCAGCTGGACGGGCTCGATCCCGGCGGCCGCGAGCGCCTGCGCCGCGGGCAGCAGCTGGCCGGCCGCATCCCGGACGACGCCCTCGCCCATGATCACGAGCGCACAGTGGGCCAGCGGCGCCAGGTCACCCGAGCAGCCCAGGCTGCCGTATTCGTAGACGAGCGGCGTGATCCCGGCGTTCAGGAGCGCGGCGTAGGCAGCGACGGTCTCCTCGCGCGCCCCGGTGTGGCCGGTCGCGATCGTCGAGAGCCGCAGGAGCATCAGGGCCCTGGTGACCTCATCCTCGACCTCGGGACCCGACCCGGCGGCGTGACTGCGGATCAGGCTGACCTGGAGCTGCGCGCGCATCGCGACGGGAATGTGCCTGGTCGCCAGCGCGCCGAAGCCAGTGGAGATGCCGTAGTGCGGCTGGGCGTCGTCGGCCAGCGCCTCAACGATCTTCCGGCCCTGCCGGATGCGGTCAACCGCGTCGGGAGCGAGCTGGACCTGGGCGCGCTCGCGGGCAACGGCCACGACCTCATCGGGCGTCAGCGGACCAGCTCCGACCACGACAACCTGAGCCGACTGGGTGACGGTCATGCTTCGACCCCTTTCGCGAGCAGCGCTGCTCGATCAAACGTAAACCGGCGGCGGGCCTTCGTGACCCGCCAGTTTGGGCCGCCCGCGGCTGACGGGGCAAATCGGACCTCCCGGCAGTCGGCCGGGCCGCTCGCCGGCCCAGACCGGCCCCGCCAGTGCGTCCCTAATGTACTTGCAACTAATGTGCAATTAGGTTAGCGTCCGGGTGGTCGCGGCGGCCGAGGTCGGTCCCCGCCGACGGGCATCCGGGGAGGGGGAGCAGCGAGTGAGAGCGGCGCGGGCGCCCCGGACCCGGCTATCCGGGCTGGTCAGGCAGTCGTTTGCCGCGATGACGCCCACCGAGCGCCGCCGGGTCTCGCTGATGTACGGCTCGATCCTCGGCCTGCACCTCCTCGGCTTCGCGATCTTCATCGCGTTCGTGGTGCCGGCCCACTACAAGGGCCTCGGGATCGGGATCAGCGTCCTGACCTACACGCTGGGCCTGCGGCACGCGTTTGACGCCGACCACCTCGCCGCGATCGACAACTGCACGCGCAAGGTCATGAACGACCGGGAGGGGACCGGCAAGCCCCGGCCGTTCTGCTTCGGCTACTTCTTCTCGCTCGGCCACTCGAGCGTGGTGGTCGCCGTCGGCGTGGCGATCATCTTCGCCGAGAAGGTGGTGTTCCGCCAGTTCCTGCACAGCAACTCGGGCGTCGAGCAGTTCGGCGGCCTGTTCGGCACGATCGTGTCGGCCAGCTTCCTGTTCCTCATCGGCGCCCTCAACCTCGTCATCCTGGCCGGCATCATCAGGGTCTTCCGCTCGATGCGGCGCGGCCACTTCGACGAGGCCGAGCTCGAGCGCCAGCTGGACAACCGCGGCTTCTTCTACCGGTTCTTCGGCAAGTGGATGCGCGTGATCACCAAGGAGTGGCAGCTGTACCCGGTCGGGGTCCTGTTCGGCCTCGGCTTCGACACCACCACGGAGGTGCTGTTCCTCGGGACCACGGCGTTCCTGGCCATGCAGCACATCCCCTGGTACGCGATCATCTGCCTCCCGGTCTTGTTCACCGCGGGGATGACGGTGATGGACACGACCGACGGCGTGTTCATGAACCTGGCCTACGGCTGGGCGTTCCTCAATCCGGTACGCAAGGTGTACTACAACCTCGCGATCACGGGCCTCTCGGTCGGCATCTGCTTCCTCGTCGGCGGCATCGAGACCCTGGGCCTGATCGCGACGGACGTCAAGGGACTCAGCCACGCGCACGGCTTCTGGGGATTCATGCGTGACTTCAACATCAACGTGGCCGGCTTCGTGATCGTCGGCCTGTTCATCGTGACCTGGGTCGCCGCACTGCTGGTCTGGCGCTACGGCCGGATCGAGGAGCGCTGGGGCGCGAACCTGACGACCGCCAGCCAGCGCGAGGCCAGCAGCGAGCTTAGCTAGCCGGAGCTGACCGTCCGGCCGCCTGGATCAGCATGTCCCGCAGCGCTCCCCGGTTCGTCACGCGGTTGCGCAGCAGCGGCCCGGTCATCATCCCGCCGTCCACGACGATCGCCTGGCCGTTGACGTAGGCGGAGCCGTCGCTCGCCAGCCACAGCGCCGCCTCGGCGATGTCAACCGGCTGGCCCGCCCGGCGGATCGGCGCCGCGTCCCCGAGCGCTGCGGTCATGAAGTCCACCGTCCGCTGGGCCGCATCGGCGTCCAGGCCGACGGCCCGGCCGTAGATCGCGGTCGCGACGGCGCCAGGGCAGATCGCGTTGACGCGGACGCCGTCCTCGCCCAGTTCGTTCGCGGTGGTCTTGGTCAGGCTCAGGATGGCCGCCTTGCACGCGCTGTAGTCGTGGCCGGCGAATCCGGCCGACAGGCCAGCGACGCTCGAAGTGTTGATGATGCTGCCGCTTCCCTGCGGGCGCATCACCCGCGCCGCGGCCCGAATGCCCAGGAACACGCCCCGCAGGTGCACGGCCACCGTGTGGTCGAAGGCGGCGACATCGATCTCGTCGATGCCGCCGAGCGCGCCAGGGTTGCCCGCGTTGTTGAACATGCAGTCCAGCCCGCCGAAGTCGGCCACCGCCAGGGCCACGGCGGCGTCAACCGCGCCCTCCAGCGAGACATCCGTGGTGATGAACCGGCAGAAGTCACCGAGTTCGGCGGCAATCCGCTGGCCCCGGTCCGCGTCCACGTCGGCCATCACGACGCTGGCACCCTCGGCGATGAACAGCCGTGTCGTGGCCTCGCCGATGCCGCTGGCTGCGCCCGTGATGACCGCTCGTATGCCCTCAAGCCTGCCCATGGCCAGCAACCTTATTGCGCCGCTGCCCGCCGCGGCCAGACCCGGGCCGGCGCTCAGCAGCTACGGGAGAAGATCTCCGCCTTGATCAGCGCGCCCCATTCGTAAACGACTGCCGGGGGCCAGGCAAACGCTCGCAGCGGGGCGGCCACGGCGTAGACCGTGACGCCGGGCAGGCACCGGCTGAGCCAGATGCGGCCGGGTGTTATCTGCGGCGTGATCGTGACGACCGCGATCGTCTTCCAGTGGTAGCGGCGGGCGAGGCGGCCCGCGAATTCGGCCTCGCCCTGGGTCGTCGAAGGGCTCGGGTCGAAGCAGATCACGGTGACGCCGGGAATGGGCGGCGCGCAGTTGCTGCCCTGCCCGTAGAACTGCGAGCCCCGGGAGATCACCAGCACCTTCGTCCGGTGCTCCCAGCCAAGATTCAGCGCCGTGTCGAGGCGGTCGCCGGGACCGTTCAGCATGATGACGGCGTCGACCCTGGCCGGGATGCCCTGCGACGGGAAGACGAACCACTCCGCCGTGGCGACGGCGAGCGCGACCACGATGACCGCCAGGGCCGAGAGAAAGATCCAGAGGCGGCGGCGACGCCGACCTGGCGGAGCCTCGTTCCGGGCACGACGCCTCAACGTAATGCTCATCGTGCGCTCGATAACCTCCCCAGCCCGCCCGAACTGGAGTGTATAGCGCCTGTGGCAAACTTACGCAGCGTGTCGCAGGCCGAGCACGAGCACGAGTACCAGCACGAGCAGGAGCACCAGCAGGAGCGCGAGCAGCTCCGCACGACCTTCGATGGCGTCGCCGATTCCTATCAGGACGCCCGGCCCGCCTATCCGCCGGAACTGTTCGACGAGGTGGCGCACACGGCAGGGCTGCGGCCGGACAGCAGTCTGCTGGAGATCGGCTGCGGTCCCGGCACCGCCACCATCGTCTTCGCCGAGCGCGGCTACGCGATCACCTGCGTCGAGATGGGCTCGCGGCTGGCCGCGCAGGCCCGGCGCAACCTCGCCGGCTACGACGCCGTCACGGTGACCGAAGGAGCGTTCGAGACCTGGCGGCCGGCCGACGACGCCGAACGCTTCGATCTCGCCTACGCCGCGACCTCGTGGCACTGGCTCGACCCCGCGGTGCGGTGCGCGCGGGTCTGGCACTGGCTGAAGCCGGGCGGCCACGTCGCGATCTGGGGCGCCGTGCACGTGCTGGCATTCGACGGCGATCCGTTCTTCATCGAGATACAGCAGGTCTACGACGAGATCAACGAGGGGATACCGGCGGGCACGCCCACCCCGCGGCCGGGTGCGCTCCCGGACAGCGCCGCCGAACTGGAGTCCAGCGGGCTGTTCACGGTCACAGCGGTCCGCCAGTTCGACTGGGAGATCACCTACGACGCGGAGGGCTACATCCGGCTCCTCGACACGTTCTCGGGCCACATCTCGATGCAGCAGTGGCAGCGCGACCGCCTCTACGGCGAGATCCGTCGGCGGCTCGCCGCCCGGCCGGATGGGTTGCTGCGGCGGCACTGGGGCGCGGCGCTGACCGTCGGCCGCCGCCTCGACACCGAGCGAGCCGGAGGGGAGCGGGGCCGCCTGGACTGAGGAGCGGGTCCGAGCGAGCTGGAGGGGCGTGGCGCCGCCTGGACTGAGGAGCGGGATTTGCGACGAGGGAAGGCGGCGCCCAAAAACGCCCCGAAAGGCGAGCGGGAAGCAGAACTCGCATTTCGGGGGTTTACTGGAAGGCAGCAACTCCTGGTTTGCGAAATGGAGAGCTGCTGTGACCGCCATGTCCCGGATCATTGTCGGCGTGAGCGGGTCGCCGGGAAGTCTTCCCGCCCTGCGGTATGCGGCCGAGATCGCCCGTGCCCATCAGGCCCCGCTGCTAGTCGTGCTGGCGTGGATGCCGCCCGGCGGCGACCTCGCCGACCGGACCAACCCGTCCCCTATCCTCCGCGAGGTCTGGGCCGAGGCCGCGCACCAGCGACTGCACGCGGCGATGCGGGCGGCGTTCGGCGGCTTACTGCCGGATGTCGACACCGAGCTGCAGACCGTCCGCGGTGAGCCGGGGCAGAGCCTGGTCAAGATCGCCTGCGAAGCCGGCGATCTTCTCGTCATCGGCACCGGCAGGCGAACCCGGGCCGGCCGGCTGCTGCATGCCGGGGTAAGCCGCTACTGTCTCGCGCACGCGGCCTGCCCGGTCCTCGCCGTGCCGCCGTCCCTGCTCGACCGTGACCTGGGCCGGCTGCGACGGCGAGCCTGGGGATTCCGCCGGCGGGCGCTCAATCCGGCCGATATCGCGACCCCGGCGAGGGGGTAATTTCCGAACATGGAAAGTCCCTCGCGCGGGCCTGACGATCCCGCCGCCGAGGCCGAGGAAGACCGGCCCGGCGACCCTGTCTGCTGGCTGCGCTGGGTGTGCCCGGAATGTGGTGCTATCGCCGACGGAGAGCCGCAAGCGAACTGTCAGCAGTGCGGGGCGCAGCTGGAACTGGGCCGATAACGTGGCCCGCATGCCGGCGGCCGGGTAGCCAGCCATCGGCCGTAACGCCGCGCCGCCAAGCCTGGCTGGCCGGCCTTCGGGGCTGACCCCGGCCACGTGCCGGCCGGGCGACGAGGGAGGGCACCATGACCGCAGAGGGACTCGTCCCGCTCGCCGGAAGCGACCGGCCGCCGCTCGCCGCGGCCACCTTGGCTGGACCCGCCGATCCCAGTGAGCGGATCGAGCTGACCATCATCACCACGCGATTGGCGGCGCTGCCGCGGACCGCCGAGGGAGTCCCCGACCGGATGTCCCGCGACGAGCTGCGCGAGGTGTACGGGTCGTCGGTCAGCGATCAGGACCAGATCGCGAGCGTGCTGACGGGCATTGACCCGGCGATCGAGGTCACGAGTACCGACCCCGGCTCCCGCCGGATGAAGATTGCCGGTCCGGCCGGCGTCCTGGCATCGGCGTTCGGCACCGAACTCGGCCTTGCCACCAGCACCGCCCCGGACGGCACCCGGTCGACGCACCGCTACCGGACCGGACCCCTGCAGGTCCCCGCCGAGATCGCCGGCTCCATCGTCGCCGTGCTCGGCCTGGACACCAGGCCGCAGGCCGCCCCGCACTACCGGTACGCGGCAGAGGCGGGCGCGGCCGTCTCCTACACCCCGGTTCAGGTCGCCACCGTCTATGACTTCCCCGCCGCTACCGACGGCACCGGGCAGACGATCGCGATCATCGAGCTCGGCGGCGGCTTCAGCCAGACTGACCTTGACACCTATTTCGCCGGGCTCGGGCTGCCGACCCCGTCAGTGACGGCCGTGGGCGTCGACGGCGGCAGCAACGTCCCCGGCAAGGCCCCGCAGGGTGCCGACGGCGAGGTTCTCCTGGACATCGAGGTGGCGGGCTCGGTCGCCCCTGGCGCCCGCCAGGTCGTCTACTTCGCGCCCAACACCGACCAGGGCTTCATCGACGCGGTGACCGACGCCGTGCACGGGCAGCCCACGCCCGCGGTCATCAGCATCAGCTGGGGCGGGCCGGAGAACTCCTGGACCACGCAGTCGGTAACGGCGCTCGATGCAGCGATCGCCGACGGCATCGCGCTCGGCATCCCGACCACCGTCGCGGCCGGTGACAACGGCAGCGGCGACGGCGTCAGCGACGGCAAGCCGCACTGCGACTTCCCGGCATCCAGCCCGCACGCGCTGGCCTGCGGCGGCACCAACCTGCAGGCCGACCCGGCGACGGGCGTAATCACCTCGGAGACGGTCTGGAACGACGGCGGCAACGGCGGCGCGACCGGCGGCGGGGTCAGCGCCCTGTTCCCGCTGCCGGCCTGGCAGGCCGATGCGGGCGTTGCGGCCGTGACCAGCGGCGGGAACGGCCGAGGCGTGCCTGATGTCGCAGGCAACGCCGATCCGGATTCGGGCTATCAGGTGCTCGTCGACGGTCAGCGGACAGTCATCGGCGGCACGAGCGCGGTCGCCCCGCTGTGGGCCGGCCTCATCGCGAGGTGCACGCAGCGCATCGGCACCCGGCTAGGCCTCGTGCAGCAGACGATCTACGCCGGAGTCGGGCCCGCGACGCCGGAGGCCGGTCTGCGTGACATCACGTCCGGCAGCAACGGCGCCTACAGCGCGGGCCCCGGCTGGGATGCCTGCAGCGGCCTCGGCGTGCCCGAGGGCGAGCAGCTGCTGACCCGTCTGACGGCGGCGCTGCCGCCCGCGTCCACCGGCACGACCGTGCCCGGCCAGGCGCCAAGCCCGGCCGCGCCCTAGGCGCCGGCGGGCGGGGAGCCGATCGTCGCGGGCGCCCCGAACCGCTGCAGCACCTCGGGAACTGCGACCGTGCCCGCCTCGTCCTGGAAGTTCTCCATGATCGACAGCAGCGCACGCGCGGTAGCGCCCGTTCCGTTCAAAGTGTGCACGGGCTCGAGCTTGCCCTCGCGCCGGAACCTGATGTTCAGCCTGCGGGCCTGGTAGTCGGTCGTGTTCGAGCACGAGGTGATCTCCCGGTAACGCTGCTGCACGGGGAACCAGGCCTCGATGTCGTACTTCTTGGCCGCGGGCGCGCCAAGGTCACCGACCGGGATGTTCATGACCCGGTACGGCAGCCCGAGTTCCTGGGCGATCTCCTCTTCGTAGGACAGCAGCAGTTCGTGCAGCTCCCGCGAGTGCTCGGGCAGGCAGTAGACGAACATCTCCACCTTGTCGAACTGGTGCACCCGGAACATGCCCTTGGTGTCCTTGCCGGCCGCGCCGGCCTCGCGCCGGAAGTTCGTGGTGAAGGCCGTGTACCTGGCGGGCAGATCCGCTTCCTCGAGCCGCTCGTCGGCGTGAATGCCCGCCAGCGCCACCTCGGAAGTTCCGGTGAGGTAGAGGTCGTCCTTCTCCAGGTGGTAGAGGTTCGACTCCTCGGTCGGCAGGAAGCCGGTGCCGTACATGGCCTGCTCCTTCACCATGATCGGCGGCAGCACGAGCAGGAAGCCCCGCGTGGTGAGCTTGTCGATCACGTAGCGGTACAGCGCCATCTCGGCGAGCGCGACGTCCCCGATCCGGTAGGCGAACCGGGCGCCGGACAGCCGCGCGCCGCGGGCCATGTCGATCCAGCCGCGCGGCGAGCCGAGCTCCGCGGCGTCCCGCGGCGTGAACCCGAACTTCGGCTGCTCGCCCCAGGTCCGGACGAGCTGCGCGTCCTCCTCGTCCATGCCGTCGGCCGCGGTCGGGTCGGGCAGGTTCGGGATCCGCGCCAGCAGGTCGTCGCGCACCTCGGCGGCCTTGGCCAGCTCGTCCTGCGCCTGATCGAGCTCATCGCGCAGCTTCCGGAGCTGCTCGATCTGCTCCGGAGTGGGCTTGCCCTTGGACGAGCTCTTCTGCGCGGCGCGCAGCACCTCGGCGCGCTCGGTCAGCGATCGCCAGCTGGCGTCCGCGGCGAGCAGCGCATCGAAGTCCTCGGCCGCGCCGCGCCTGGCCAGCGCGGCCCGGAAGGTGTCTGGATCCTGGCGGGCAGCCTTGAGGTCGATCACCTGCGCGATTCTAGCGAGCCGGCACCGGGCGGCGCGCTCCGATAACTGGCTAGCCCGCCGCGCGCCCGCCGTCCGCGAGCTCAGCCAGCACAGCCTGCTCAGCCAGCACAGCCCGCACAGCCTGCTCAGCCCCGACCGCGGCCGCCTCGGCGATCACGGCGTCAGCCTCTGCCGCCTCACTGCGGCGCCCGCCCCTGGTGGCCAGCACGGAGCCGCTCAGAATGAGGGCGAACGCCCCGACCATGGCCACTGTGATCCGCTCGCTCAGCACCAGCGCCCCGAGCACGACCGCCACGGCGGGGTTGACGTAGGTGATGACGGTGGCCCGCGCCGGGCCCACCTCGCCGATGAGCGCGAAGAAGCCGATGAACGCGACCGCTGTGCAGACGACGGCCAGTCCCGCGATCGCCCAGAACACCTTCGCCGCGGGCACCGCCGACGGCCAGGTCACCGCCGCCAGCGGCGCGTAGACCACGGCGGCGAAAGCCAGGCACACCGCCGTCATGCTGAGCGATGGCAGCTCGCTCAGCTTGCGGCTCGCAACTAGCGGGCCGATCGCGTAGCAGACCGCCACGCCGAGCACCTCGAAGACCTGCCCGGTCTCGCCGTGCGGCGCACCCGGCCCGAGCAGCAGCGCGACGCCGCCGAGCCCGATCAGCAGGCCGACCCAGCGGATGACCGACATCCGGTCCTTGCTGCCGGTGAAGCGGGCCAGCACGGCGACGATGATCGGCACGGCCGCCACCAGCAGCCCGGACAGTGAGCTGGCCAGCTTGGTCTCGGCCTCGGTCAGCAGCAGCCAGGGCACGATGATCTCGACGACCGCGAACACGGCGAGCCAGCGCCAGTGCGGCCTGAGCACCGCGAGCTCGCGGCGTCGGATCGCCAGCGGCAGCAGGATCGCGGCGGCGATGCTGACCCGGGCAAGCACGAGCACCGGCGGGGCCACGCCGCCCACCGCGACCTTGATCAGGAGATACGGGACGCCCCAGATCAGGCCCATTGCTGCGAACAACCACCAGCCTCGGCGGCTCACGTAGTACTCCCCTGCTCGGCTCTGCTACCACCCCAGTATCGGTGGCGGCACCGACAGCGTCTTGAACGCTCTTGCGCTAAAGGTCCACGCACAGTCCGAGCGGGCCGAGCTTGAGGCACACGCCCGACGATGACGGGTCGGGGGTCGGCGACGGTGACGGCGAGGGGGACGCCGAGGCGCTCGGGCTCGGATCGGGGCCGCTCGAGGAGATGGTCGGCGTCGGCGAGCTGGACGGCGGCGGGTCCGGCGGGGCCGATGAGGTCGGATCGGACGGCGACGAGCTGCCCGACGGAGTCGCCGAGGGCGAAGGCTGGCCCGGGGTCGGGCTGCCGGGCGCCGGTCCCAGCGCGCCGGTGGTGCCGGCCGGCCGGGACGCGTGCCCGTGCCGGTGCGCGAGGCCGGCTCCGTGGAAGACCTCGGACGGATCGGGCCCCGCGGCCGCGGGCGGGCGCACGGTGAGCGTCACGAACGACATCAGGACGAACACGATCGCAGCCGACACCAGCAGGATCAGCGGCGGGAGCAGGAGGATGGGGTGGCCGCGCATGGCGGCGGCCCCGTTGCGCACCGTCATGCGCAGCCGGTCCTCGGCGACCGCTAACGCCATGCTGATGGCCGGGAACCGCGGGCCCTGGCCCACCCGGCCGCTGCTGCGAACCCTGGAAAGCGCCGCGTGGCGCTGGTCGGCGGTCAGGCCTGGCAATAGGTAGATGATCGTGCTCCGGCCACGTCTCTCAACGCTGACGTGTAAGCCGGAGGGAAGGTCCGAATAACGGATCTTCACCACCATCTGACCTCGCATCCTACCTTAAACAGGACAATCAGTCGTTCCTTGCCAAACAGACGGTGACGAAAGTATCACGGTGGATAGCTGCAATCCCACGGATGACCAAACTGCAACCTATTTAGCGAACGGCCGTGACCTCGGCGAGCCAGCCCTCGATCAGAACCCGTCCGATCGAATCGACCCGATAGGGCGGGAACGGGCGAGCGCCGAGCCGGTCACGCAGATCGGCCGCGGTGAACCAGCGCGCCTCGAGGAGCTCGGCGCCGTCCGCGCCAATGTGATCCGACTCCGCTTCGGCCCGGAAGCCAACCATGATGCCCGCCGGAAACGGCCACGCCTGTGATCCCTGGTAGCGGACGGCGCCGACACTCACCCCGGCTTCCTCGGCCACCTCGCGCCGCACGGCGTCCTCCAGGCTCTCGCCGATCTCCACGAACCCCGCGAGCGTGCTGAACCGGTCGGGAACCGCGCCCTGATGACGGCCGAGCAGGCACCGGCGCGGCTCGCCCGGCAGTTCGACGAGGACGATGATGGCGGGCTCGATCTTCGGGAAGTGCTCCCGGTCGCAGTCACGGCAGCAGCGAAGATGCCCGCCGTTGCGGGCGTCGCAGCGGCCCCCGCACCAGCCGCAGAACTGCTGCGCGCGCTGCCAGTACAGCAGCCCGCGCGCGTAGGCAAGCAGGCCCGCCTGAGCCGGGCTGAGATCGGCGATCATGGTCCGGACGTCGGCGGTGTCATCGGCCCCGGCCTGCTCCAGCGCCGCCTGCCGGTCCAGCGCGGACAGGTCGGCCGCGAAGACCGGGGCCTGGCCCTCGGCGAGGCCGAGAAAGACGAGCTCGTCGGCCGCGGTCTTGAGCTCAGTCACCGGCTGGCCGGCCCGGACCAGGCACTGGTCCCGCCAGAGCGGAAGGACCTGCCGGTCGGGCCGGGCCTGCAGCTGCTGGAGCCAGACCGGGTCGGCCCGGCTGGCGCTTGCCCGGTCCAGATCGAGGCCGGTGTAATACAAGTGGTCCTCGCGCACCGGATCAAGCTAGGGCGCAAGCAGCAATTAGGGCAACCTTCCGCAGCCTGAGCTGGACGGTTATCTACAGCGGTCGCGCGCCCGGCTACGCTCACAGCAAGCGCCCCATCCCGGCCCGCGGAGGACTCTGTGCGGCTCACCAGCCCCGTCTCGGCCATAACCACGGTCGAGACTTCCGCGCGCCCGGCTTCCGGCCGGCGACTGGCGGGCTGGCAGGCGCTGCTGGTCGCGCTGGCGGGCGGGCTGGCGCTGGCGGCCGCGTTCCCGCCCGAGGGTTTCTGGCCGCTCGCGGTCGTCGGTCCGGCGCTGCTGGCCATCGCGCTGTGGCGACAGCGCCTGCGGACGGCCTGGACGGCGGGGCTGGTCTTCGGCCTGGCGCTGTTCTATCCCCTGCTGTCCTGGGAAGTGAACCTGGCCTGGTACGTCTGGGTCGCCCTCGCCACCGGCGAGGCCGTGATCTTCTCGGTGCTGACGATCGGCCAGTCGTTCCTGCTCCGGCTGCGCGCCTGGCCGGTGGCGGTCGCGGGCTGGTGGGTGGTCGCCGAGGCCGTGCGGGACCGCGGGCCCTGGGGCGGCTTCCCGTGGGGCCGGCTCGTGATGAGCCAGGCGACCGCGCCCACGATCCGCTGGGTCGCGGTCGGCGGCCCGGCGTTCCTGACGTTCCTGGTCGCTCTGGCCGCCGCCTGCCTGGCCTGGCTGATCATCAGCGGGTGGGAACGACGGCCCCGGACCCACGCGATTCTCGCCGCGGGCGCACTGGCCGTGACTGCCGCGCTGGCCCTGAGCGGTACGTTCCTGCCCGTTGACAACGGCACACCCGGCGAGGGGACGGCGGAGGTGGCCGCGATCCAGGGCGATGTCCCCCACGCCCGGAACCTGCCCGACCTCTGGCGCGCCGATGTCGTCACGGAGAATCACGCGGCGGCGACCGACGAGCTGGCCGCGCGCGTCCGCAGCGGCACCGTCCCCGCCCCGGACCTGGTGATCTGGCCGGAGAACTCCAGCGACCTCGATCCTGGCCTCAACCCGCTGACGTATGACACGATCCTGTCCGCCGTCGACGAGATCAGGGCGCCGGTGCTCGTCGGATCGGTCCTGCAGGACCCGGTCCACAACGCCGGGCAGCTCTGGCTGCCGGGCAAGGGCCCGGTGGCTGTGTACTACAAGCGCAGGCTGGTGCCCTTCGGGGAAGTGATCCCGTTCCGCAGCCTGCTGGCCAAGATCACCAATCTGCCGTCGACGATGCAGCCGGAGAACTTCACCCCCGGCCACAAGGCCGTGGTGTTCAAGACCGGCAAGATCCGCCTGGGCGACGTGATCTGCTACGAGGTCAGCTTCGACGGGCTGGTCGCCTCCGAGGTCAACGCAGGCGCCAACCTGCTGTCGGTGCAGACCAACGACGCTGACTTCGAGATCGACGGTCAGACGGGCGAGACGATCCAGCAGCTGGACATGGCGAGGGTGCGGGCCATCGAGTTCAACCGGGCGGTCGTGGTGGCATCGACGACAGGGGTCAGCGCGATCATCGCGCCCAACGGCTCACTGATCACTTCCACGGGGACGTGGCGCCGCGCCGAGATCACGGCCCGGGTGCCGCTGCGCACCTCGGCGACGCTCGCCGACCGGCTCGGGGGCTGGCCCGAGGCCCTGATCGCCTGGGCCACGGTGGCCGCCATCGCCTGGGCGATCGGCATATCCGTGCGAAATCGCCGCCGACCTGATCGCCAGGAACCCGGCACGGCAGCAGAATAAGTACGTGCGATTCTGGCGCCCGCTAGGGCAGCCCCTCCGCTGGGTGGCGCTGCTATGCGGCGCAATCCCAGCTCTGGCATTCCCGGCTGCCAATCTGGAGTTCCTCGGCTGGGTCGGGCTCGTTCCCGGCCTGGCTCTCATGCAGGCCGCGCCGACCAGGCGCGAGGCCTGGGTGCGCGGCTGGTGGTTCGGTACCGGCTACCTGCTGGCCAACATGTACTGGCTCACGCCGAACCTCGGCCCGGCCCTCCTGCTCGTGGCGATCGTCCTCGGCTTCCTGTGGAGCGCGGTCGGGCTCGCGGTGTGGGCCTACCTGCGGCCGCCGGTCACGCTGGGCCGGGCCGCCGCCGGCCTCGTCGTCGTGCCGAGTGCCTGGCTGGTCACCGAGTGGATCAGGTCCTGGCAGGGCATCGGCGGGCCGTGGGCGGTTCTCGGCGCCAGCCAGTGGCAGCACCCGGTTTTCCTGGCGCTGGCCGCAGCGGGCGGGGTCTGGCTGGTTAGCTTCGCGCTGGTCGCGGCCAACACCGGCGTACTGCTGGCCATCACCGCGCGGTCTCTGGCGGCCCGTCTGGCCGGGGTCGTCGCGATCGGTGTCACGGTGCTGGCCGGGCCCGCCATCTTCGCGCTGACCTCGCCGCCGCCGGTAACTCAGTCGATCACCGTCGCGCTCGTCCAGCCGGGACTGCAGGGCCCGAAGAACCTGCCCGCGCCCCGGCTCGCGGCGAGCGAGCGGCTGACCGCCAGCAACGCCGGCCGCGCCGACCTCTACGTCTGGGGCGAGAGCAGCGTCGGCTACTACCTGGGCGACCGGCCGCGCATCGCGGCGACGATCGAGCGGCTCTCCGGCACGGCCCGCGCCGAGATCCTGCTCAATCAGGACGCGCTGAACTCACGCGGCGCCACCTCGAAGCAGGCACTGCTCGTCGACTCCGCCGGGGTCCAGGGCAGCTACATCAAGACGCGGCTGGTGCCGTTCGGCGAGTACATCCCGTTCCGGTCCGCGCTCGGCTGGCTGTCGAAGATCAGCAAGGCCGCCTCGTCGAACATCGTGCCGGGCACGGGCGCCAAGGTGCTGCACGCGACGCTGCCCGGTGGCCGGCGGCTGAGCTTCGGCGCGCTGATCTGCTTCGAGTCCGCGTTCCCCGACATGTCGAGAGTCGACACCGACAACGGCGCGCAGGTGATCTTCTATCAGACCTCGGACTCGACGTTCCAGGCCAGCTGGGCGCCCGCGCAGCATGCCGCGCTCAGTGCCGTGCGGGCGGCCGAGACCGGCCGCCCGGTCGCGCAGGCGGCGCTCACCGGCGACTCGGCGGCGTTCGATGACCGCGGGCGCCAGCTCGCGTGGGCCGGAACGAGCTACCGCGGCGTGCTCATCGTCCGTCTCGCACTGCCGTCAGTCTCGTCCAGGACGTTGTACGACCAGTGGGGTGACTACGTGCCGTGGACCGCGACCGGCATCGCCGCACTTGCCGCGCTGATCGGGCTGGTGCGCATCCGGCGTAGCCGGCAAGCGCCTGCAAACGGCGCGCCCGCCCACACACCCGTTCGCATAGGCTTGGTCCGCAGCCGCAAATCCGGAGGGTAGATCCGCAAGGGAGACGCAGGCGTGCGGAGAACCAGTATTGGCAGCAACTCATCGCGCAGCGGGCGAGTGGTTCTCTACCGAGCGGCAGTGTGCAGCGCAGCCGCAGGACTGCTCGCAGCCGGGTGCTCAGCCGGCGGCTCGACCCCGACGAGCAGCTCGTCGCATGGCGCAACCCACTCCGCGAGCCCGAGCCCCACGCCGACGAACACGGCGCAGCTGGCCATCAGCCCGGCACCGGACAGCGCGAACGTCAACCCCGCCGCCGGCATCAGCGTGACCGTCGGTCGCGGCAAGCTCACCAGCGTGTCCGTGCACTCAGCCGGCGACCCGGTGAGCGGCACGATGAACTCGACCTCGACCGCGTGGCACAACTCCGGGACGCTGGACGTCGCCACCAAGTACACGATCACCGCGACGGCTCAGGATGCCAGCGGTACGCCGGTCACGCAGACCAGCACGTTCAGCACGCTGACGCCGGCGAGCACGGATCAGATGATGATCTTCGAGGGCCAGGGCGACACCTACGGCGTCGGCATGCCGATCATGCTGACGTTCAGCCAGCCGGTCGTGAACAAGGCCGCTGTCGAGCGCGCGCTGCAGATAAGGACGTCCAAGGCCGTAGTGGGGGCGTGGTACTGGGACGGCGACAAGTCGCTCGACTTCCGCCCGCAGAACTACTGGCCCGCGAACACGACGGTCAGCTTCGCCGGCCACCTCAACGGCGTCGAGGTCGCGCCCGGCGTCTACGGAGACCACACGCTGACCCAGTCCTTCAAGATCGGTGCGTCGCTGATCGTGGTGGCGAGCACGTCCTCGCACTACATGGACCTGTACCGGGGCGGCCGACTTCTCGATCGCTGGCCGATCAGCACCGGCCGACCCACCTTGCCCACACCGGACGGCACCTACGTGACCATCGACAAGGGCAACCCGGTCCTGATGGTCGGCCCGGGCTACCGCGAAGATGTGCCGTGGTCGGTGCGATTCACCTTCTCGGGCGACTACCTGCATGACGCGTTCTGGTCAGTGGCTCAGCAGGGCACCGAGAACGTCAGCCACGGCTGCGTGAACATGCCACCTGCTGACGCCGAGAAGTACTACAAGATGGAAGTCCCCGGTGACCCGGTGACGATCGTCGGCAGTCCGCGGGCCGGCACGTGGGACGACGGGTGGACCGAGTGGTTCCTGTCCTGGTCGCAGCTCCTCAAGGGCAGCGGCATCGACGAGGCAGTGGAGGCCGGACCACAGGGCAGCACGTTCGTCAACCCGGCGACGGTGACGGCCAGGGTCGCCTCATCGCCGCTCGGCGCCCCGAAGAACGGCAACTCCAACTCGACCTGACCACCCAGCGCTCCGACCTCCGCCGGTGTCGCCGCACCGGCACGCGCCCCCGCCCGGCCACGCGCCACCGCGACCGGCCGCCCGCGACCGGCCCCCCGCCACCGCGACCGGCCGCCATCCAGACCCCGCCTGTGGCCGAGGGCGAGATGCCCGATCTACGCCTTATTCTTATATCGCCTCCCGGTGTATCGGCTCACTTACGACCAGTTTCGTGCCCGCAAATCGGTCGATAGTGCCCAGATAAGCCCACGAAACTGGGGGTAGGTTGGCCGACTCCCTGCGGGTCGCCCATCGGCAAGTCATTTGGGGCTTTTGCGCTTGGCGGTCTCATGATCACGCGGAGTTTGTCACCAGATCGGTGACAAACTCCGCGTGATCATGAGATGGCCCATCTGGGCGGCTTTCTCCCGGCCGCTGGCGGCTACTGAGCGTTTTATTCCGGTTACCCAGCGGTAGTGACAAGGGTCATATCGGGATGCGAACGTTTGCGCAGGCGCGTTATACGGACTGATCCCCCACCGGGGAGCCGGGCCCACGTGCCGGGCTTTGGCTCCCGATCATGCGACCGCGGCCGGGCCAGTTCCCCCGCTGGCCTGGCCCGGTCCGCCTTGAACCCGCGATGCACGCGCCATGCGCGCGTGCCCGTGCGCGCCGGCACCGGCCCGGCGAGCCAATCCCCGGCGGCCCACCGACCGGGCGGTGGAGAGACGCCAGGGAAGGGAAGGCATTGCTCAGCTCTGATCGTGTGGCCGACGTCATCCGGCGCCGCCGCAAGCCCGTCATTTACGTCGGAACCGCTCTGGCCCTGGCCGGCGCTGGTACCGCCAGCGCAGTAGCGATCACGGCGCAGTCGCCTCCCACGGTCCCATCGGCGGCCCATCACTCCAGCGTGCGGCTCGACACCAGCCCGGCTGCGGCGCGCGCGGCCAGCGCTCGGCGCCCGGCCGCTCCGGCGAAGGCCCAGCACGCGCCCGCGCACAAGGTCGCCGCTCGGCCCGCGCCGGCCCACGCCCCCGCAGCGCACACCAGCGCCACGGCAAGTCACCCGGCGCCCGCGCACTCGACCGCCGCGACCCACACCGACCCCGTGGTGCACCCGGCCGCTGCGCACGCAGCCCCGGCCCACTCCGCCGTCGCGCACGCAGCCCCGGCCCACGCCGCCGCTGCCGCGGCCCACGCCCCCGCGCCACACCCGGCCGCCGTCCCGGCGCACCCGGCGGCCGCGAACCGCCCGGCTCCGGCACATCAGGCCGTGCGGGTGGCCGTCGCCCGGCCCGCCACCCCCGCTGCGCGGCCCGCCACCCCCGCGGCCCGGCCCGGAGCCCCCGCGGCCCGGCCCGCCACGCCGCCCGCCGTGCCTGCCGTCCAGGCCCACCGGCCGCCGCACCCCGGCGCGCACCGGCACCTGACCTGGGCCCTCGTCAGCGCCGAGCTGAACCAGCAGACGAACCCGGCCGCCGCCGCCGCAGGCGTCGTTCCGGCCGCAGATCAGCTCACGCCCGCCGGTCTCAGCGGCGCGCAGAACACCATGCAGATCAGCCCGGCGCAGTACGCCAACGCCCGCGCGATCGTCCAGCAGGCCCTGGCCAAGCGGATGGGCGTGCGGTCCGCCGTGATCGCGGTCGCCACGGCCATGCAGGAGTCCGAGCTCATGAACATCAACTACGGCACCTCAGACTCGCTCGGCCTGTTCCAGCAGCGGCCGTCCTGCGGCTGGGGCACCGCCGCGCAGATCATGGACCCGGCGTACGCGGCGAACGCGTTCCTCACCGCGCTGCAGCGCTACCAGGCGAACAACCCTGGCTGGGCATCGCAGCCCCTGTACCAGGCGGCCCAGGGAGTGCAGGGCTCGGCGTTCCCGCTCGCGTACGCGCAGTGGGAGTCGCAGGCCGCTCAGCTCACGTCCCAGATCGCGACCAGCTTGAAGTAAAGCTTCCGGTGCGGCCTCTCCTCCCCCCAAGGGCCGCCACCGGAACCGCCAGGCCGCCGGGCTTCCCCCGCCTGTGCAGGCCAGGCACTTTGTGCCCCGCCCTCCCCGAGGGGGCGGGGCACAACCAGTAGACTGCGCTGGCTAGGGCATCGCCCCCTATGTTGTAGAACAGAGTGCCATGACGACGTTCCTGACCAACGAGGGTTACCTCGCGCTGGTTATCTTCGCCTTCATCCAGGCGTGCTGCATCCCGATCTCGTCCGAGATCACGTTCGGGTTCGCGGGCGTGCTGGCCTATCAGCACCACCTCACGCTGGCGCTGGTGATCATCGTCGGGACGGCAGCCGAGCTCGCCGGGTCGTTCACCGCCTACGGCGTCGGGCGCTGGGGCGGGCGCGACGCGGTCGAGCGCTGGCGCAAGTACCTGCTGATGACCAGGAAGGACGTCGACCGCATCGAGCGGTTCTTCGACGGCCGGGGCGCCTGGACGGTGGCCGTCGCCAGAGTCATCCCGCTCGTCCGGGCCTTCGCCGGCCTGGTGTCCGGGCTCGTCGAGGTGCCCGTCGGGCCCTTCGCGATCTTCAACCTGATCGGGACGGCCGTCTGGGCGACCGCGCTGTCGCTCATCGGCTACGGCCTCGGCAGCGACTGGGACAAGGTCTCGAAGAACTTCTCGCACGCCAGCGACCTGCTCGCCGTCGTCGTGGTACTGGCGCTCGTGGTGGCCATCGTGCACAAGTGGCTCCAGGTCCGCAAGGAGCGGAGGACCGAGGCGGCCGCCGCCACGGCACCAGCGCCAGCCGAGCCGGACGCACCCGCGGCCTCGGGCAGGCACCGGGCGCCGACGGACACTCAGGGTGGCTGACGAGCCCGCTGACAGTCAGGCCCCCTGGCATCACACGGCCGTCATCTACGAGGTTTACCTACGGAGCTTCGCCGACGGCAACGGCGACGGCGTCGGGGATCTCGCCGGCCTCCGCTCGCGGCTGCCCTACCTGCGTGACCTGGGGATCGACGCCCTCTGGCTGACGCCCTGGTACGTGTCCCCCATGGCCGACGGCGGCTATGACGTGGCCGACTACCGCGACATCGATCCGCTGTTCGGCACCCTCGCCGAGGCCGAGACGCTCATCGGCGCCGCGCACGATCATGGCCTCAAGATCGTCATCGACATCGTCCCCAACCACTGCTCCGACCACCATCCGTGGTTCGCCGAGGCGCTCGCCGCCGGGCCGGGAACGGCTGCCCGCGACCGCTTCTGGTTCCGCCGCGGACGCGGTGACCAGGGCGAGCTGCCGCCGAACGACTGGCCGTCGATGTTCGGCGGATCCGCCTGGACCAGGGTGACCGAGGCCGACGGCACCCCCGGCGAGTGGTACCTGCACCTCTACGCGCGCGAGCAGCCCGACCTGAACTGGGAGAACCCCGAGGTCAGGGCCGAGTTCGAGAGCATCCTGCGGTTCTGGCTCGACCGGGGGATCGACGGCTTCCGCATCGACGTGGCCGACTTCCTCGTCAAGGATCCGCGGCTGCCCGACGTCGCCGATCTCCCGCCGGGCGAGCGCAAGCCCTGGGAGGGCCAGGACGGCCTGCACGAGATCTACCGCGCCTGGCGGCGAATCATCGACTCCTACCCGCGCGACGGCCTGCTCGTCGGCGAGATCTGGCTCAAGCCGCTGACCCGGCTGCGCCCGTACCTGCGCGGCGACCAGCTGCATACGGCGTTCAACTTCGACTTCATGGGCACCGCCTGGGATGCGGCGAGGCTGCGCGCGGTCATCGACACCACGCTCGATAGCGTCGGGCCCGCGGCGCCCTGGGTCCTGTCCAACCACGACGTGACCAGGCACCTGACCCGCTACGGCCGGGCCAATACCAGCAGCGACTGGCAGCCCGACCCGGGCCAGCCCGACCTGGCGCTGGGCACCCGGCGGGCCAGGGCCGCGATCCTGCTCTCGCTGGCGCTGCCCGGCAGTTCCTACCTGTACCAGGGTGAGGAACTGGGCCTCTGGGAGGTCGAGGACATCCCCGACGAGCTCATCGCCGACCCCATCTGGGACCGGACCGGTCACCTCGTCCGCGGCCGGGATGGCTGCCGGGTGCCGCTGCCCTGGGCCGCGGATGAGCCGGGCTTCGGTTTTGGCCGGAACGACCTGGCGGGCAGCGCCGGCCCCGGCCCGTGGCTGCCGCAGCCGGCCGCCTGGCGTGGACTGGCCGTCGACGCGCAGACCGGAGATCCGGGCTCCATGCTCGAGCTGTACCGCGCCGCGCTCCGCGTACGCCGCAGCCGGGCCGAGCTCGGCGCCGACCAGCTGACCTGGTTTCCGGCGGGCGACGGCGTCCTGGCCTTCACCCGGCCCGGCGGATTTGCCTGCGTCGTCAACATCTCCGGCGCCCCGGTAGCTCTGCCCGATCACGGGGAGGTGCTGCTGGCCAGCGGCGAGCTTGCCGGCGGGCTGCTGCCGCCCGATACTGCGGCCTGGCTGCGCACCGCCGGCTAAGCGCCGGTCGCGTCAGTCAACCAGGGCCTGGTACACGAGCTGACGCAGCTGCGGCCGGATCGGGAAGGCGTTCGAGGGCATGTACTGGGTGAAGAAGCTGACGGTCAGCTGCTCGGCCGGGTCCACCCAGAAGGTGGTGCTGGCCGCGCCGCCCCAGTTGAACTCGCCCGCCGAGCAGAGGGTCTTGGACGCGGCCGGGTCAAGCTGGACCGCGAAGCCAAGACCGAACCCAACGCCCTTGAATACCGACTCGGCGTAGAGGGCCCGGCCGAAGGTCTCCAGGTCGGCACCGCCGGGCAGGTGGTTCGTGGTCATGTAAGCGACCGTCCGCGGGCCCAGCAGACGGTTGCCGTCCAGCTCTCCGGCCGGGCTGTCCGGCCTGGACAGGAGCATCTGCATGAACCGGTTGTAGTCGGCGGCGGTCGACACCAGCCCGCCGCCGCCGCTGAGGTACGCCGGCTCGCGGTAGGCGGCCTTGCTCATCGCCTCCGCCGGGACGAGCTTGCGGTCAGGGCCGCGGGTGTAGATCGGGCCCAGGCGTCCGGCCAGCTCGGGTCCGGCCGAGAACGCGGTCTCGGTCATGCCGAGCGGACCGAAGATCCGCTCGGCGAAGAACTCGTCCAGCCGCTGGCCGGATACGACCTCGACCAGGCGGCCGAGCACGTCGGTGGACACCGAGTAGTTCCACTCCGAGCCGGGCTGGAACAGCAGCGGCAGGGACGCGAACAGATTGCAGAGTCCTTCCAGGTCCAGCTCGCGGGGGCTGCCCCACTCGAGGCCGCTGCCCCGGTAGATGGCATCGACCGGGTGGGAGCGGTGGAATCCGTACGTCAGGCCCGAGGTGTGCGTGAGCAGATGCCACACCCGCATTGGCTCCGTGACGGGCTCGGTGAGGTAGCTGATGTCCGAGCCGCCGGTGAACACCCTGGCGTCAGCGAACGCGGGGATGTACTTGCTGACCGGGTCGGTGAGCTGAAAACCGCCCTCCTCGAAGAGCATCATCGCCGCCACCGACGTGACCGGCTTGGTCATGGAGTAGATGCGCCAGGCCGTGTCCGGCTCGACCGGCAGGCCCGCCGCCACGTCCCGGTGACCGTAGGTGGAGACATGCGCGAGCTTGCCGTGGCGGCTGACCGTGATCAGCCAGCCGGGCAGCTTGCCCCGGTCGACGTAGCCGGCGAAATGCTTGTCGATTCGTTCCAGCCTCGCGGCGTCAAATCCGACCTCGGCCGGGTCCACCTCGATCTGCAGTCCGCCCATGTCCGCCCAGCCTCCAGTCGCTCCGTCTTTGTCCTGATCCTGCCAACTGGAACCGCGTTCGGTCCAGAGCCGGCCGCGGCGAGATCGCCGCGGCCGGCTGCTGTCTGGCCTCTACTCCGCCCGGAGCGCGGTCGCGGTCCGGGCCCGTGCGGCCCAGCTTGCGGGCAGCAGTGCCCCGGCTACGGCGATGGCCAGTCCGGACAGGGCCAGCAGCAGGATCTCCGCCGGCCGGTAGACATCCTGGAAACTCGCCGGCAGCGCGGTGTAGGCCGCGTTGCCCATGGCCGTGATCGTGGCCGAATGGAGCCGGTCAGCGATCGGCACGGCAATCAGCGAGGCCACGATCGCCGGCCCGATCACCCAGCACATGACCATGGCGATCGTCTGCCTGGGCGTCATGCCGACCGCCTTGAACACCCCGAGGTCCCGGACCCGGTCCCTGGTGCCAAGCAGCACGGTGTTCAGGACGCCGAGGCCGGCGACTACCGCCATCATCAGCGTCAGCATCGCGATGAGCGAGTCGGCGATGACGTAGAACTGGCCGCCCTCAGGCCCGTAGGCGGCGTACTTGGAGCCGAGGGCGTTGTTCATCGCGGCAACGTAGTGGTCCGTGCTGGCACCCGCCTTGAGACCGACGTCGTACTGCGCGATGCCGAGTGGCGGGCTGGCGGTGGCGCTGAGTGTCTGCCAGTTCGTCATGAGGGCCGGCTGGCTGCCGGGATTGAACATCTGTCCCACGATCCGCACGGTCTCGGGCTTGCCGCCAGCCGAGATCGTGGTCGCATCACCCACGGCCAGGCCGGTCTGGGTGAGGTACGAGGTGTTGACCACAATCTGGCCCGGGCCAGTCATCCAGCGCCCGGTGATCACGTCGTACCCGAGCCAGCCGGACGGCCCGTTGAAGGCCTCGGCATTTACCTGACCGGTCAGGCCGGCGACGGTGACGTTGGTGAAAGCCGCCGCGACATACCTTTCCGTGTCCTGCTGTCCTCGCAGCGCAGCCGTGATCGCCGCGTCCGGGGCGCTGCCGGGACGGAACGCGTTGCCGGTGCCGAGCGCGACCTGCACCGGAGCCGTACTGGCCAGCGACTGACCCTCCTCCGCCCTGGCGAGGGAGCTGTTCAGGCCCACCGCGAAGACCACCGCGGTGACGCCGAACATGATGGCGGCGAGCGTGCCGGCCGTCCGGGCCGGCCGGGCGAACGGCGCGGCCAGGCCGATGCTCACCGGGCGGGGCAGCCGGAGCTTGCTCGCGAGCCGGTGCGCGGCGTAGCCGCGGCCCTGGCGCGGCGCCTGGCCCATCGCGATTGCTTGCACCGCCGAGAGGCGCCCGGCCCGCAGCGCGGGCAGCAAGGCCGTCAGCGCGACCAGGGCGCACATGATCACCGGGGTCGCAACATCGACCCAGAGCGGAACCAGCTGCCGGCCCACGCCAAAGGACTGGGCCGACTTCTGCAGTACCGGCATGGCCAGCACGTTGCCGGCCACCAGCCCGACGATGCAGCCCGCCACTGCGGGCACGCCGACCCTCGTGACGTAGGCGAGGATCACCTGGACCGGGCTGAACCCGAGGCTCTTGAGCACCCCGATCCGCCGGTAGGAGGCCACGACGGCTCCGCTCACCACGTTGGCGACGATCAGCACCGCCATCAGCAGCCCGATCAGCGCGAACGCGTCAACGAACGGAGCCAGGATCGACCCGTTGTTGCTGGCCTGCGCTTTGGCCGTCAGCCAGGAGGAATACCCGGCGACGGCGCCGGCCGGCAGCGCGTCCGATACTGCCGCGACATCTCCGCGCACCTGCGCGTTCGTTCCGGCACTCGCGAACCCGTACAGCATCTCCGCTGCGCGGGGCTGGCTGGTCGTGCGCAAGGCACTCACCTCGGACGGCAGCACCCACGCCTGCGCGGTGTTGGTGATCGAGTTAGCCATCCCGACGACGGTCAGCTTCGGCTTGCCCGGCACCGACGTCACGGTCATCTTGGCCCCGAGGCCAGGGAAGAAGCCCAGCCCCTCGGACAGCACGATCTGACCGGGTCCCTGCGGCCAGTGCCCGGATTCAAGCGTCAGGTCGTCCAGAGGTCCACCCGGTGCCGCCCGCCCGACGACGAGCGAGGCCGGCAGCGAGAATCCCTGGCTGGTCAGGGTCACGCTGGCCGCACCGAACGGCCCGGAGACAGCGGTCACCCCCGCTACCCGCCTGGTAGCCGCGAGCTGCGCATCGGTCGCGCGGCCGGGGTTCACCGCGACCGCGGCATCGGCGCCGTGCTGAGAGGCAAACGCGTGATTGAACGGACCTTCGGCCGCCGCCAGAAGCGCCAGGCCGAGTGTCGCCGACGCCGTGGAGATCAGCAGCACCATGAAGATCACGAAGGTCTGCGCGCGGTGCCTGGTCACGCCGCCCGACGCCGCTCGCAGGACCGGCCCCGCGCTCACCGTGTCTCCCGCGTGCCCAGGCGCGCCCCGGTGGCGCCCGTGGCGGCAGTCGCGGCTGCGCCGGTGTCCTCGGCGATCCGCCCGTCGGTGATCCGGATCGTCCGGCCCGCGTACCGAGCGGCCAGCTCGGGGTTGTGGGTGACCATGATCATCGTCTGGCCGGCTCGGTTCAGCTCCATCAGCAGCGCGCCGATCTCCTCGCCCGTCGTCGTATCCAGCGCGCCGGTCGGCTCGTCGGCAAGCAGCAGCTCGGGCGAGTTCACGAGTGCTCGCGCGATCGCAACCCGCTGCCGCTCTCCGCCCGACAGCCGCGCCGGGTAAGCCTTCTCGTGCTGGCTGATGTGCAGGCGGTCAAGGAGCTCACCGACCTGACGGCGGGCCCTGGCCTTCGGCATGCCGGCCAGCTGCGCGGGCAGCAGGACGTTGTCGGCCACCGTCAGATCATCAAGCAGGTTGAAGAACTGGAAGATCATCCCGACCCGCTGCCTCCGGTACCGGGCCAGGCTCGTCTCGCTCAGGGAGTCAATCCGCTGGCCGGCCACGGTCACGGTCCCGCTGCTCGGCCGGTCGAGCCCGCCGATCAGGTTCAGCAGCGTGGACTTCCCGCTGCCGGACGGGCCCATAATCGCCACCGCGTCGCCCGCCGCAACACCTAGGCTGACGTTCTCTACGGCATAAGCCCCGTCGTTGTCGTATCGCTTGCTCACATCACTGACTTGAATCAGCGCGTTCATCTGGCGCGTCCCTTCCAGGCCCCAGCCTTCGGAGCCCGCCCGCAGGCGAGCACCCCGTCGGGTATGGAGTCTCACTCCGCCGGGCCGGCCGGGGCATCGGGGAAGTCCCCCGTGTTGACCCGGAGACAACCGGGCGCGCTCAGGGTGGGCGGCTGCGGCCTGGAAGGATTGGCGCGTCCGCTACGCCGTGCCTGGAAGGTGCGATGGCCGTCACCGCCGATGACCTTGATGCCGCGATCTCCGCCGTCGTGTCGACGCTGCGCCCTGCTACCGGACGGGACTGGTCGAAACCAGCCGGCCCGCTGGAGTGGGACTGCTGGCACACCGCCGAGCACATCGGCGATTGTCTGCTGTCCTATGCCGCCCAGCTCGCCGTCCAGCCGGCCACGCGGTACGTCCGGTTCCTCGCCAGCGCCGAGAAGGATGCCTCGCCCGCTGAGATACTGGAGTTCGCCGAGGCGGGCGGGCGCATCCTCGCCGCCACCGTGCGCGCAGCGTCCCCCGATGTCCGCGCCTACCACCCGACCGGGATGGCCGACCCGGAGGGCTTCGCCGCGATGGGATGCGTCGAAGCACTGCTGCACGGCCACGACATCGCGCAAGGCCTCAGTCTCGACTTCGACGCGCCAGCGGGCGTGTGCGCCAGCGTGCTCGCCCGCCTGTTCCCGCAGGCGGCCGCCGACCTGGCCGACTCCGACCCGTGGGCAGCACTGCAATGGGCAACTGGCCGGACGGCGCTAGCCGGACGCCCGCAGCTCCGGCACTGGCGCTGGCACGGCGCCCCGCTCTCCGGCTAGTAACGCCGGGATATCTCGAACAACAGGATGCCGGCCGCTACCGCCAGGTTCAGCGACTCGGCGGTGCCGGTCATCGGGATCGCGACCCGCAGGTCGGCGGCGGCGAGCACGTCCTCCGGAAGTCCGGCTCCCTCGCTGCCGAGCAGCACTGCGAGCGGCGGGCGCAGGTCGGCGTCCCACAACGACTCACTCGCCGCCCCCGACGTCGCCACGACGCGCACCTCATGCACGCCCGCCCAGTGCAGGAACTCAGCCGCCGTCGCCACCGCAGCCACCGGCGTGGCGAAGAGCGCGCCCATGCTTGCCTTCACGGCCACGGGATCGTAGGGGTCGGCCGAGGGGCCGATCTGGATGACGCCTGCCGCTCCGGCGGCGTTCGCCGTCCTGATGATCGTGCCGATGTTGCCGGGATTGCCGGCCTCATGCAGCGCAACGAAGACCGCGCCGGGCGTGACCCGCATGCCGGACAGGGCAATCGGCGCGGAGCGCACGATCGCCGCGAGCCCGGATGGCCCGTCCCGGTCAGCGATCCGGCCGAACAGCTCGTCCGACAGCCGCACCACCTGCACGCCGGCGCTCTCCTCCGCCGCCACCATGGCGAGCGCGCCCGCGTGCCGGAGCAAGCCCGGCGCGATGATCAGCGTCTCGACGTCGGCGCCGGCCTCGACTGCCTGCCACACCGGCTGGATACCCTGCACCACGAACGCGGATTCACGCCGCCTCTGCTTGCGGTCGCCAAGCAACCGCAGCCGCTTGATCAGCGGATTCGCAGCGCTCGTGATCACCATTGACTCCCGCTCCCGCACCGTCTGGCGCAGCGCCAGACTAGCGCCGGGAGTACTAGACGACGCCCGGCAAGTTCTGTGACGCTCAGCATTGTGGACATGGTCCCCGATCCTTCGTGGAACGTCATGCCGGTAGCCAACCCGGATCTTCCAGCGCGCAAGCGCGAGAAGCTGGTCGACCGTGCTGTCCTGAAGGACCCGACGGGCCTCGCTGATCCGGGGTACCAGCTGCGCGACCGGGAGCACATCGTCCTGCCGTCCGCTCTGGATCAGGCATCCCGTGAGTTGCTGCTTCGCGGGCAGAAGGCGATCAGCATGGCGATCAATGCCGAGGCCGACGCGATCGATGCCGACGCGATCGATGCCGCTGGTGCCGTTCCGGAGAGCACGCTGCTGCGGCACGAATGGGAGATCGCGGTCGCACTGCGCGACATCACCGACCTGCGCGCCGAGCACGAGATGAACGCGGCCGCCAGCGTGGGACCGATGACCAACGCCGTTCTCAAGTCGCAGGAGGGTGCCCTGGAGCAGGCTCAGGGCGCGATCGCCGCCCGCGTGGCCGAGCTCGAGCGGTACGCCGATTGCGTGAGCGCGGCCGCGAACGCCTACCGCGACTGGCAGGACGCCCTGCGGGTTTCCGACCTGAACGATCGCTACCTTGACCTGGTCGCACGCACCGCCGCCGACGAGTACGCCAGGGCCGAGATCAGCGCCCTGACCGACCAGGCAGCAGCCGCGCAGACATTCCAGGATGCGGTGCAGAAGGTAGGTCTCGCGGCCGCGCCCCTGGAGCTGCCCTAGCTCCTCAGGCCGGCTGTCGTGCCGATCGATCTCGGATCGACTGCGAGCTCCCTCGCTGACGTTCTCGCGAAGATACCGCCATTTCATGTATTGGTCCGCGGCCGTTCACGGAATGGCCGTTACCGTTTAGAGGCCCAAAGCAGGATAGGTCTCCCCCGCCCGCCCCGACATTCCTGCGCACGCTCACCGGAGGGGATCTTCATGCGCTCTGTCAGGCTCACCACCAGGGTCGCCGCGCTCACCGCGGTGGCGGCGCTGGCAGCAACCATGGGAGTGACCGCGACCGCGTCGGCGAGCACGACGCATCCGCGGGCGACGGCCCGCGCCCAGCGCTGGTCTCAGGTCACGCCGAACGGCATGGACACGAACGCGGACATCGGCCTCGCCGGCGGTGCCCACGGGGTCCTCAACGTCATCTGGTCGAGCGGTGAGAATACCGCGGGCCACGGTGCTGTTCACGACACGCAGATCGGCGCCAGCGGAGCGGTCGGGCGCCCGGCCACGATCATCTCCGGCCAGTTCACGGTGACCGACCCGGCCGCCGCGGCGGTGCCTGGCCACGTCGATGCGATCTGGAACGGCATTACCAACTCCACCGGGCACACGCAGGGCTCGTTCATCTCGGCCAGGGCGTCGGCCGGAGGGCGCTGGTCCGCGCCGGCCGTGATCCCGCCGCTGACCGCCGCGCCGGATACCAGCAGCAGCGACTCGGCCGCGACCGGCGCCGACAACAAACCATGGGTCGCCTACTTCGGTAGCTTCGCGCTGTCCTACGTCCACGTCGGGCACCCGGTGCGCGAGATCGCGACGAAGGGGTGCTGCCTGTATAACCCCGGCTTCGGTGTCGACGGCCGCACTGGCGCGACGTACCTGAGCTACCTGTCGCTGATCAGCCATCACTCCGGCATCTACGTGCAGGAGCTGGCCCAGACCGGCGCGCTCGTCGGCAAGCCCGTGCACCTGCCCGGATCGGCGACGCTGATGAACCAGCGAGTCGCCATCACTGCCGATGGGCACGGCCGCAAGGGCGTCTACGTGCTCTACGGCGCCAGCTCGCCGTTCATCCGGGACCTGGACCTCTACCGGGTCGGGTCGCGCCGCCCGGTGCGCCTCGCGCTCGCTCCGGGACTGACGAACATCGCGGGCGAGGCCGTCACGCCGGCCGCATCGGGCGCGCTGTGGGCGGCCTGGTTCTACGGCGACGGCAGCACTCCTGAGCTATTCGTCCGGCTGTCCAATAAGGCAGTCAGCAAGTGGGGCAAAGTGGCCCGCATTGGTCTTCCCTCCGGCCTCACCAATCTGTGGAAGATCTACATAAGCCCTGAGGGCTCAAAACTCGTCATACTTGCGTTGATAACCCGACACGGCAAGACCGCCTACTGGGAGACCCAGGTGGGGTGAGAGGAGTCTTCATGCTCCGAACCAGGCTGGCCGCGGTCGCACTCGCAGCGACGGCGGCCAGCGTGGCCGCCGGCATCGCAGCGATCGGCCCAGCGACCGCCAGCAGCACCATCCGGCCGCAGGCTTCGGCCGGCGGTCCTGGTCACTGGTCGGAGGTGACCACGGCCTACCACTACACGAACTCCTTCCAGTTCGAGGACATCGGCCTGGCGCGCGGCAGCGACGGCGTACTCCACGTGGTCTGGGCCAGTCCCGGCGCCACGCGGACCCACGAGGTACTCGACACGCCCATCTCCGCCAGCGGGAAGGTCGGGCGGGCCGTAGTCCTGGCCTCCGGCATCGAGATGCCGCTGTCCACGAACCTGGTGTCGGTCTACGGCCTGGACGCCACCGCCACCCCGCACGGCATCGACGCGTTCTGGATCACCCAGAACGGCGACGAGGGCATCGAGGAATACAGCCGGCCGCTGAAGGGCGGCCACTGGTCGTTCGCGACGATCGTGCGCCCGCTGGCGGGTGACACCGGCTACGGCAGCAGCGTGGCGGCGGCGACCGGCAGCGACGGCAAGCCGTGGACCGGCTTCTTCGCGGTCGTATCCGGCACCCGGTTCCTGGTCACCGTGCAGCACGCCGGCCATCCGCAGCGCGAGATTCTCCCCGACCCGGAGTGCTGCGTCCTCGGCCCGGCGTTCGGCCTCGACGGCCGTACCGGCACGACGTGGATCGCTTACCAGTCGATCGGGACCCGGCTGGGGACGTTCGCCCAGCGGCTCGCCGCCGACGGCGCCACGACCGGATCGAAGATCTTCCTGCCCCATTCCGCGATCGGCTCGAGCATCCTGCCGGTGAACCAGCGCGTGGCCGTCACTGGCCGCGGTCATGGCCAGGCCAACGTCTACGCCGCCTACGCGGCCTTCACTGGCCAGTTCGTGGACGACGTCGACCTGATCCGGCTCGGTGCCACCAAGCCGCTGGTGCTGTTCTCCGCCCCGCATTCCGGCGAGATCGCCGGTGTCGCCCTGAGCGCGACTCCCAAGGGTGCCCTGTGGGCGACCTGGATCGAGGGCTACGGGCTCAAGCCCGCGCTGTTCGTCCGGGAGTCGAACAACCAGGGGGCCAGGTTCGGCCGCACCGTCAAGGTGACGCTGCCGTCCGGCACGACCGCGGTTCACGAGGTCTACACCTCGGCCCAGGCGTCCCGGCTGGACATCCTCGTGCTGCTGGACCGGGGCGGCAAGACCGCGTACTGGGCGACCCAGGTCACGTAGCGCGGGGGGATCCTGGGGGTCGTCCCCCAGGGCTAGCACTGCCGCGCCAGCTAGCATGCCTGGGGTGACACAGGGTGCAGAGCGCGAGCGGGTGGCCGGCTTCGGACAGCTTGAGGACGGACTGCTGCAGGCCGGCGACTGGTACCGCTGGGGGCCGTACGTCAGCGAGCGGCAATGGGGCACGGTCCGCGAGGACTACAGCCCCGACGGCGAGGCGTGGGATTACCTCCCCCACGACCACGCCCGCTCGCGCGCGTACCGCTGGGGCGAGGACGGCCTCGCCGGTTTCTGCGACATCGAGCAGCGGCTCTGCCTTGGCCTCGCGCTGTGGAACGGCCAGGACCCGATCCTCAAGGAGCGGCCGTTCGGGCTGACCGGCGCTCAGGGCAACCACGGCGAGGACGTCAAGGACTACTGGTGGTACCTGGACGCGCTGCCGAGCCACGCCTGGAACCGCTGGCGCTACCACTACCCGCAGGCCGCGTACCCGTATGAGGAGCTCATCGAGGAGAACGCGGCCAGGAACCGCCTCGAGCCCGAGTACGAGCTCATCGACACCGGCGTCTTCGACGACGACCGGTACTGGATCGTCGAGGTCCACTACGCGAAGGCCGGCCCCGACGACATCCTCATGACGGTCGAGGTGACCAACGCCGGGAAGGACCAGGCCGAGCTGCACGTGCTGCCGACCGCATGGTTCCGCAACACCTGGAGCTGGGACAACAACCAGGAACAGGAACGCCTCGAGCTCGCGGCCGGTCAGCCCGGTACCGCCGGTGCCGCCCGGGTCACGCTGACGCACCCGTTCGCCGGCGACATGGAACTGCTAGCCGGGGCCGGTCCGGACGGCACCGGCCCGAAGCCACTGTTCTGCGAGAACGAGACCAACGTGGCGCGGCTGTTCGGCGCCGAGCCGGTTACCCCGTTCCCCAAAGATGGCATCAACGACCACGTGGTCAGCGGCGCGGCCACCGTCAACCCGGCGCAGCGCGGATCCAAGTGCGCCTTCTGGTACCGGCTGACGCTCGCGGGCGGCGCGTCGGCGCAGCTGCGCGTGCGACTCCGGCAAGCCGCCGCCGCTGACTCAGGCGACGCCCTCGGCGCGGAGTTCGCCGCCATGAGCGCGCAGCGGCGGGCCGAGGCCGACGAGTTCTACGCCGACCTGACTCCGTCCGGGGCCAGCGCCGACGAGGCCATGATCATGCGGCAGGCGTTCGCCGGCATGCTGTGGTGCAAGCAGCTCTACTACTACGACGTCACGCGCTGGCTGGACGGCGACCCGGCGCAGCCAACCCCGCCCGCGAGCCGGCTCACCGGGCGCAACTGCCGCTGGCGCAGCTTCGACGCCTTCGACATCATGTCGATGCCGGACAAGTGGGAGTACCCCTGGTTCGCGGCCTGGGACCTGTCGTTTCACTGCGTGGCGCTCGCGCACGTGGACCCGGCGTTCGCCAAGTACCAGCTGATACTGCTGTGCCGGGAGTGGTTCCAGCATCCGGGCGGCGCGCTGCCGGCCTATGAGTGGGACTTCAGCGATGTGAACCCGCCCGTCCAGGCGTGGGCCGCCCTGGAGGTATTCGCCGTCGACGGCGGGCGCGACTTCGACTTCCTCAGCCGCGTGTTCGACAAGCTGCTGGTGAACTTCACCTGGTGGGTGAACCGAGAGGACGCCGAGGGCAACGACTTGTTCGAGGGCGGCTTCCTCGGCCTGGACAACATCGGCCCGATCGACCGCTCGCACCTGCCCGTCGGGGGCATCCTCGAGCAGGCGGACGCCACCGGCTGGATGGGCTTCTACGCGATGGCGATGGCCACGATCGCGGAGATCCTGGGCCGCACCGGTCACCGGCCCGCCACCGATCTGGTGCTGAAGTTCGTCGAGCACTTCGCCGCGATCAAGCGGGCGCTCGACGACCGCGGGCTGTGGGACGAGACCGACGGGCTGTACTACGACCGCCTGATCACGCCCGACGGCCAGGAGATACCGGTCAAGGTCAGGTCCACCGTCGCCATCTTGCCCGCGCTGGCGATCACCGTGGTGGACCAGGACACGATCAACCTCGCGCTCACGGTCGGCAAGCGGTTCGCCGACATGCTGGCCGAGCGCGGCATCACCGGGAACGGCAGTATTTCCGGCGAAGACGACAGCATGCTGCGCGGCCAGGCAGGCGACCAGCGGCTGCTGCTCAGCCTCGTCGGGCCGGACCAGCTCCGGCGGCTGCTGACCGCGCTGCTGAACGAGGCCGAGTTCCTGTCTCCGCACGGCCTGCGGGCACTGTCGGCCTGGCACCGCGATCACCCGTACACGATCGACATCGAGGGCTACCGGGCCAGCATCGACTACGAGCCCGCGGAGTCGACCACGCCGCTGTTCGGCGGCAACTCGAACTGGCGCGGGCCGGTCTGGTTCCCGACGAATTACCTGGTGATCAGCGCGCTGGAGCGCTACCACCGGTTCTTCGGGAACGAGTTCACGGTCGAGTACCCGACGGGCTCGGGCCGCCAGCAGACCCTCGGCGAGATCGCTACCGATCTCCAGGACCGGCTCATCTCAATCTTCACGGCCGGGCCGGACGGGCGCCGGCGCTGCTTCGGCGGCGTCGAACTGCTCGGCGATCCGGCGTGGCGGGACAACCTGGTATTCAGCGAGTACTTCAACGGGGATAACGGCGCGGGCCTCGGCGCCTCCCATCAGACCGGCTGGACCGGGCTGATCGCCGATGTAATCCGCCGCCGGCACGGCGGCGTGCCCTCTCTCGGCGAGGCGCTGGCGGACGTTCTCGGCCGGGTCTAGATATCGTTGGATCATGAGCCTTGATGGAGATTACGCGCCGAGCCCTTCGCAGTGGGTCCGCGACCAGGTCGCCGAGTACGAGTCGTCGGGCGGTCAGTCCGGCACCACACTGCGCGAGACCGGCCTGCCCGTGGTGATCGTCACGAGCAAGGGCAACAAGACCGGCAAGATCCGCAAGACGCCGCTCATGCGGGTGGAGCACGACGGCGAGTACCTGCTGGTCGCCTCGCAGGGCGGCGCGCCCAAGAACCCGGTCTGGTACTACAACCTCAAGGCCGACCCGGACACCGTCACCCTCCAGGACGGGCCGGACCGGTTCGAGGTCAGCGTCCGCGAACTGAGCGGCGATGAGCGGGCGCAGTGGTGGGACCGGGCGGTAGCCGCGTTCCCGCCCTATGCGGATTACCAGCGCAAGACGGAGCGGACGATCCCGGTCTTCCTGGCAGCCCGCCGGGCCTAGCGGTGCACAGCCGGCAGTACGACATCGACGTGCTGGCCGCGCCCTCGCGGCGGCCCGTGCCGCCGCCCCGGGTACCGGCCGAGCCCGGCCTGGTGGTCGAGGACGGGGCGGCCGAGTTCTGCGGCGCGGTCATCGCCTGCGAGCGGGACGCCGTCATGCTCGAGGACCGGTTCGGGCGGCGGCGCATGTTCCCGCTGACCGGGACGTTCCTGCTGGAGGGCCAGCGGGTCACGCTGGTGCGGCCAGCCCCGGCCGACTCGCCGGGTCCGGCCGCCGCGCGCACGGCCTCGGGATCGGTCGCCGCGCCGCGCAGCCGCGCGAAGGTCGCCAAGGCGAGCCGGATCTTCGTCGAAGGCCGTCACGACGCCGAGCTCGTCGAGAAGGTCTGGGGCGACGACCTGCGCGATGTCGGCGTGGTGGTCGAGTACCTCGGCGGCATCGATGACCTGCCGGCGATCGTCGCCGACTTCGCCCCGGACGACAGCAGGCGGCTGGGCGTCCTCGTCGACCACCTGGTCACCGGCTCGAAGGAGAGCCGCATCGCGGCGCAGGTCACGTCGCCGCACGTGCTGATCGTGGGTCACCCGTTCATCGACGTGTGGGCCACCGTGAAGCCGGCCGCGCTCGGCATCCCCGGCTGGCCGCAGGTGCCGCGCGGCGTCGACTGGAAGGAGGGCGTCCTGCGGGCCCTCGGCTGGCCCGCGGACGTGCCCGCCGCCTGGCAGCGCATCCTCGCCGGCGTCGGGTCGTTCACCGACCTGGAGCCGGAGTTCCTCGGCCGGGTCGAGGAGCTGATCGACTTCGTGACCGCGCCCGGCAGCCGCTAGCCGCCAACGAGGGACGCGAAGATCTCCCTCACTTCCGCGGGCTCGAGCTCACAGGTCGCGTCGCCCACGGACAACTCGATCCGCTGGACGGCCGTGTCGCCGGTCGGCATGACCGCCGGCCTGACCCAGATGGCGCGGTCCCGTGCGAGCTGCTTGGCGGCCTCGGCGTAAGCCTCCGCGCTCACCCGCAGCAGCAGGTGCATCATCGGCACGTGCGGAGGGTCGGGAACGACGCTGACGCGGGGCTGATCGGCCAGGGCGGCGGCAATCGCCCTGGCGTGGTCGAGATAGCCGGCGAAGCGCGGCAGCCTGAGCGCGAGGCAGGTCCTGGCCGAGGCGGCACCCGGCCACAGGTCGTACAGCGTGCCGCCCATCCGGCGCCGCCACTCGCGGACCTCGCCGATGATGTCCTCGGGGCCGGCGACGCAGCAGCCGGCCAGGGCCCCGATGCCCTTGTAGAACGAGACGTAGACGGTGTCGAAGATGGCCGCGATCTCGGCCGGGCGGCGCTGGTAGCCCGCTGCCGACTCCCACAGCCGGGCTCCGTCCAGGTGGGCCGCCGCGCCGCGGTCACGGGCCCAGGCGACCTGCGCCTCCAGGTCGGCCCAGTCCGGCTGCTGGCCGCCGAGGTCGCGCTGCGGGAGCTCGATCAGCAGCGCGGCCGGCGCCTCGGCGATCTCAGTCAGGTCGTCCATCGTCATCAGCCGGCTGGGGTTCCCGGCCGGGCGGCCGATCAGGCCGTGCAGGCGCTGATAGGCCTGCTCCTCGTGCCGTTCCAGATGGCACATGGGATGGAACACGACGGTCCGCCGGCCCCGCCGGTCCGCGTGCACCCGGAGCACGGCCTGCTGGCCCATGACACCGCTCGGGACGAACACCGCGGCGGGCTTGCCCAGCAGCCCGGCCACCTCCTGCTCGAGCTCGGCGACCACGCCGCCCTCACCGTAGGTATCAGGTCGCGTGTCGGGCGGGATCGTCGCCAGCATGGCGGCTGCGGTCTCCTGACCGTGGCCCTGCAGGAACCTCGTGCAGCCCTCGCGCAGAGCGCGGAGCTCATCGTCGTCGTCAGCCATCTGCCCGCCTTCGTGCCCGGATCATCACTCTTGGGACAATTCAACTGATCATGTTGCAAGATTTATACAGACCTAAGTACTACCGTTTAGTAGGACTAATCATTACAGTCGCATCTGACCACACAGCCTCGCTACTCGCTCTCCGGGGGATCCAGTTGCGGCGTCGCCAGCCTTTATTGCCCACCTCGGTAGCACGTGGACGAAGAGCGGACGGCCATATCTGCGCCTATACGAGGGGAACGCTCATGCCACGTCGACATCTGTCCAGGCTGGCGGCTGGTCTAGCCGCCGCCGCGTGCGTCATCGGGATACCGGCCGCGGCAGCGGCCAGCCCGGCCGCGGGGACCATCAACATCACCTTCGCGGGCAACCCGTCGTCCAGCGAGCCGACGGTCCTCCAGGTCGACGCCAACGCGACTACCGCCATCAGCTCGCTGACCGCCTCGCTGCTGTCGGCCCCGGGCGGGACCGACGTCTACGACGTCACCGACCTGACGCTCGCGTCCGGTTCGACGACGGACGGGATTTGGACGGCGACGCTGCCCGCGGGCACCGTTCCGGCCGGCACCTACACCGTCAGCGTGAGCGCGACCGACACCGGCGGCGACTCGCTTACGGTTCCTGATGCTGGGTCGTTCGCCTTTCTTGACCAGCCGACCCTGACCGCGACGATGACCTCGCCGGCGGTCACCTACCAGGACCAGACCGTGGACCTCAGCGGCCAGCTCACCGCGACCCCGGCCGGCGGCGGCACCACGATCGACGAAGGCGGCGTACCGATTTATTACTCGACCGGCTCCTCGACGGCGAAGCTGTTCACGACCACCGGGAGCGACGGCACGTTCTCGGGCTCGATACCGTACTCGCCCAGCGGCGCGTACACCCTGACCGCAAGCGCCAGCTCCACGATGGCCGCCGCGAGCACCACGATCTACATCGAGTCCTTTATTGAATCGACGCTCGTGCGGATGTCGGTCAGCCCCGCGCGCCTTAGCTACGGCCAGCACACGGTCGTGCATGGCGTCGCGACGTACCAGGACTTCTCGACGAGCAAGAACGAGCCGCTGGCAGACTCTGAGATCCAGATCTACGAGGGCGGAGTCGAGCTGCCATCGGTCACGACAAACTCGGCCGGCGACTTCAGCACGACCATCCCGGCCACCTACGGCGACCTGGTGCAGGTCAACGCAGGCATCTCGCCCCTGCTGACCGAGTCGTCGGCCTTCGCGTATCTGAAGATTCTCAAGCTGCCGCTGGCGGCGAAGACCTTCACGGCCAAGATCGAAGGCAACGGCGGCGTCGCCAGCAGCCTCTGCCTGAAGGTCAATACGAAGTACGTGCTGAACTTCGGCGCGCCGACGATGGGCAAGATCGAGCTGGAGTACGCGCCCCGGCGCCAAGGCCCGTGGAAGAAGCTGGGCTTCCTCACCAACGCCGGTTACGGCGTCGGGTCCTGCTCTGGGTACAACGTCGCCTACTACAGTGACACCCTGAATGGCCTGAACGACCTGATTCCCGGCCGGCTGATCAGTGCCTATTACCGGGTCTACTACGGCGGCAGTTCAGCCTTCACCCGATTCACGAGCAAGCTGGCGCACTCGGCGATAGGCCGGAGCCGGATTACGTCCTTTAACGTGAGCCCGCGCAGCGTCTACGACGGCGACCATTTCAAGATCACCGGCCGCCTGGAGCACCTCGGCCGTTCCTGGTCCGCCTACGGCCACCGGGTGGTCGACATCCTGGCCAGAGTGCCCGGCACGGGCTGGAGCCTGTTCGAGTCCGCCCGCACGAACAGCCGAGGCTCCTTCACCGCCACCGGCGTGGCGCTGTCCGGGCGAGGCGTCGTCGACTTCAAGGTCCTCTATCCGGGTGACAGCCATTACCTCTGGTCACAGACCGGGCAGATCAGCGTGTCCTTCAACGGCGGTGCCGTCCACCGTGCCCGGATGGCGAGCATCGGGCTCGGCGGCTATCTGCGCGTCACGCTGGGGCGGGCAAGCCTGCCCCGGCTGGTCCCGCTTCAGGGATAGCTGCCGGTAAACGGCGGCGGGGCCAGGCGGACCGACCCGGCGGCCCCGCCGTCGTTTATCAAAGTTTCATAAGCAAAAACAGATCATCTGCCCGTGAGGTCTGGCACTTCGCTAATGTCCTGACTAGGCTATTCGATTTCCCGTGCTACTTCCGGGGGGGACCCGCGAATGTCACGTCTTCTGTCCCGTCGGCGACTCGCCGTCGTCGCCGCCATCGGCGTGCTCGTGACGCTGACCGCGGCCATCTGGCTGCCGTCGATGGCCAGGGCCGCGAGCAACATCACGGTCATCTCGGCCGGACCCGACGCCAGCGGTGACCCCTACGACCTGACGGTCGTCATGGACGATGCGAACGGCCTGCCGATCACCTCGATGACCGCGCACGTCTTCGACGACAACAGCAATGACGTGGCCGATCCGGCCATGACCTGCACGGGCTCCGACCCCACCGACCAGACCTGCACGCCGAACGAGGCCATCCCGCAGGCTGATCTCCCGGCCGGCACCTACACGGTCACGGTCGACGCCACCGACGCCGACGAGAGCCCAACCGGTCTCGCGGCCCCGTCCCCGTTCTCGTTCTCCTACACCACGACCATGACCGTGGTCGCCAGCCCGACCTTCGTCACCGAGGGCTCACAGAGCGTCACCTTTACCGGCAGCGTGACCGGCGAGGCACCGGGCGGCACCGGGCCGAGCCCGATCTCGGGCGCCGCTGTTGACCTCAGCATCTCCAGCGGCCCGCCCAATCAGGTAGCGACCACCGACGGCAGCGGCAACTTCAGCACAACGGTGTCGGACATCCAGTCGAACGCCGACTACAACTTCAGCGTCGCGGGCAGTACCACCGGGCTGGAGTACTCGCCGACGAGCCAGGACATCACGGTCGACGCCCAGCAGTCGGCCACCTCGGTCAGCGTCCAGGCCACCCCCACCGCCGTCACGCAGGGGCAGCAGGACGTCGTCTTCACCGGCACCGTGACGGCGGTTCAGCCGGGAATGGGAAATACCGTCCCGGTGACCAACGCCCCGGTGAGCCTCAGCATCTCCGGCGGGTCGCCGATCTCAGTCGGCAACACCGATGGCAGCGGCGACTTCAGCTACACCGCCTCGGACGTCACGGCCAACGCCGACTACAACTTCAGCGTGACCGGAACGCCGATGTACACCGTCGGCAACTCCGACATCACGGTGGACGTGAACCAGGCGACGACCGATCTGTCAGTTACTGCCAGTCCGGCCACGGTCACGCAGGGTGCTACCACTGTGACCTTCACGGGCACGGCCGAGGCGGTCCCGCCGACGCCGCCGGGCGGGTCCAGCTCGCCCCTGCCGAGCGGTACCACGATCAACGTCACCCTTCCGGATGGCAGCCCGGACACGGCCACGGTCGGGTCCGACGGCACGTTCTCGTACACCGCCACCAACGTGACCGGGGCGACCAACGCCTTCACCTTCGCCGTCGCGGGCACGAACCTGTACTCGTCGGACTCGACCACGGTGACGGTCGACGCCGCGCCCGCGGCGACCACCGTCGCGGTGACGCCGACCACCACCACGGTCACGAATGGCTCGACGAGCGTGACGTTCAACGGGACTGTGACCACGGCCGCCCCGCCCGGCATCTCCCAGCCGCCGGTGGTGGCCGGCGCCCAGGTCTATCTGAACGGATCGCCCCTGTCGGGTGTGACCACCGACGCCAGCGGCGACTTCAGCTACACCACCGACGTCACGCAGACCTCGACCTTCAGCTTCAGCGTGCCCGCGGGGGTCCTTTACCAGGCGAGCCCGAACGACAACGTCACGATCACCGCCAACGCGGCGGCGACGACGATCACGGCCACCGCTACCACCACCGTCAATCCCGGCATGCCTGAGGTCTCCGAGGGCTACACGACCGTGAGCTTCTCGGGCTCAGCCACCGCAGGCGGCAGCCCGGTGTCCGGGGCGCAGGTCGACCTGAACGGATCGGCCCTGTCGGGGGTGACCACCGACGCCAGCGGCGACTTCAGCTACTCGACCACCGCGACGCAGACGACCACGTTCAGCTTCAGCGTGCCCGCAACGCCCCTGTACACCCAGCCGACCGCGGCCAGCGTGACGGTCACCGCCGTCCAGGCAACCACCAACCTTACGGTCACGGCCAGTCCCGACAAGGTCGGTATTGGCTCTCAGACCGTGACGTTTACCGGCAGCCTCACCGCCACCCCCTCGGGGGCGAAGACCGTCGGCGTGCCCGGCGCCACGATCGACCTGAACGGGACGGCCCTGCCGGGCACGACCGACGCCAACGGCAACTTCTCCTACACGCTGGACAACGCGTCCCCGGCCGATTACACCTTCACCACGCCCAGCGAGGTCCTCTACACGGCCGGCTCCGACACCGTCCCTGTGGGTATCAACCAGGCCCATACGAATCTGACGGTCACCTCAAGCAGAGCCACCGTGACCGAGGGCGCGACGACCGTCACGTTCTCCGGCACGCTGACCGGGGCGGTGCCCGGCGTTACCACCCAGTCACCCATCGGCAGCGCCCCGATCGACCTGGCCATCGGCAAGGGCAAGAGCGCCAAGGTGGCCACAACCAATTCCGCGGGCGACTTCAGCGCTACGGTCAGCGGCATCTCGGACACCACCGACTACAACTTCAGCCTCACCAGCACCAGCAACTACGCCGCCGCAACGTACGTCGTCTCGATCACGGCCATCCCGGCGAGGACCTCGATCATCGGCCTCTCGCTGTCGCCGCCGCGGCTGAAGTACGGCCAGAAGACGACGCTCAAGGGCACGGTCAGATACCTGTACGGCAAGACCTGGAGGACCCTGGGCGGCGTCAAGGTTCACCTGAGGGTGGGCACCTCCACGCTGCGTGCGGTCAACAGCGCGCGGAGCGGATCCTTCTCCGCCGTCCTGCCGAGCAAGTCCGGTCCGGCGTGGAGTGCGGCGGTGAGCGCCAGCCCGCTGATCCACGCGGTCACGGCGAACGGCAATCTGACGGTGGCAGTGCCGCTCAAGATCACGGCGTTCTCAGCCTCGCTGAACGTGCTCGCGAACGTCGGAGCCTCCGGCTGCCTGCAGGTCACGGTGCCGGACTACCGCGGTCCGCAGACAGCGGTCGAGATCCAGTACGCCAGTAACCCGCGGGGCCACTGGACCGAACTGGGGACGATCCGGCTGCACAACGTCGTGCACGCCTCCGCCGCCTGCCGCCGGTCCAGCCAGGCCTACTTCTCGGGCAGTCTGCACGCCAAGCTCGCCAACGCTTACTACCGCGCCTATTTCCCCGGCAATCCTGACTATGTGTCCGCGCTCAGCGGCTCCATCCACAGCGCACGGACTGCGACCAAGATCTCGTCGTTCAGCCTCAGCCCGCGTACGGTCAAGTACAAGCAGGTCGTCACGATCACCGGCCGGCTGTGGCGGGACACGAGCAAGGGATGGGCGCCCTACGGCAACCGGCTGATCGAGTTCTTTTACACCCAGAAGGGCACGAAGTTCACGCGGCCGCTCGGCACGACGCACACGAACTCGGGCGGCTACTTCAAGCAGCAGGCCCAGGGCGGCTCGGGCAACTTCATCGCGGTCATTCAGGCCGTATATCCCGGTAGCTCGACCGACCTCGAAGCGGCCAGCCCCGTCATCGACCTGCGCATCGACAACGGCAAGGAAGTCCCCTAAGAGGCGAGCGCGGCGTCCAGCATCGTCGCCCACTGGGCGATGACGCGGTCCCGCCGCTTCGAGTCGTCGGCGAGCGTGTCGGCCAGGCCCAGGCCCCGGGCCAGGTCGAGGGTCGCTTGCACCGCCTCGTGCACGCCCGCCGCGGACTCATCCGCGGCGAGCAGCTCGATCGCCGCCCGGTGCGCCTCGCGGCCGAGCCGCGCCTCAAGCGGCAGGACCTGCCGGCGCAGGACCGGGCTCGCCGCGGCCGCGGCCCAGACCTGCAGTGCGGCCCGGAACAGCGGCCCGGTATACAGCCGCACCAGCAGGCCCACGACATCGCGGGTCCTGGTCGCCGATCCGGCGGGCAGCCGCGCCGCCTCGCTGCGGATCTCGGCGAGCCTGACCTCGGCCATGTGCTCGAGCGCCGCGGTGAACAAGTCCTCCCTGGTCGGGAAGTAGTGCTGCGTCGCGCCCCGCGACACGCCCGCCCGCTCCGCGACCACGGCCACCGTCGCGCCGGCCCAGCCGAGCTCGGCCAGGCAGGTCACGGCGGACTCCAGCAGCCGCGCCCGGGTCAGGCGGCCACGGTCCTGCTGGGGTTCGCGCACGGTGTCAGCTCGCGTACCGTGTCAGCCGGCCGCCCAGGACGGCGGCCTCTTCTCCAGAAACGAGGCCATGCCCTCGCGCGCCTCGTCCGACGCGAACAGCCGCGCGGACTGCTCGGCCAGAGCCCCGGCCCTGGCCTCGAAGCCGTCAAGCAGCGCAGCGGTCAGGAGCGGCTTGGTCTCGCGCAGCCCCTGCGGCGAGCACAGCCGCAGGGCGTCAAGCACCGCGAGCGTGCCCGCGTCGATGTCATCGACGGCCTCGGTAATCAGTCCGATCCTGGCCGCGGTGGCGGCGTCAAAGGTCTCGCCGGTCAGGTAGTAGCGGCTCGCCGCCCGCGGATCCAGCCGTGGCAGCGTCGTCAGCGAGATCATCGCCGGCGCCAGCCCGAGCTTGACCTCCGAGAACGCGAACGTCGACGCCGGCCCGGCCAGCACGATGTCGCAGGCGCCGACGAGTCCGAGCCCGCCGGCCCGCACGTGGCCGTCGATGCTGCCGACCACGGGCTTGGCCAGGGCCACGATGTGCCTGAGCAGGGCCAGCACCCGCGTGGTGCCCTCCTTCATGCCGCCCTGCCTGGCCTCGCTCAGGTCGGCACCAGCGCAGAACGTCGTCCCCGTGTGCGTCAGCTCGACCGCGCGCACCGCCTCATCCGCCGCGGCGGCGGCCAGCGCACTGGTGACCTGCTCGACGAGCGCGGCGGACAGCGCGTTCCGGTTCCTGGGCGAGTCGAGCGCGATCCTGGCGATCCCCCGCTCGGTGGAGTACTGCACGAGTTCGTCGGCCATCGCGTGCCTCTCGGTGTTTGCAATACGTCTCAGTAGGACTTCGGCAACCCGAGCGAGTGCTGGGCCACGAAGTTGAGGATCATCTCCCGGCTGACCGGCGCGATCCGGGTAGTCCGGACGCTGGCCAGCATCGCCGCGAGCCCGAACTCGGCGGTCATGCTGCTGCCGCCCAGCGTCTGAATCGCCTGGTCCACGGCGCGGACGCTGGCCTCGGCGGCGGCGTACTTGGCCATGTTCGCGGCCTCGCCGGCGCCCATATCGTCCCCCGAGTCGTAGAGCACCGCGGCCTTCTGCATCATCAGCCGGGCGAGCTCCAGCTCGATCTTTACCTGGGCCAGCGGATGCGCGACGCCCTGGTGGGCGCCGATCGGCACGTCCCAGACCTGCCGCTCGCGGGCATACCCGACGGCCTTGCCCAGGGCGTACCGGCCGGAGCCGAGCGCCAGCGCCGAGGCCATGATGCGCTCTGGGTTCAGGCCGGCGAACAGCTGCATGAGGGCCGCGCCCTCCTCGCCGATCAGCGCATCGGCGGGCAGCCGCACATCGTCCAGGAACAGCAGATACTGCTTCTCCGGCGCGACGATGTCCATCTCAAGGGTCCGGTAGGTGAAGCCGGGCGTGTCGGTCGGCACCGCGAACAGAGCCGGCCGCAGCTTGCCGGTCTTGGCGTCGGCGGTGCGCCCGACGATCAGCACCGCCTCGGCCTCGTCCACCCCGGAAATGAAGATCTTGCGGCCGTTCAGGACCCAGGTGTCGCCGTCGCGGCTCGCGACGGTCGTCAGCTTGTGCGAGTTCGAGCCGGCGTCGGGCTCGGTGATCCCGAACGCCATGATCGACGACCCGCTGGCCAGCCTCGGCAGCCAGTACTCCTTCTGCGCGTCGGTGCCGAACCTGGCGATGATCGTCCCGCAGATCGCCGGCGACACGACCATGAGCAGCAGCCCGCAGCCGGCGGCGGCGAGCTCCTCCAGCACGATCGCGAGCTCATACAGGCCGGCCCCGCCGCCGCCGTACTCCTCGGGCAGGTTGACGCCGATGAAGCCGAGCTTGCCCGCGTCCTGCCACAGCTCGGTTAGCCGCCCGCCGCTGCGGGCCTGCTTCATGAAGTAGGCGTAGCCGTACCGGTTGCCGAGCTCAGCCACCGCCGCCCGCAGCGCGCGCTGCTCGTCGGTCTCGGTGAAGTTCACTGGGCGTCCTCCTCGGGCTTGACCACGGCGAGCACGCTGCCCACCTCGACCTGCTGGCCGGCGGCGACCGGCAGCTCGGCCAGGATCCCGGCCGCGGGCGCGGCGATCACGTGCTCCATCTTCATGGCCTCCAGATACAGCAGCGCCTGGCCGGCGGTGACCTGGTCGCCCACCGCGGCCACGGTCCTGACCACGGTGCCCGGCATCGGCGCGAGCAGTGACCCGGCCGCGACCTGGGCCGCGGGGTCGGCGAACCGCGGCTGGCGGACGAGCGTCACCGGGCCGAGCGCGGAGTCGACGCACACGAGATCGTCGTACGTCGCGACCTCGAACTCGCGGCGGACGCCTGCGACCTCCAGCACGACCAGGCCCGGGCTCATCGAGGCCAGCCGCACGTCCGCCCGGCCCGTGACCGTGAGACCGGACCGGTCGATCCGGTAGGCGACGTCGTGCCCGGCGTAGCTGACGCGCTGGGGCTGCGAGGGCACGTTCCGCCAGCCCGCCGGAAGGCCGCCGAGGACACGCGCCCGCCGCTGGCTCGCGGCGGCGTCGGCCAGTGCCGCCGCGATGGCCGAGATATCGGCGGCCTCGGCGGTCGCGAGCGGCGCCGCGAGCTGCCCGAGGCCATGGGTGCCGAAGAACGCGGTGTCGGTCTGGCCGGCGCGGAAGGCCGGGTGCCGCAGGACGCGGACCAGCAGATCCCGGTTCGTGGTCAGGCCGTGGATGCGCGCGGTCGCCAGGGCGCGCGACAGCACCGCCGCCGCCTGATCGCGGTCGTCCGCCCAGGCGATGACCTTGGCCAGCATCGGGTCGTAGAACACGCTGACCTGGCTGCCGGTGACGACACCGGAGTCCAGTCGCAGGACCGGGTTCCCCGCGCCGGTCTCGAACTCGACCACTGTTCCGGGCAGCTCGAACCTATGCAGCGTCCCGCTCTGCGGCTGCCAGTCGGCGGCGGGATCCTCGGCGTACAGCCGCGCCTCGATCGCATGCCCGCGCGCCGGCGGCGCCTCCGGCGGCAGCGAGCCGCCGGCGGCAATCTGCAGCTGCAAGGCGACGAGGTCCAGGCCCGTGGTGCACTCGGTGACCGGGTGCTCAACCTGGAGCCTGGTATTCATCTCGAGGAACCAGAACCGGCCGGATTCATCGGCCAGGAACTCCACCGTTCCCGCGCTGGTGTAGCCGATCGTCTCCGCGGCGAGCCGGGCGGCCTGCACCAGCCGCTCGCGCATGCCGGCCATCCGCTCGACCAGCGGCGACGGTGCCTCTTCGATGATCTTCTGATGACGCCGCTGGATCGAGCACTCGCGCTCGCCCACCGTCCAGATCCTGCCCGCGCCGTCCGCCAGCACCTGCACCTCGATGTGGCGGCCGCGCTCGACGTACGGCTCGCAGAAGACCGCCGGGTCGCCGAACGCCGACGCCGCCTCGGACGCTGCGCCCGCGAGCGCGGCCGGCAGGTCGGCGAGCGCGCGGACGATCCGCATCCCCCGGCCGCCGCCGCCCGCGGACGCCTTGATCAGCACGGGCAGGTCGGCGTCGGTCACCTCGCCGGGATCCAGGGCCGCCAGGACCGGCACCCCGGCGCGGGCCATGAGCCGCTTGGACTCGACCTTGCTGCCCATCGTCGCGATCGCCTCGGGCGACGGCCCGATCCAGCTCAGCCCGGCGGCCAGCACCGCGCGGGCGAAGCCGGCGTTCTCCGACAGGAACCCGTAGCCCGGATGGACGGCATCCGCTCCGGCCCGCAGCGCGGCCTCGACCAGCAGGTCGGCGCGCAGGTAAGTGTCCGCGGGCGCGCTGCCCGGCAGTCGGACGGCCGCGTCCGCCTCGGCCACGTGGGGCGAGTCCGCGTCGGCGTCGGAATACACCGCCACCGTGCCCAGTCCGAGGTCCCGGCACGACCGGAAGACCCGCCGCGCGATCTCCCCGCGATTGGCGACCAGCACGTTCGTCAGCACGCGCATCACATCCGGAAGACGCCGTAGCCGGAACGGGTCCCCTGCACCGGCGCGCCGTGAATGACCGACAGGCACAGGCCGAGCACGGTCCGGGTGTCCCGCGGGTCGATGATCCCGTCGTCGTAGATGCGGCCGGACAGGAACATCGGCAGCGACTCGGCCTCGATCTGGCTCTCCACCATGGCCTTCATCGCGGCGTCGGCATCCTCATCGAACGGCCGGCCCGCGGCCGCGGCCGCCGCCCGCGACACGATCGACAGCACGCCGGCGAGCTGCGCCGGGCCCATCACCGCGGACTTGGCGCTCGGCCACGCGAACAGGAACCGCGGGTCGTAGGCCCGGCCGCACATGCCGTAGTGCCCGGCGCCGTACGAGGCGCCCATCAGGATCGAGATGTGCGGTACGGCGGAGTTCGACACCGCGTTGATCATCATCGCGCCGTGCTTGATGATCCCGGCCTGCTCGTAGGCCGCGCCGACCATGTAGCCGGTCGTGTTGTGCAGGAAGATCAGCGGAGTGTCCGCCTGGTTGGCGAGCTGGATGAACTGCGCCGCCTTCTGTGACTCGGCGCTGAACAGCACGCCCTGCGCGTTGGCCAGGATGCCCACCGGGTACCCGTGCACGCTCGCCCAGCCGGTCACCAGGCTCGGGCCGTACGCGGGCTTGAACTCGTCGAAATCCGAGCCGTCCACGACCCGGCCGATCACCTCGTGCGGGTCGAACGGTATCCGCAGGTCCGGCGGCACGATGCCGAGCAGCTGCTCCTCGTCCTGCCGGGGCGCGGCGGCGACGGCAACCGGGACGGTCGGCCCGCGCTTGCGCCAGTTCAGCCGGGCCACGATCCGCCGGCCGATCCGGATCGCGTCGGGTTCATCGGCGGCCAGATAGTCGGCGAGCCCCGACTGACGGGCGTGCATGTCCGCGCCCCCGAGCGACTCGTCGTCGGACTCCTCCCCGGTGGCCATCTTGACCAGCGGCGGCCCGCCGAGGAACACCTTGGACCGCTCCCTGATCATCACCACGTGATCGGACATGCCCGGTACGTAGGCGCCGCCCGCGGTCGAGTTGCCGAAGACCAGCGTGATCGTCGGGATACCGGCTGCCGACAGCCGCGTCAGATCGCGGAACGTGCGGCCGCCGGGAATGAAGATCTCCTTCTGCGTCGGCAGATCGGCGCCGCCCGACTCGATCAGCGAGATCAGCGGCAGCCGGTTCGCCAGCGCGATGTCGTGCGCCCGGAATGTCTTGCGCACCGTCCACGGGTTGCTCGTGCCGCCCCGGACCGTGGGGTCGCTGGCCGAGATCATGCACTCCGTGCCCTCGACCACGCCGATCCCGGTCACCACGCTGCCGCCGACCGCGAACTCCGTGCCCCATGCCGCCAGCGGCGACAGCTCCAGGAACGGGGATCCGGGATCCAGCAGGAGTTCGATCCGCTCGCGGGCGAGGAGCTTGCCCCTCGCGCGGTGCCGGTCGGTGTACTTCGGCCCGCCGCCGGCGATCGCCTTGGCCTGCTCGACCGCAATCTCGTCCAGCTTGGCCAGCATCGCGGCCCGGTTGGCCGCGTAGTCGGCCGAGGTGCCGTCGAGAGCGGTCCGCAGCGCGGTCATAAAGCAAGCATAGATGATTGTTTTCCGGCCGGGCAGGATCAGCCCCGGCCGCGCGGAGGGCCGGCCGTGACCGGCCGGCCCTCCCCCTCCTCCGCGGGCCGCGGGCATGCCCACGTATGTAGCAGGACGCCGTTTTGCGCAATAGCGCACGCACACGCCCTTTTCACACCTGCACGGCGACGTTAGCAGCAACAAAGGAGAACGCCCATTTGTCAGTATGTAACGGTTGAATAACAGTCACGGCCATTTGGGAATTGCAGGCGCTTATCTGACGACGGCGCGGGCGTTTACCGGGTCAGGTACTGAAGCGGGCCGAGAGTCGCCGGCGAGACGGCCGGTGCCGTCGCGCTCAGGCCCCAGTCGAGGACCGCGAAGTTCTGCGCGCTGACCACGACCGACAGGTAATGACCGGTCGGCGCCGCCGCTCCCGCCGGGCGCGGCGCGCCGTAGTCGGTGAAGTCACCCTTCATCGTGATCAGGTACACCGGGCCGCCGGCGCCGGTCGCCTCGCTGTCCCCTGGCGTCGCCGACTGCAGTGCCCGGCCATGCGTCGTCGCGACCGCGGTCACCCACTGCGGCGTGCGGCCACCGGCCTGCCGGGCGTAGCTCGCCGCGATCGCATCCAGGCGTGCTACCACCGCGTGCGGGATCGCCGGACTCGACGCAGCGTTCACCGCGCGGGCCTGCTGGCCGATGAAAGCGGTCGAGATGGCAAGCGCGCATCCGGCGATACCGACGGCGATGCCGGCGATGCCCCGCCGCGTGCGGGCGGCCCGGCCGAAGGTTGCGGCCAGCCCGTTATGCGCGTGGGCCGCGGACTCACCCGGCCGCAGCGCCGTCACGCGGTTTGCCACGCGGAATTTCATGGGCTCGCGCTCCCGCACCGGACCATCGACTCAATGGTGGCACAGCGGCTACCGAACCGGTACATGCAAGTTGGCAGGCCGTTCGGCCACCGAGCCGCGGAGGCAACCGGACCGGGCCGCGGGACGAATCCGGGCGGCGTTCTCGGCGGGCCGACGGGGGCAGCGGTATTCATCGGATTCGGGTTAGTAAATCATCCCTTGATTACCCGCGATTGCGATATTGCGCAATTCCCTGGGGCGCAGCGGCACCATTTGACCCGGCTCGGCCCTGCTAGCTGGACGTATGGACATCGGCCACTCTCTGGCCCAGGCTCGCAGACGCACTTATGGTGAGAGGGTGCAGGTCCAGATCAGCCCGGAAGCCGCCGCGTATATCGGCGCGAGTGGCGGCGAGCTGTGGGTGTGGGCCGCCCGGCCCCGCATGTGCTGCTCGGGCGCCCCGGCCTGGATGCGCGCGGCAACGTCCGAGCCTTCTGGCATCGTCGGCTTCACGACCGTCGGTCTCGCCGACCCGGCCGATGCCAGCCGCGTGCAGCTGCATTTCCGCCCGGTCGCCGGGCGCGGACCCGACGTGCTCGAAGTGGCCATGGCCGGACGCGGGCACCGGAAGGTCGCCGCGTTCTGGGACGGCTGCATGATGGCGATGGTCTGAGGAATCACTCAGGCATAGCTCGCTTCTCGCTCAGATCATTCACAGCAAACTCCCAGCCGGGCCTGTTGGGCTCGTAGGGCGAGCTCGCCCCCGTCGTCGCGGACCACGGGAATCCCCAGATCGCCCCCAGACTCTGGAGGGTCCGGCATGAGACTTCGTCTGCTCCTGGCAACCATTGCTGCCGCCGCGTTAGCCATTGGCCTGGCCGTCAGCCTTGGAACGCCCTCGACCGGCGCCGCGCCGGTGAAGCTGCGCGGCATTCACAAGATCCAGCATGTGATCATCATCATGCAGGAGAACCGCTCGTTCGATTCCTACTTCGGCACCTTCCCCGGTGCCGACGGCCTCCCGAAGAAGCGCGCCTGCATCCCCGATCCGAAGAACCACACCTGCGTCAGGCCCTACGTCGACCATCACGACAGCAACGCCGGCGGCCCGCACGTGAACGCGAACAGCATCGCCGACGTCAACGGCGGCAAGATGAACGGCTTCGTCAAGGAAGCGGAGCTCGCCTGCAAGAAGGCCCCGTGCAAGACCGACGTGATGGGCTACCACGTCCAGTCCGACATCCCCGACTACTGGGCCTACGCCAAGAACTTCGTGCTCGACGACCACTTCTTCGAGTCAGACGACTCGTGGAGCCTCCCGGCGCACATGGAGATGGTCTCGGCCTGGACGGCGAACTGTAAGACCGCCAGCCCGATGAGCTGCAAGGGCACCGACTCGCCCAACAACCGGACGGCGGCGCGGCCGCGGCCATTTGCCTGGACCGACCTGACCTGGCTACTGCACATCGACCACGTGAGCTGGGGCTACTACCTCGACCACGGCGCGCAGAAGAACGGCACCGGCTCCGGCGTGCCCACGATCTGGAACCCGCTGCCCGGCTTCACCGACGTGAAGCAGGACCATCAGGAAGGCAGCATCCAGTCGCTGAGCCGGTTCATGACCGAGGCCAGGAACGGCACGCTGCCCGCGATCTCCTGGATCGTTCCTGAGCCGGCCGACAGCGAGCACCCGCCGGCGCTGATCAGCCGTGGTCAGGCCTACACCACCGCCATCATCAACGCCGTGATGAAGAGCCCGGACTGGGACTCCAGCGCGATCTTCCTGGCCTGGGACGACTGGGGCGGCTTCTACGACCAGGTCGTGCCGCCGGCGGTCGACGCGCTCGGCTACGGCATGCGCGTTCCGTCGATCGTGATCAGCCCGTACGCGCGGCGCGGGTTCATCGACCACCAGCCGCTGTCGTCGGACTCCTACCTGAAGTTCATCGAGGACGACTTCCTGGACAGCGCCCGGCTGAACCCGAAGACCGACGGGCGCCCGGACCCGCGGCCCGACGTCCGGGAGAGCTTCGCCGGCAGCATCCTGGGTGACTTCAACTTCAACCAGAAGCCGAGGGCACCGATGATCCTCAGCCCGTGCCCGAAGACGACGCTGATACCCAAGCCGCCGCCGGGATGCAACGCCAGCGTGCCGCTGGACTTCGCCAGCTGGGGTGACAGCTAGGCGGCCAGCCCGAGGGCGGTCAGGATGAACGCGTAAATTTCGGCCTCATAGCGCAGGTGCCCGTACCGACCCGACGGCCCGGTATGGGCGCCTGCGCCCAGCTCCACCCGGAACAGGACGCTGCTGCCGGCGTCATCGGCCTCCCGCAGCCGCGCCACCCACTTGGCCGGCTCGTGCACGAGCACCCGGGCGTCGTTCACCGCGCCGGTGACCAGGAGCGCCGGCCGGGCCCCGGCGGGCGGATTGTCGTAGGGCGAGTAGGCGCGCAGGCACGCGAAATCGTCCGGATCCCGCGGATCCCCCCACTCGGCCCACTCCTCGATCGTCAGCGGGATGCCCGGGTCGAGCATGGTCGTGACGCAGTCCACGAACGGCACCTCGGCGACCACGGCGCGCCACCGGCCGGGCGCGCGGGAGTACACCGCCCCCTGCAGCAGCCCGCCCGCCGACAGCCCGCGCGAGACAATCCGCCGGCCGTCGACCAGCGCCGCCCCGCCCGAATCGCCGGCCAGCCAGCCCGCGACGTCGATGAAATCGCTGAACGTCGTCGGCTTGGCCCGCAGCCTGCCCTGCTGCCACCAGTTCCGGCCGCACTCCCCGCCGCCGCGGACGTGCGCGACCGCGTACACCGCGCCCCGGTCGAGCACTGACGGCAGGCTGACCTCGAACTCTGGATCCAGGCTCGACTCGTAGGCCCCGTAGCCGTACAGCAGGCACGGCGCCGTCCCGTCCAGCGGCGTCCCCTCGCGATAGGCGATCGTCACCGGGACGCCCGTGCCATCGCTGACGGTCGCGACCAGCCGCCTCGTCAGGTAACGGGCGGCCGCGTAGCCAGGCACCTCCGCCCGCTTCAGCTCCTGCCGCTGGCCGGTGGCCAGGTCCAGGGCGGACCACGCCCGCGGCTCGATCAGGGACTCCTCGGCGATGACGACCGAGCCCGCGGCGTAGTCCTCCGCGTGCGCCACGGCGATGGCCCCGGCCGCCGGGGCCGGCCAGATCTCGCGGACGTAGTCGCCATCGGGGCCGGTGATCGCCAGCAGCTGCGAGCCGCCCCGGCGCAGGGTCAGCAGCAGGTGACCGGCCAGCACGTCGCACCGGAGCAGCCGGGTGTCATCGCGCGCCGGGGCGACGGCCGGGCACGGTACCTCGGACCAGTTCTCCCGGCCCGGCGCATCGGCCGGGGCCCGCATGAGCCGGAACTCGGCCGCCCCGTCGTCGGTCACGATCAGCAGCTGGCCGGGACCGCCGGACGGGTCGGCAGCGTGGTCAACCCGGTACTCCACTCCGGCCCGGCGCGGGGCCACCACCAGAGGCTCGGCCAGCGGCGAGCGGGCAGGCAGGATCCACACCTCAGTCGAGTCGCGCGACTCCGACGTGAGCACGACCAGCTGGCCGCTGCGGCTCGGGGCCAGGGTCAGGGAGAACCGCGCGTCG